>WBZQ01002996.1_pt1 | contig 10611 bp, 5 predicted proteins | sample 5204251 | NCBI WGS metagenome assembly WBZQ01 (sample SAMN12412402, study PRJNA552823) | activated sludge metagenome | isolation source: activated sludge from nitrification reactor of wastewater treatment plant... | place: USA: Virginia | collected 2017-09 | reverse complement strand
CCCGTTTGGGCGCATTGCCCAGGAAGGCTTTCCAATCAATGTTCTTTTCGCTCGCGCCTGGATCAATCGTGTAATTCCATTCGCCGCCTTCTTTGTTGGCGTTGCGTCCGTAACCGGCGGTCGCCCAAACCACCTGGCCGATCAACCCATCCTTGATGGCCTTTTGCGCTTTGTGAAAATGATCGAACGAGGTGTATTGGCTGCCGACTTGCAGCACGCGCCCCTTTCCGGCCTTTATGCTGGCATTGACCAGTTCGGCAATCTCGCGCGCTTCGTCAATCGTGTAAGTGAAGGGTTTTTCCAGATACACGTCTTTGCCTGCTTTGAGCGCGGCAACGGCGTGTGCGTGATGCCAGTGATCGGGTGACGCAATCACCACGACGTCAATGTCCTTGCGCGCGCACAATTCGCGAAAGTCGTGATGAACGTCTTTTTCGCTCACGCCTGTACGCTCACGCGCCAGTTGTTTGCGACGGTCGTAAATGTCACAGACGGCCACGGGTTGCACGTCGCCTTTTTCCTTGGCGCGCCGAACGACGTAATCAATATGGGTGTTCATGCGTCCGCCACAACCGACGAACCCGACATTCAACCGATCATTCGCGCCCAACACGCGGGCAGCAGGCGGGGCTGCCAGATTTTCGTGCGCGATAGGCGCCGCAGCCAGGCTGTTTTGGGTGGAAAACGTCGTGAGAGCGGCGGCGCCAGCGCTCGCCTGCTTCAAAAAATCGCGGCGCGATTTTGTCTTGGCCATAAAGTTGCTCCGTTTTTGAGGATTATTTGCCAATGAATTTAACCGGTGACGTGAATTGCGCGCAGATCATAAACCACCGTTGCACAATGTGGCTACCGGATTGACCTCAGTCTTGACAGTTGGTAAAGCCATCGTGATAATCCAAGCAAGCTAACGAGAGATCAACGTCAAACATGACTCGTCTTGTCCCTCAACAGGCAAGACAACTTAGTTGGCATCAAGCTTCAATAAGCTTCTACTGAACCGCTGGCTGGGACGAAAGCTCACCTAAAACCAAAAACTAATCGGGTTTTTACAGGCAGTTTGCAGATTTCATAACGTCAGGTCGGATTGTTCTCTGCCCTACTAATGAACATCTTTGCATCTGGTTGCTGAGAAATCTCGGCAATCGTGAACTGAGCATCGCGAGAAGCGTCAAGCGCGTTCCCTCGCCTTATTCGCTAAGGAAGGATCTACGATGAGTAACAACAGACCTCTGATTGGTAAAGGGCTGTTGGCGGGATTGCTGGCTACCTTGTGGCTGGCGTTTCGCTGACTGCGTTTGCCCAATCTGACAATACCCAAATTTCGGGTTTTGTGAAGGATCAGACGGGCGGTGCCATCGCCGGCGCTAAAGTCTCGGTCAAGAGCGAAACCAAATCATTTGAGCGTACGACCACGACCAACGCCGAAGGCTATTTCGTGGTCACGACGCTGCCGCCCGACTTTTACACGGTGACGGTTGAAGCCAACGGCTTCAAACAATACCTGGAAAAAGCGCGCAAACTCGATCCGAACCTGCCGGCCAGTGTCGAAGTCACGATGCAACCCGGTCAGGTGACCGAAACCGTGACGGTGACCGCTTCGACGGCGCAGGTGCAAACTGAATCGCCGACCGTCGGCAAACTGGTGGACATCAAACAGGTCGAAAAGCTGCAATTGAACGGACGCAACCCGCTGTTCCTGGCGCTGCTCAAACCGGGCGTGTCGGGCGGTACGTTGGGCGGTTTCAGCTTCGGTTTGACGACCGGTGGTTTGAACATCAACGGTTCGCGTAGCCAAGACAACCTGATCACGCTTGACGGCGCGGTCAGCGTGCGTACCCGTTCAAACGGTACTTCGATCGGTGTGGCAGATTTGGATTCCACGCAGGAAATCCAGATTCTGACCGCCAACTACAACGCCGAATATGGACGTTCGTCCGGCGGTCAGGTTCGTATCGTGACCAAGTCGGGCAGCAAGGACTTCCACGGCGCGGTTTACGAATACATCCGCAACTCTGCGTTCAACGCCAACTCGTGGGGCCGCAACGCGGCGACGCCTGCCAATCAGCCTTGCTCTGATCCGCTGTATGAGAAGGCCAACCACTGCCGCCCGGAACCGTTCCGTTACAACCAATTCGGTTATAACGCCAGCGGCCCGGTCATCATTCCCGGCACGAGCTTCAACCGCGACCGCAACAAACTGTTCTGGTTGTGGAGCCAGGAATGGGTGAAATTCCGCCGTGAACAAACGGTCAACATTCGCGTCCCAACCCTGAAAATGCGTCAGGGCGATTTCAGCGAATTGCTGCCCGGCGGTCCGAATTTCGTGCCCTCGCTCAACCTGACCCGCTATGTCAAAGATCCGCTCAAATCGGGCGGTTGCAGCGCCAGCGATCAATCGGGTTGTTTCAGCGATGGCGGTATCGTCAACAAAATCCCGGCCAGCCGGTTGTCGGCCAATGGGTTGGCCTTGATGCGTGCGTTGCCGGAACCGATTTCTGGCTACTTTGGCCCGGGCGGACAGAACTACTTCCAATCCCGCGCTGCGCCGCAAGACCAGCTCAAGAACACCATCGCGGTGGATTTCTATCCTACCGAAAAACACCAGCTGCGTTTCCGCGCTCAGCTTTACGATGGAACGTTTGCGGATGCGTTCCGCGGCAACACCGATCGCGCTCCGGCGACGCTCGATCGTCCGAACCAGACGGCGACCATCAACTGGGTGTGGACCTTGTCGCCCAACTGGATTGCTGAAACCGTCATCGGCGCCAGCCGTGACCAGGTGTTCATCAAGGTGCAAACCGAAGGTGATCGCTTCCGCCGTAGCAAATATGGCATCAACTATCCTTACATCTTCCAAGAGAAGGAAATCTTCGACAAGATTCCGACGGTTGACTGGGATGCTTTCAACGGTCTGGACGGCGGTCCCTATCCGTCGCAATCCACCGGTCCGATCTATCAGTTCAACCAGAACTGGACCCACATTCGTGGCAACCACACCATCAAGTTCGGTGGTTACTTCGAACGCGCTGGTCAGAACGACTTCGACCAGATCAACGTTTCGGGCGTGCCGGGCGGTACCAACAACCAGAACGGCCGTTTCGTGTTTGCCAACTCGACGCCGAACGGCACAGGCGTAGCAATCGCCAACGCCGCCATCGGTCTGTTTGACACTTACGCCGAACTCGGTTCGCGCGCGTTCACGCCGTATCGCGGCCACATGTTCGAATGGTTCGCTCAGGATTCCTGGAAAGCCACTTCGAAACTGCGTCTCGAAGCGGGCGTGCGTCATTCGATCATCCAGCCGTATTACAGCTTGTGGCGCAATATGCTGGTGTTCGACGCCAAATACTACAACCCGAACAATGTCGTGACCCAGGACCCGCGCACGGGGTATATCACCAGCGGCAACCTGCAAGCGCAATACAACGGGTTGGTCATTCCGGGTGACGGTTTCACGCCGTCAGCGGCGGGCCGCTTCCCGTTGGCCAGCAACCAGAACTTTGGCTTCTTGTTCCGTGGTGAGCCGAAGCAATACTCCACGATTCAAGTGGGCAAAACCTTCCAACCGCGCATCGGTTTTGCTTATGCGCTGAATGAAAAGACTGTGATCCGTGGTGGCGCGGGCCGCTTCCTGACCCGTCTGGGCGTGAGCGACTCGGTCTTCCTGGGCGGCAATCCGCCGTTCCAGCCGACGGCGTCACTCAGCTTTGGCAACGTGGATCGTCCGGGTGGCTCTTCTGCGGTTGCCTTCCCGCTGACCATCACCACGCAAGACAGAAACTTCCGCGCGCCAGAAGCCTGGACGTGGAACCTGACGTTCGAAAAAGAAATCGGCTGGAACACGACCGTCGAAATCGGTTATGTGGGCCGCCGTGGTTTGTTCGGCCAACGCGAACGCAACCTCAACCAGTTGGCAGTCGGCACGCGCTTCTTGCCGCAAAACGCTGGTATCAACGTTGACGTGCTGCGTCCGTACAAAGGCTTCGCCGTTATCCGTAGCACGGGCAACGAAGCGAACTCGCTCTATAACGGTTTGCAACTCAACGTCAACCGCCGCTTCTCCAATGGTCTTGCCTTTGGCGGCGCTTATACCTATTCGAAGACGTTCGACAGCGGTTCAGGCCAACGCGACGTTATTCCGGATGCGTATGACGCCAGCAACCTATGGGGCCCGTCAGGCTTTGACCGCCGCCACGTCGCGGTGTTTAACGTCATTTACGAACTTCCGATCTTCCGCGATCAATCCAAACTGTCCGGCAAATTGCTGGGCGGCTGGACGGTCAGCGCCGTGTCGCAAATGCAAACCGGTACGCCGGGCAGCGTTGCCACGGGCGACGATTTCGCGGGCGTTGGCACGGGCAGCGGCTCGCAATTCTGGCGTGTGTTTGGCAATCCCAAACTGGACGACAGCCAGAAGAAATTTGCGAGCAATCGTACCGATCCGAACTTCTGGTTCAACATCGCCAATCCCGATGGCACGCCGATCTTCACGCGTCCGGCCAACGGCACGATCGTGACGGCGCGCGTGCGCAACCTGATTCACGGACCGGGCTTCCAAAACCACAACCTGGGCCTGCACAAAGACTTCACCATCAAAGAAGGTCATCGCATCACCTTCCGCGCCGAAGCCTTTAACTGGCTCAATCACCCGGATTGGGGTGGACCCGATACCAACCCGAACAACATCGTGCTGGATGCTAACGGCAAAGTTGATCCGGTGCGCAGCTCGTTCGGCAAGATCACCGGCAAGGGCGGCAACCGCGAATTGCAATTCGCGTTGCGCTATCAGTTCTAAACTGATTCTTGCTTGATCGGAAAAAAGCCCGCGCGGAGCAATCTGCGTGGGCTTTTTCTTTTGCGGAATGGGGTTGAGGAGTAAGATGGCGCTCGCCTGCCTAGTCATCCTGTAACCAAGGAGGAACATCGCATGAAATTCGTCAGTTTCTTTTCAGCTGTGGCGTCGGTGAGCTGTGCGACGTTGTTTGCTCTGGCCCAAACGCCTGGGGCCTCTGTTCCACAACCGGCCAGCGAAAAATTGCCCGTCGTCATCGTCAGCCACAAAATCGGCACGGACTATTACCCGATGCTGGATCGGCCCGGTTTGACGACGCCTTCAATGGCAGCAGAAAACGCCGATGTTCCCCTGACAGAAAATGAACGCATCGCCCGCCAACAGCGCCCCAGAAGCAGCAAAAACGCGACGGCGTCGGTTCCCGCTGAAGGCAGACGCGATATGAGTCGTTTGCGCTCATACACGCGCGTCATCAACGACGCGCAGGAAGTGCAAGCCGTCATCCGCAACACCGATACCAGACCGATCAAATCCGTCACCTGGGATTTCGCCTTTCCGCGCTATGAAAATGGCCAATTGCTGTCACGGTATGAAGTGGTCAGCAAAGTCGAGTTGAAACCCGGCGGCAAAAAGACGCTCAAGTATCAGTTGCCGCCCGGCGCCAAACGCTGTGAAGTGGTGCGCGGTATGGGCGACGATGCGCAGTCTGAAAAAGCCAACACCTTTGAAGCCGTCTGTGGCCAGGGTTTCCACGATCCGTCGTTGCTCAAACAGAAACAGGAAACCATCTCGATCAAACGCATCGAATACGCCGACGGTACGATCTGGCAAAAACAGTAACGCCTCCGCAGTCCCGGAAAACGAACAAAGCCCGCCAAGCACATTGCTCAGCGGGCTTTGTTGTTTTCGCATGACCTGGCGTTAGCTGCGCGAGAGCTGCTCTGTCAGCTTCCAGGGCGTGCGGTATTCTTTGGATACCAGTTTCTGCGCTTCGGGATCGCCGATGACTTTTTCGTTTTCGACATCCCAATTGACCCGGCGTTTGGCGCGAAACGCGATGTTGGCCAGGTGACAGGCGATCATGGAATTGTGGCCGATTTCGATATCAGAATTGGGCCGTTTGCGCGATTCGACACAATCCAAAAAGTTTTTCACGTGATTGAAATGCATGTCTTCGCCGCCGCCGCCGCGGCGCGGTTCACCGGCCATGCGGTAAACTTTCTTGCGCTTCTTGGTTTCGGTTTCAGGCAACACTTCCCAGCCGCCGCGATCCACCACCAGCACGCCATTGTTGCCGTGAAAGGCGACGCCGTGGTCGCGCATATAAGGCCCTTGCCCAATGGCGGTGGCGTGTTCCCAAACCATCGTGTAATTGTCGAATTCCCAAAGCGCCTGTTGCGTGTCAGGCGTTTCTTCCGCATCGTCAGGAAAGCCGAATTTGCCGCCGACCGACATGGCGGCGCGCGGCGCTTTGACGCCCATTCCCCAATTGGCGACGTCAATCATATGCGCCCCCCAATCCGTCATGAGTCCGCCCGAATAGTCGTAATACCAGCGGAAGTTGAAATGGAAGCGATTGCGATTGAAAGGCCGTTTCGGCGCTGGGCCCAACCAGAAATCGTAATCCACGGTTGCTGGCGGCGCTTCGTCAGGGACTTTGGGAATGTTCCCCATCCAGTCCTGATAGGCCCAGGTTTTGACCAGGCGAATCTGGCCCAGTTTGCCGCTGCGCAAATATTCGACGGCTTCGGTGTAATGAGTCGAACTGCGCTGTTGCGTGCCCATTTGCACCACGCGGTTGTACCGCCGCGCAACATCCACCATCACGCGGCCTTCGGCGATGGTCAGGCTCAGCGGTTTTTCGACATAGACATCTTTGCCTGCCTGACAGGCCATCACCGTGGGCAACGCGTGCCAGTGATCTGGCGTGCCGACAATCACCAGGTCAATGTCTTTGCGGTCGAGCACCCGGCGAAAGTCCCGCGCAAACAAATCCGGTTTCTGTTTGAACTGCGTTTCGACCAATTGACGGGTTTTGGCGGTTTGCTCGTCGTCTACATCGCAAAGCGCCACACATTCGACATTGCCTGCACGCAACATCGCGCGCAGGTCTGAGGTGCCTTGCCCGCCACAGCCAATCAGCCCCACGCGCAGCCGACGGTTGGCGCCTGCCACCTGATTTTGCGAAGCGGCATTGGCGGTAAATGAGGCGAGCCCCGCGCCAGTCAGACCGGCGGCGGAATCTCGTAAAAACTTGCGGCGTTTGAAATCAGTCATAGCAAGCTCCTGGCAATTTGGGTTGATGGTTGATGCGATGCAAATGACGGCAAGGTTTGGTGACCCGGCAATGCGGCCACCGTCAGACTTCCAATTCCTGCAAATCTTCTGCGGCAACGGTTGCGGAAAAGACCGTGCGCGCCTCTTCGAGCAACGACCGCGTATCGCCATAGCGCGAGCTGAAATGTGTGATCAGCAACCGTTTGGCGTCGGCGGCGCGCGCAATTTCAGCGGCTTGTATCGCTGTCGAATGCCCGAAATGATGCGATTCTTCCAGATGATCTTCGGTGAAGGTCGCTTCGTGAATCAGCCAGTCGGCGTTGCGCGACAAAATCACCGCGTTGTCGCAAGGCCGCGTGTCCAGACAATAACTCACAATCTTGCCGGGGCGCGGCGGCCCCAACACTTCGGCAGGCTCGATGACGCGGCCATCTGCCAGCGAGATGGCTTTGCCTGCTTGCAATTGACCATAGAGCGGCCCGGCAGGAATGCCCAACGCCTGGGCTTTTTCCAGATCGAAGCGGCCGGGTTTCATTTTCTCTTCCAGGCGAAAGCCCAGCGCAAAAATGCGGTGATCGAGCGGACGCGTCACCACTGTGAAACGCGGCGATTCATAGACGCGCTCTTCGGTGCGTTCCTTGAAATGATAGGCGTCGAATTCGTGCAGCTTGAGCGGATAATTGACGTGGCAGATTTTCAGCTTGGAAAGCAAATCCAGATATTCCCGAATGCCTGTGGGGCCAACCAGCGTCAGTTCTTTTTGGCGGTTGTCCAACGCCATCGAAGACAGCAAGCCCGGCAAGCCGTTGAAGTGATCGCCGTGCAAATGCGAAATAAAAATGCCTACCAATTTTTGCGGCGACAACCCGGCGCGCGCAATCTGCATTTGCGTGCCTTCGCCGCAATCAAACAACCACCACTCGCCTTCGCCGACAACGGCCAGGGCGCTGACATTGCGGTGCAACGTAGGTTTACCAGAACTGGTACCAAGAGGAATGATTTTCATTACCGGAAGAGAATACGGAACAAACGGAAATAACGGAACAGACGGAAAGCTGTATGCAAAAATTTCCGTTCATTCCGTTATTTCCGTTTGTTCCGTATTCTGTTTTTCGCTTTCTTCAGAAGCCTTTTTTACCAGCCGAGAACCCGTTTTCCCGGACCGTCCCAACGACTGAGAACGACCTTGTTGTGCGTGTAAAAGTGAAAGCCTTCGGTGCCCTGAATGTGCAAATCGCCAAAGAACGACTGGTTCCATCCAGTGAAGGGGAAAATTGCCATCGGCGCTGGCACGCCGACGTTAACGCCGATCATGCCGCAATTGGCATAACGCGCAAATGTGCGCGCCGCACCACCGTCACGCGTAAAAATCACCGCGCCATTGCCATATTGCGATTGGTTGGCCTGGGCAATGGCGTCGCTCAAATCTTCCATGCGCATCACTGACAAGACCGGGCCGAAAATTTCATCGCGCGCAATCTGCATTTGCGGTTTCACGTGATCGAAAATCGTCGGGCCGACAAAAAAGCCTTCCGTCGGTTCGAGTGGTGTCACGCTGCGTCCATCGGTGTTGAGCGTTGCGCCTTCTTGCACGCCCAGTTCAATGTAACGGCGAATGCGGTCACGCGCCGTCGCATCAATCACCGGCCCCATATCCACCGTCGGATTGGTGTCCGTCGGGCCGACTTTCATTTTCACCGCAGTATCGTGCAATCGTTCGAGCAGCGGGTCGCCCGCTTTGCCAACGGCGACGGCGATGCTGCCCGCCATGCAACGCTGACCGCTGCATCCAAATGCCGCGCCCATGATCTGATTGGTTGCGGCGTCGAAATCCGCGTCGGGCATCACCAGCAGGTAGTTTTTTGCGCCGCCTGCCGCTTGCACGCGTTTGCCATTGGCGGTGCCGACCTCGTAGATGTATTTGGCGACCGGCGTCGAACCGACAAAGCTGATGGCGGCGACATCTGGATGCGTCAACAACGCGTCAACGGTCTGGCGTCCGCCGTGCACGACGTTAAAGACACCTTTGGGCAAACCGGCTTCGGCCAACAATTCGGCCAGGCGCAACGGCGTCAGCGGCACTTTGGGCGAAGGTTTCAAAATGAACGTATTGCCGCACACAATCGCAATCGGAAACATCCACAGCGGCACCATCGCCGGGAAGTTGAACGGCGTGATGCCCACGCAAACACCCAGCGGATGGCGTTCGACGCGCCCATCAATGCCGCGCGCGACCTGATCCAGCGTTTGCCCCATCAGCAACGTCGGCGCGTGGCAGGCCAGTTCAACCATTTCGATACCGCGCCGGATGTCGCCTTTGGCCTCTTCGTGCGTTTTGCCGTGCTCGCGCGTCACCAGTCGCGCGAGTTCTTCAAAATGCTGTTCCAGCAAATGTGCGAAACGAAACATCACGCGCGCACGTTCGACAACGGGTGTGTCCGCCCAATCGGGAAACGCCTTTCGGGCTGCTTGCACGGCGCGGTCAACGTCCTGGGCATCGCTGTCCGGCGCTTGCGCGATCAATTCGCCGCGCGACGGATTGAACACAGGTGTGAATTGCGCCGCGTTGGCTGCCAGCAATTCGCCGCCGATGAAGTTCTGACAAATCGTGCTCATCTTTACCTCCGCTTAATTCGTCCACGAAGAATCACGAAGAATCACGAAGACGTTTCTGACTTCGTGGTTCTTCGTGCGGCCTCATGAAAAGTTATGCCAGCATTTCCAAAAACTCTACCAACAAATTGGCCGCGACTTGGGCGCGGTATTTCGCGGTTGAACGCACATCGTCAATGGGTTTTAGCTCGTTGAGAAGTGCAGCGCGCCCTGCGGCAATCGTCACCGCGTTGATTGGCTGTCCTTTCAGTACTGCTTCGGTTGCGGTCGCGCGGAGCGGCGTTGGCGCGACGCTGCCGAATGCCAGGCGTATGGCTTGCACCACGCCGTTTTCGCTGCGCGCGATTGCCGCCAGACAAACCTTGGAAATCGCCTGCGCCTTGCGCGTGCCGACTTTGCGCGAATGTTGCCGCCAGCCCGCCGTTGTGCGCGGCAACCGAATGGTTTTGATCACCTCATCCGGGCGCAGCACAGACGTTTTGTAGCCAGTGTGAAAACCGTTGTATGGCACAACGCGTGAACCGTTGGCCGAAATCAGTTCCAGTTCCGCGTCGTAAACCAGCAACGCGGGCAGGGAATCAGCCGCCGGCGAAGCATTGGCGATGTTGCCGCCCAGCGTGCCACGATTTTGAATCGCCACGGCTCCCGTCCAGCTTGCGGCTTCGCAAAGCAAGGGAAACTCCGCGCGCAAGGCGGCGTGCGCCTGTATTTGTGAATACGTCGTCAACGCTCCGATGATGATCTGATCGTCGTGAGACTCAATTCCGGTCAGTTCAGGCAAGCCCCACAAACTGACAAAACGCGTGTGCGCCAATTTGCCCGCTTCGAGCAGGACCATCAGATCTGTGCCACCGGCAAACGGACGCCACACGCCCGGTTCGTCACTGAACAGCCGCAACGCCTCAGCCAGGTTCGCCGGTGTTTTCAGT
>WBZQ01002995.1_pt1 | contig 10613 bp, 9 predicted proteins | sample 5204251 | NCBI WGS metagenome assembly WBZQ01 (sample SAMN12412402, study PRJNA552823) | activated sludge metagenome | isolation source: activated sludge from nitrification reactor of wastewater treatment plant... | place: USA: Virginia | collected 2017-09 | reverse complement strand
GGAATGATAGAAGAGACGCGGTCGTTGCTCGACCGAGGGTATGGGCGTGAGCTTGGATCAATGAAAGGTCTTGGGTATCGGCACATTGGCGCCTATTTGGCTAATGAATGTGATCACGGGGAACTGGTGCGGCAGTTCAAGCGTGATACCAGGCGGTTTGCGAAACGGCAGATGACATGGTTTCGAAAAGAGCCCGGCGTCGAGTGGTTCTCGATTGATGAGGGCGAGCCGTTTGAACAGGTAGGGAGCCGGGTCATCACGCGCATCGAACAATTTCTGCAAGGGTAGGGATCACAACAGCAGCCTGCAGTGTCGCGGGCATGGTGAGAAAAGGGATTTGGTATGCCGAACAAAAAACAGGATAAGCGGGTAACAGTCGGAATGATCGGAGGAAGCGGACTTTATGAGATTGAAGGGTTGACGGGTGCTCGCTCCATTCGAGTGCGTACGCCGTTCGGAGCTCCCTCCGATGTGATCAGAGTGGGTATGCTCGAAGGGATTCGGGTGGCCTTTCTGTCTCGCCACGGACAGGGGCATCTGTTGAATCCCAGTGAAATTAATTATCGCGCCAACATTTTTGCACTCAAGTCCCTCGGGGTCTCGCATGTCATTTCAGTCAGTGCCGTCGGCAGCATGAAAGAATCGATTCATCCGGGGGACGTCGTGGTGCCAGATCAGTTCATCGATCTCACCAAACGCCGCGTCTCGACTTTTTTTGAGCGGGGTCTTGTGGCGCATGTTGCATTCGGCGAACCGATTTGTGCGGAGCTCGGCCGCGCGTTGCGCTCCGCCGGTGAGCGAGTCGGAGCCACGCTGCATGCTCGTGGTACCTACGTGTGCATGGAAGGGCCGCAGTTTTCGACCAAGGCGGAATCACGGCTCTACCGGCAATGGGGTGTCGATGTGATCGGGATGACCAATATGCCGGAAGCCAAGCTGGCTCGTGAGGCGGAGTTGTGTTATGCGACATTGGCCTTGGTCACGGACTATGACTGCTGGCACGAGACGGAGGAGGCGGTCACCGTGGAGGCCGTGCTGGACACCCTGCATCGCAACGTCGCTTTGGCGAAACAGATTCTCCGGACGGTCATGCCGTCGTTCGCACATCCGATCGAGTGTGCCTGTCATCGCGCGTTGGACCATGCGATTTTGACCGCACCGAAGCGGATACCGACAGCGGTGCGGAAAAAGCTCTCAGTACTCATCGACCGTGCCCTGACACCACAGAAAGGAGCTCGTTAGGCAATGGGGAAATTGTTAGTGGTTGGATCGGTTGCGTTGGATACGGTGAAAACTCCATTCGGCGAAGGGACGGAGATACTAGGAGGGTCGGCCACGTACTTCTCCACGGCGGCGAGTTTCTTTACATCAGTGGCGCTCATTGCGGTAGTCGGGGAAGACTTTCCCCGGCAGCATGTCGCGTTTCTGAAGAGCCGCGGAATTGATCTGACGGGATTGGAGCGGCGACCAGGAGCGACCTTCCGCTGGAAAGGGGAGTACACCCATCAGTTGAATGAAGCGCACACGCTGGATACGCAGCTCAACGTGTTCGAGACGTTTCGTCCGCAGATTCCCGAGGCGTATCGGGAGCCGGATGTGTTGTTCCTTGGGAATATTCACCCCGAGCTTCAGCTCGATGTGTTGCAGAAAGTGAAACGCCCAGCGCTCGTGGCCTGTGACACGATGAACTTCTGGATCAACGGCCAGCGGGAGGCCTTGTGGAAAGTGCTGGAAAAGGTCGATGTCTTGATCATTAACGACGGCGAAGCGCGTGCCTTAGGTCAGGACACCAATCTCGTGAAAGTGGCGAAGTTGGTGCTGTCACGAGGACCCAAACATCTCATCGTGAAGCGAGGAGAATACGGCGTCCTCATGTTCAATGAAAAGCAGGTATTCGGTGCACCTGCATTTCCGCTTGAAGACGTGCGCGATCCGACCGGTGCCGGCGATACCTTTGCCGGTGGGTTTTTGGGCTATCTTGCCGCCACCGGAAACCGTTCCCCTGAGGCCATGAGGCAGGCCATCATCTTTGGAAGCGTCATGGCGTCATTTACAGTAGAAGCCTTTAGTCTTGACCGATTGCGAATCCTGGATTACAAAGAGATTCAGGCACGGTTCGCTGAGTTTAAGCGACTCACGCATTTTGAGGACGTATGACGATCTGTAACAGACACCGACCCCATCGAGATCAAGCCTTTCGCGCATTGATCGTGATATGGCTTGGACTCACCAGTGTCGTGGCGGGCTGTGCGACCGAGAAAGAGGTTCTGCAAAAATCGCAGGGGCATTATCAAGAAGGCGTGGCGAGCCTCCCGGGGGATCGGCAGCAGGCTTTCGTGTCGTTCCAGAAAGCTGTTCAATTGAACCCGAATAACAAAGAAGCACGATATGCCTTAGGGCATGTCTACGCACTGCAAGGCAAATTGCCGTATGCGGAAGAGCAGTTTCGTGCGGCGCTGAAGATCGACGAGAGCTACTCCGAAGCACATACGTACCTGGGGCAAGTTTTAGCCAATCAGGATCGGTGGGTGGAGGCGATGCAATCCTATCGGTTGGCGTTGGCGAATCCCTTGTATCCCACGCCGGATCTGGCTCGCTTTCATCTTGGTCGTGCCCTGGCGCACCAGGGCGATCTCCAGGGAGCGATGGAGGCGTTCGAAGATGCGGCCTCCGCCAGTCCGCCGACGGTTCCGCCGGCGATGACGCATCTTGAGCTGGGCCGTGTGTACTATCAGCTGGGCTATGCGACGCGCGCGCGCGAAGTGTTGAAGAAAGTGGCGACATTGGACAAGGGGGGCGAGTGGGCGACAGCGGCGTCAGATCTCTTGACGCGATTGAAGTAGGAGACCTATGGAGTCGGTCGGCGAATTTTTTCGGCAGGTCCGTGAAACCAAGGGATTGACCATCGATGAGGTGGCGTCGAAAACTCGTATTCGCACGGATTTCGTCAAGGCGCTCGAGGATGGCAATTTTGCCAAACTGCCTGATCAGGTCTTCGCGCGAGGGTTCGTGCGGTCGTATGCGAGATCGCTCGGATTGGACGAGGAGGACGCCATTCATCGGTTTATTCAATCGGCCGGCTCTTTTTACGAGAAACAGGATGAGCGGGAACGGCTCAAGGTTCGCCAGATTGAAGAGGATCGTAAGCGTCAGGCCAATCGAAAAGCGGTGGCGATTGCTATTGGTATTGCCGTCCTGACGCTCGTCTTCCTGTTGAGTCGTGAGCAATCCACGGTTTTCCGGCGCGGTGCACCGGAGCAGGTCTCCGCCACGAAACGGACGACTCAACCGAATAAGGAAGTGGCGGAATCGGCGACTCGCGAGCCTGAGCGTTCGGTCGACGCAACCAAATCAATCGAATCACCGGCTGGAGCTCTCCAGAAGGCGACCGCAGAAGCTCCGCGTCGCCAGGAGCCGGCGGTGGTTGAGGTCGTGGCGTCACGAGTTGAATCCGACGCAGCGCCGACAGGGGCGCTTGGTTCTCCTGGCAGTGATGGTCCCCTGGCGGGGATTGGTCTGAGCGCAATCGAGAACCATGGGGATGGGCAACTGGTCTTGGACCTGGAAGCAACCGAGTTGAGCTGGGTCGTCGTGCAGATCGATAATGGGAGTCCGCAAGAGTCATTGCTTCGGCCCGGTGAAAAGGGTCACTGGACGGGGCAGGATCAATTTATTCTCACCCTCGGGAACGCCGGCGGTGTGAAAGCTGAGCTCAATGGTAAACCGCAAAAACCCTTCGGCCCTAGCGGCAAAGTCGCCCGCGATATCGTGCTGAAGCGATAGTTCTACCGCACTGGGCGTATTTCCTTTCATGTAACCAGCACCATGAGAATCTCACGAGCCTCAATGAGGCGTGGCTGGCCTCGGTGAGGCGCAAAGGTGTCACGAATGGATTGAATGCAGGAAGAGGCGATCTGATGAGCCGCATAAATAGCGAGATTCGTAGGGTTTCTTTTGGATAGGAATTGGCATGGGGCTTGTACGTCTTCGACCCGGGAGCAGGAAATATCACGGTGATGCCGAGGGATGTTTCCTTGACAGAAATTTAGACTGGTTGGTATAGTTCGAGCGTTTAACTGGCCGTTGAATGTAGAGAAGATGAGTCGGCGGCCTGAGGTTCTATTCAGGCTGGGTGGGTTTAACATATCTAAGGAGGACATGTGATGGGGTATCTGTCCAAGTTTTTGGGAATTGCTGCAGCGGTGATGTTTCTCTCCGTCTCGGTCGTGGGAGCAGAAGAAAAGGATCCGACCAAGCCCCGCGTTCCGCCGGATCAGATGGCTGATGCAAAGGCTTTGAAGAATCCGATCGCAACCTCGCCCGAAAGCATCGCCAAGGGCAAAGCGCTGTATGAAGGGAAAGGCACCTGCTTCAATTGCCATGGCAAGGCCGGCGATGGACAGGGCGAAGCGGGCAAGATCCTCAATCCGAGCCCCCGCGACTTCACCAATTGCAAGTTCCACAAGAAGCGGAAAGATGGCGAGCTTATGTGGGTCATCAAGAACGGCAGCCCGGGAACCGGAATGGTGTCCTTGGTCCCGGCTGCGATCACCGAGGAAGAAGCGTGGAACATCATCAATTATGAGCGGAGCTTCTGCAAGGGCGAGTAATCAATCGCTCGACAGATTCTCGTAAGCTCATAAGAACGCTGAGAAAAAGAGAGGGTGGGGAGGGATCTCCTCACCCTCTCTTTTTGTGTATCGGCCTACAGCAGGCACGAGTGTCTCGTCTTTTTCATGATACCTTTCCGACGTAGGTATTACATTCTCCACTTCGCCACTTCAGCTGGTCCTACAATCCAGATTCTGGATGGTCTGTGTCGCTATCCCCTCGTTTGGGGGTTGGGAATATTGGCGTTGGAGGGCTTGGGGGGATTGCACCTTGCATACAAAAAAGGGTACAGTCCGCCGGACGAGCCAGAATCGCGATAAAAGAGTACATGTGGTAGCAAATACAGCCGAACCATCGACGTTCTTATTTTGAGCAATTAGGAGGGCGACTATGCGCAGCCTATGTCCATGGGTGCAGTGCCGAGTAGCAGTTGTAGCAGCATCGCTCGCGCTTGTGTCAGCGGGAATCACGTTCAGTGTAGCCACAGAAATCACTTATGCCGCAGAGGGTTCCCTCCCACCGGCTATCGTGGCGGCAGACCTCGAATACAATGGGCGTGTTGTCGTCGGTGGGGATCCCGTGACGGTCAAAATTGCCACTCCGAACAAGAATGGCGTGATGACCTTTCAGGGCACAGCCGGGCAACGCATCAATCTCGGTTTTAGTTCGGTCAGCCTCACACAGTTTCAGGTGTCGGTCTATGGGCCGGATGGGAGTCTGATTGCCAGACAGCCGACCGCCGTCAGGAACTATTATGCCACCATGGGCACTCGACCACTCTCCTCACAGACACAGGTCCAGACATCTGCCACCGCGTACCAATTTACCGCAGACTCAGGAGCGACCATCTCCTCGAGCGAGATGAACGGCAGCAGCATAGACCTTGTGGAATTGCCGGCAACCGGGGCCTATACGATTTTCTTCGATCCCCTCAGCACCTACACCGGAAGCTTCACGATCACCGTTTCACATGAGCTGGAGGGTACGATCGTGCCCCAGGGTTCAGCGGTACCGGTTGCTATCGGCCGTGCCGGGCAAAACGCTCGGTACACCTTCTCCGGTAACAGCGGTCAGGCGGTCAGCTTGCAGTTGAGCGATGTGACGATCAGAAGCGGGTATGTGTCAATCCTCAAGCCGGATGGCAGTCCCCTGGGTCAGCCTACCTCATTCGCCTATGCGGGTGCGGTGGTCGATGCGCAAGTTCTTCCGACCTCCGGGACGTATGTGGTTCTGATCGATCCGGAGTTAAGCTATACCGGAAACGTAAAGCTTGCGCTCTACAATGCTCCGGATCTCCTGGGCAATATCATGATCGACCAGATGACGGTCACCCCGACATTGACCGTACCGGGTCAACGCGCGCTGTATACCTTTAATGCGTCGGCGGGCCAATGGGTCAATCTTGGTCTCACCGGCGTCTCAATCGCCTCGAGTACGTTGTCGTTGTTGAAACCGGATGGCAGCAAGTTGGCATCCACCACAATCGGTTCCAGCGGCGGCAGTCTGGATCCGGGCATGGCATTACCAGAAACAGGAGCCTACACGATCGTCGTGGATCCGGTCGGCAATAACACCGGCAGCATGACCCTTGCGCTGTCGTCACCCGTTACTGGTACGCTCGCGCTTGATGGAGCACCGGTGACTCTGAGCCTGAATAAACCAGGCAAGACCGCACGATACACGTTCAATGGTAATGCCGGACAATGGGTAAGTCTTGGCCTCACAGCGGTAGGACTGACGTCGAGCAGCGTGTCGCTGTTGGGCCAGGATGGAGTCCCGCTGGCCTCGACTACGGTAGGGACGGCAGGTGGCGCACTTGAAATTTCAAACCCATTGCCGACCACCGGAGTCTATACCGTGCTTGTTCGTCCGGGGGGGCCCTATACCGGCAACATGACGCTGACACTCTCTACAGAGGTGTCGGACTCGCTCAAGATCAACGCCGCGCCGAGGCCGATCATGATCAGCCGAGCCGGTCAGAGTGGTCGCTACACGTTTAGCGGTACGGCCAATCAGCAGATCACGATCAAAGCGACCAATAATAAGTTCGATAGCGTGGCAGTGAATCTCTATACGCCGAGTGGAGTCCTGCAGGCAGGGGCGACGAGTTCCGCGTCCAACTTTAACCTCAATACGGTGACGTTGGCCACGACAGACACGTACACGATCACCATCAACCCTGCCCTGGCGGAAACAGGGAGTATTCACTTACAAGTAACCAGCCAGTAGAAGCTGTGTGTAAGAATAGAGGTGGTCACTCGCCTGTATTCGCTTCGGAGCTGATAACGAGAGGGTGGGGAGGCAACTTCTCACCCTCTTTTTCTATCACATCACTAGCGACTGCACGCCAGTAGTGGGATTTCCACCATACTGTGCGAGAGCGTGACTACTGACAGCAAACGGCATAGGCTCTGTCTGCGTCGTGAGCACTGTACTTGACTCAGTAACAGGAAGTTCAGGCCAGTATCATAGCGAGGAGTATTAACATGAACTCCTATTACCCCAGTTAGCGTCTAGCGATGAGTCTCCATCTGGGTCCTTTATGAGGCAGCAACCCTTATAGGTATGTTCACTGCGTACTTTGATGCTAGCGGCCAGGAGCACGAGCACCCCTATATGGTTGTAGCGGGTTTTGTGTCGAGCGCAAAGGTTTGGTCTGAATTCTCGGATGAATGGCGGGCAGTTCTTGGTAATTATCACCTCAAGACATTTCATGCGGCAGATTGCCAGAACTTTAGAGGTGAATTTATAGAAATGGAAAGGCAAAGAGGATAAGCGACTACGCCTATGGTGCGATTTGTTGGGTGTGATCAAGAAGCATACCTTCCATAAGTTTAGTGTCGGTATCGAGATCAATGATTGGAAAGAATCTTTTTCCCAAGAAAGGAAAAGAAAGTCGAAGATCAATGCCTATGTGTTATGTGCTTTGGCTTGTGCAGAACGTGTCAAGCTATGGGCTAGACGGAAAAATGTCAAAACGCCCATCGCATATATTTATGAGTCAGGTGATCCTGGGAGTGGTCAATTGAGGGCGTACTTCGACGAGCAGGAGTTCCCTGCGCCATCATTCAAACATAAGGAGGACCGCACCGTTGATGGGATTTACTACCCCGCCACAGTTCCTCTTCAAGCCGCTGATTTTCTTGCATACGAAATCTTCTTGATGAAAAAGATATTTCGTAAAAATGGGCTTCCCTCTCTCGGGCGCCCGATGCGTGAATTTGTCGACCTACCTGAAGCCACAAAAATCTACTCAGGTGATCGACTCAAAGAACTTGAGAAGACCTTTGATTTCCCTAAAAAGGTGAATGGTATCTGGAGACCATATCTAATAACGGTTATCCCTGCTTTCCATTGATCGTGGGAGGAAATTGGGGTCTGGTCGTGTACGTTGCCAGACAGAGTTCGAATCTTGTGCTGTTTGAACAGGGAGGAATTGCCAGAGCTAAGGCGTTTCCGATGCCGCAAGTGAGGGCAGTGTGGTGAGAACCAGGTCAGCGGCTTTCTCCTCCGGTTTCAGCAGCGGGATCATTTGCGGGCGTTGGGTCGCATTAAACTGAGATTTTGATGCCCAGGCGACTTTCTGTCGTACGAATCCACTCACCTCTCCGAGGGTGATCTTCCCATCTCGGTTCGTATCCGCTTCTCCGCGCAGACCGCGCAGTAAATAATAGGTAAAGAGTCCGTGACGATGGTTGTCGTCATCGATTCCGGTGGCAAGGCCCTCGACGGCGATCATTCGAATCGTGTTCTCTCCGTCAAGGTCCCATCGCGGAGTAGCGGGTGTCTTGGTCTGGTCGATAATGGCAGCAGTCTTTCCGTCGAAGATCAAGATGGCCTGCCGTGGATTGAGCTTCGCAAGGACCGATTCCAGCGCACTCAGACGATAGAGACTGGTTGGGGTCTTTGTTCCGTCATAGGGGACGAGGAAGACCTCTCCCCGCGGGGAGACCATCGCCTGGCCGGAAAAATAGATAATGACGACTCCGTCTTTCGTCGAACGAGTCGGGAGCCATTCGCGCAGGGTTTTCTCGATCTGTGCAGAGGTGGCCTTGCGGTCCGTCAATAGCGCGATATTGGAAGAAGGTACGCCTCCGAGCGTTTGGAAGTACTTGGCGACCGTTTCCGCATCGTGGGCAGCATGTTTGCGTGATGGAATCTGCTGCGTGAGGGTCGAGCTGAGGCCGATGGCAATGACGGAGGTGTCTGAGGACTGAACAGGTAATGCTTGGGGTGATACCTGATCGACATCGTCGCCTCTGGTTCCCGTCGGAGCGATCGTAAAGGACAGTGTTTGAGGTGGGGCCGCGGCACCACTGTGTTCTTCCACGATCACCCGGATTTCGGCTGGTTCCGGCTGTGCGAGCAGGGGTAGGGTGGCGACAAACTCCAACGATCTGGTTTGGCCCGGTTGCAGCGGTGGGATTCTCAAGACGGTCGTGGGAAAATGTTCGAGGGCGAGTCGAGTTCCGCTCAAAGAAGCCGAGGCCTGCTCCACCAGGGTTGATCCTGTGTTCACGATGTCGACGCGGACGCGAATATGTTCGCCACCTTCGAGCAAGAGGTCACTGTTTTCATCGAGTAAGAGCGCCTTAAATCGGAGGGTGCTTGAAGCAGCAGGGCCGTTTGGTTGGTCGGCAGGTGTCGGGCTCAAGGCGGGGGCCACAGCGAGGGTTCCCGGTAATGGAGTAGTCGACTCGGTGGAACTGAGACTGTCATAGCTTCCTGCTACCTGCTTTGCCGTGAGGGCGACCCGGGTCGCAAAGTCGATCGAGGTGTCCTGGATGAACGGATCAATGATGTAATCGCAGTTTTTCGAGATCTGTTCGAGGCGCAACCGCTCCTGACGGGACACCGCGATGTCCGTCTGCCGGAGCAATGTTCCCGTGCGGTCATAGACACGGGCGATCGCATTGAGATGGATGACGGCCGGAGCGCGGTCGTAGAGCGCCTCTTTATTGAGGTCGAAGGCCGAGTCGACGAGGTCGACCTGGACGACATGGTCCGGTGGGCCGGTAGTTTCTCCTCCGTCCACAATCACACGGTCAAAGGTTCGGTGAAGGCCCTGCTGTAACGCGTCTTGTAAGCGTTCCCCTAACGGAACTTCCTGGAGTTGCCCGCATGTATTCGTATAGCGAAGCGTGAGGTCTTTGAGGGTCGAGGATGTCTCCAGTTTGGCACTGGCGGCAAGAGGGGTGCCCATTGGGGGAAACTCAAGATGCGTCGCACAGCCGGCGAGGACGAGGAGTGCGGCGCCGATCCAAGATTCTGTCAGAATGCGCATATCGCGGAGTCGGTTCATACTGGGCTCTTGCCAGGCCTTCGTCTTCTTACATGACATGATAGGACTGATTGTTGGTCACGGTACTGGAAACCTCACATGAATGCAACGGGGCTACGAACGGAGGCCTGGTTTACAATACCGATGGTCTGGTACGGTAATGATGTGTCACGCGCTTGCCGATTGATGCGGATTGTGTTCAGCGCCCGTCATCGCACCTTTTCTTCTTTGAAGCCGGTCGGACGAGTAGTGTAAAATGGATCGTTAAACTGGTGTAGGGGCCTATTTCCAATAGGACTCTGAACAAGAGTCACATCCTGGAGGAATTCAGATATGTTCATGTGGACTCAGAAATCGACGAACATGCTCATGGCTTGTGGATTAGCCGTATCTGCTCTGATCGGAAGCGGATGCGTGTCGCCTGTCTCGGCTTCAGGGGTTCCTCCGGCATGGGCCCAGGGGTTCTCGGAGATTGTGAAAAAGACGATGCCGGCCGTCGTGAACATTGCCGTCACCGGTGGAGGGGAAGGGAGCCGGAGGCGAGGAGGGGTTCCACCGAACCCGTTTGGGACGCCGCCTCCCGGGGATGAGCCTGGCGGTGAATCACCGATTCCGCCGGCTCCACATGGCCCTCCCGGTCCGCACGGCAAACCTGATCAGAGTTGACCGTTCTGGCATTGGGTCGTATTCGTGCGAGAGAACGACCGGTCGTACGTGGTAG
>WBZQ01001583.1_pt2 | contig 10613 bp, 8 predicted proteins | sample 5204251 | NCBI WGS metagenome assembly WBZQ01 (sample SAMN12412402, study PRJNA552823) | activated sludge metagenome | isolation source: activated sludge from nitrification reactor of wastewater treatment plant... | place: USA: Virginia | collected 2017-09 | reverse complement strand
CGGGTATTGCCGGATTGGTTTTCGGATAACTGGGAAATTGCGTAATTTTCTCGGATTGATCGGATAATGCTTCTTTGCGCGGTGAGGCCAGTGCTTTATTGACGGCATGAAAAATGAATTGATGCAAGGCGCGCGGTTCGCGAAAACGAACTTCTATTTTGGTTGGATGTACATTGACATCCACATCTTGAGGATTGATTTCCAGAAACAGTACAAAAGCCGGATGCTTGTCCAGATGTAAAACATCGCGATAGGCTTCACGCAAAGCATGCGAAATCAACTTATCATTAACAAAGCGGCGATTGACAAAAAAATATTGCATGTCGCGCGATGACCGTGCATAGGCAGGTAAGGCTATCATGCCGTGCAAATGCATGTCTGCTGAGTGTTCCGCCACAACTGCCGCAGCCTGGCTGAATTCTTTTCCCAGTAATGCGGCAATGCGTTGTGCCGAGGTGCCAGTACGCAGATGATGGCGGGCTTTACCGTTATGCTGCAAAACAAACTCAATGTCGTTTTGAGATAATGCAATGCGTTTGAAAACTTCATCACAGTGTGCAAATTCGGTGGCTTCCGATTTGAGAAATTTGCGTCTGGCGGGAATATTGAAGTACAAATCATTGACATCCAGCGTAGTTCCGGAGACCAATGACGAAGGGATCGGTTGTGAAATGGATTTACCATCGACCTGTATCTGCCAGCCATGACTCTGCTCTACTTGACGGCTCGCCAGAGTTAACCGGGATACTGCTGCAATACTGGCCAGTGCTTCGCCGCGAAAACCCAGGCTGGTAATGTTATGTAAATCTTCCAGCGAGCTAATTTTACTCGTGCTATGACGCGTCAAGGCCAATAGCAACTCATCTTTAGCTATGCCGCCCCCATCATCTGCGACACGAATCTGTTTGACGCCTCCTTGTTGTAACTGCACTGTAATTTTCTTTGCACGCGCATCAACACTATTTTCCAATATTTCTTTCAATGCTGAAGCGGGGCGCTCAACCACTTCACCAGCGGCGATCTGGTTGATCAATAGTTCGGGAAGCGGTTTGATTGTGGCCATACAAATCTGACACTTTGATAATTACCGGTATTATAGTGCGGAAATAAATGTATCTATTTTATTTTCACTGAAAGTTTACGGTAAATTAGAGTTTGTTGGCGTGCTGAAATAAATATTTAATGCTGATTGACAGTTCATCATTACGCTTAAATGCTTAATTGCGTAAAGGACTTGAAGGACGTATAGCGCGGCAGAAGTGTTACGCGACTGTATTGATGAAATCGAAAGGCTTGGTCACGCTTTTCAGTAGTTCTGGCAGCGGCATAGCTTTTCCAATCAAGTAGCCTTGAATGATGTCACAGCCAAGCACTCGCAGTCGCTCATAAGTTGCAAAATCTTCAACTCCTTCTGCGACTACTGACAGATTAAGCCGGTGAGCAAGGTTAATCATGGAATCAACAATGCGATCATGCGTGCGACGAGTGGTCATATGTTTGACAAATATCATGTCAATTTTGACTTCATCCAACGGTAAATCGAGCATCCGCGCCATTGAGGAATAACCTGTTCCAAAATCATCCATCGCCAGCCTTAAGCCGGCATTTTTTAGATTATGCAAAGTATCCAGGGTACCTGTATGATTCTCCATAAATGCAGTTTCAGTCAACTCAATGGTGACGCAGCCTTGGAGGCACGCCCCACACATTCAAGCCTTGCATAACAAGTTCCAGAAGCTCGGGATCGCGCAAATCGTCTGCGGAGAAATTGATCGAAACGCCTGCATTTAATCCCGCCTTGCGGTATTCCGCACATTCTCTCAGCGCAGTATTAAAAACCCATAAGGTGAGTCGGGACATGAGTTCCGTACCTTCGGCAACCTGGATCAGTTTGTCCGTTCGGATCGGGCCTCTACTCGGATGATTCCATCGAAGTAACGCTTCAGTTGACTCGATTTTACCGCTCGCAATATTAATCTGGGGCTGATAACCTAAATATAATTCACGTGTCTCGATCGCATTTCCTAAATCCGACCACAGATCAATCTGCAATAATAATGGGTCTTCCGTCTCTGCGGCAAAAAGCCTGATAGACTCATGCTCAAGTTTTGCTTGGCGTATCGCCAAGCTTGCATTGCTCATTAATTGACTTAATGCACCGTCACTTCCATTGCTTACTGCCACACCAACGCGTGCTGCCAGAATAATATTTCGCCTATCCAGTACAAAAGGAGGAGTCAAAATCCGCAAAACCTTATGTGCAGCCAGTTCTGCGTGTGCCGGTGTTGGCAGATCAATCAGCAAACAGCAAATCTGATAGCGTCCGGTGATACCAACCAAGTCGTCGTGTTTCAATGAATCTCTAAGTTGCCGTGAAATTTGATGGATAATTTCATCAACTGTGGCAAACCCAAGTACACCATCCAGTTCAGCCAGCCGCTCAAAATTTACTATCAGTACAGCATGATGGCGTTCAATGTGATACGAATCACATAATTTATCAGAAGCCGTTTGTAAAAAATCCTGGTAAGCAAGTACAGTCATAATGATAGAGATAAGGCCAGTTAATTATAAATAGTATTTTTTGGCATCAATTCCATAAGCGCCTTGAGGTAAGTCATTCTCGATGGTATAGGGAACACCAGCAGGATTTGAGCCGGCCAATCTTAAATCTAGTGTCTTTGGCGTATCATAAGGTTTCTTTTGTGCATCACAGATAATCATAATACGAGGTAAAAATCTTTGTGTACGGTTATGCGAAAGTACAATGGCAACTTCACCTGAGTTAAGTTCCACAAGACTGCCTACCGGAAACATACCAATACATTGCGCAAATTGTTCAACCAAAACATAACTGAGTCCAGCTTGCGCATTTTCTTTAAGTTCCTTGAGAGCATGAAATGGTCTCAAACCTAATATTCCAGATTGACCCCAGATTAGTTCTTCATAACAATCAACAATGGCCGCCATCCGTCCGTAAGGATGGATTTGATTGGCATGCAAACCATGCGGGTAGCCGCTGCCATTTTCACGTTCGTGATGCTGAACTGCTATTTTGACTACCTCTTCCGGGGCGTCACTTAACTGGATGATAATTTCTTCACCATAAGCAACATGCTGTTTTATTAACTTACGTTCAGATGGATTGAGCAGCAAGCCTCTCTTACCCTGAAGCTCTTTTGGCAGACGTTGTTTGCCGATATCCATTAGCAGTCCACCCAAGCCAAGAATCGATAAGTCTTTGCGTGGAAGACCCAAATGACGACCGAAAGCAAGCAAATGTACCGAGGTTTTAATTGCGTTATCGTACAATTCCCTTCCAGTAGATTTAAGCTGCGCAAGCAAAAGTGCCGCATCAGGATTTCTTATAATACTTTCACATAACGTATCAACCACCTCATTTGCTGCACGAATATCAAACTTGGCATTGCGTTCGATGTTGAGATTGATGTCGCTAAACATAGAAAATGCGACGTTGAAGGCTTTCGTAGCAGCGGGTATTTCTTGTTCCGCGCTACAAATATCGCTATAAGTTTTTACCCGATGCAGCAGTGTGTTAAGCGCTTCAGTATTACGAGAATCCTCTGGTTTGTGCCTATGATTGCTGATTTGAGAAACATTACTTGTAGCATGATGTTCGATTTGCTGAGCAACAGATCCTTCGTTTTTCCGTATACCAACGTAAGTATCCTGATTGCTAATTTGTGCAGCATGCTGCTGAGTAACAAATGATTCACTTCTGTCGAGATCTACATAAACATGAGAGCAGTAGCGTTTAAGTACATCAATATCTTGTTGCGATTTGATAAGAATGCCTTGGATAGCGTAGGGTGTTTCGAGCCAAGGCCGATCAAGCTCGCTGACATACATACCTAATTGTAGGTCATTGACAATAATTTCGATCGTGGTATCACTCGCTGTCATATTAGAATATCAACTGAATAATTAGAATGCTGTTATTTATAAGCAGCTTTTGTGTAATGAAAAGAAATTGCAGAAGCCCTTCTACAGCTATTTGTAACGACCTTTTTTGAGAATTTCTTGAATCGAATTTTGCTAGTAGACGGGATTAAGGAAAAATTCTCGCATCAGAAATTCTTCTAATCCTGCGGTATCTTTCTCGCGGGCGGATAGCACAACAACACGGTGAAGGCGATGAGATTCCCAGTTGAAATCTTCTTTGTAGTATTGCCTGATCAATTCGATCATACGCCGAATGATGGCACGCTCAATATTACCATCTGGTCCAGCATTGACTTGAATCGTCTGTAAGCGGGGATTGCTTTGACCTGTTGTCCAGGCACGAAATGAAAACTCTGCAGTACGCGGACCTATGCGAAGAATTTGAAATATCCCGCTAGTACCGGGAGTCTGCAGATTTCTCCTAACATTGGCCATACGCACTTCATCTGCAGAAGGTTGTGGTGCAGTACTGGTGGCGGGCGCACTCTCTGAGGTATCAAAAATGCCCTGCTCAACACGGCGGCGAGCTTTGGCCTGATTAATATACTCAGATAGATCTGTAGGTGCATCTGCCGGAGGTATCGGAGGGGCTTTATTTTTTGCGATTTCTTTAGCTGGAATCGGTGCTTTAGGTTTGCTCGGCTTCTCGGCTGCTTTGGGCTTGGTTTGCGATCGTGACGGCGGACTTTGCGCAGGAAGCGGCGGCAATTTAGAGGGCGGCTTGATTTCTTCTACAACTTTAGGCTTTTCCGGCTGCGGTGCCGGTGTAGTTGGCGAAGAAGCGGGTAGCGAGTTTTTGGCATCCTCCGTTTCATTTAGATCGATGAAACTGGCGGCAATAGGTGGCGGTGTTTCAATTTCTACTTCAGGTAAAGACAAGAAAAATCCCACACCCCAAATAATTAACAACCAAACTAGCGCAGCCAGTGGCAATGGCCACCACAGGCGAATTTCTGTCGATCTGGAGCTTGCCATCTTTCTTGTGCTATTTATGTTTCACTGCAATCAGAAATTGCTGGGTACCGGCTGACCGGGCACGAAGCATTGCCTGTACAACAATTCCTTGAGGTGCTTCATTATCTGCAGAGACAATCAATTTTTGCTTGGAATCCGTAAGCAACGGTTTAAGAGTAGTGGCCAGTGTATCTAATGTGACAGCCGTTTGATTGATATAAATTTTGCTATCTTTGGTTAGCGTCAATGTCACGGGTTTTTCCGCACTAAGTTTTTCGGCTTCACCCTCCGGCAAATTGACTTGCAGTGAATCCAAATTTTGCATCGACAGCGAAGCCAGCATGAATGTCGCCAGCAAGAAAAACATTACATCAATCATCGGAATGATTTCAATTTTGCCCTTTGAAATGGAACGCGATTTACGGAGCTTCATGAGTGCCTTCCTGTTGATCCAGGCGGATATGGTCGATCAATCGCGTTCCCAAACGCTCCATTTCATCCATAGTTAACGATTGTAGCCGGGAGAAAAAATTGAACCCGAACAAAGCCACTAGTGCTATAGCCAAGCCCACGACAGTAGCGATCAACGCCTCCGCAACACCGCCAGTAACTGCAGTGGGATTGACAACGCCTTCACTACCGATTACCTGGAAAGCCCGCATCATGCCTACCACCGTTCCCACTAATCCAAGCAGAGGCGCTGCGGTTACTATGGTTTCCAGCGCCCACAGCCGGCGCGCGAGCGCTTCTTCAATGATTTGCGCCTCATCGGCAGCGCGGGATTCCGTCCACCACGCCGGTTGATGGCGATTGGAAATCACCACTTCAAAAAACCGCTTGTAATAATGGCGACTATCAAGGCCAGAAAGTATTTTCTCCAAATCGTTCCATTTAAAACCGTACGTCTCAACCAGATTTAACAGATCACTGGAAAGACGGGCATAGCGCCAATAAACAAAAGCTTTCTCAAGCATAATTGCCAAAGCGATAACTGCCAATAAAGACAGCGGTACGATAATAATCCCACCGAGCTTTAACATGACCCACGCTTGATTTAATTCTTCCATAATCAACTCCAGATTAAGTATATTCATAACGCTATCGGTTGCTGCCAGCACTCCATATCAAAAATTTTCACCTCAAGCAATCTTTGCAACCAATCCAACCGCAAGAAATGTCTGTAAAAATATTTTCTGTTCTAGATATAATAAATGCGCAATAGACATACCGTCATATAATTCCATGACAGTAGGGTCGAATAAAAATTACATGCTAGGCAATGGGCTACCAAGAATAGTTCAAAATAGTAGTCAGGGGAACCATTTCATAGCAAAAAATGCATATTTATAACAATCTATAAAACAGTGGTTAACCGCTTGGCGATTAACCATTATTTGAAATTCCTGAACATAACAGCCCAACAAACCCATTATAGTAACGAATGATGAAAAAATGTTTATTAACATTGCTTCTGCTAGTAACCGTCATGACTGCACAGGCCGAATGGCTTGCGGTGGAATCTGCGATACAGCAGCACGGAGAAACTCATTATTTTGACTCACAGGTTGTACAAAAAAACGGACAGTTGAGAAAAGTCTGGTTGTTATCCAGCTACGATGACAGGCAAATAGGCGGATACCACGCAGTTAAGTCATTGTATGAAATAGATTGTTCGAATAATAAAGCCAGATCGATTACCATGTTGCTATATCCCGATAAAAAAGCTGCCGAAGCTGTGATCGGCGCTCATCATGAAGAATCCCAGGAGTGGTTCAGCTTCGCAAGAAATTCGATTTTTCAGAACATTTCTGAGATTATTTGCGCAAGCTGAATAATGCCTCGCAGTACACAATGTATATGAAAAATCACACATCATGTGTTCACATTTTCTGTAGATTTGATTTGCTATACTCACAATGCGGTTGAGTTAGTTAGGATGTTTTAAAAGGTAGATAATGAAGAGAACTTTAGTATTCATTGTGTTATATGCAATTTCGTCTCATGCGGCTGCGGCCAATAGCTTCTTTAATCAGCCACAGCGTTTATGTTCGGCCTTAATATCCAATGGATTGCATACGTCAGGATGGCAATCCAATAAGGCGATGCCGGGTGAATGGTCATGCATGACTAAATTTGTTCCATTTGGTACAGTGGGTGCCAATGGGATGGAAAACAATATCTCATTCTACGTCAACGGCAGCAGCTCCAACCAGGCAAAAGATATTCGCATCAAGATCAACATCAACAATGCCAGTGAGCGTTCTCAAGCATTTTCGCGCCTTAACTCCGCAACCCAATCGTTATTTAGAGCCATCTCTCGACCTATTCCTTCAGAACTTTCGCAAGCTATCGCACGGCAAGTACCGATTACGATAAACGCATCATTTGGAAGAATTGAATTAATTTTCAAACCTGGACAAATGGACAGTACCAAGGTTGTTCTCATCATTACACATTCTTTATCTGCTAAAAAACAAGCGGCAGCGCACAACAAGCCGCTTCCTTGACATAAGGCCTATCGCATTATTTGATAAGGCCTGCATTGTTCGATTCACTCAAACCCACAGTCCGATAAACATCCCAGAAGGAAAGCAGGGGAAAGTGTTTGCAAAAAAACAGTGTAATCACGTATAGCAGGTAACTCAGTCGAATTCTGAGTTACCGTGCCTATACTAAAAATGCCTAATGTTCTACTTTATCCAAATAGAGGTTATTATTGCAGCTGCAAGCGATGTGTCTGGATCTGATTGGCAGTCAGTGATGCCGATAGATCACCGCTGATAATGCTGGCAGGTGCAACGTCTGTTTCAATATGCGTAGTCCTTGTTGCCGAAAGAATTTTCGGTGTAAGTGACAAGCTATAGTTTTTTGCCGCATTGGCTTGATTCCACACGCGTGTAACGATTCCTTGATCTATTCCATCTTCAGCCGGCTTCAAGGCCCACAACAGAACATCCGGATCGGAAATAGTTAAAAATGAATAATTATTTTCGCTATATGAAGGATTTGTTCCACTAACTGCATGTGTCACGAATGGGTTTTGGTGTTCAAGTGAGAATTTCATCGCTAACGTTTGGTTGAATGCACCATGCGTTTGCAAAGCAAATCTTTGCAAAAAGCGCGAATCTCCATCTTGATTTGGGATTCCCAAATTTGGACCATCAACTTGTCCACCCGCCAGAATGTTAAGTTGCGGTGTAGTCGTATCGAATACCGTATGCGTACTATTACCCAGTCTCATATAATAGGCATCAGCGTTTGAAAGTGTTACACCGACACCGCCACCGGATACATCAGCAAAGTGATTGATTGTCAGCCAATCATATCGCGCATTCCTTGGCGCATAATGTCCGCCATCTGCCAGACGCTTGGCGCGAATAACAGCGCCAACTTCTTCGTGCCAAACATTAGGGGAGTTAACATTAAACGAATATCCCCATGTCAGTATTTCACTGAAATTCTGGGTGATGTTGTTTTGAATCTCGATACGGCTGCTGTCACGAATCAGTGTGATGCGCGTAACTACTGAATAAGGATTCATAGAATTTGCACGCAGTGTTACGCTGACAGGACCGGCATTCTCGATCACCAGACTCCCGCCAATTCCACCTAGGTCATTAACTGTTCTATCATTAATTTTGCGGACAAATTCTCGATTTCCTTGCTTTTTATCGATCAGACTGGTAATTGCACCACTGTTCGAAACTGTAATGCGATAAAAATCATTTTCGATGGTATTACCATTAGCAATTGCCGCGCCTGCAAAAGAATTTCCGGCACCACTTCTGATCTCATATACTTTATAACCCACTGAAGGAACATTGCTTGCCAGAATTCTTAAACGAGTTTTCCCGTTGATCACCACATACTGTGAAGGTACTTGCTCTCCACTCGTTACATCGACAACGTGGACCACACCATTGCTAGCCACAGGAAAATCTGCATAATCGGTTCGTGACCAGCTCAAACTGTTAAATACATACAACCTAGGATTTGCGCTACTCCGTCCAATCATTGTGCCGAGCTGCTTTTTGGCATCATTGTAGAGTGTATCAACATAAGAAGTAATTTCACCCTGGATTTTGCGCTGCCAATCAGCCCGGGCACTACGTAAAACTCTTCCATCTGCTGTCCAATTGTGTTCAAAGTACAAACCAAAATTAAGCATGGCCTTATCACGTGCTGCAATCCGACTGTCCATAAATGCAGGATTCTTTAAGGAAACAAGCGTGGCCATGGCATCAGCGCTGCGCAGCTTCTCTATCGCGCGCTTAACTTTAGCCGAAACTTCGGACATCGATGCCGAATAAAGTTCCCATTCGTTACCATAGCTGGCTGCAAATGTTTCCAGCTCTGCACCATGATTTGTTTCAAAATCCTTAAAGAAATCGAGTTGATTCGATACAATGACTTTGCGATTTACGTTAGTGAGTTGTTTCGCGGCGGTAATAAACTCATTGTCTATCGTTCTTAAATCGTCCTCGCCTTTACCGAAAACGCCGATGATTGGAAAAGGATAGGCTGCTTTAAAAATAGGGTCAGTTTCTACAAAATTAATTGTTTCATGCGGGAACCGTCCTTCAGCATAACCGCCCACAGATTTGTGGTTAAGAAAAATTGAATTCCACTTCATCAAGACCCGGCTGCCGTCGCGCCCCCCCATATAATATATCTCACGATCACGGTTACTCAGATGAGGAACATGCGAAGCGCAATTGCAAACACCTTTCCATGAATATTTTGCTCCAGTACCTGCCCATAGCGAAGATAAACCGTATGGCAGAGTTTGATTTTCCATCGCCACTGCAAGCGGAAAATCAACATCATACGTACGCTGCAGTAGTCCTGGATAGTACATGCCGCGCAAAACAGCTTCTGCCGGAGTACCGCCATTCGATAACACCAGTGCATTGAGTGGTACACTGAAATGACCATCTTTAATACGATTGATTAACCTTTTAAACTGTGCATCGGTGCGATTCTTTTGATACACCCACAACCAAAAACTACCATCGGCGTTCCAACGGGCTTGATACGGCGCCGGATTTCCCTGCGTAGCATCCATTTGATTGAGATAATAATCCGTCATTGATAAAAAAGCGTTTTCATATTCCGCCTCATCCCCCCGCCACATATAATCGGTATGATCATCGGGCGCAAGATAAATCCGCTTTTGCGCCATTGCGCCTTGAGTAATTAGAAATAGCAGTAAAAAAACAAAGAACTTAGGGATAAAATTTTTCATAGTCAACAGCCTCGGAAATAAGCAAAAATCAAAAAAAGAGGCTAGATCCGATTGATGTCTCTTTAGTAAACATTAATGGCTTACACTGACAAAATTTCGTAGTACTGCTGTAGTCTCAAGCTCTTGCGATTACAGCAAATCCTTACAAAGTTAAGAGAACCAATGGCTAGCGACGCCAATATACCTACTTAAAAAAATCGCTAAATCTTGAGGAAAGGTAGAAAATAAGCTCAATTTTTAAATGAGCAATAAAAATAAAGACTTTCTTGACTTTTATTTTTTGCTGCGAGGATTTGCGCCGCAGAGATCAATGCATTCGTGTAACAACAAGAGACTGAAGGGATGTACGGTGCATAAAGCTTATGATTGTCCGTCGGCTGCTGCCTATGAATCTGGCCAACTGTTCCTGTGCATTCGTTGCCTTCAATGTAAGCCTCCAACCCTTCCACAT
>WBZQ01002994.1_pt1 | contig 10614 bp, 10 predicted proteins | sample 5204251 | NCBI WGS metagenome assembly WBZQ01 (sample SAMN12412402, study PRJNA552823) | activated sludge metagenome | isolation source: activated sludge from nitrification reactor of wastewater treatment plant... | place: USA: Virginia | collected 2017-09 | reverse complement strand
CCTCCTTGAGCGCATCGAAAATGCCATCCATGGCATCGGGAATTGTTCCCATCACGAAACAGTTGAACAATGTCACCCGATGCTCAGTTCCTGCCCCCGCCTGAATCCTTCCACCGGGCAAAAATTTAAAATTGCGCAAAATATCGAAAAAGCGCGCTTGCCAGTAAGCCTGATTTTTTTCTTGCGCAGCCAATGCCTGCGCAACACGATTCCAAGTATCGAAAATCGACGCATCCACTACCACTCCATGTTCACGGTAGCGGTATTTGCTGTCCCAGATATGTTGTGCGATCGGGGTGGTGAAATAGGGATTATCCATTGTTTTTTAACATGCTTGCTGATATTGTCAGATTCTGAATCAATTTAGAAATATGCGCTTATTTGCCATATATGTGTCCATTAATTCTAAGATCTTATACTATCAACGATATCACGTGAGGTACGATTAGCAAGATGCTAATCAACTAGGCGATTCGACTGGGATTAAAAAAGCGGAAGCCATGCGTAAAAGCTATAAACACTCAGACTTTGCAACGATGGAACGAGGAAAGTTTTATGCTGAGGTTGTCAAAGGCACATCATTCGTACTACTTGAGCCGGCTGTAGCAAAGGCTTTTCCCACATCACAAGCGGTAAATGAGGCTTTATCGGAATTACTGGCATTGACTGAAAAAAACAGCGCGCATAACCCGCCGTTCAACAAAAACGCGTGTAAAAGTAGAGCGTACCGGGTAATCCCATAATAAAGGGCAGTCTTGTCGGAGTACTTCTTATCGTTTTTATGAAATAAAACATGCATCAATCGCATTTAGCCGTCCTTGGAAGTGAAATAAGATCATCATACTTCAACAAGAAATTAATGATCCAAGCTAATCTTTGGAGAAAATCCACATGAAAAACAACCAAGTAAAACCCGACAGCAAATTAAACTTGTCCGATTTCGACCCCGACGACACCGGTGATTATAAAAAAACCGATGAGGATAAAGAAAAAGCTAAAATCGCCACAGAAAAATTAATTACCCAATTAAGTGAATTGCAAGAACGCCTGTATGCCAACAGCAGCCATTCGCTCCTGATTGTATTGCAGGGCATGGACACCAGCGGTAAAGACGGCACGATTAAAAATGTCATGTCGGGTGTCAATCCGCAGGGCTGCAAGGTGGTCACTTTCAAAACGCCCTCCGCGGAAGAATTGGCGCATGATTTTCTGTGGCGCGTGCATCAAAAAGCGCCTGCCAAGGGCCAGATCGGCATTTTCAATCGCTCGCATTACGAAGATGTATTGATTACCCGCGTGCATGGCCTCATTTCGGACAAAGTGGTCAAACAGCGGTTCAATCAGATCAAGGAATTCGAGGAGCTGATATCGGAGAACGGCACAGTTATTCTCAAGTATTTTCTGCATATTTCCAAAGATGAACAGAAAAAACGATTGGAAGAACGTATCAAAAATCCGGAGAAGCGTTGGAAATTCAATGTCACTGATCTGAGAGAACGCAAATTATGGGAAAATTATCAACAAGCATTCGAGGCCATGCTGGCCGCAACCAGCACCGATCAAGCACCTTGGCATATCGTGCCCGCCAATTATAAATGGTATCGCAACCTGATCATCGCGGATGGTGTGGTTAACGCGCTGGAAAATCTAAAGCTGAAAACACCCGCGGGCCCCGAGGGTATCGACTTTGACAATTTGAAAATTGAGTAAGCAAGAAACTATTCCCGCCACGGCCCGAAGCTGGATTGCTTGCATCCGGGAAACGTCATGGAAATTGAACTGAAACTAGCCCTACAGCCGCGCCATAGTTCACACATGCAGCAGCATCCAATGCTGAGTAAGATTGCGCCGCAACAACGTCGCTTATACAGCACGTATTTTGATACGCCAAAATTTGATCTGATGCAGCGCGGCATCGCGTTACGCGTGCGCCAAGTGGATGATCAATGGATTCAAACGCTGAAAGCGGAAACGCAATCGGTCGGCGCGTTAACGAATCGTCCGGAATGGGAAGCGGTGATCACGGATGGCAGTCATCCGGACTTTTCTGCGCTGCCTCAAGAAGCATTGGATTTACTCAACGGTATCAAGCTGAAGCGCATCATTCCGGTTTTTATTACTGAGTTTCAACGCACCACCTGGCAAATTATTAACGACCAAGCGCACGCCGAAGTGGCGCTCGATCGCGGCAAAATCCATGCTGGAGAAGCCAGTCGGCCTATTTGTGAAGTGGAAATCGAGCTCAAATCCGGCACGCCCGAATTTCTGTTTGATCTAGCCACGCAATTATTGCAGCAAGTGCCGCTGCACATTGAGCCGCGCAGTAAAGCAGAGCGTGGCTATATCTTGTGCGGTGCAGTAAAACCTGCTCCGGTCAAATCAACCCATGCGCCCATCGATAAGCATCAAACCAGCGCAGACGCCAGCAATGCCATCCTGCAAGCGGCATTGGTGCAATTCGTCGCCAACGTACCGGGATTTCTGCAGCATGCGCACGAGACGGAATATCTGCACCAGCTTCGCGTCGCACTACGCCGGTTGCGCACGGGCGTACTCCTGGCAAAATCACTGGGACGGCCCCTGCCTGACTGGGATCAAGAATTGCGCGAATTAATGCATGTACTCAATCCGGCACGTGATTGGGATGTTTTTCAAGAACAAATCTTACCCAAAATGCTGACGCGGCTGTCTTGGCCATCTGAGAATATGTCAGCAGAAAATAACGTGGCGAATCTGATAACAAATACCGCCACCCATGCCCGCCAATGCGCGCAATCATGGTTACGCAAACCTGCATTGACCCAACTCATACTCGATGTCGGCCGTAGCTTGCTGGCAACACCAGCCGATAGGCACGAAGGCGATGTTAAAGCGTGGGCTGGAATTATTCTCGAAAAGCGCTGGCAACAACTGCACAAACGTTGTCATGGTTTCGCCAAACTCAACCCCGCAGAACGTCACCTGGCACGCATTGCTGCAAAGAAAATGCGCTATGCCGCAGAAGCCTTTTTACCGCTCTATGGCAAACACACCGAACATTTCATCACCGTTTTGGCAACATTGCAAGACAAGCTAGGGTACGAAAACGATCTACGTATCGGCATAAAATTGCTGCGTGCAATACCCAAGCAATCCACCGCGCTTAGCTTTGAACTCGGCCGCATCTGTGGCGCACTGCAACTTGAGGCTGCGCAATCTGCACACTTATCTGCAACAATTTGGCAGGAAGTCGATGAATCGAAATTATTCTGGCGCTAAATGTTAGCATGGCTTCCCCATAACCATGTGACGCGATATTTGGATGCAATTTTATCGAGACCGGCATACAAGAAAGCGGGAATTGTTCCCTACAGCGAATCCAAATCCGCGCATCATTGATGGGCATGTAATGCCCGGTAAAGTTTCCTTGCTTCCTCTTCTTTCAGCGCGTCATCAATTTCCCGGAGAATGCTTTGAAGGTTGACCGGTTTTTCAATACGTTCGAAGTGCCCGGTCAAAACGCTTTCCGGATGTAATTGTCCGCTTTGGTAGAGTAACCATATCTCCATGCCATAACTAGTAGTTAGCAATTCAGGCGCAAACTGACCGAAATAAACTGCCAAGTTCTCGACATCGCGTAGCAGCATTCTGCACGCTTGGTTATTGGCAGCGGCATCGACAGCTTGTGGCAAATCGATGATCACAGGCCCGTTGCTGTCGACCAGCACGTTATATTCGGACAAATCGCCGTGGATAATCCCCGCGCATAGCATACGAACCACCTGCGTAATCAGTATGCGGTGATATTCATGAGATAACTCGGCAGTCAGTACAAGTTCGCTGAGCCGCGGGGCTGCGTTGCCATTGCCATCAGTCACCAGATCCATCAGCAATACGCCCTCATGAAAATGATACGGCTTAGGCACACGCACCCCCGCAGCAGCGAGCCGGTACAAGGCATCAACCTCGGCACTTTGCCAGGATTCCTCCTGAGCTTTGCGTCCATACCGGCTCCCTTTCTCCATGGCGCGTGCACGACGGCTGTTTTTTACCTTGCGCCCTTCGGTGTAATCCGTGCTTTGGCGAAAACTGCGTTTGTTGGCTTCTTTGTATACTTTCGCGCAACGTATCTCTTCTCCACAGCGGACCACATAAACCGAAGCTTCCTTGCCGCTCATTAATTGACGGATAACTTCATCGATAAAGCCATCCTGGATCAGGGGTTCAATTCTTTTTGGGGGTTTCATGGGTGTAAATCTACGCTTATTTTTGAAATTTATCTTAAGAAACCGCTGAAAAACTATCTGCGGCGTTAAAAACCGGACTTAAAGACACCGCCCGGAATACTTGATCGTACATTGCGCCGGTTCGCCGGTCTTTCAATAGCGGTGTGTTTTTATAGTGTGCGGGATTATACGGGCGAATAAATCATGCGAGTAAACACTTTCATTAAGCGGAACGCTTTCAGCTCCCGCCTTACGCGAGTTTCCTGTCTGAATTACCTGGGAATTCGTTAAGATCCCTAATGTCAACCTAACCTATCATGACCTGGTACCTTGTCTGCAACCACCCCGTTTTTTGTAATTTTCAAGTGAAAGTAAAGTACGACCCTTTTTGTTCTTGTTGAGGCGAACAGCAAAAAATATAATTCCTGACTAATTATTCCTGGTCAACTTGGAGCCAATCGATGAAAACTTACACCATCTACAACGCCAAAACCCATCTTTCTCAGCTTATCGAGCAAGCTTGCGCGGGTGAAGAAGTCGTGATCGCCAAAGGGTAGAATCCCGTCGTTAAATTGGTCCCTGTGGCTTCAGTACCGCACAAGCGGCAATTCGGCGCCATGCGCGGCAAAGCCACAGTCACTGCGGCTTTTTTTGAACCGTTGCCGGACGAAAAGTGGCGGCTTGGCAGCAATAATTGAAAGCTTTGCTGGATACGCATACCTTGATCGCATGCTGAGTGCACAAGCACAAGCCTTGAACATACCGCTCATCAGTAACGAACATCTGTTTGATCATTATGGTATACAACGTATTTGGTAAAAAGTTAAAGTTTAGTAAAGCACAAAATCTGCTGTAGTTGTTGCGTGATTATTGAGCGTATTTCCTTTTGCACGAGGATTTCAATAGTATTCAGCCTACCGCGCTGTAACCCCCTCAATACGCCAACTGTTCCAGTGTAATACCCATGGCAGCGGCGGCTTTTTCGAGTGTTGCCTTACGCGGGCGCTTGGCGGCTTCGATCTCGGCATAACCGGCTTGTGTGATACCCATACGCTGCGCCATTTCTTCTTGTGTCAGCATCAAGTATGCGCCAAGCGGCAAGCATGCTCATGCCGTCAATGGCTTTACTGACCACCGCATGCGGCACGCCATTTTTGGGCACATGAATTATCAGACTACTCACAGCTCAACCACGAAATGCCGCTTCGATTGCAGCAATGTCAATTTTCCTCATCGTCATCATCGCATCAAATGCCCGTTTGGCGGCTATGCGGTCAGGGCTGGTGAATGCTTTCGTCAGGGCAACCGGTGTAATCTGCCAAGAGATACCCCACTTATCCTTGCACCAGCCACACTCGCTTTCCTGACCGCCGTTGCCGACGATCGCATTCCAATAGCGATCCGTTTCACTTTGATCCTCGGTCGCAACCTGAAACGAGAATGCTTCATTGTGCTTGAACGCAGGCCCGCCATTGAGTCCGAGGCACGGGATACCCATTACGGTGAACTCGACAGTCAATACATCCCCTTCCTTGCCCGATGGATAATCCCCCGGTGCGCGATGCACTGCGCCGACTGACGAATCGGGAAATGTTTTGGCGTAAAATCGCGCAGCACCCTCGGCGTCGTTGTCGTACCAGAGGCAGATCGTGTTTTTTGCAATCTTGATCATGTCATATCTCCTTTCAGTTAAGAGGTTACACGGTTCCGCACAGCCTCAACGTGTTTCGCATTGCAGTCTAACATGCCGCTCAGCGGCACCGGAGCGCGTAGCTTTGTAGGATGGGTGCCCAAGAAGGGCGATCCGTCAAATCAATACCAGCATCAACCTGTCATCCAATGCCATCATCATGCTCATTCGGTAGAACGCTTTCAGCTTTCAGCTTCCGCCTTACGCGAGTTAATTATTTCTTCTATAGAATACTCAAGGTATCTTAGCTCATAAGCACAGCAGGTTATTAATCAAGGAATCAGCGTATGTAACCTATTAGGTTTACACTTCTTTTTTTATAAAATCGATGTGATCTAAAATATACTCAGCAATTAAATGGGACGCCGCCAACAACGTTTCTGTTGGTTTGTCTCGAGTTACGCAATAAAATAAGCGCGCAGACAATACAAATTCAGGATTACCATCGGTGCCCGATAATAAAGGTCTTAGAAAAGCATCATATACTTTATATCGCTCCTGATATTCATTTACAGCTTGGTTTAATGAAATTTCTTCATCACAATTTGGGATACTCGCTTTAATAACAGACAATGCAACATCATCAAGAATTTGCTCCTTATCTGGACTTTGATGAAATCTCAAAAACACATAAGTAAGAACGGATAACGTAAAATAAGTTAGTTCAATTTTTCTTATCTTGTCAGCCGGAACTTCAAGTGCTTGTATAAAAAGCTTATACATAAATGATTGTCCACTTACTGCATAACTTACTAAAGTTTCTATAATCTTCGTTGTCTTTGATTTTCCAAATCCAAACATCTTAGTTTCCTAATGAATTAATTCATATTCTTGCGAAGCATACCTCTCAACCGCCGTTCCGTGCAATGAATCGTCGTATCTGTGGATCAGCTCCCGCCATAACCCAGCAATTCCATTGAAAAACGTTTAGAATATGCGCCCCTTTCTTGCAACCATCATCCGTAGGTATCCACTTTGATTACAACCGCCAATATCACCATGCAATTCGGCGCCAAGCCGCTGTTTGAAAATGTTTCCGTTAAATTCGGCGGGGGTAACCGCTATGGGTTGATTGGCGCGAACGGTTGCGGTAAGTCGACGTTCATGAAAATTCTCGGCGGAGATTTGGAGCCGACGGCCGGGAATGTTTCGGTCGACAGCGGCGAGCGGGTGGGCAAATTGCGGCAGGATCAATTCGCGTTTGAAGAGTGTTTAGTGATCGACGCGGTGATGATGGGACATGCGGAATTATGGCGCATCAAGCAGGAACGCGATGCCATTTACGCCAACCCGGACGCTACTGAAGACGATTATATGCATGCTGCCGGACTGGAGTCCGAGTTTGCCGAGTTGGATGGCTATTCGGCGGAAGCGCGCGCCGGTGAATTGCTGCTCGGCGTCGGTATCCCCTCTTCGCAGCATCAGGGCTTGATGAGCGCTATTGCGCCGGGTTACAAATTGCGCGTGCTATTGGCGCAGGCGTTGTTTTCCAATCCGGATATTTTGCTGCTGGACGAGCCGACCAATAACCTCGACATCAATACCATCCGCTGGCTGGAAGATGTCATCAATGCCAGCAAGAACACCATTATCATCATTTCGCACGACCGGCATTTTTTGAACAGCGTGTGCACGCACATGGCCGATCTGGATTACGGCGAGCTGCGCATTTATCCCGGCAACTACGACGATTACATGACCGCCTCGACCCAAGTGCGCGAACGCATGCTGGCCGATAACGCCAAGAAGAAAGCGCAGATCGCCGATCTGCAATCGTTTGTCAGCCGCTTCTCCGCCAATGCGTCAAAAGCCCGGCAAGCCACCAGCCGCGCGCGGCAGATCGAAAAAATCAAGCTGGAAGACGTCAAACCGTCCAGCCGCCAGTATCCGTTCATCCGCTTCGAGTTCCACGACAAAGAAAAATTGCACCGCTTGGCGGTTTCCATCCAGTCAATCGGTAAAACCTTCCCCGGCATGGACAAGCCGCTGTTCGAGAATTTCAGCCTGAATATCGAAGCGGGTGAGAAAGTCGCCATCATCGGCCCCAACGGCATCGGCAAGACCACGCTGTTACGCTGCCTGGCCGGCGATCTGACACCGGATTCCGGCGAGATCAAATGGACCGAAAAAGCAAACCCCGGTTACTTTCCGCAAGACCACGCGGCGGACTTCGCGCAAGAATTGTCGCTGACCGAATGGATGGACCAGTGGCGGAAAGGCAGCGACGACGATCAAACGATCCGTGGCACGCTGGGTCGGTTACTGTTCTCCGGTGACGACGTGAAAAAATCCACGCGCGTGATTTCCGGCGGAGAACAAGGCCGCATGCTGTTCGGCAAACTGATCCTGCAGAAGCCGAATGTGTTGTTGATGGACGAACCGACCAATCACCTCGACATGGAATCGATCGAATCGCTAAACAGCGCGCTGGAGCGATACACCGGCACGCTGATTTTCATCTCCCACGACCGCGAATTCGTGTCCTCGCTGGCCACACGGGTTCTGGAAATGACACCGGACGGTATCAACGATTTCAAGGGCAATTACGAGGATTACTTGAGATCGCAGGGAATTGAATGATCTGCAATAACGCACGGATGAATCAATACTCCCCGGATGAATCGTGGCATTAAAACCGACCATCTATAAATTCAAAATTGCGTTGACCGATCTTAATCGCAATTATTACGACACGCTCAGCTTAACCGTTGCCCAGCATCCCTCCGAAACGATCGAGCGCATGATGGCACGCATGCTCGCGTTTTGCATCAACGCCGAGGAATCGCTCTTGTTCACCAAAGGCTTAAGCACCGTGGAAGAACCCGACCTATGGGTCCATACCGCGGATGGACGGATTGACTTATGGATCGACGTCGGCGAACCCGCCCCGGAGCGCATCAAGAAAGCCACCCGCATCGCACAAACCGTCAAAGTGTACAGCTTCAATTCCAAATCGAATGTCTGGTGGATGCAAGAACAGGCAAAATTCGCCGCACTCACTGCCGCGATTTTCCAGTTTCAATGTCCTCATATTCAAACATTGGCATCGCTAGCACAACGAACGATGGATATTTCCGTCACGATCACCGGGGAATCGGCATTTATAGCAGCGGAAGCCGGAGAATGCGAAGTGAGCTGGGCGACGCTGCAAGCTTGATTTTGTATCTCATCTTCTGCTTTGTCCTAGCCGGATTTCAAACGAACGATTGCAACCGTAATGCATTGTGGATCTTATCGCGATGATCCGGGGACACGGCAGCGGCATCGGCATAATCCCGCCAGCGGGCTACCACTTGCTGCACGTCATGCAGAATCGCTTTGGCCTGGCCGCGTTTCAAACCGGCCAGTTTTTCAACCGCGATAAAATCGGCCAGCTCGAATCCATCCCGCTTGCCGCTCAGCGTCATTTGGTGCGTGGAAGTCCAGCGTCCGGCGGGTTGATAGCTATACGTGACGTCAAATGCGGGCGCCAATGTCCAAGCGCCTTGTTTATTCATCAGAAATGCGATGTTTTTGACATGATCGTCCTGATTGCGGGCAACGACGTTAAACACCATGCGCCGAAATTGTTGCTCCACATCGCGCAGGGGTAATTGCAACCGCTTGATCACCTGCATGGCTTGTTCGTAACTGTATGCGCCCGCCAGATTAAAATCGTAATGCGCCAGTACGCACAAGGATTGCATGTGCAATTTGTCGCCATTGTCGAGACGATCGAAACGTTTGGTCATGAAATGCTGACGCCCTTTTTCTTGCAGCAAGCGGCATTCGCTCATATGAATACCGGCATCGCACGCCATGAGATAATAGGCGTATTCAATCGCACCGTAGCCTTTGGGATCTTCCAGTTCCTTGTCCTTGTTGCCGCTGACTCCGTCAAATTTAAGCAGCCAGTAACCGAACCCTTCCGGTGCTTTCACTTGGCCCGAGCGTACTTCATTCGTCGCAGGATTCCAGGCAATCACCGCTTTCGCACGCGCACCACCCGCGGAAGTGCCGATCTGCAGGATTTGTTTGAGCGCATCGGCTTTTTGGGCATCGTCTCTAAACGTTTCCGTCAGTTGCTGGCGGTGCGTGAGCACTTCCGAAGCCAGCTCGATCAATTTATCGACTTGGATTTTTTGCGACGTGCGTGCTTTCGGGCCTATCACCGGCGCAAACTCGAGCGCGCCCATGCCGCGGCTGCCGGTGTAGCACAACCGTTCGACCGCATTGAACGAATCCGGCAGACGACCCTGGGTAGCGAGCCAAGCGTCGATCAAGGCATTGCCAAACTTATCCGGCAATGAATCGGCCAACAAGCCGGGTAAGCCGAGAAAGGTATCCCATCCCAGCGACGGAAAGCGATAAACCGTATTGGCTAGCGGCATCATGAGCGGCGCAATTTCGATGCCGCTACGAATAAATTGGCTGTCGTATTCAAAATTCGCCACCGTACCGCTATCCGCCAATGCCACGGCACCGATGGTGCGTCCCCATAATTTGACTTCAGCAACCGTGCTCATGATCTCGAACGGCTTCTTAGCAGGCCGTTAAAAAATGTTTTCGAAGCAGCCGATACAAGGCAAAAACAGGCGAAAAAGCGCAGTTTATGCATAATAAATGAGCATTTTGAGCTTGTTTTTAACACCGTAGCGGCAACGCAGATAGTTTTTCAACGGCCTGCTAGGACGATGAATCGCCCCAAGTCCAGGATTTCCCCCCAGGTTCGACGGTGCG
>WBZQ01002993.1_pt1 | contig 10615 bp, 8 predicted proteins | sample 5204251 | NCBI WGS metagenome assembly WBZQ01 (sample SAMN12412402, study PRJNA552823) | activated sludge metagenome | isolation source: activated sludge from nitrification reactor of wastewater treatment plant... | place: USA: Virginia | collected 2017-09 | reverse complement strand
AGCAATGATCAACAGAAGCAAGTAGAGGATCAGCAGAAGCAATTCGAGCAGATCCTCAAAGTGGCGAACAAGATCGCGAAGCAGAATCCGCAGGCGCTTCCAACATTTGTTCGCCTCTTGGCTCGGAAGCTTCAAGGACAGTATATGTCCGCAGCGTTCTTGCGGACGGCCTCTGGTGGTTCGGCAGAGCTTGAGCCGGGCGTTGTATGGTTCAGCGAAGTTGCGGTGCTCTCAGGGGAAGGGGCCATGGTCTACTACCTCAAAAAGCGCCTGCCCTCAACTCGCGTCTTGAATCTTTCCACTGATGTCGTTCTCCCATGGCCGTGGGACCTCACCAGACTTGAGATGTGTCTATCTTTCATCGGAACCAAGCAGAATCCCTGGAAACAAGATACAGGTAACCATCGGGTGGAATATTGGTTGCCGTTTGGCATTGGATGGGTTCGCGGCGGAAACCATTCAATCATGACGGGAATACTTCAGGGAAGACAGCAACTGGAAACGGACGAGGTTTATGACTTGTCCGCCATCTTCCCGCTAGTGCACTGTGACGGCATCGCCTTTCGCCGGACGGCGGATAACAGCGTCATTGCGCCAGTGCGGGAAGTGGAATTTGCGGCAATCTATGAGGTAGGTCGGCTGATGCTGTTGAACGGTGTATCGGCTTAGGGCGCAACGTCCTGGGTTACAGGCGACCTGGGTGATCTCGTGGAGGGGAGCTAATCGCTCAACTAGGCAGCTTTCCCTCCAAGGCCTTCTGCTTCTTCAACATCGGTGGTGAAGTCTAGGATAACCTGAATGGGTTCCTGCTCAGCATGCTTATCGTTATAGACGTCCACATCGGTCTTGAGCTGTAAGCAGTCGCCGACGATCTGTTTTCTCCTCTGTGCAAAAGCCTTCTCCATAAAGGGTCGGTCGGAATGGTCCATGACTCCCCAGAAGGTGTACTGGACGCCGTGTTTGCTCACTCGCACGGCATGATTCACTCGGTAGCGGCGTCCAAACTTGTCCTTGCGGTACTCTTCACGCAGAGCCGTGGACATATCCTCGGCCAGTCGATCAAGTGGATCGATTTCCGGAATAGCCAATAACCCTCTCGCCACTCCCCAGGCCACAGCATCGCGAGAAGAGGTCGGTATGTCACCGTTCTCAGCTTGATAGCGATGCCAGATATGCTGCAAATCGTCATGGTATTTAGACATTGCAACCTCCTTACAGGGTAACAGGGGCGATTTGCCCCCATCCGTCAACGACAGCTCCAGAAAGGGCATGACTCCGAACCTTGACCAACATTTTTGAAAAGATTGACCACTTGTCCAGCCGCCTTCGAAGTTGCCCAGCCACGATCCCAGGGTGAACTTGAAGCCGTTTGGCTAGTCCCAAGACATCACGATCAGAAAAGAACGGACTCTTCCGTTTGATAAAGGAGTCCATCTCATGCGCGGGGACGCAGAACTCGCTTGCTGCGGCATTTGCGATCCGTTCTTCCATCGGAATGTCCCCATCGGGACTGGCTTTGTCTCCTTCAAGCTCGGCATCAATGATCTCTTTGGTTCGTCCATGCGATTGCAGGACATGCTCGATTTCATGCCGAAGCACAAACCAATAGTTGTCAATGCGATCATAACGAAGAGACATGCCAATCACCGGCGCTTTCCCTAGCCAAAAGCAGGCACCATCGATCTTGGCAGTTGGTAACGTTTCAACGATTACATAGCGAACGCCAACCTCAGCTAGAATCCTTGGGACGTGGCGTGCCTCTTCAGGATCAAACATGAGGCCACGTAATCTACTAAGCGCCTCGCGCAATGCTTTTTCAGAGTAGTGATGTTTAAGCGGCATTTCTTTCGCAATCTGTCGAGCCCGATAGAGCCATGCAAGTTGCGCGGGAGTCACGTCTTCGTAGGCAGACTTTCTGGCAGCATGCGCCAGATGAGGAACGTCATCCAGGCTTTGCGCGTCAAAGAAATTCACGACCTGAGCTTCGAGGAGGGTCACATTCGCATCCGTTAACCACCCGCGCTTGATCATCTCGCGAATAGGATATTGCGACTGCAAACGCGCCTTCCGCACGACAGTAGGGTCGGGATCTCGAGCTTGAGACAGATCGTAGGCTTTCTGAAGATTTGCAAAAAAATCAGGTGACACGTCGAACGCTCCAGCAAGAGCCTTTGCCATGTCGGCGGTAATGCCACGCTTCCCTGAAATGATCAAATTGACCGCCTGCTCAGGCACCCCAAGAACATAGGCGAGGTCACGCTGACTCCAGTCGCGGGCATCTAGTTCCTCGCGGATGAAGTAACCAGGCGGCGGTACATCAGTCATTTTGTCGATCATCTGACTGTCCTCCGTCTTAGTCATGATAGTCACACACTTCTAGAATGGTCAGAATGGGCGGAGCTTGGGAATCGTCGAGGGTAAAAATCATTCTGTACTGATCGTTGATTCGTATTGACCGTTGGCCTTCTCTGTCGCCCTTAAGCTTTTCGTATCGCAAGCTTCTCCAGTTTCTCAGCGTTCGTTCATCGGGTGCCGCTTCTAGTACGACAAGCTTATCCCGGCATGACTTGATAACGGCAAACGGAAGTTTTGTTTCAAAGGCCCGGTCTGTCCGGATCAAAGCTAACCGGGTCTCTTGAAACTGAATTTTCATGTCGTCTCCAGATCACGTGACAATATAAAACGATATATCTGATTTGTCAATATGGCACTGAACGCAATGCGTTAAGTTTAATATAATTGCATTAATAATAATATCAATTAGTTATGGCAATCATTCTTCCATGTGATTGAATTTTTGGCAAATTTGCCGACCTTAATTTAAGTCCAAAGGTGGAATAGGAGTTTTCCTTTGGCATCGGCTGGGGGCGAGACAAGAACTTTTCGGCCAAGGTGGGAATGCTACAAAGTGGACAGCCGTAGACAACAACGTGGTTGTTCCGATGCGAGCAGTGGAGCTTTCGGGAATCCAAAGTGGTCCGGTGGATGGTACTGTAACGACGTTCAGGGGTGAATTGACTAGTTTTGGTGTGGTGGTCGATGGAGGAAGTAGGAAGTCAGGTAGGTGGAGGGTACAGATGATTTGACTTCCTCGATTGTTTGGGGTGAAAAGTTAATTTGGTTTTCTCCAGGAGTACTCATACTAGCCAATAGTGAAGAGTAGAGAATATGGAAGATCCTTCGAATTCTCGGTTCCAGAAAAATAATGTAGGCTGTTTATCTTTTTCTCAGGAAATGTTGTTTTTGAGGGGATGTGCTAGTGGTGCAAGCTCATTCATTGCTCGAGTGGTAAGAGTCGACGGTCGACTCGATTTGATCGCTTTTAAAGAGGCGCTTAAAGCTATTGTGTTTTATCACGAGCCTTTGCGCACAATTTGGAACTACGTTGACAAGATACCTGCAGCGACGGTTTCTGACTCCCGCGATCTGGAGAAACACTTCACCTTGATAGTTAGGAGTGCCACTGCCGCCGATCTGGAAGCAGCGGGCAACCTCTTGCTTCGAGATGTATTGCATACCATCAGTCCGCAGGATGGTATCTCTATGGCCCATGGCCTCTTAAGGATAAATGAAGCAGAGTGGTATTGGATATCTTGTTTTCATCACCTTGCAGCCGATGCTTGGTCCATCAGGCTATATGGTCAAACCTTTACACGCGCATACTCCAGCAGTTCTTCGATATTGACAGAAGAACCTTGTACCTCATCTATAGGTTATGCAAAGCGCCAACGTGTATGGTTCAAGACCTCAGAAGCTCAAGAATCATTTGATTGGTGGTGCAATAAAATTGTTCAGTTTCAACCTCGACGGGTTCCTCTTTCGCTGGCCAACCCAAAGAAGTTACATCGGGCACCTATGCGCACTATGCTCAGTCTGGGAGCGATCCGCTTTGAGTTGCAGGAATGTAGTACTCGTCTGCGCTGTCCATTGCTGGCGATTCTCATTGCCGCGCTGGCTCGTGTGTTGGCGCATCGTAGCGTGGAGGGAGAAGAAGTTGTTTTGTCTAATTTCCCCGGCCGAACTTTGCCCGGCGCAACCAATGCAGCGGGTGCATTCTACAATACGCTTCCGCTTCAATTCCTAGTTAGTCGAAATGCAGATCTGACAGATGTTATCGATGACGTCACGAAAGTCATATGCGAGGCCTCAGAAAGGCAAGAGGTTCCCATGGCAGTTGTTAACTATGCATGTGTCCTGGAGGGCAAGGTAGATCTAACTGAGTTGATCCCCGTTCGTCTCAATCTGACCGAACACCCTCTCATTGCATTTGTGTTGCCGGAATGCCTTGTGAGGGAGGTTGACGCTCAGACTTTTGATGTCCCCCGCACTCCACGGGCTCGGACATCGCTCCAAATGATTGAGGCCGATACCGTACCCACGATATCTCTTAGTGCAACACTTCTAGCTTCAGATGTTTCACTAACATGCGACTTTGACAGCGCGCATTATGATCAAGACGACGTCGACAGATTTCTCGATGAGCTAGCGAGTAACCTACATGGGATTATCCAGGAGGTTGTAGGCGGGATTAACGATATGCCAAATGCCACGAACACAATTGGGGATTGGCGCAACAACATCAGAAATGCGTTATAGGTTTCATTCTATGGCCAAAGCTGAGGGCAAATTTCAGGGTCTGAGTAATCTGGGGTGCCTTCTTTAGTTGATTGGCATAACATGTCATTGAGATGCGTCGCTACTGGTCCAGAGGAAGGTGAACCGTTGAAGCGATTCTCGTGGTCCTGAAAATGAATGGCATAAGCAAGTCTTGGTCGTTGAGTGCGGTTGGCATAACTGCCATGGATTATGCGGCAATGGTGAAATGTGAATTGTCCTTTCTTAAGCGGTACAACCTCGATGCGTGGCGAGAAGCCTCTCTGGAGAAATTTCTGCTCAAGCTCTGGTAAGTCATGGTAACCAAAAGTCTCAAATCGATCTTCGTAGTCCCATCTGTGACTCCCATCCCAAAATGCAATTGGACCCATCGTTTCGTCCATGTCGTGCAGTGCTACCCAGGCGGTTAGCATTTTCTCCGATGTGCAGCTACGCCAATATGACTTGTCTGAATGCCACCCAACTGTAGACCTGCCAGTTCCGTCTTCTGGATCTTTCACAACGAGTTGATCATGAAAAAGTCTTATGGCGCAGGTGTCGGCAAAGTGCGCCGCTATCCTCGGAAGGATTCCGTCGCGCAAAAACGCTTTTACGCCTTCCATCCGAAGCGAGAGATAATCTGCTTGGCGCACCAAGGAATTGGGATCCGCGCCCAAGATTGAATCAAGTTGTTGGGAAAACGCGGTATCACTTTCGCCATTCATGAACCGTTCACAGGTGAATATTAACTCATCTATCATTGGCTCAGGCAAAGCTTTAGGAGATAGCCACCAGCCATGAGTTGAAAAGAACGCAATATCTTTTTTTTGCAGGTATTCGCCTAGCGATGCATCGAACACGTGTTCTTGGTTCGGTCGTTCCACCACGTTGCCTTATTGGCGATAAGCCGTTCAGCCCTTCGTTGCCTTAATATATTGTACGGTTGTTGATCTATGAAGTTCTGCGAGTTGTTGGACCCCAACTTGGAAACCATTTGCCCGAAGTACATTTGTTACTTCCGTGCATATGCCGTCGTCATCTTGTAGCTCAATGATCAGGTTCTGTATTTTTCTCCATTGGCTACCTATTCCTTGGATAACGTCTAATTCGCCTCGTTGCACGTCTATCTTAAGCAAATCCACGTGTTCGATATTCCACTCCTGCAAAATAGAGTCGAGCGTCCGAACAGGCTGATGCTCAATGTGGGGGATGAACTCACCACGGATGCCGTCATCGGTAGTTTGAGCGAAGTGGGGTGTTGGTGATGTATTTCGGATGATCGTGTGTAGAAGTGCTGCGTCTCTTGACAGATTAGGGAAAAAAGAAGACATGGCTGGAATGCGAGGGTAGTACGTAAAGGTAGCTTCTCTTATGGGTTTGCTCCCGCAGCCGACTTGTAATGTCCTGACTCGTGTTGCATGCATTGAGGTGTTTTGGGTTAGCGCTTGGTAAAGCCGACTAGCAGGTTCGATTGCAAACACGGCGCTATTGGGTAGGCGGTGGAGTGCCTGTAGCGTGAAGAGACCAATGTGTGCGCCAACGTCAATTACTATTGAGTCTGCTGGAAGTTTTGGGAAAAAGCGAAGATAAGAGTCAAGCTCGACCACATCTTTCCATAAGTAACTCGCTTCGCGCGAGCTTGGAGCAAACACTGCTTTGCCGTCTGGTAAAGCTACCTCTACCAATTCCGAGTCGATGTTGTTCTCATCCATTCTTGGATAAACGGTTTTGCTGTTGGAGCTGGCTATAAGTGCGGACACCTTCATCGCAAAATCTGACAGCCGGCCGCCGCGCAGGAGAGTGGATAACGGTACGCTCGTTCGGAAATGGTCGTTTACCTCCGCAACGATCTGTATTGCGACAAGAGAGTGACCTCCTAAGTCAAGAAAGTCATCATTGGGATCTAGTGACGGAATACGTAAATGTTTAGTCCAGATATTTCTGATTGCATCCATCATTCCTGCTGCCATTGTGCTGGATGGTTGGCCTGCAAGAAGATCTGGTAAGGCGCGACGGTCGATCTTGCCAGTTACGGTTAAAGGGATTTGTGGGGTAAGGGCGATCGCATGGAGTCCAGGTATCATATGTTCAGGTAAGCGCACCTTTAATTCGTTCCGAATCAATTGCCTCACGGCGTAGGTGTCATGGCTTGATTGGCCATGTTGCTTGTCCCACAAAAGTTCATCAATCTCGACATAGAGTGCGATGTATGGATTGGTGGCGGCATCTCCGATCCGAGCCGCCGCATTGCGGACTCCTGTAATCGCAAGAGCATGAGACTCAATGTCACCCAGCTCAATTCTGTAGCCGCGAAGCTTAACCTGGTCGTCGCGGCGCCCGAGAAAGATAATCTCGTCCGTTGGATCTAGCTTCCCCCGGTCCCCAGTATTATAAACGCGTGCAGTTTCGTCTTCGTGAAACGGATCTATTCCAAACTGCTCATCCGTTAAATCTGGACGCCCACAATATCCATTTGATAGCCCTGCTCCTCCAATAAGAATGTCTCCGATAATACCTTTTGGCACGAGTTCGCGGTGGTCATTGACAATATAGAGACGTGTGTTTTGGATGGGGCGGCCAATTGCCGGGAGAGAAGGCCATCTTACTGAGGAGCCCGCCATCTGATACTCAGTCGCGACATGGGTTTCCGTGGGGCCGTATTGATTAGTAAGGCGTGCATCTATAGTGCGGAACATCCGAACTATTGCAGGTGTGATGCGAAGTTGTTCGCCGGAAACAACTACATTCTCAAGCGACGCAAGTGCTGTGGCAGCATCCTGAATACTTTCCGCCATTTGCTGTAGGGCAACTGGAGGCAAAAACAGTCGCTGGATTTTGGTCTCGGCTACAATTCTGTGCAGAGTCGAAATATCTTGGCGTTGTCTGTCGGTTGCGATTACTAGAGTGCCACCGTAGCATATGGTGGAGAATATTTCCTGATGCCCTACGTCAAATGCAAGGGATGTGCGGTTGAGGGTGCGCTTCCCGTAGGCTGGCGTCTGCCGGTTTTGCCAATCGATGAGATTGGCGATGCTTGAATGGGGCATCAAGACGCCCTTGGGATCCCCTGTCGACCCCGATGTAAACAAAATATACAGCCCGCAGTCTGCTTCATCTTTGGGGCCAATATCAGTTGCGGGGAAGCGGTCGATCTCTGTTCTTAATTCCTCTAGGTTAGCCATATTTGCTTCTGTTGGGAGCACAGTGGTTAGATGGGCATCTGCAATGGTGGTCCGAACAGCCGCAATCTGTGTCATTGCTCTGAGGCGGGCAGTGGGAAAGGTCCAGTCGAATGGGACCACAGTGGCGCGTAGCTTAATTATTGCCAGGAGAGAGATGATCTGTTCTGGCCCGGGGAGGAGGCAAACTCCTACTCGGTCATTTGCCTGTATCCCTCGACTCATCAGTAAGTGAGCCAGTCGATTCGATTGCTCGTCTATCTCAGAATATGTGAATTGTCGATCTCCGAATATGACAGCAGGTTGCTCGCCATGTCGTCTTGCTGCTTCACGGAACAGAATGTCAATGTTGATGCTAGAAATAGGTCTAATGGGACCACTTAGGCATGAAATCAATGCCGTCTTTTCTGCTGCACTCATGTAGTCGATCGCACTTATAGATTCCATGCTGCGCGTGGCGAGAGCCTCAAGGAAAGTGCTTACATGTGACAGCAGTGTTGTGATTGCGTTCGCATCGAACAGCCCCTTGGCATATGAAGCCCTAATCCCTGAATCGCCGCTGGTCGAATAAGTAATGCTGATGTCCTGGTGACAATCGGGAATATTTATGACAGAAGGGGCAAAGACCAAAATGTTGCAGGAATGCCCCGCGTGTTCATTCGAGGTTGCGAGCGTTGTTTCAACGTTGTTTCGTAACTGCAAGAGTGACGAATCGCGAGATGTGTGTATTTTAGCTAGCCGAGTCATCGAGGTCGCTTGTTGCCAGGCTCCCACAATAAACGGCGAAGAAGCACCGTATCTTATTAGAACAGCCGCAATTGCAGTGATGATGTCGACTTCCATGGAAGAAGAGTGAGACAAGAAATTAATCACTCTCTTTGGGAGACTAAATGTAGTTTCTTCTTGCCGTATAGATGAGGGGGGGCGCTGTTTGCGCAGGTACGGAAGCGGTAAATCCATGCTGTTCCCAGACGTAGAGTGACTATCTTCTGCTGGCCATTTGAGGCTCATGGTCTGATCATCCTGTAAATCGATAGGTGGGGTCCCACTCATCGTCCCACAATAGTGGACAGATGTCTGGGTCGCTATAGTCCGGTGCTCCGTCTATACGTTTTCTGCAAAGAACGTCGTTTATGTGCAACGATTGGCGTCCATGGTGGTTAACGTGCGGGCGGTATGAATTGGCGCCGTCTTGAAAGTGTACGGTCAATGCGATGCGAGAGAGTTTCCCATTGTTCTGGAGGCTTCCATGTATAACCCCGGCGCTATGAAAACTGACATGCCCAGGAGAAATCATAATCACTCGCTTCATAAAGCCCTTGGGTGGTGCCTGTATTTTCCGCTCTAAATCTTCCAGCTTGACCTCATTAAAGGTTGCCATCCATTCATTGCCTGACCATAGATGACTACCTTCCATAACTGTCAATGGGCCCATTTCTAAAGTGTACGGAACTAACGGAATCCAAGCAGTTATCATTTTGTCGCTGTTGCTGCAGGTGTTCCAATAGCAGCGGTCGATGTGCCAGCCAACGGGAGTCTTGTCGACATGTAACGGAGTTTTTGTGATCAGTTGATCGTGAAATAAACGGACTTGCTGCACTTGGCTTAGGCGTGCGGCTGCGGCGGCGACTAACGGCCAGCTAACCAATGCTCGAATCGACTCATTCTGTAGTGATACATAATCGTTGATCCGAAGGCCATCACCATGCGCTGGATGCCAGTCTAGGTATCCTCCTTGGACTGGTAAAACATAATCCCTGTCTCCTTCATAGAATCTAGTGACTCCACTCAACGCATCGTCGATTAAGTCCGATGGAATGAGTCTTTTCGATACATAGAATCCGGTCTCCTTATATACGAGTACTTCAGCCTCGCTAGGCAAGATTGAATCAAAGTTCTCATCAAGGTCATCCAGATGACGCTTGACAGCAAATATAAGCTGTCGATGCACAACTGCCTCCTTGACTTGCCAGGGAGTAGAATGAATAATTCTGCCCTATTCATTTGCGTGACATCAACGCTGAAAGCAAGAAGGGGGGGGTATGGCGAAACCAAAGGTTACTCGAAGCGCTAAGCTTGAGAAGTTGGCGGAGGAGCTACTCGGAGCAATGCGTGCTGCAGCAGCTGCGGCTGCTGGATCAGCCCCTTCAAAAGTGTCGATGGCAAAGCTGCTTTCTGATACAGCGACCAAATCGGCACAATTTGTTTCCGCTGCAGCAGCGTCAGAGGAAATCGCCAAAATTGCAGCCGTGTCGCCGCCGTTGGCTGCTCTGCAAGTTGTTTCCGAGGATTTAGCGCAAATAGCAATTAATTCGCCAAGCCTTGCAGAATTAGCGGTAATTTCTCCAGAAGTGGCGCGGGTGGCGGTAAAATCCCCAAATATTGGCGCAATTGCCAATAAATCTCCGGAGTTGGCGGCAATGTTGGAACAAGCCCTAAAGGCACGGAAGAAGTAGCGGCCTTCACTCAATTATTGTGAGGCTCATAGAAGCTTAGCTGGGAAGGGCTAACTGGTAGATATCGCCAGTGCCGAGGGTGTGGTGTGCCATGAGGAGAGCTCCGTATTCTTGGAGGTACAGTCTTTGAGCTAAAAGGTCACGGTCTTAGTCACGGTAACAGTCACGATTTTAGCTCCAACAAACCATTGGCCTCTATCTCAAATGGTAGCAATGGAACGGGATGATTTTCATTCGAAATCATGGGCTTATTCACCGTCCATCATCATCTGTAGCACTCCCACACCAATCGTTTGGAAATACTCTGGATCTGACTACCTAGGTTCGATTCCTAGTCCCCCAGCCAAAACCTTGCTCATGCCTTGCTCTTCAGCTCGATGTCTCGGT
>WBZQ01002992.1_pt1 | contig 10616 bp, 9 predicted proteins | sample 5204251 | NCBI WGS metagenome assembly WBZQ01 (sample SAMN12412402, study PRJNA552823) | activated sludge metagenome | isolation source: activated sludge from nitrification reactor of wastewater treatment plant... | place: USA: Virginia | collected 2017-09 | reverse complement strand
CATAGATACCGCGCTCTTCGGCGGTTTTGACCACGGTGATCGGCGAATCGACAATCATGGTCACCACATCCACGCCGGCATCAGCCAAGGCGTTGGTGGCGGCGGCTTCTTTGGCTGGATCCACCCAGGAGCCGTTGATCACCAAGGTGGTTTGAACGTCAGGGCGCACTGAGCGCGCCCCCAGGTGAAAGGCATTGACCGAAGCCAGAATATTGGGGATGGGGAAAGCGGTGATAAAACCTAATTTACCGCTCTTGGTTGCGGCGCCGGCAGCAATCCCAGCCAGGTACATAGCTTCAAAATTGTTGCCCCAATAGGTGCCCAAGTTGGGCGCCAGTTTGAAGCCCGCCGGGTGCATAAAGATCACATCCGGATGTTTGGCCGCCACGTTGAGCGCCGGGTCCAGATAGCCAAAGCTCTGCGGGAAGATCATCTTGGCGCCCTGTTGGATCATCCCTTCCATTACGCGCTCGGCATCGGCACTTTCCGGCACATTTTCGGCTTCGACCAGTTCAACGTTGGGCAAGTTGCCCTTCATGGCCACCAACCCATCATGATGGGCCTGGTTGTAGCCAGCATCGGTGATGGCGCCGACGTGCAGGGCGCCGACAATAAATTTCTCACCACCGGCGCTTTGCCCGGCTGGGGCGCTGCCCGTGTTGGCTGGAGCCGTTGGCGCGGCACAGGCAGCTACGATGGCGACAAGCAAACCAATCACCCACCCTACGTGTAGACCCATTTTAAACTTGCGTTTCATTGTTTAGTTCCTCTATCCATCCTTTAAAGTTGTTGATAACAACAAAAAATAACACATACCGCTCTGCTAGCCCATCCCTTCAAACACATCGCGTAATCCAGCCGGCATGGCATACTGGCGATTTTGGCGCATCAACAGCAAAACCGCCAGAGTCAGCAAATAAGGCAGCATATCCAAGAAGAAAGGCGAAATGGTTGCGCCACGCGCTTGGAGTTGCAATTGTAGGGCCAATGCCCCGCCAAAAAGCAGCGCCCCCAACACCACACGCGTGGGATGCCAACCGGCAAAGATCACCAAGGCCACGGCAATAAACCCGCGACCCGCGGTCATTTGCTCCGCCCAAACGCCGGCGTAGGCCAGGGCCAGGTGAGCACCACCCAATCCGGCCAATAACCCACCCACAAAGAGCGCTTGGTATTGCAGCCAGGCTGGGCGCAGCCCCGCAGCATAGGCCACCGTTTGATTTTCCCCAACCGCGCGCAGTTCTAACCCCCAACGGGTGCGGAAGAGCACCCAGGTCAGTAAGAGGGCCAGGGGCACCATGGCGTAAATCAAAAGATCATGGTTGAAGAAAATGCGGCCAATTCCTGGCAGTTGCGCTAGCCCAGGCACTGGCAATTTGTTCAGCCCATGGATTGGTTGACCCACATAGGGTTTGCCAATCAGCGCGCTGAAGCCAATCCCTAGAAAACCAAGCGCCAGGCCACTGGCCAATTGATTGGCGTGACGGGTTACGACGAGATAGGCCAGGAGCAAATTGAAGCAGCCCCCAGCCAATGCCGCTGCCAACACACCAAGGAGCGCTTGCCCGGTGATCTGTGTGACCATAAAACCCACTACCGCAGCGACCAAGAGTGTGCCTTCCATGCCCAGGTTGATGATGCCAGCCCGCTCGTTGATCACCTCGCCGAGCGCAGCATAAAGCACAGAAGTTCCGGCTTGAATTGCACCGGTCAATACCCCAATCAGAAACCCCATCACAATCATCTTTTCTCTCCCTGATAGAGATCACCCTTAAAAGTGGCCCAATCGTACTCGTGTAAACCCATGTGAATTGGCGCCATTTTTAAATGGTTTGTCTATTAGCCGCCTTTCCGACCGGTTAGCGGCGGAACAAAGCGCCCCAAGACAATGAACAGGATCGTCGCCATTAGAATATTGACCGAAGCAAAGGGCATATTTTGGGTAATTTGCAAGGTATCACCGCCCAGGGCAATAATTGCGATTACAAAGGCCATGACCAGAACACCGGCAGGATTATGCGCCGCAAGCCAGCTGATCAGAAACCCCATGTAGCCATAATTTGGCGAAAAATCAGGCCGCAAACGTCCTTGGATCGCCAAGATCTCCCCCACACCGGCTATACCAGCTAACCCGCCGGCAATAAACATCGTGAGCAAGATATAGCGGCTAATCGGCAGACCGTGGCGGCGCGCTGCCGTAGGGTTGCCGCCAATGGCGCGCATTTCATAGCCCCAGCGGGTGTAACGGATAACGCCGTAGAGCAGAGCAGCCGCCAGCAGCGCCAACACCAGCCCAAAATGGACGCGTGTGGCGCCAAACATAGGGAAATGCACGTTCTCGGCAAAGCGAATGGTCTGGGGAAAATTGGCACTGCCGGGATCACGCCAGGGGCCAAAGATAAAATAATTGACAAACAGAATCGCCACATAGTTGAGCAGCAAGGTGGAAATGACTTCGTTGAGCCAGCCGCGCGCCCGTAAAAATGCGGGAATTAAGGCCCATAGACCGCCCCCCACAAACCCCAGCGCGATCACCAACGGCAGCGCAATTCCACGTGGCCAATCACCAAAGGTCAAGGCCCCCCAGGTCGCTAGCCAGGCGCCGAGATAAAGCTGACCTTCACCGCCAACATTCACCAGGCCAACCCGCGCCGGCAGCAGCACAGCCAACGCGCACAACACCAGAGGAATCACCTTTACCAACACCTCAGAGAAGCCATAGGTGCTGCCCAAGGTGTTGACAAAAATATCCGCATAGGCGCGCAGGGGATTCTTGCCAAAGAGCAGCAGCAGCAACGCAAAAACCAACAAGGCCAACCCCAAAATGGCAGCGGCTCGCAACAGCGTGGCCAGTGACTGCCGACTGCCGGAAGCCAGGTTACTCAATTGTTGACGACGGCTTTGGATCAGCGTGGTCATCGAACGGCCTCCTTTGGTGCGCCACCGGTCATCAGATGGCCTACAGTTTGCATATCAGTTTCGTGCGGTTGAAAGGCACCGACCACCTTGCCATGGTACATCACCAGCAGCCGGTCGCTGAGGGCAAAGAGTTCATCCAGGTCTTCTGAAACCAGCAAGATCCCAGCGCCCTCCTCACGGTAGCGCAGCAGCAAACGCCGCATGGCCTCGGCGTTGGAGATGTCCAGTCCGCGAGCAGGATAATAGGCGAGTAAAAGCTTCGGTTGGCGCCCTAGCTCGCGGGCAATGACTACCCGCTGTAAATTACCGCCGGAAAGGGTCTGAATCAATCGCTCCAGGCCAGGCGCGCTGGCCACAAAGGTTGTATTGAGCAAACGCTGGCTGTTGCGATATACCTGGTCCCAGTCCAGTGTCAGCCCACCGTAGCGGCTGACCTGGCTTTGCCCGCCCAAAATCATATTTTCGGCTACACTCATTCCCGGAATCGCCCCCATCATGAGCGGATCTTCGGGAATACAGGCCAACCCTGCCTGCAAGATTTGGCTGGTAGACCAGCCATTGGCCTTGCTGCCATTCAGCCAATATTCACCATCATCAAGCGGACTCAAGCCCAGGGCCACCTCACCCAATTCACGTTGACCATTGCCTGAAACCCCGGCAATACCGACAATCTCACCGGGGTAGATTTGGAGATCGACCTGTTTGAGGCCAATCCCGCTGTACTTGTCAAGCAACTCCACCTGGCGAAATTCCAACAAAGGTTGTGCGGATCTTTGAGTGCTATTGAGGCGCTGGGCGGGTTTGGGCGGCGCGGCGCCGAGCATCAGGTTGACAATTGCGGGCGCTGTGGCTTCTGCCCGGGTCAGGGTGCCGGCAACAGCCCCTCGTCGCAACACCGTAATCCGATCAGCAGTGGCTAATACCTCGGGCAATTTATGAGTAATAAAAAGGATGGCGTAGCCGTCAGCCTTGAGTTTGTCAAAAATCTGAAAAAGCCCAGCCACTTCCTGCGGGGTGAGGACGCTGGTTGGCTCGTCAAAGATCAACAGGCGTGCGCCGCCCAGCAGAATCTTGAGAATTTCAACGCGCTGCTGTTGTCCCATGGCCAGTTCAGCCACATGGGCATGGGGATCGACCTGAAGTTCGTAGCGGTCCCCGATTTCACGGATCTGTTTGGCCAGTTCACGCCGATTGATCACATGGCCAAGGGCCGGCAAAAAGAGGGCGATATTCTCCAAAACCGTCATGGCTGGGATCAAAGTAAAATTCTGAAAGACCATGCCGATGCCCAAGTCTCGCCCAACCAATGGGGAGCTGATGACAACCGGCTTCCCGTTGATCAAGATTTCCCCAGCCGAGGGCCGATGAAAGCCATAGAGCGACTTCATCAAGGTGCTTTTGCCGGCCCCATTTTCACCCAAAATAGCATGAACCTCACGGCCATAAACCGTCAGGTTGATGTTGTGATTGGCGACGAGATCGCCAAATTTCTTAGTTAAATGGCGCGTCTCTAGCAAAGGGGTGGCTTCGACCGTTGCTTCGTCTTTCATCCCGCTTGTTCCTTTTGTCGGTCGGCCATATAAGCACGCCAGCCACCCCACGCTGTGATCTCCTGGCCAGTTTCACAGAGAAAGAGTTCACCAAGCACGCCTAACACCCATTCGCCGCTGGCCAAAGTGATCCGCCCAATGCACAATCCTGGCGGCTCTTGCTGCAAAATCGTGGCCAATCCCGCTGGTGGCACTGCCCAAATCTCCAGTTGAATGGCCACTCCTCCTTGAGCAAAACGCATCATTGCAGGATGGCGGTCGCCAATCGACCAGAGACGATAGTGCGGTGAGGTGGTGGCTTCTGTCACAAATTGAGCACCTACAGCCAATAAATTGCCATTTAGCGCTAAGCCACGCATCAAGGTTCCATTTACCGCCAACTGGACGGCTTCCATAGTTCGCTTGCTCCTATCGTGTCAATCGTTACAAAATAGTAAGTATACCTCAACGCAACCCCAATGCTATGCACAAATTGCACAATGATTCCTTGGTGATAATTAGACATCCTCGCTAGAGTTGGTTGTGTTGGTGGAATTGGGTTATTGGCAGGAGGTAGCCACGAATATGATACAAACTAACAGTATAGCACATTTTTGCGAATCAGGCAAGCCCTGAAAAATTTCTTACAATTTGCACAAACAAAACAATCAGGCGCCATCAGTTTCGGGCGATTTTTCGACGTTTTTTTTGCCTTTCTATGCATGATGCACAAGGATTCAATTGTGAATTGTGGTGCAATTGGTGAATGCATTTGTGAGTTGAACCCACTATGCTTATTTACGGACGTCCATTTGATTTCATTTTTGACCTATACAGCAGGAAAGTAACCAGACCAGGAAGGTAACCAGACGATGTCTAGCTTGCAAAACCGTTTTGTGTTGAAGAGCCGTACACAGGGTCGCTTGACTCAGGCGAAGCCTAGTTCTACGTGGTATCTGTGCCAGCCATGGGTTGTACTGTTACTTATCTTTGCCTTGTTGATCAGTGCCTGTAGTGGCCCAGCCCCCGCGGCTCCGGCTGCCGGGGAAGCAACCAAAGCCGCCGATGCCACCGCCGCGCCAGCCGCAGCCACCACTGGCGACAAGATCAAGGTAGGGATTTTGCATTCGTTGAGCGGCACCATGTCGATCAGTGAAGTTTCGGTAAAAGATGCCACCTTGTTGGCCATCAACGAGATCAATGCTGCCGGCGGTGTGATGGGGAAGCAGTTGGAACCGGTAATTGAAGATGGCTCCAGCGATTGGCCGACTTTTGCTGAAAAGGCCAAAAAGTTGATTCAACAGGATGGAGTGGCGGTGGTCTTTGGCTGCTGGACGAGCGCTAGCCGTAAAGCGGTCAAGCCGGTCTTTGAAGAATTAAATGGCCTACTTTTCTACCCGGTGCAATACGAAGGTCTGGAACAATCGCCCAATATCTTCTATACCGGCGCCGAACCGACCCAGCAGATCATCCCCGGCATCGATTATCTGGTGAAGGAATTAGGCAAGAAAAAGATTTATCTGCTTGGGTCGGATTATGTCTTTCCGCGTACAGCCAATTTGATCATCAAGGCCCAACTGAAGGCGCTGGGCGTAGAATTAGCTGGCGAAGAGTATGTACCGCTGGGTGGCACTGAGTTCAGCACCATTATCAGCAAGATTCAAGAGGCCAAACCAGATGCTATCTTCAACACCTTGAATGGTGATAGCAATGTGGCCTTCTTCAAACAATTTAAAGATGCCGGCTATACCGCCGAATCCCTGCCGGTGATGTCGGTTAGTGTCGCCGAGGAAGAAGTACGTGGCATTGGTGCAGATTATTTGGCCGGCCATTTGGTGGCCTGGAACTACTATCAAACAACTGACACACCGGAGAACAAGAAGTTTGTCGAAGCCTACAAAAAAGCCTATGGCGCCGACCGGGTTACTGATGACCCGATTGAGGCCGGGTATTTTGGTGTCTATCTCTGGAAGGCAATGGTAGAGAAAGCTGGCAGCACCGAAGTTGCCAAGGTCAAAGAAGCCGCCAAATCCGGCGAGATCACCTTTGCAGCGCCAGAAGGCACGGTCAAGGTGGATGGCGAAACCCAGCACACCTACAAAATCGTGCGCATCGGCAAGATCAACGCGCAGGGCTTGATCGACGAGGTCTGGAGCACCAAAGAAGCCGTCAAACCGGATCCGTATCTCAAGAACATTGAATGGGCGAAAGGAATTGCCGAAGCAGCGCAACAATAACGTGTAGATAGCGAACGCATATAGGGTACGGGAAACAGAACTTAGTCGCTTTATACGGCTAAATTCGGTTTCCCGTATTCTGGTTTTCATTTCTAAGGAGGAAAAGCCGGATGGATGCCATCATTCTCCAAGCATTTAATGGAATCAGCCTGGGTTCCATTCTCTTGATGATCTCGTTGGGCCTGGCTTTTGCCTTTGGCCTGATGGGGGTCATCAATATGGCCCATGGTGAGTTTATTATGGTAGGGGCCTATGTCACCTACCTCTTTCAGCAGATCCTGGCGCCGTGGGTGGGCGGGGTTGGACCAGGAATTTGGTTTGTCCTGGCCCTGATTGCTGCCTTTCTCGTGGCGGCTGGGCTGGGTTTACTGCTGGAGATTATCCTGATTCGTCACCTCTACGGGCGGCCATTAGATACATTGCTGGCAACCTGGGGGGTAGGCTTAATGTTGCAACAGGCCGCCCGCACCATCTTTGGTGCGCCCAATGTCAGCGTCTCCAGCCCACTCTGGCTCGATGGGGGGCTGGACATCGGTGCGGGGCTGCTCTTGCCCTACAAACGTATCTTCATCATTTTCCTGGTTATAACAGCAGTGACGGCGCTCTATCTTTATCTGCAACGGACAGCCGCGGGGCGTCGCCTGCGTGCGGTAATGCAAAATCGTGAGATGGCCGCTTGTTTGGGTGTTCAGGCCCGTTGGGTCGATGCAACGACCTTTGCCCTAGGCACCGGCTTGGCAGGGGTAGCCGGCTGTGCCTTGACCTTAATCGGGCCGATTGGACCCTCGATTGGCACTTTTTATATTGTCGATGCCTTTATGGTGGTTGTCCTCGGTGGTGTGGGCCGTTTGCCAGGCACGATCCTGGCGGCTGGGCTGATTGGGCTGGCCAATACGCTGCTTGAATTAGGCACTACTGCCACGGTAGGCAAGGTGTTGGTTTTGTTGCTCGTCATTGCTTTTTTGCAGTGGAAGCCAGCCGGTTTGGCAGCTTTACAAACGCGCTAAAGGGGAGGATTCATGGGTCAATTCACCGGTTGGTTGCGCCGATGGGGGTTATTGGTCGCCTTGTTGTTCATCCTTTTGCTGGCGCCAATGTTTTTGTCCGATTTTCGTTTGAATCAACTAGGTAAATTTCTTACCTTTGCCATTGTTGCGGTGGGCCTGGATCTGATCTGGGGCTATGGCGGTATGTTAAGCCTGGGGCAAGGGTTGTTCTTTGGTCTGGGCGCTTACGGTTTTGCCATGTATCTCAAATTGCAAGCCGTTCACGGCAAATTACCAGATTTTATGATGTGGAGCGGGTTGACGGCGCTACCCTGGTTTTGGCGCCCCTTTGCCAACCCAATTTTTGCGCTGCTGGCTGCGTTGATTGTACCGATGTTAGTAGCGGCGCTGTTGGGCTATTTTATCTTTCGCAGTCGCGTGCAGGGGGTTTATTTTTCAATCATCACCCAGGCGTTAACGCTGCTGACCAGCATTTGGTTTATTGGCCAACAGCCTTATACTGGCGGCACCAATGGAATTACGGATCTGGGCAGTGTCAAGCTGTGGAGATACTCATTGCTTAGCAAGGAGAGCCAACTGGGCTTTTATTTTTTGACTGTCTTCTGCCTGGCCATTACCTATGGGCTTGTGCGCGGGATAACCGCCTCGCGCTTTGGGCGTCTGTTGATCGCCCTACGCGACAACGAAAATCGGGTGCGCTTTTTGGGCTATAACCCGGTCACCATCAAGGTGCTGGTCTTTGCTCTTTCGGCGGGTATTGCGGCGCTGGGGGGCATCCTCTTTGTTCCGCAGGTCGGCATTATCTCGCCCTCTAGTATGGGGGTGGTGCCTTCGATTGAAATGGTGATCTGGGTAGCCGTCGGTGGCCGCGGTGCGTTGATCGGCGGGGTATTGGGCGCCTTGCTGGTCAACTATGGCCGAAGTTTGATCAGCGAGTCGTATCCCAATGTTTGGCAATTTTTCTTGGGTGCGCTCTTTGTCAGTTGTGTCTTGCTCTTCCCGCAAGGATTGCTAGGCTTTGCTCAGTCGGTGCTACGCAAGGTACAACGTGTTACCTGGCCGCCTATCCCTGGTGCTGCCAGTGTTGCCACAGTTCCACCAGTGAATCAAGAGGTGATCTCATGATGCCTGCAGTGACACCTGCAACACCGATCATTGGCAACAAAGCTGATTCAATTTTAGATGTACAGCAACTCACCGTCAGTTTTGATGGTTTCAAAGCACTGGATGGGCTGGATTTTGCCATGCAACGGGGTGAATTGCGCTTTGTCATCGGACCTAACGGCGCCGGCAAGACCACTTTATTGGATGTCATCACCGGCAAAACCCGCCCACAAAGTGGAACTGTCTATTTTAACGGTAAGTTGAATGTACTACGCACGCCCGAACACAAGTTGGTTCAACAGGGCATCGAACGTAAATTTCAAACGCCAACAGTCTTTGGCAGCTTAACCGTCTATGAAAATTTAGAAGCGGCAGCCGGCTTTGCCGACGGTGTATTGGGGTTGGTTCAGCCATTGAGCAAACAGGCTCAAGAGAAAATTGCTACGGTGCTGGGGTTGATTGGTTTGCAAGAACGCGCTGCGGTGCGCGCTGGAATCCTGGCGCATGGCGAAAAACAGTGGCTGGAGATCGGTATGTTGTTGGTGCAAGAGCCGAAACTGTTGCTTTTGGATGAACCAGTGGCTGGCATGACGCGCCGTGAGCGCCATCGCACGGGTCAATTGCTGCAAGAGATTGCCCAGCGCTGTTCGGTTCTGGTGGTAGAGCACGATATGGAATTTGTACGCACCTTTGCTACCACGGTTACAGTACTGCATATGGGCAAGTTGCTCTGCCAGGGATCCGTGCAACAAGTGCAGAGTGACCCGCGGGTGATCGAAGTCTATCTTGGGCGCAGTCATTAAAAGTCTATCTCAAAATCGGTTGTAGTCAAACAGGCTCGTTCTCCTGCTCGTTCTCGTTCTTGGCAAGGTGTGAGCAGGTGCCAGAGTAAGAGGACGAGGACGATAATTTTTAAACAGGCGCTAAAGGGAAAGCACCATGCTCAAAATCAGCAATTTACAGGTTAACTACGGCGAAAGCACCATCTTACATAATATTTCGCTGGATGTGCCGGCTGGCAAGGTAGTCTGCTTGATGGGGCGCAATGGCGTGGGCAAAACCACCTTGCTCAAAAGTATTATGGGTGTACTGCGCCCAACCCAAGGGCAGGTCTACTGGTCGGAGGCCGAAATGACCCAATGGTCGGTCAGCCAACGCGCCCGCGCCGGGATTGGCTATGTCCCGCAGGGGCGGGGAATTTTCCCCTATTTGACCGTGTATGAAAACCTGCTGATGGGCTTTGAGGCCCTGCCCGGGCGTAAGCCTGATGCAAGCGCGTTGGAAGAAATTTATAGCTTGTTTCCTATTTTGAAACAGATGCGCAATCGCTTGGCCGGTGCGCTCAGCGGTGGACAACAACAGCAATTGGCCTTTGGTCGCGTGCTTGTGCGTCGTCCGCGGCTGTTGCTTTTAGATGAGCCGACCGAAGGCATTCAGCCATCGATTATGCATGAAATCGAAGCCCTCATTCTGAAACTGCACCAACAGGGACAAATCGCCATTCTGCTTGTTGAGCAATTTTTGGACTTTGCCCTCAATGTGGGAAACTATTTCTATATTATGGAAACCGGCTCGATCGTGATGCAAGGGGATGCCGCCCACTTCGACGCCGAAGCAGCCAAAGAATACATGGCCGTTTAGCTTGATAGTTTAGATCGATAATATAGCCGTCCAGATAAATTCTGATGAGTGATGAGTGAATTCACTCATCAGAATGATTTAAGGCGCCAGACTTTTCTAGAGATACATTTAGGGCGTAGTAGTGCGACCAGTTAATTCTTAGAAAACGTAGTCGCGACTTTAGTCGCTTGTACCACCTG
>WBZQ01002991.1_pt1 | contig 10621 bp, 10 predicted proteins | sample 5204251 | NCBI WGS metagenome assembly WBZQ01 (sample SAMN12412402, study PRJNA552823) | activated sludge metagenome | isolation source: activated sludge from nitrification reactor of wastewater treatment plant... | place: USA: Virginia | collected 2017-09 | reverse complement strand
TGTCTTGATTTTCCTACGCTTGGATTGGCTACCAATCAATGATGACAGAACTAATCATCGCCTTGCTGGCGCATATGCCTGAAAATAGAATTGTTCAGGGTGGACTAGCTAACTTATTGAATATCAAAGGATAATGTATTAATGGCTGATTTAATAGAAATTGTTTTTTATTGTGTAATTGCATTAGTTGCGGGATTCGTAATTGCTCAAAAGCTATTTAAATAAGGTCTGCAACTAATAAGTATAAAACTCATAATATTGTATACACTACCAATAAAAAAACGGGTTTGCGATGCCTTTGTTTATGCTTAGTAACAAGCTCTTGTGATAACTCGAGGAAGATTCTGCTTCAAGAAATGATTTACAACCCATGCCATTTGCGTATGAAGATAGAAGGCGTGCAGTATCGAGCAAGTTGAGTATTTATGCGAAATGTCAGCAAGCTCTAGCCAAAAAGCATGCTAAAAGGTATCATTGAATATTCGAAAGGAGGTGTGGCCGAGCGGTTTAAGGCAGCAGTCTTGAAAACTGCCGTAGGGGTGACTCTACCGTGAGTTCGAATCTCACCGCCTCCGCCATTTTTGTATCCGTACAAATCCGAAGAAGTCCACGAAACACAATAAAGAAGAATGTTTTCAATTAATTCTCTTCCGTAACAATCCGAAATAGTCCGCTTGCATCCAATAAAAAATAGGGGTAACTTTGGGGGTAATTTTTTATGTCTCATTTAGAGTTACCCCACTATGATCGAAAAACACCACAAATATAAAGATGTTCGATATAAAAATGCAGTTTGTCCAAAAGATAAGAAAATGGTCAAAGTGTATGATGGCAGCGGGCTTTATCTTTTGGTTTATCCGGATGGTAAAAAGTATTGGCGTTTGAAGTATCGCATTCACGGTAAGGAAAAATTAATTTCACTCGGCACATATCCTGATGCCAGCCTTGGTCAGGCGCGGGAAAAAGCAAAAGCAGAACGTCAAAAACTGGAAAATAATATAGATCCATCCTTTGATCGTCAGATCAATAAGCAAAAGGCAAAAGAAGCTGCAGCCAATAGTTTTGTAGCCATCGCCCGCGAGTGGTACACAAAGCAAACCCATACTTGGGTAGACAGTCATGCAAAGGATGTATCGAGACGGCTTGAAGGCAATATCTTTCCTTATATCGGCATGTACCCTATCAGCACAATTGAAGCCCCGCAGTTACTCAACATGATCCGCATTATTGAACATCGTGGTTCTTATGATCTGGCACATAGAGTGCTTGGGGTGTGTGGTCAAGTATTCCGCTATGGTGTAGCAACTGGCCGTTGTTCCCGTGACCCTACTTCCGATCTTCGGGGGGCACTGACACCACACAAAAAGAAAAACCAAGCAGCGGTTAAACCTGAGGAATTACCTGAATTACTCAGAGCAATAGCCAATTATGAAAGTATTGGCGGGAAACAAACACAGCTTGCCTTGCAATTGCTGGCTTTAACCTTTGTTCGTACCAATGAATTGATTGGGGCATTATGGGAAGAATTTGACTTGAACAATGCGCTATGGATTATTCCAGCAGCACGCATGAAAATGAAAAATGAGCATGTTATCCCGCTTACCATTCAAGCATTGAACATACTGTCTGAACTCAAAACTATATCCGGTGATAGTCGTTATGTGTTGCCGGGAAGAAACCCTAACAAACCAATCAGCAACAATACCCTACTCTTTGCACTGTACCGCCTGGGATATAAAGGCAAAATGACCGGGCATGGCTTCCGGGCGGTTGCGTCTACTGCATTGAATGAGTCTGGATTGTTTAACCCTGATGCTATCGAGCGACAATTGGCACATGGTGAAAGAAATGAAGTTAGGGGCGCATATAACAGAGCTGAGTATTTACCCGAACGAAAAAAAATGATGGCATGGTGGAGTGATCATTTGGAAGCCATCGAAAAAGGGGCTGATGTCATTCCACTGTTTGGAAAAACAGTTTGATTTTATCAGCATCATTTTTTTTGGTTTATATCCTACCCCCTTATTTTTTAGTGGGGCAAGTGGGGCGAGTGGGGCGGAATCGTCAAGAATGGCTTGACTATTGGTTTCTGGCTGCCCCACTTTTTCATTATCATCATAGGAATCAGTGGGGCGCGCCCCACTTTTGAGGGTATTTTATAGGTTTTCGCTTCAATTCTTGCCCCACGTACTTGGGATTTTAAACGGAAATTTAATCTCTACCGGGTTTAATTCCTCGCCCCTTGGGGCGGGGTCGTTCATTGCGCATATCGCAATTGGATAATCTTTAATATTACATACCAAAACCCGCACATGAGAGCTAAAAACTACAATAACATATTGTAATAATTAAATAATCCACTTTCACATCACTTCCATTTTCAATTGCGCATAACAAGCGTTATGTTAAATAGTCATATTTATGTATTTACCACTTTATGATAAAGATACATTAATTTTTAACTACTATTTCCCACTTTTTAATAAAGTTGCTTTAATGATTATTACTTGCTAAGATTTGACTTATTCTCACGCGCGCGAAAGGAAAATGATGACTCCGGAAGAGTTTAGAAATGGTTTGGCAAAATTGGAATGGAAACAATCTGATTTTGCAATGGAAGCAGGTATCAGTCCCGTTTCAGTCAGCAACTGGCTCACAGGTATTGCACCCTTGCCAGTATGGGCGCAAAGGCATTTACAGTTATTGCTTACCCTTCATGATTTAGCGGTCACCCTATTGGAGCCACCCACTAGAAAGGCAAGACAAGCCCGCCGTGAAGCTGCTTTATCAATCCGTGGGAACCCTAAAGGCGTACCGCATTAATTGCGTTTTACGTGCAAATCTTCTTGTAGAGTTCTGCGGGCAATGAATCCCGAGCGTGATTCACCTGCTGCTTTGGCTGCCGCATCAATGCGACGCAATACACGGGCAGGAAGCGTAATATTTATCCTTTCCGCTTTGTCCGATAATTCAGAAAGATCAATAGATACCGCCGCCCATATACAGCCGGAAAAATCATGATTAGATTGATGCTCGCCGATTGTACGCGATTCAGGGATCGCAGAGCCATCGTCAATAGCTGTTTCAAGCCATAACCAAATCGCTTCCTTTGCATTGTCAATAGCTTCATCTAAGGTGTCGCCCGCTGAGAAACAGCCCGGCAAATCTGGAACGATTACGCCGAAAGCATGCTTATCATCGCCCGGTTCAATCGCAATGGGAAATTTCATTTTTATACTCCTTTATTTCAAACCGGCTTGTTTCAATAACTTATTAACAAGTCCGATGCCTAAATCTTTTTTAGGGTGCGGAACAGTGATATGACCTTCTCGTTCCGGGTGCGTGTAGATATGATGCGATCCCTTCACACCTCGAAGCACCCAACCCGATTTCTCAAGCAACTTGATAATCTCAGTACTATTCATAATGTGTATTATACACATTTAACGGTATAATAATTCGACAGCTAAACTTTCTATGAAATTTGCTACTTGAAAAACCAAGTTTTCCAGATAGACTAATTCAATCACCCCATAGCCCGGCCAGGCGAAAACAGTTTCCTTCAACTGCCTGGGGTGTCCTGTCTGAAGGATGCGCTTTTGAAGGGAGGTGTCATGCCATTAGGTATTCCTGATGTATTAATGAAGCTTTATTTAGATGAGTTGGAGAAAGAATTCTTAGCGGGTGATAAGGCTATTATTTTCCATGCAATAAGGTTTTGCGGGAATGAGCAAATAATTATGCCTAAATGGGTGGTATCTGCATTTCATTCAGCGACAAATGATTGGTATTCACTAAAAGCAAAAACTTTAGATGAAGCTTTTAATTGTTCATGGCCGAAAGGTAAGCATATTAATGCTGCCAGAAAAAAGCGTGAAAATGCTCCTGCTGTTTATTGCGAGGTTATGGACGCAAAAAGAAGAGGAATTCCTATTGATATTAACTTGTTTGATGAAATTGCTTTGAAACTGAAAATTAATAAAACAGATGCAATTATTTATTATTCTGAGTGGAAACATAAGATGAAAAATCCAGGAGCTGTACGTGTATTTGATGTCTTACTAGAACCTTATAAGGTGAAGGATTACGATTAATACCGGAAAAAATCAAAATTTCCCGGTTTTATTTCTAAGTTTCATAAGTTTAATCTCTTTAGCATGTATCCATGTGCATGGATATGAAATCAAATGTTAAGGAGAATCCATGAATCAAACACTATCAACACCGCAGCATCACTTAAACCCCAAAGCTGGAAACTTGCCCGCAATACCGGCAGCAGAAAAACTATTGCCACTTCCGGAAGTTGAATCACGATCCGGATTTAAAAGCAGTTTCCTCTATTCGCTGATCAAAGAAGGCGAGTTTCCAGCACCGATCAAGATCGGCACAGCAAGCCGCTGGCGGGAATCTGAAGTTCAGGCGTGGATTCATGCGCAGATTGAAAGCAGCGCATCCGGCAAGCATTCCGGGAGTTAATCATGTTTATTCAACTTACCCCTTCATCAAGAAGGATAGCTGCAACATGCACTTGCAGATTATTGTCACCCGCACCCGGTCAAGTGCATAACCTGTTGCAAGAATGGATTGCAGATCATCAATATCACACGCGGAAGCAACATATTTTTGCATATGAGCTTTTCAAGTGGTTAGAGCGGCGATCAATAGGATGCATTCAAGATGAATGACTTCCTGTTGACTTTGCCCTTCTGCTGGGTTTATGCTCACTATGCCATTGCAAAATCAATGGACGGGTTTGACAGCCTGTTACGTACGCGGATGCCGCCGCTGAGCGGTTTTTTTGTATCCGTTATTTATTTGCCCTTTTGTTTTGGGTGGATATTTTGGGGAGCCGAAAGGCTCGCCGGTCTTACGTCCGGTCTGTCAACCCGATTTATCCGCCCGCCCCGTGTCCCGCACGGGTGGCGGTTTTCTCGAAATCGTGAACAAGGAGCATGAATCATGACAGCATCTAATACCGCTGCAACCGCAGCAACAATTTCAAGCAGCAAACCGACCCCTGCTGAAATCCGGCAAGTATTGGGAAGTACTGTAAAACCGTTATTGGAATTACAAGGCTTCAGTGGACTGCTGGAGACAACCGCAAGGTTACAGGTTACGCCACGTACCCATAAGCCATGTAAGCATACGCAACGGACGACTGTTTTTCTAGCAGATCGATGTCGTGATCGTGTTCAGCAAGTGATAGATTCAATTTCCACTTTAGGAACAGAAACCGTAGATATCCATAACTTGTTGCAGGATGCAGCGACATCGTTTGAGATATTGGGTGCTTATTATAAAAAGCTATCTATCATAGATTTGTTCGCTATTTTGTCCCTTGCTGAACGAGCAACCGGCACAGTAAATACTGTGGAGAGATTGGTTAATGACAGATTATGTAGAACTGAATCTTCCCAGTCAGCGGATGGTTTAACAGTAAGCGATAAAAATCCAGGCAGCGATGTTTCATATCTGCCGCTATTCGCTGAAACTTCATTTGCAAATAAGCTTGATCTGCTTAGTACAATGATTTCTACATTGCTGCGCAACGTTTCATGTTCAGATGGTAGCAGCCGGGAATTATTAACACATTCGCCGTCTTATTTTTCCGGTATCGCCAGATCAATTCTGGAATCACTTCGTGTAATCCACGCGGATATTCCGGCTGAATTTCAGAAAAGAATAAGCGAAGCTACCGACCATTTGGCCTTTGTAGATAAGCTGTTTGCAAACGGTGTTAATTTTCGTGCCAGTGACGTTTCATCAATGAATCTTATTATTTCGGAGGTTGAATATATTCTTGGTGAGTTATCCGGTGAAATTTCCGAATTTGAACTAAAGCAGAAAGCGGGGGGTGATCTTGCCGAAGATACCCTACATTAAAAAGGTTGCTTCCATTGCCCTGGGTGCCATTGATAGCGTTCTGGCTCACTGGCTGCCCGGTGGTAAGCAGCAAGGGCAGGAGTATGTGGTTAAGAATCCTACACGTGCCGATGCCCAGCCGGGTTCGTTTTCAATTAATCTGAACATCGGTGAATGGGCGGATTTTGCCACCGGCGACAAAGGCAAAGACCTGGTTTCCCTGGTTGCCTACCTGGAAAATTTGTCACAAGGAAAAGCGACCGAACGGCTGGCTGCTTTTCTTAAAATACCGCCCGAACAGAGCAACGCATCCAAACGTACCGGGAACGATTCAAAACAATCCGGCAACAGTAACACACCAGCCAGCCGGAAAGAATCAAGCAGCGCTGAGAATCCGGGCGGTGATGGTGACGGCTGGCGGTGTGTCATGCCGGTTCCAGACAATGCACCCAAGCCACCGGCTGCACACTCAAAGCACGGGAAGCCGTCAAAGCGGTATCCGTACCTTGCACAAGATGGCCGCGTCAATTTTTATCATGACCGGTACGACAAGCCCAGGGGAGAAAAGAAGCAATTCAGCCCGGTGACACTTTGGCAAAAAGGCAATAAGTACGAATGGCGGTTTAAGGTTCCCGCTGGCTTGCGCCCGCTATATGGACTGCCCGGATTGCTGCAATATCCTGATGTTGATTGCTGGTTTGTTGAAGGCGAGAAAGCAGCCGAAGCCCTGCAAAAGCTGCTGCCTGATCATCCTGTTTTATGCTGGCAAGGCGGAAGCCAAGCCGTGGATAAAAGCGATTATACACCGCTTGCCGTGCGTGATTGCGTGATCTTCCCGGATTACGATTTGCCCGGCAAGAAAGCCGCTGGGGATTTGGTGAAGCGGTTAACGGCTGCGGGTGTCCGTTCGGTTCGGGTGTTGAATGTCGACCAATTGGAGCGCGCACCAGGTGAGCCGTTGCAGGCGGGGGACGATGCCGCCGATCTGGTGGTGTGCGGCTGGAATGCTGGCCGGTTCGCTGCATTCTTGCAGCGTAACGATGCGTTTCTTCCTGATGCCGCTTCCGGTACATCTGAGGCAAGGCCGGGCAGCGTGGAAGATCAATTGCAAGCAGCAACGCCCCAGCGTGGCTTTGAATTGTTTGATGACGGTCTGTACTTTCTGGAGCCAACTAAAGACGGCATGTTACGCCGCCGCAAGGTATGCGCCCGGCTGGAAGTGCTGGCGCTAGCAAGAGATACCGATTCAAGGGAATGGGGAACATTGGTTCGTTTTGCTGATCCGGATAACAAGGTTAAGCAATTGGTGATTCCTGCCCGTTCGTTCAATGGCGATGGATTGGAAGCGTCAGGCCGCTTGCTTTCCGAAGGTTTGACCATTGCGCCTAAGTCCCGGCAATTGGTGATCGAATATCTGCAAACGCAAACACCTACGAAACGCGCTCGCACTACTAACCGCACCGGCTGGCATGGTGTGGGCGATGATCTGGTTTTTGTGTTGCCGGATGGTTCTATTGGTGAATCCTATGATGAATGGCTGTTTGCTGATAACCGGCCTGACTCCAATCTGTTCCGGCAACGTGGCACGCTTAAGCAATGGCGGGAGCATGTGGCGGCTTTGTGTGTAGGAAACAGCCGCTTAACCTTCGCTGTATCAGTTGCATTTGCAGCACCGCTGCTGCATTTGATTGAAATGGAATCGGGCGGCTTTCATTACCGTGGCACAACATCGAGCGGCAAAACCAGTGCTTTAATTGTCGCCGGTAGTGCGTGCGGTTCGCCTGAGTATTTGCAACGATGGCGATCAACGGACAACGGCCTAGAAAGTACCGCCTTATCACACTGTGACGCAATCTTGACACTTGATGAATTGAAAATGATCGATGCCCGCATTGCCGGTGAATCGGCCTATATGCTGGCGAACGGTTCGGCCAAGGTGCGGGCAAATGTTAACGGAGGCGCACGCAATACCGCTAAATGGCGGCTTCTGTTCTTATCCGCTGGTGAATTGAGTTTATCTCAGCATGTGGCCGAAGCGGGCAAAAGAACGCCCGCCGGTGCTGAACTGCGCATGGCCGATATTCCCGCCGATGCCGGGCATGGTTTTGGCTGCTTTGAGAATCTGCACGGCTTCGAGAACGGCCATGAATTCGCCAAGGCTTTGGGCGTGGTCGTCAATAAATATTATGGTACTGCATTCCCTGCTTTCATTGAACACATGCTCAAGAACCGTGAAAGCTTGCATGATTCTTTGGCTGATGTCCGTTTGAAGTTTGAGAAAGCAACACTTACCATCGCAGCCAGTGGACAGGCGCAGCGGGTAGCTGCACGGTTTGCTTTGGCTGGCGCTGCGGGTGAATTGGCTACCGAGTGGGGTATTACCGGATGGCAACCAGGCGAAGCGATGCAAGCCGCTATTACTTGCTTCAAAGCATGGCTGCATGCTTTTGGCGGTGAAGGCAACAAAGAAGAGCGGGCCATGATTGAACAAGTTCGGCATTTTCTGGAATTGCATGGTGAAGCACGATTCACGGATGTCGACCGCTCTAATGTTGACGAGAATCACGCACCGCGAACATTAAACAGAGCCGGATTCCGTGAAAAAAACGCTGACGGGAAGCTTGAATTTTACTGCACACCGGAAGTATTTAAAGCTGAAATTTGCCGGGGTTTTGACTACCGGGCAGTTGCACGCCTGCTGATTGATCGAGGATTTATGAAAGGCGATGGAGTGCATCTTATGCCTAAGGTTAACTTGCCGGGCGAAGGAAGGAAGCGTGTTTTTCATGTTCTTCCAACAATCTGGGAGGGTGAAAATGATTGATTGGGATGAATTGATTAGGACGGGAAACGAAGCTGAAACATCGAAAAAAAACCTTAAAAGTGGGGCGCGCCCCACTAATTTCGATAGCGATCATGAAAAAGTGGGGCAGCCAGAAACCAATAGTCAAGCCATTCTTGACGATTCCGCCCCACTCGCCCCACTTGCCCCACTAAAAAATAAGGGGGTAAGACTTGAACAAGAAAATTATACGCCCGGTGAAGGGGTGGCTTCAGATAATTTCAGCGCCGCAAAAACGCATCCAATCAATCCTATTGCTGTTACCCTGTTATTAACATGCTGCAATAAAACAACAATTGATAAAGAAGGAACACTTGAAGCAATCTGGAAACTTCAAACCATTCCACAATCAAAGCAAATAAGATCATGGGCTGTACTTTGCCTGAGTCATGGCATTGATCCACACAAGGCAATCCGTGCTTTCACTAAGTCAAGAAACACTGGCACAAGCTGCCAAGGTTGCAAACATATCAGCATGGAACTGATCCCTACCGATGGCCGCCCGGTGTACCGCTATGTGTGCAACAAACAACACCACATTCTAGAAGCTTTTTATATCGGTGAACGTGTACTAATTGCGCCCGAATCATGCCATGACTACCTAACGAATACATAACCGGGGGCGGGGCAAAAGTTCGCAGCTTATGACCTCTAGACCGCTCGGCTAAATCCGTTTGCAGAACCGCGTATTAAACAGGGGGGGGGGTTAAAATCAATTCAAACATTATCAATAGCTTACAATTCAGTAAGTGAATTAACCCAATTCTTATTTGAAAATACTCAATGCCAGTGTATTTACCTGTTGCCAGTTCATGCCGTGGGCGGGCAAAAGTTTACGATTAATTTCCTGTAGACCGCTCGGCTCATCAATTTTTTTTGTGCGGGAATTTTGAGGGGGGATATATCAAAATTGAGTAAAAATTGTGCAATTCTCTGCACAAAAAATAGGCAATGATTGAAAAAGTGGGGTATATTTGGGGGTAGAATTTTTAATCATAAGAATAAAGATATTTATTAACAGAATGTTAGAACATCAATGTGAATGACACCGCCCTTAATTACTTATGATTAGCGGGTTTTTTGTTTACTGCCGTACAATCCCGTCTATTTCAATTACCTGTATTTTTGTTGGTATTATTCTGGCATTAATACCAACACACGAAAAAATATATCAATAATGTGTAAGAACCTGTTCAAAGTCTTTTGGTTTGACGGAGAAAGTGTGATACTTACAAGACGAGAACACGTTATCCAAGCGATATCAGTCGCGAACGGTTTGAGCAGATCCGCCCGCTGCTGGAAAGTGCGCGCAAGAAGACCAGTCCACGTCGAATCGATTTGTACGAAGTATTTTGTGCGGTGTTTTATTTACTCAAGAGTGGTTGCCAGTGGCGCATGTTGCCGAGGGAATTTCCGAAGTGGCGCACGGTACATTCGTACTTTGCTATTTGGAGCGAGCCGGATAAAGATGGAGTGAGCCTGCTAGAGCAGGCACTTAAAAAATCAGGTTGGCGCGGCCCGTATACGACAGGGGCGCAACGCCTACACGTCATATTTGATCGTAGATGCGCAGAGTGTGAAGAACACGGATACGGCGAACCAAAAGGGTTATGATGCGGGGGGGCAAGAAGGTCTCGGGCATCAAACGCCATATTGTGGTGGATACGCAGGGGTTACCCCATGCAATCGCAGTAACTACGGCGGAGATCACTAATCGCAAGGGAGCGTTGCAGGCGATGGATCAGTGTAAGACAAACCTGGATAGTGTGCAAAGTGTATTGGCTGACGGCGGTTATGTGGGACAACCATTTTCTGAAGCAGTGAAGACCACAATTGACGCAACTGTGCAGATTGCTCGGCGCAGTCAATTGCACACGTTTTCTGTGATGCCGAAACGCTGGGTGGTAGAACGCTCTT
>WBZQ01002987.1_pt1 | contig 10625 bp, 10 predicted proteins | sample 5204251 | NCBI WGS metagenome assembly WBZQ01 (sample SAMN12412402, study PRJNA552823) | activated sludge metagenome | isolation source: activated sludge from nitrification reactor of wastewater treatment plant... | place: USA: Virginia | collected 2017-09 | reverse complement strand
GTGAAGATGGCACCGATTTTGAGGAGACCTATACGATTGTCGGCTCATTAGAAGCCGACCCGCTCAAAGGGCGCATTAGCAACGAAAGCCCCATGGGTAAGGCTCTGCTGGGTAAGAAGCGCGGCCAAAAGATTGTGGTCGATTCGCCGGGCGGTACGATTACCTTTAAAATTTTGAAAATTGAATAAAGCTTCCAACAACGATCTGAGTCACTATGAGTGCAAGTGAAGAAATTCATCCGCGGTTTGATCCCGCTAACCTAACCGACCAAGAGCAAGCCCGTCTGCACAATCTGCAAGCCCTGGGCGAAGCCGGCATTACCCCTTATCCTGCCCGTGTGCAACGGACGCACACCAACGCCCAAGCGCGTGCCCTCTACGAAAGCGGCACGGCGGGCGAACAGCCCGTCACCGTGACCGGGCGCCTCAAGCGCATCCGCATCATGGGCAAGATGAGCTTTGCCGATCTGGAAGATGGCACCGGTCAACTGCAAATTGTGCTGCGCCGTGACGAAGTTGGGGAACAGTGGTACAACGATATTTGGAAGACCAAGATCGATCTGGGTGACTTTGTTGGCGTTAGCGGGCCATTGGTGGTAACCAAAACTGGCGAGTTGAGCGTGGAAGCGCACGGCGTCCAATTTCTGAGCAAAGCGCTCAAGCCCATGCCGGACAAGTGGCATGGCGTACGGGATGTCGAGACGCGCTATCGGCGCCGCTATGTGGATTTGATCGCCAACCCTGAGGTACGTGATATCTTCCGCACGCGCGCGGCCATTGTGCGCGGCCTGCGCGAATATTTGGACGGCGAAGGCTTTTTAGAGGTGGAAACGCCGATCTTGCAGCCGATCTATGGCGGTGCGGCGGCCAAACCGTTTATCACCCATCACAACCAATTGCACCAGGATCTCTACCTGCGCATCAGCTTTGAACTCTACCTCAAGCGACTCTTGGTGGGCGGCTTTGATCGCGTCTATGAAATTGGACGCGACTTCCGCAACGAAGGGGTCAGCTTTAAGCATAACCCCGAATTTACGCAGCTAGAATTCTACGAAGCCTACACCGACTACCACGGGGTCATGCGCCGCACTGAAGAGATGATCGCCTATGTGGCCCGCAAGGTGATGGGTGACACCAAAATCACCTGGCAAGGGCAGACCATTGATCTGACCCCACCGTGGAAGCGCCTGCCGCTGCGGCAAGCCATCTTAGACACCGCCGATATTGACTACGAGGCCTTTCCGGATGCCGAATCGCTGGCCAATGAGATGCGCCGCCAGGGCATGCACCCGGATCCCAAATCCAACTGGGGCAAGTTGGTGGATAGCTTGATGTCCAAATTTGTCGAGCCGAACTTGATCCAGCCGACTTTTCTCATCGACTATCCGCGCGATGTCAGCCCCTTGGCCAAGGGATCGCCGGACGATGTGCGCCAGGTGGAGCGCTTTGAAGGTTTTATGGCCGGCATGGAAGTCTGCAACGCCTTTAGCGAACTCAACGATCCGATTGACCAGTTGCAGCGCTTTATCGACGAAAATTATCGCGCCCGCCACGGCGACGAAGAGGCCCACCCCATTGACGACGATTACATCGAAGCCTTGAGCTATGGCATGCCCCCCGCCGGCGGCTTTGGCATGGGCGTTGACCGCCTGACCATGCTCTTCACCAACAAAGATACTATCCGCGAAGTGATCCTCTTCCCCCACCTGCGCTCGCTCAAAGAAGAGGGCGAAGAAGTAGCCAACGCATAAAGCAGTAAAATCCAGCACAAAAAAGCCGCTGCTCAATCGAGCGGCGGCTTTTTTGTTGCGTTTTGTAACTGGAGAGTGAGTCGCTTGCTGGATGCTTCAGCGAATTTTGTCAGTAACGCATAACCTTTCATACCTGTTGACAAAATGTAACAAATTTGTTATATTATATCTGTGTGGACAATTGAATACTACTCAATGCAAGTAGAACAAGAGATACTTGATTTACCTGCGGGCTTGCTGGCCCGTTATTTGCGTCTGGCTGATATGTTGGTCGAGTTTGGTGCTAATTTGGGAATGCCGCATACCAGAGCAATGGGTGACGGCTTGTTAGAGTTACGGGTGATGGGCAAAGAGGGAATTGCCAGAGTATTTTACTGCACGCTGGTTGGGCGTAGAATTATCATGCTTCACGCGTTTGTCAAGAAGACACAGAAGACGCCCAAACGTGAACTGGCCTTAGCCCGTAATCGCATGAAGGAGATAAAACCATAATGAGCCATGATGAACTAAAAGTAAAGGCCTTGGCCAGAGAGGATGTCAAGGTAGAGTACGAGGCGCTTGCGCCAGAGTTTGCCTTGTTGCGTGCAATGCTCCAAGCCAGAAAGAAAGCCGGCCTAACTCAAGCACAAGTGGCCGAACGGATGGGTACAAAGACTACCGCCATTACACGGCTGGAATCATCGCTCAACACCGGCAAGCATTCTCCCTCACTTGCTACATTGCGACGCTATGCGGCTGCCCTCGATTGCAAATTAGAGATCCGCTTTGTCGATGCCTAAGCGACAATTGGGCACACAACTCCGCTCGCCTTATTGGATACAGAAAGCCCGCGCTGGTTGACGTGGGCTTTTTCTTTGGTTACACTTGTCTTCATTGAAGAAGGCCGCACCATCCGTTATTTTACCGGCACTTGCTGAATTGTCCGTCGCCAGACGTTCCAAAGCTAGATAGGAGAACCTATGGCTCCTGATACAAAAGAATGTCCATTTTGTGGTGAGACCATCAAAGCACAGGCAATAAAATGTCGCTTCTGTTGGGAGTTTTTGGATGGACGCACACGCCCCCAGCCTTTGGGTGATACGGTTGGGCAAGATAAGATAGACACCAAAATAGGCGACAATGCAGCAGATATTGCCGTAGGTAAAGAGATTCAGCAAGCACATACAGGTGATGTAAATGCCCCCTTTATTCAAGCTCGGAGAGATGTAATACTTGGCAACAGTAAACGAGATGAACAGTATGAGATTGTACTTCACTGGGAAAAGCATGGAAGACCACGACTCAGAGAGTTTGATTTAGCTGGACGCGACTTATCAGAGTTGAACTTGGCTCAGGCAGATTTAAGAAAGGCTTACCTGCCTGGGGCTAACCTGTCTAAGACTGACCTGCGTGGGACTAACTTGCGTGGAGCTAGCCTGCGTGGAGCTAGCCTGCCTGGAGCTAACCTGCAAGAGGCTAACCTGCAAGAGGCTATGCTGAGTAAAGCCAAACTAAATGGGGTTAATCTGTGTAAGGCTAACCTAATTGAGGCTAACCTAATTGAGGCTAACCTGATTTTGGCTATCCTGTGTGACGCTACTCTGACTGCGGCAGACCTGTCTAAAGCCGACTTGCGCGCGACAGACCTAACTGGAGCTGCCTTGTATCATGCTAACCTACATGGAATGAAAATCGATAGTACAACCAAACTCGATAAAGAGTGGCGGTTAGTTTGGGAAATTGTCAATCTCGACTCAAAGAACAGAGATTTAAGCAGGGCTTTGCTGTATGGAGCTAACCTGAGTTGGGCAGATTTGCGTCATGCAAACCTGAGTGGAGCTTACCTGCGTAACGCAGATCTCCGTCATGCTAATCTGACTAGTGTTATCCTGACTGAGGCCAACTTGCATCTGGCTGACCTGTGTGACGCTACCCTGACTGCGGCAGACCTAACTGGGACTGACCTGAGTTTGGCTGACCTGTCTCGAGTTAAGTACAATTTTCAAACTAAGTGGCCAGAAGGCTTTACTCCGCCAGCGGATGCAATTAAGGTGAAATGAAGATACACTCTTGGATTGCCCGCACCATTCCCTAATTCAGTATAGGCGTGGGCATCGAGTCTTCATATCAAGGTAGCTCAGACTGCAATGACCACTTGATTGGCGAAAAAGCTCGTGTTCGCAACCTGATCATTCCCGGCACGAATACGAACTTTCCGTTGATCTCATATGGTGCTACGCAAACCACTTCGTACCTGGATATTGTTACTGCCGGGCCACTTCCTCATCCAACCCCAGCCCCATTCCAGACCGGTCGCTCAGGTCGATATAGCCGTTGCGGATAATGTCGCTCTTCTCTTTGATGACCGTCGTCCAGTAGTCATGGTGCAGCCAGTGGAATTCCAACACCAGGAACTTAGGCACGCTGGCGCAGACGTGGGCCGAGGCCATAGTGCCGATGGGTGACGAAACATTGTGCGGGGCAAAACCAATGTAGTATAGCTCGGCCAGGTTGGCGCTTTTGCGCCCTTCGCTCAACCCGCCGCACTTGGGCAGATCGGGCATGATGATGTCCACCGCCTGCTTCTCGATAACTCGCGCAAACCGTGGCGCAGGTAGAGATTTTCACCGGCGCAGAGCGAGTTTTTGCTATGCAGCTTGACCTCGCGCATGGCCTCGATGTTCTCTGGCGGCACAGGTTCTTCAATCCACAACAGGTGATAGGGTGCCAGGTTCCAGCATGTAGCGTCCCATCTACTATGGTTATGATCCTAATTTTGAGGAGCCATCTGAAGATCCTATTCCTTGGGAATAATATTTCCTCCTGACAGATCCTGTGCGATAGACTGCCCATGCAAATAGATGAGATGGCTGAAAATGACTAAAAACCAATACTGATATGCCTGTGAATATTGCTCTGGTACGGTGCAGCCTCGCCTGATTGCACGCGAAGTCTTTAAGCATAAGCTTGGGTTTGTATTTTTAGAGAATGTCGTCATCGGCATCTGTGATGAATGTGGGAATCGATACTACAGTGCCGATATTTTGCATACAGTACATGAGATAGCCACGGGCAAGCGAAAGCCAGAGCGAGTGGAGACAATTCCAGTGGTACATCTTCTGCCGACGGAGTTGTTCCCTATTGTATAGCTTTTGGTAGATCTACACAGATGAACGCTGATCGGATAAACCAGAAACCGGGTGTACGGCACCCGGTTTCTCTGTTATAATCCCTGTACCAAGCGTTCCTAATCCACAACATCACGGAAAGAGAGAGCAGCGTGTCATCCAATATCCACTTTGCCATGGGCGGAGCCATTTTCGGTGACTTCACCCTTGAATCCATCCAGCTAATCGCCAAGCACGGCTTGCCGGGCGTCGAACCGTACCGCGGCCACCTGATGGCCTGGCTCGATAAACCACAAGCGCTCAAGGATCTACTCGACCAGTACGGGATCCGGCTGATTACCGCCTCGAACGGCGGGCCCGGTCAGGCCATGGACTATATTGACCGCTCCAAGCGGGCCGAAACCATTGCCGACCACGTCACCTTCTGCCGCGATTTCCTAAAAGTCTTTGGCTGCACCCACTACAAGATCAACATGGGCAGCCGCCCCGATCACGCAACAACCGCAGCGGAGATCAAAGCCATTGCCGAAACCGTGACCGAACTGGGCAAGCGCACGCTAGAGATGGGGGTCAAGATTGCGCCCCACCCCCACATTTGGGGACCGATTGAGCGTCCGGAGGAAGTACGCGCCCTGCTCGATCAGACTGATCCGGCAATTGTCTCCTGGATTCCCGATACTGCGCAACTCAATCTCGGCGGCGGCGATCCCGTGCAGTTGATCGCCGACTATTACGACCGCCTGGCCGCCATCCACTGGAAGGATTCGAAGGCGTCCTATCGCGGCTATACTGGCCCCACCCCGACGAAGGAGATGCACGCCGCTGAAATTCTTTACAAGGATCTCGGCGCTGGCGGTGTTGACCATCCCGCGATTTGGGCCATGTTACAGGAACGCGGCTATAACGGGTGGATCACGCTTGACCTTGATCCACCGCGCCCCAATGAGGGCGAAGGGTCGGTCGATGAGAAAATGGGCATCAACTGCCGCTATCTGAGGGAAACGCTGAAAGTTCCGCACTTCTAGGCTAGTTCTTGTTGCGAAACACGGAAGCAATCCGGGAAAGGGCCAAAACTGTGTTGCCATACCAGGGCGTCTGTGGCCCTTTCCCGGATTGCGGGTTGCCCGCAATGGCCTTTCGCAACAGAAACTAGGCCAGCGTTGATGTATTAAGCAAAATTAGGACACGGATTTCGCAGATGAACACAGATAAGATCAAATCTGTGTTTATCCGTAAAATCCGTGTCCAAAATTTGCCTACGCAAACCACTTGGTGCCGGGGTATTGATACTGGCGGGCCACTTCCTCATCTAGCTCTACGCCGATACCGGGGCGGTCGCTGAGATCGATGTAGCCGTTGCGGATAATATCCTGCTTCTCTTTGATGATCGTTGTCCAGTAGTCGCGGTGCAGCCAGTGGAATTCCAGCACCAGGAAGTTGGGGACGCTGGCGCAGACATGGGCCGAGGCCAGGGTGCCGATGGGCGACGAGACGTTGTGCGGAGCAAAGCCGATATAATACAACTCGGCCAGATTGGCGCTCTTGCGGCCTTCGCTCAGACCACCACATTTGGGCAGATCGGGCATAATAATGTCCACCGCCTGCTTCTCAATCAATTCGCGCAGGCCGTGGCGCAGGTAGAGATTTTCACCGGCGCAGAGTGGGTTCTTGCTGTGGAGCTTGACCTCGCGCATGGCGTCAATGTTCTCCGGTGGCACCGGCTCTTCAATCCACAGCAGATGATACGGCGCCAGATCTTGCACCACACGGATGGCACTGGATACATCCAGCCGGGTATGAATATCCACGGCCACCGCCACTCCTTTGCCAGCCGCACTGGTGACCATATCCACCAGTTCGATCATGCGTTCGTGCTCGATCTGCCCGGCGGTGTAGTTGAAGCGATCTTTGACCACGGTGAAGGTCTGTGTACCGCGGCGGGTGCTGTAGGCGCCGATGTCAATATCCACCTTGAGGGCAGTAAAGCCACGGGCCAAAACCTCGTCCACCACCTGCTTGATCTGGTCAAAATCCATGCCCGGGTCAATTTCACAGTCGGCGTAGACCCAGATCTTGTCGCGGAATTTGCCGCCCATCAGTTCGTAAAGCGGCACACCGAGCGCCTTGCCCTTGAGATCCCACAGCGCCAGTTCAATGCCCGTCAGGGCCGTGATCAGCGCGCCACCAGTGCCGCCATCAAAGACATGACCTCGGCGCATCTCTTCAAAGATGGCATCAATGGCAAAGGGATCACGTCCTTCGAGTTTGGGGGCCAGGTATTCAATAATGGCAATCGCCTGGGTGCCGCCGTGAACACACTCACCCAAGCCGGTGATTCCCGCATCTGTCTCCACTTTCACCCACAGATGCATCCCGTGGCCACGTGTCGCAGCCGTTTTGATCGCAGTGATCTTCATGGTTTCCTCATGTATACCTAAATTGTAACTACAGATAGGAATTTTTATCCACAGATTACACAGATTAACACAGATTTTAAAATTTTTATCTGTGCAATCTGTGGATCAGCTTTGGTTGTTGTCTTATAAGAGCCTTAGCCGGTAATTAATTGATCCGTGCGGAGGTGTTCAACCCTGTTATAGTAGTGTAGTCGCCAGACCTCACGGTTGGCATGATCGACGTGTTCAATGTGCGTGACACCGGTGTTGTTGGTCCACATCTCGCAGCGCCGCCAGGGACCGACGTTAAAGATATGGTCAAAGGCACAGTCGATCACCCCGCCATGACAGACAACCACCACATTCTGACCAGAATGGCGCTCAACAATCTCCTCGATAAAGAGGCCGACGCGCACGCGCGAATGCATAAAGGTTTCGCTGGTGGCGGCTTCATGCATGGTCGGGGCAAAAGGACGGGCGGTGGCCCAAAAACTGGCATATTTGCTGGGCATCTCCTCAGCAGACCAGGGTGTATGGTCAAAGCGGTTGTTGCCAATCTCGCGTACCCGATCTTCAAAGCAAACCGAACAGCCATAGGCTTGGGCCAACGGCTCAGCAGTCTGGCGGGCGCGCTGCATGGTGCTGGCATAGAGCGCCGCAAGCTCTGGCAGGTGTCCAGGCAACCAGGCTGCCAACGCCCCTGCCTGCTGCTGACCCAGCGCCGTCAACGGTTGATCGACTGTCTGTCCACTGTTCCAATCCCAATCGGCCAGATTGACAAAACTCTGCCCGTGCCGTATCAAATACAGATGCATGAATTAACTCCGTTCGGTGTAATTATTATGGGGATAAACCTTGTTTACAGGATCATGAAGAGTGATGAGTGATGAGTGAGTATATTCACTCATCACTCTTCATTTATCATTCATCACTCCCCCGTCTCTACCGGTCGGTTGGGGTCTGCCGTCCATTCGCTCCATGAGCCGATGTAGACACGCGGCAAGGTGGTGAAGCCCGCGTGGGCCAGAGCCAGCAGATCATGATGGACACTGACCCCGGATCCACAGTAGAAGACACAAGTTTCCGGTGCGCGCTCGCCGAGTAGTTTGGTATAGCGCTCGCGCAACTGTTCAGCGGGCAGAAACTTCCCTTCGGCATCCAAATTGCGCATATACCAGGCCGAACGGGCTCCGGGGATATGGCCAGAGCGAATATCCAGCGGATGCGGCTCACCGTGGTAACGCTTTTCATCCCGCACATCAAAGAGTTGGTAATGCGGGTTGGCGAGGTTTTCTAGCAGATCAGCCACAGTGACCTGCATTTCTGCTTGAGGTTGCGCCACAAAGGCACGCGGGCTACGCGTTTCCTGGCCGCTCGCAATTCGCAACTCGCTGGCCGTCCAGACCCGAAAGTCACCATCCAACACGGCCACTGCGGTATGGCCCAGCCAGCGCAACATCCACCAGAGGCGACCAGCAAACATGCCACTAGCATCGTCGTAGGCGATCACCTGGGTGGTGGCGTCAATGCCCCATTGGCCAAGTTTGGCCACAAAATCGTCAATGGCGGGCAAAGGATGGCGCCCGGTTTGGCCCGGAATATGCGGACCCGCCAGGTCCAGGTTGAGATCAGCATAGACTGCGCCGGGGATATGGCCAGCCAGATAGCGCTGCCGCCCCAGCGTTGGATCATTGAGGGCAAACCGACAATCGACCAGCGCCCAGTTGGGATCGTGCAGGTGGGGGGCAAGGTCGGTCGGTGTGATCAAGGTTGTATAGGTCATGCAATGCTCCTTGGTTGGGCAAACGTCTCTATTCCTTGCAATCGTATCATCGGATCAAACGATTGTGCAATCTGGCACGAAGCAGAGGTTAAATTTTGTAGTTCTCCCCGATACAGCGTGAAAACTCACGCAAGGGCGCCAAGAGGGCCAAAAAAATCTTTGCGATCTTGGCGTCTTGGCGTGACATTTTTTCGTTAAAACGGGCAGAACCATTCATATAGGATTAATATCCCTGCCACCAATCTTTGTGCGAGCGCGGGTCCAAAAATGACCCGGTGTCGCGCACAGCCACTTTGAGACTGCTGCCGTTAGCAAAACCCAGGCGTTGACCGTTGCGCAAGGCTGGTAAATTGTGGCGCCCAGCCGCATCTTCAGCCTGATAAAGCGCCAGCAAAGCTGGATCAACACGGATGTCTTCCAAATGGACGGCATAGCCGCCGGCTACGGTATCATGCCGGGTATAGACCAGGGTGAGTCGAGTGGCTTCGGCATAGAGCACCAGTGCTTTGTAGCCGCCTGGGTAGATTTCGGGGCCACGCGACGGAATAAAAAGCGTTTCATTTTGGAGCGTTGCCACTTCCAAGAGGGTGACCGGGTACTCTACAAGCGGAGCGCCACGACAGCCCTGGGCGCTACAGTTCCAATCCCAATCATAAACCTGATAGGCTGCCACAAAGAGGGGCAGGTGCGGTGTAGTGTAGATGCCGGACAACTGCGGCGCATTGACATCGGTATCACCGTTGTAATCGACCAGGGTCAGCGCGGCCACAGTGACTGTATAGCTGCGCAGCGCCAGGTTGAGATCGCCATGCTGGGCGGCTGGACGATCGGTAGGCGGACCATCTACTGGAATCGCCTCATATTGGACAGGGATTGATTCAGGCCACGGGACGGCGATCTGCGGCAAATAGAGTGTTGAGGAGATAGGGATAGTGCCATTGAGCGGTGGGCTGCTGTTCGTTCCGTCTTGTGCAAGCGAGGGCAGCGTACTGAGCAGACTCACCCCCACCAAAACCAGGAAACCAGCAACAAAGAACAGACGACGTACAGCAAGCATAGTATGCCTTTCTTGACCAGTGAGGAGTGATGCGTGAGCAAGTTCACTCATCACTCCTCACTCATTACAGCATAACCGACATATACTGCGGTTGGGTTAGAACTGCGTTTTTGACCAACGGGAAAAAGCGCAGTTCTAACCAGAGCAAAGTATAGATGGCAACAATTATTCGCTCAACCCCGTCAAATTCTCATTGAGCACCGAACCACCCAAATTGATCAAGGCCGCGCCAATCAGGCGCAGACAGCCGGTGAGATCTTGTTGGATCCGCGTGACCGGCAACTGGAGCAAGGTCCAACGATCGGCGGTAGCAAGCGGATGAGCTTCTTGGGTGGTGTTTTCCGCAGTACAGTTGATCCCGAGATAACCACCGCGCGCCCGCAGCGTAATATCAACCGGGTGCTCACCGGCCAGGCGGTTTTTGAGCGGGCGCAGGCGATGTTCACGTAGGGCATTCCAGAGCGTTTCAAAGGGATCCTCCTCAGGAAAGAGGTCAACCACATCTTGGGCATGGAGGAGATGGTTGAGCGTA
>WBZQ01002985.1_pt1 | contig 10631 bp, 8 predicted proteins | sample 5204251 | NCBI WGS metagenome assembly WBZQ01 (sample SAMN12412402, study PRJNA552823) | activated sludge metagenome | isolation source: activated sludge from nitrification reactor of wastewater treatment plant... | place: USA: Virginia | collected 2017-09 | reverse complement strand
GGATATGCGCCAGCAGCAGCTTGCCTTCGAAATCTCGGTCACCAATGTGGACAAGCCGCCGCTCGCGGGTTCCACGATCCGGGACCGTGTCGCGCAATTTGCCTGGAAATCACCCGTGGAGTTGACCCGCGCGCCGACATTCCTGGAAGAATCTCGGCTGTTCCCGCGCCCGACCTTCGTGATTGGCGCCGACACGGCCGAACGACTCGTCGCGCCGCGCTATTACGGTGACGACTCCGACCGCATGCATGCGGCGCTGGATGAAATGGGCAATGCCGGCATCAATTTTCTGGTCGCGGTTCGGGTCGACTCCCAGCGCCGGCTCACGACCCTGCGCGACATCGCGGTACCACCCCGTCACACGGAGCTGTTCACGCAGATGCCGGAGGATCGTTGCCGGTTCGACCTGTCGTCATCGGAAATCCGCGCCCGTTCGACCGGATCACTCAGCATGTCCTGGCCGCGCATAGGCACGGTACGCCGCCGCGAGCCGGGGGGTGAACACCGCGGGTGCCGCTACCGCTTCGACAAAGCACCGTCCCCCCTGCCCCAGGCGCCGTCGCAACGCCGGATCGGCCAGCAGACGGTTGATGGCCGATTGCAACGAAACCGGATCATGAGCGGGAACCACCAGGCCGGTTTCCTCGTGCCGGACGAATTCGCGCACGCCGTCGGAGTCACTGACGATCACCGGCTTGCCCATCGCGCCGGCTTCCAGGATCGTGCTGATCCCGCTCGCGTTGCGCGTATCGGGGTGCAGCGGCACGACGACCAGCGCGGCCGCGGCGTAGACATCGCGTAGGGCTGTCGCCGGCATCCGTGGCAGACGTTCCACACCCGCGCCCAACGCTCGTCCGCTGCGTACCCGCACGGGCGCCGACAGCCCGTCCACCGCGCGGATCAGCGTGTCGTAGTCGCGACCTTCGTCATCGCCGACGGCCAGGACAAAGCCCGCATCAGGCGCCTCGGTCGGGTGGAAGAAATCAGTATCCACCCAGTGGCCCACCACCGTCACCGGCACATGCACGCCCCAGCGGTCCGGGATCGACCGCGCCTGGATCTGGTTCAACGCCAGCACGCCATCGATGAAGGGCAGCGTGTGGTCCTGCGCGAAGCCGCGCGCGCGCCAGCCCGTGTCGGGGGAAAAATCCCAGATCAGCACCGTCATGCGCAGCCGCAGCAGCCGGCGCGCGGTGATTAACGCAAAGGCCACGGCATCGTTGCCCGATACGACCAGGTCATATCGGCGATGGCGCAGCAATGCCCGCGCCAGCCGCAGTGGGTCAAAGGCGCGATAGAACGGATGCAGCCGCCCCAGCGGGTTCCTCGGCCATGGTCCGGGATCGATCCGGTCGCAGATCACGCCGTGCGCGCGCAGCAACGCGTCCGGCATGGTCGGGATCGGATGCTCCCCCGCCGCATGCGCCTGCCATTGCGGCCCATAGGGCACGGATGGCAGCAGCAGCACGCGAACCGGATCGGGCAGAGCGGTCAGTCCTGTGGGCGGAAGCCCAGGATCGCCTGGAAACGGTCCTGGTAGGCCGGCCAGACCTCGGGGTTCAGCAGCCGGGGCGGACGCTTGCCGTCCAGGATGTCGATCATCTGTTCGGCGGCGATCTTCGCGATGTTGAGGCGCGATTGCCGCGTGATCCCGGCGGTGTGCGGGCTTGCCAGCACGTTGTCGAAGGCGAGCAGCGGGTGGTCATGTGGCGGCGGCTCGTCTTCCCACACATCCAACCCCGCGCCGGCGATCGCCTCAGCCCTCAGCGCATCGGCCAACGCCACCTCGTCATGGATGCCGCCGCGCGCCGTCGTGATGAAATAGGCGTGCTTCTGCATCGCCGCGAACTGCGCCGCGCCCATCATGCCACGCGTTTCCTTGGTGTGCGGGCAGTTGATCGAGACATAATCCGCCTGGCGCAGCATCTCCTCCAGCGTCTCGGCCTTCTCGGCGCCCTTGGCAGCGAGCTGTTCGGCGGTCTGATACGGGTCGTACGCAATCACCCGCATGCGGAACAACCCCTTGCACAGCTCCGCCACCCGCGTGCCAACATGGCCCAGGCCGATGATGCCGATCGTGCGCTCCAGCAGGTCGTCGCCCATATAGGCTCGGCGGTTGTAGTCGCTGGAACGGCGCATCTGGTGATCGGACAGCATGATCCGCTTGGACAGCGCCAGCATCATCGCCATCACGTGTTCGGCCACGCCCTCCTTGTTCCCGCCCGCCTGGTTGACGACGGCGACGCCGGCCCGTGTCGCGTCCTCCAGATTGACCGTGTCGAACCCGGCGCCGTTGGTCGACAGCACCAGAAGGTTCGGATACCGCGCGAACAGCGGCGCATAGCCCTGGAACTTCATCGCCAGTTCCTGGCGCGACGACCCGATCTGATAGGCATGCGCGCGGGAAATGACCTGTTCGGCCTCCGCGTCCGGGCTGTCATTCACCAGCTTGTCGATCTGGATGTCCGGCCGCGTGGCCAGGATATCGAGATAGACCTGATGCGACAGGTCGTTCACATAGAACACGCGCTTGGTGTTGGGCGCCATCGTCGGCCTTTCGGATCGGGCAAGGGGCGTTGAGCAGGGGCGGCAACCTAGCGCAGGATCACGCTGAGCGGAACGCACCGACGCGCGAGGGGATGATGGCATGACGACAGCGGCTGATGTGCTGGACTTCTGGTTCGCCGATGGCCCAGAGACTCGACGACAAGTCTGGTTCCAGAAGGACGCCGCCTTCGACGAAGCGTGCGAGGCGTTTCGTCCAGCGCGAGAGGTCGCGAAGGCCGGTGCCTTCGACAGTTGGACCAAGACGCCGGACGGCACCCTCGCGCTGCTGATCCTGCTCGATCAATTGTCGCGCAACCTGTATCGCGGCTCGCCCGAGGCCTTTGCCGCGGATGCCAAGGCGTTGGCCATCGCGCGGGACGCGGTGGCAAGGGGGTTCGATCAGGCGCAGCACCCGGTACGGCGGATGTTCCTGTACCTGCCCTTCGAGCATGCCGAGGACCTGGCGATGCAGGACGAATCCGTGCGGCTGTTTGAAACCCTGCGCGAGGCGCTGGGCGAACTCACGATCGACTACGCGCACCGCCATCGCGACGTGATCCGCCGGTTCGGACGATTTCCGCATCGCAACGTGGCACTCGGCCGCACCAACACACCGGCCGAGGAGGCCTATCTGGCGGAACCCGGCGCCGGGTTCTGACTTCACGCACGGAGCACAGCACGATGATCGAAGTGAACGGCATGGCGCATGTCATCCTGACCGTCAGCCAGTGGGACAAGGCACGCGCTTTCTACGGCGAGTTGCTGCCGTTCCTGGGCATGACCAAGGTCTATGATGGCAACGAGTTCCTATACCATGTCGGCGGTCGCACCGCGATCGGCATCCAGCGCTGCGCACCTGACCACGCGGGTGAACGCTTCGTGCAGAACCGAGTAGGGCTGCACCATCTGTGCCTGCGCGCCCGGTCGCGAGCGGACGTGGACGAAGCCGCGGCCAAGGTGCGCGCGATGGGCGGGTTCATTGATCGCGGCCCGATGGAGGGCAGCTTCGCCCCGGGTTACTACTTCTTCGTCTTCGAGGACCCGGACGGCATCAGGCTGGAGGTGAACTTCGTTCCCGGCAAGGGATTGCTGGTGGACCCGGACAAGCCCCTGCTGCCGAGCAGCGATCCGAACTGGAATCAGAACGCGTAAGGAGCATTCGCATGCCCATCATCGGCCAATCCCCCTTCCGCTACGACTTCCAACGCAACTGGGCGCGCCTACCGCGTTGGTGGAACCTGGGCGAAGCCGAGCAGCCCGGACCACCCCGCACATCGGTCCAGGGCGCCGTCGCGGCGAATGGCGATGTCTATGTGCTGTGCCGCGGCGCCCATCCGGTGTTGCTCTTCGACGCGGAAGGCCGGTTCGAAACATCCTGGGGCGAAGGCGAGTTCTCCCATTTCGTGCACGGGCTTTCCATCGACCCCCAGGGCAAGGTGTGGATCGCCGATACCGGTCTTCACACCGTCTCCCAGCACGAACCCGACGGCACACGCCTGCTGACCCTCGGTACCAAGCACAGTGCCGCCCCGACCTTCTATGGCAGCCCGTTCAACATGCCGACCGGCACCGCGTTCACGCGTGACGGCGGTATCTACATCTCCGACGGATACGGCAATCGCCGCGTGCATCGCTTCTCCGCCAGCGGGGAACGTGAATTCTCCTGGGGGGAACCGGGCGCGGGACCTGGCCAGTTCGCGCTGGTGCATTTCATCGCCGCCGATGAACGTGACCACCTGTTTATCTGCGACCGTGAAAACCATCGCATCCAGGAATTCGACCCCAAGGGTGCGTTCGTCTCTGAATGGACCGGGTTCACCATGCCGTCCGACATCGCCTTCGGGCGCGAGCATGTCTACATCGCCGGCGCCGATGGTGTCTCGATCTGGACCCGCGACCGCCGCAAGCTTGCGCATTTCACGCCCGACGATCCACACAAGGGCGCGTTCAACGTCCACGGCATCTGGATCGACGCCGCGGAGAACATCTACCTGGCGCAGTTCGATCGCGCGGTCAGCAAGCTGACACGACGCTAATCCGACGGACAATGAACCCCCTGCCCCGGCTTCTGGGCCTGGTGCTGCCCGCCTGCGGTCATCCGGCGGCCGGCGGCATCGCGCCGATCGGCGTGATCGATCTGCAAAACCCAGTTCGAACGTCGACGCCCAACGACGCCCTGGCCGGCCCCACCGGCAAGCATGACCGGGTGATAGACCTGATCACACCGCCCTTCGCCCTGCCCCCGGCCGAACTGGCAGCGGCGGTGCGGCGCGCTGTGGCCTTCATGCCGAATGTCCACAAGCTGGAAGACCACCCGGAGCATTGGCAGGCGCATTACGTCGTGCGCAGCAATCTGTTGAATTTCCCCGACCTGGTGACGGTGCAGGTCGACCCCGGAGGATGGGACCAGGAATCGTTCCTCACGATATGGTCGCGCAGCCTGTATGGACATTACGACTTCGGGGCGAATCGGCGACGCCTGCACGACTGGATTACCGACATCGCCATCGAGACCGAACCCCTGACACGAAAGACCTGATCCGCCATGGAAGGTTTGGGACAATTCCTGAAAGACGCGTGGCGCCTGGCCATCCCCTATTTCCGCGACAGTCACGAACGTTGGTCGGCCCGCCTGTTGCTGGCCGCGGTCGTCGTGCTCAGCCTGATCCTGGTCGGGCTGACCGTGCTGTTCAACTTCTGGCGGGCTGAGTTCTACAACGCGCTGGAAGCCAAGGACTGGGACGCGTTCCTGCAATTGATCCTGTTTTGGCGCTGGACAGACAAGGGTCTGACGATCGGGTTCACCCCGCTCGCGTTCCTCTATATCGCGATCGCGATCTACGAAGTTTATCTGAATCAGTGGCTGCAGATCCGCTGGCGTCGATGGATGACCGATGTCTATCTGAATAACTACCTGGCCGATCGCGCCTATTACCGGATCGGCATGACCCCGAATGGCGCACAGATTGGCACCGACAACCCCGATCAGCGCATCGCCGAGGATATCAGGGAATTCTGCGATTCCACCCTGACCCTGACCTTGGGTTTGCTGTCGCGCATCGTGTCCCTGATCAGCTTCCTGACGATCCTGTGGGGCCTGTCGGGCGTGCTGGAACTGTTCGGGATCACCATCCCCGGTTATCTGTTCTGGATCAGCCTGATCTATGCCGTCGCCGGAACGATCGTCACGCATCTGGTCGGCCGCCCGTTGGCCGAACTGAACTTCCGCCAGCAGCGCGTGGAGGCCGATTTCCGCTACGCGCTGGTACGCCTGCGCGAAAACGCCGAAGGCGTCGCGCTGCTGCGTGGGGAGGCGATGGAGAAAGCGACAATCCTGCACCGTTTCGGCGCACTGATCACCAACTGGCACGCGATCATGACCCGCACCAAGCTGCTGAACCTGGTGACGGTCGGGTATAGCCAGGCCGGCGTGATCTTCCCCATCATCCTCATTGCCCCACGATACTTCTCGGGCCAGGTTGCGCTCGGCCAGATGTTCCAGACCGTGGACGCGTTCGGGCGCGTGCAGGATGCGTTGTCCTGGGTGGTCGATTCCTACCGGTCGCTGGCCACCTGGCGGTCGGTGGTGGAACGCCTCGCCACCTTCCAACGATCGGTCGAGGACGCGCGCGGTGCGGTCGGCACCGGCTTTACCCACACCACCGCAAATGACGGATCCATCCATCTGAGCGACGTGGACATGGAATTGCCGAACGGCACGCGGCTGCTGGACAAGGCAGACCTGACCCTGACGCGTGGCCATTCGGTCGTGATCAGCGGTGCTTCCGGCAGCGGCAAATCCACACTGTTCCGCGTGATATCGGGCATCTGGCCGTTCGGCCGCGGTCGCATCGCCACCCCCACCAATTGCTTCTTCCTGCCCCAGCGTCCCTACATTCCCCTCGGCACGTTGCGCCAGGTGATTACCTATCCCCACGCGCCGGATGAGTTCGCGCCCGAGACGGTCGCCGGCGCGCTGCGCGACGCGGGATTACCCCGCCTTGTCGATCAACTCGATCACGAGGACCAATGGGCCGCCCGCCTGTCGGGTGGAGAGCAGCAGCGCGTCGGCCTCGCGCGCGCCTTGCTGGCACGTCCGGACTGGATCTTTCTCGACGAGGCCACCGCCAGCCTAGACCCGGACGGGGAGGCGCAATTGTATCGCACGTTGAGGGAACGCCTGCCAGAAGCGACTCTGGTGTCGATCGCGCACCGACCCTCGGTGGCGGCCTTCCACGACTCCCGGCTGGTGTTCGAGCGGGCGGAGGGTCAGGCGGTTCGGTTGGTCACAGGTCCGATATCACCCTGACCTTGGTTCATGCTGCGGGAAACCACGGAACCGATCACGCGGCCCCGAACAGCGCTTCGATATCGGCCTCGGTCAGCTTCAATGCACCACCGTGGTCCGCGTCCATGACGGAGGCGACGATGGCCCGCTTCCTCTCCTTCAGGACCTCCATTTTCTCCTCGATGGTGCCGACGGTGACCAGTCGATGAACAAAGACGTTCTTGCTCTGGCCGATGCGATGCGCACGGTCCGTCGCCTGATCCTCGACCGCCGGGTTCCACCACGGGTCGTAGTGGATGACCGTATCCGCCGCGGTAAGGTTCAAACCGACGCCACCGGCCTTCAGGCTGATCAGGAACAGCGGCACCTCACCCTTCTGGAACCGCTTGACCGGTGTCGCGCGATCCTTCGTGTCGCCGGTCAACTGCACGTAGTCGATATTTTCCTCAGCCAGGCGCTGTTCAATCAGCGCCAGCATCTCGGTGAACTGGGAAAACAGCAGGATGCGCCGTCCTTCCGCCAGCATCACGGTGACCATCTCCAGCAACCGGTCAAGCTTGGCCGACCCTGCCTTGGATTTTGACACCGTCTTCAGCTTCAGCAGTCGCGGATCGCAGCAGGCCTGCCGCAGCTTCAGCAGCGCATCCAGGATGATGATGCCGGACTTCGCCAACCCCTTGGTCGCGATCGCCTCCTGCACGCGAGTGTGCATGGCCAGACGGATACCTTCGTAGATCGCGCGCTGCGCCTCCTCCATCTCGATACGGTCGGTGATCTCCGTCTTCGGGGGCAGTTCCTTCACCACTTCCTGCTTGGTGCGGCGCAGCAGGAATGGCCGGACGCGCCGGTTGAGCAGGTCCCCGCGTTCAGTGTCGCCATGCTTTTCGATCGGCGTGCGGAACCGCGTGCGGAACGATTTCTGCCCGCCCAGGAAGCCCGGCGCGAGGAAATCGAACAGCGACCACAGCTCCCCCAGATGGTTCTGCAGCGGGGTGCCCGACAGACACAGGCGCTGTTCGGCCTTCAGCCGCAGCGCCTGCCGGGTGGTGGTGGCGTTCGGGTTCTTGATTGTCTGTGCTTCATCCAGGACGACCACATGCCAGTCCTGCGCGGTCAGCACAGCATGGTCGCGGGCAAGCAGCGGATAGGTCGTCAATACCAGGTCGTGTCCTGGGATGTCGGCGAAACGCTCCTTTCGCGCCAACCCGTGCAGGGTCAGCACGCGCAGGGACGGTGTGAACTTCTCCGCCTCCACCACCCAGTTCGGGATCAGGCTGGTTGGGCAGACGATCAGCGCCGGCTTCTCCATCCGGCCGGTCGCCTTCTCGATCATCAGATGCGCCAGGGTCTGGATCGTCTTGCCCAGGCCCATGTCGTCGGCGAGTACGCCACCCAGGCCAGCGCCGCGCAGGAATTGCAGCCAGTCCACCCCACGCGCCTGATACGGGCGCAGCTTGCCCGTGAACGCCTCCGGCACCGTCGCGACAGGGATCGCGCCCCCAGCCTCTCGCAGCAGGCGGCCGAGTTCGCGCAACGACTCGCCACCTTTCCAGGTCAGGCCCGCGCGTTCCTCCAGCACCGCCAGATCGGCGGCGTTCAGCCGGGTGAAGCCGATCTTGCCGCTATCGGCATCGATTACCCCGCCTTCGAACAGCTCGATCAGGGCGCGCAGCGTGGGCCGCAGCTTGTCCATGCCCAGCGCCAGCAAACGGCCATCGGCCAGCTTGACCGTGACCGTCGCCATGTTCTCGTCGTCGAGCTGGGCCGCGAAATCTGGACGGCGGATCAGACCCAGCAGAACCGGGATCAGATCGACCCGTTCACCGCCGACCATCACGCCCAGATGCAGCTCCAGCCAGTCGATGCCCGAGCTTTCGATCAGTTCGGCGTCAAAATCGCTGTCGGGCCGCACGACACGAAGCGGGAAGTCATCGTCGATATCGACGATCCAGCCTTCGTCACGCAGGGCCAGCAGCTCATCCAGCATCAGGTTCAGCCAGTCGTCGACATCATCCTCGACCAGCATGAAGTCGTCGGAGTGCGCGTGGCGATACCAAACCGGGATTAGGCGAGTGATCCGCCCAAACCCCAGCGCGGCCAAGCGATCCATCAGGCGGCCTTCGGCCACCAGGTCACGTTCCGGTTCGAACAATGCCCCATTGCGGGCAAACACGCGCGGCACCGGCTGATCGGTGCTGGGAATCGCGATCTCGCCATACTGGAATGACAGTCGAGCGACGGGGCGGGACGTGAGGTCGGCGCGCCCCATTTGGCCGTATCCGTACGCTGACGGCAGTGCGCCCTGCATCAGGCGCAGACGCGCGACGGGAGGACCGGGTACGCGGGTCGGTGTCGGCATTTCGTTGGGCACCGGCACCGCGACAGACGGCAGGCGGCGCGCAATCTCCTCCCGCACCCGGGCGGCGACTTCGGCGGGAATGGGCGGGGCGGCAAGCAGGCGCGCGACGAGCGATCCGGGCAAATCGAGGGTCACGGGACCCGCGACACCGGCCTCGGGGTCGACATACCACGGCAACGGCGCGCGCAAGGTGACCAGCCCGGGCTCCAGCGCCAACATCGCGCGCTGGGTGCCATCCGCCGCGAGTTCCCAGGTGATCCGGCCACCGAGTGCTGGTCCTTCCGTCAGCGGGACTCCGTCCACCTGGTGCCAGTAGGCGCGACCGGTCGCCAAGACACGGCGCAGCGTATCGTCGGGATCCTCATCGGTGCGGTTCATCGCGCTAGGGGACCGGCGCGCGAGGCGGCCCAGGATCAGCCGATCCGAGGGACGCAGAAAGCGGGCCGGATTGGATGCGACATTGACCGGGTACTGCTTGATATGGCTGTATTTTCCGTCCTTGCGGAGGGTCGCATGAAAGGGTTGGATGGTCAGTGCCGGCACACCCGGGCGCGACGTGTCACCATTCAGGGCGTAGAGCAGCCGGTGGCGGATCGAGTCGGGATAGTCTTCCGTTTCGTCGGCCAGGTCCCGTTGCAGGCCGGACAGCCAGGAGTCGATAGGCGCGGGCAGGTCGGCATCCACCGACTGTGGCGGCGGCGGGCGATAGCCCTGGCTTTGCCGGACCGGTGTTGCTTCGGTCAGCGCTTCGGCGGCCTGGCGCCTCTGCAAGGCGACCAGTACCGCGGCGACATGCTTGCAGTTCCGCCCGACCGGGCAGGTGCAGACCCCGCTGATAGCCAGCCGACCCCAGCCCATATCGCGCAACCTGATGCGTTGTGCATAGGGTTTCGGCGCGGTCCCGATCACCTCGGCCGTGACAATGTCACTGCCGGGCGTACTGGCGACGCCCTGCACACGACCGCGCAATTCGTAGATTCGGCCCGCTTCCAGCGTACTGGCGGTGAACAGCGACCGCAGGGCCGCGTCCGACAGGCTGGGAAGCACGAGGTTTGGTTCAGTATTCACAACATTCATGCATCTACCATGAAGTCGGTCATCGAGTCGCGCCCAGAGCGCACTCGGATCGCGTTCCTCAATCGAAATTCAAAGCCGGCCACGGAAAATGCGTTTGCCGGGACGACGTTGGCGGTCACAACGACCCAGCGTGCCGGTCATGCCCGTCACCCTTCGTCATCCAAGGACACCAATCGCCCTTGATTCGCCATGACCCGGCCATGCTAGAGTCCTGATTCGGAACGAAACCCTTTCGGGCGGACCAATCGTTCGCGCATACCACGACAGGAGCATACGATGCGCCCCTTCATTCTGGTCACCACTTTGTTGGTCATGGGCCTGACGCTGGGCGCGTGCGGTCACCGTCCGGGGGAACGCGCT
>WBZQ01002984.1_pt1 | contig 10632 bp, 7 predicted proteins | sample 5204251 | NCBI WGS metagenome assembly WBZQ01 (sample SAMN12412402, study PRJNA552823) | activated sludge metagenome | isolation source: activated sludge from nitrification reactor of wastewater treatment plant... | place: USA: Virginia | collected 2017-09 | reverse complement strand
TCGATACACAAAAGTCTGAATCGGCTGCGGATCTGAATAAGCGAAATTATTATCGAATATTACAAGTCCAGCCTGATGCGCCAATGACGGCTATTAAAGCGAGCTATCTGATGTTAAAGAAAGACTTACTGCAAGACCCAACTTTACTGGACGAAGCTTATCAGATACTTTCCAATCCAAAAACTCGTCAGCAGTACGATGAGTTATTTGCAATGAGTAGTTTTTCTTTTTCTAGAGCAACCGGGAAAACTATTCCAACGAATACTGACAATACCGGATGCGCACATATCGACGATACATCTCAGGCAGAAGTACAATCTTATCAAGCATTAATTACTGATTATTGTTCTTTTTGCAAGACCCCTTACCTGCCACAAGCCACAATCTATCAAAATGAGAATTGTTTGGAGTGCGCGAGTCCACTGTTTGTTTTGCAGCATGAAAATCCTGAATCATCACGTCGCTTGATGCGACGAACCAATGTTAAAGGTCAGTTCATATTTTATTTGTTTTGGCCTGGTAATTCTTACCCGGGCTTGTTTCAGGATTTATCACCGACAGGAATACGGTTTTTAACTGAACAGTCCATTGAGGTGAATGACATTATTAAAATCGATGCTCCCAATTTGCAGGCAGTGGCTAAAGTGACGCATACACACAACGAAGGTAAAGAGACTTCCGTGGGGACTCGTTTTATTACAGTGAAGTTTGATCAACACCGTGGAAATTTTGTGGCAGAGCAAGCATGATGATGTTCTGATTGACGTATTGAATTTTCTTTGAAGAAGAAAACGCTTAATAGTTAAAACGGGCGATATTTTTGGCGGATGTCGTTAGCAGTGAATGTTTTAGGATAGTTTATTCGGCATACTCAATTTAATCTTTGCAAGGGTAAATTCTTGAACTTGCAATTCCTCGTGGTCTTTTGCCGCGGGAATAAGCGCAGGGCGCGCGGAGCAAATTTATTTTCCGAAATTAAGATGCTTCAATGCTAGGTATTATTGAGAATACAACAACAATCACTTTTACGCAGGTAAAAATCTACGGAACCTTCCGCAAGCGTGAAAATAAATTAGAGTTTAACTGATTACCAGTAGTGATATTATTCCAGTTTTATGGCTACTTTCTGACGGTAAAAAAAGAATAGATTATGAAAACAAATTCGATTTTACATGATATTACAGCGTTGCGTTTATCAGCCGCTGATGCTTGTTGTTTATTGAAAGTACTGGCAAATGAAGATCGCTTGCTTATTTTATGTGAGCTTAGCCAGGGGACTCGAAATGTGGGAGAGCTGGAAGAATTACTGGACATTCATCAACCCACACTATCTCAACAGTTAACAATATTACGCGAAGAAAAGCTAGTTGCAACGGAGCGTAAGGGTAAATATATCTATTACAGTTTAGCCAGCCAGGAAGCTGTTAAGATTATGGAAACGTTATTTAATCTCTATTGTAAAGATCACGCCAGTTGATTGCGGATAGTGTTGATCCATAGTAGCGCTGTATAAAAGAATGAGATCATTTGCAAAAATCCTTTTGTGAGTTTTTTTAATTCATTGTCTTTATTGATTAAATTTTTCTGGAAATAGGATTTTACAAAGGTCTCAGAATGTGTAATTTTATGGATTTCGAAGAAGACGAAACCTGCGCTGATCAAATACCGAAGTGGAAATCACACAATATTTACATATAACCGACATAACAAACTAACTGTTAGTTTAGGGTGGAATTAATGGGTGTGTTGTATTTCCTTTTTACGGCTTGCGCGGGGTAGATTCCCCGCGGGATAGATTCCAAAATTACTGCGTATCTTGGTTAACTATTCTACTCCCAGCCAACGCTGCAGCAGAGTTTCGCTGCAGCGGCTATAGATTTTTCCTTCGGGATAATTATCAGGTTATTGATGCTAAGCAAGTAGGGCTTGCTTTATAAAATCAGCAGCTTTTGCATAGACCCAATTGATTCATCGTAACTCTGACTTTCTCTTCCATCGGTGGGCGCATCCCTGCTTTACGGCCTGCTTCAAGCGCTACTTCCGGGTCAACGCCTTTCTTGATTTGATAACTGGCCCACATGGCACCCGCTCGATTACCTGAACCACAATGGATGAGTACCGGTTTTAGAGCCGTTTCGATAGCTTTTGTAAATGCAGCTAACTGTTCTTCGCTGATACCGGCAACCGTCATCGGTATATTGATATAATTCATACCATTGCGATCAACAAGTGCTTTCTCGTCAGCAGTTCCTTCATTTGCGGTACGCAAATCAATGATTGTTTTAAAGCCATGTGAAGCCAGTGCTTGTACACCACCATCGCCAATGAGACCGGAAATTGCGATTTGCTCCGTAGCGCGGCTATAGTTTTGCACGGGAACAATCTGATGGCCAAACGGCACTCGACCTGAGGCATGTACGATAACTGGAAATAAAACGGATATGAACGTCATCAGAATGAGAAGGTGTTTCATATAAACTCCATTTGCTTTGTTGAATGATAAAATGATATTCATTGTAGCTGTACTGAATAATTAAATATAGATTATTCAGATTCATTTCAGCTTATTGCATCACTAAGCGCTGATCAATGCCTCATCAAAAGGAATGTTATGCCTGATCAACAGACTGCGCCATTCGATTCAATTCCTACATGGCATAATTATCCATCGCAGCAGATACTGGAAATGCTTAAAACAGGAGATGACGGATTATCGCAAGCCGAAGCGGCAAGTCGGCTTGAACGCTACGGCGCTAATCAATTGCAACCTCCAAAACCGCAAAGTATGGTTATTCGGTTTTTATTGCAATTTCATAATGTGTTGATTTATATTTTACTGGTTGCATCGGTGATGACAGCGTTTTTGGGACACTGGATCGACAGCGCTGTAATCTTTGGTGTGGTAATCATTAATGCAATCATTGGGTTTGTTCAAGAAGGTAAAGCTGAAAAAGCGCTCAACGCTATTCGTCGCATGTTGTCACTTAACGCGATTGTTCTACGTGAAGGGCAACGGCTACAGATTCCAGCTGAGCAATTGGTGCCGGGCGATATCGTGTTGCTGCAATCCGGTGACAAGGTGCCTGCTGATTTGCGTTTGCTCCATTGCAAAAACCTGCGTATCGAAGAAGCAGCTTTAACGGGTGAATCTGAACCTGTCGAAAAATTTATTGACACGGTCGATCCTGTGACGGCTATTGGTGATCGGTTTTGTATGGCATATTCCGGTACGTTGGTGGTTTACGGTCAAGGCATGGGTGTGGTAGTTGCAACTGGCGAACATACCGAGATTGGACGCATTAGCGAAATGATCGCACAAGTCGATAAGTTAACCTCGCCGTTATTACGACAGGTGGCAATTTTTGGTCGTTGGTTGACCTTGTTCATTGTGATACTCGCTGTAGCAATTTTTGTGTATGGATTGTTTCTTCGGGATTATCCCATCAGCGAGATTTTCATGGCAGCGGTAAGTATGGCCATTGCTGCTATTCCGGAAGGATTGCCTGCGATTATGACGATTACGCTGGCACTCGGTGTGCAGAGCATGGCGCGGCGTAATGCCATTGTACGCAGACTGCCAGCAGTGGAGTCATTAGGTGCAGTCACTGTTATTTGCACCGATAAGACGGGAACATTGACGCGAAATGAAATGACCGTTCAAAGCGTGATGACTGCGGATAATCAATTGCATGTCAGTGGTGTCGGTTATGCGCCAAAAGGCGGTTTTAGCAAGGATGGAAAAGAGCTTCAGATTGCCGATTGCTCTGATATGCTGGATCTATTCCGGGCAGGTTTATTATGCAATGATGCGGGTTTGCATCAATTTGAAGGGGAATGGATCATCAACGGTGATCCCACCGAGGTAGCACTCATTACCTTGGCCATGAAAGCAGGATTGGACCCTGCTTGTGAGCATGAATCACTGCCGCGTACCGACGTTATTCCCTTTGAGTCGCAACATTGTTTTATGGCAACGCTGCATCACAATCATGCGGGACATGATCTGATTATTGTGAAAGGCGCACCGGAAGAGGTTCTGGCGATGTGCAGTCATCAGCGTGGCCAAGGCGAAGATCATTTGATTCAGCCTGAGTTCTGGCACGGAATAATTCAGAAATTTAGCGCGACAGGGCAACGTATCCTGGCTATGGCAAACCGCACAATGCAAGCAAAACAGCAAAAGCTGGAGTTTGCAGATGTTGAGACAGGTTTTACGTTGCTTGGGTTGGTCGGAATTATTGATCCGCCACGTGAAGAAGCGATAACCGCAGTGCAGCAATGCCATGCTGCCGGCATACGTGTGAAAATGATTACGGGTGACCATCGCGCAACGGCTTGCGCAATTGGAGTGCAATTAGGTATTGGCGATGGCCAGCGGGTTGTTACCGGCGTTGAATTGGATGAAATGGATGACGAAAAGTTGCGCAAGGTTGTCACAGATGTGGATATTTTTGCGCGTGCCAATCCAGAGCATAAGTTGCGCCTGGTTTCTGCGTTACAGGACAATGGTGAGATTGTTGCCATGACGGGTGATGGTGTAAATGACGCACCGGCTTTAAAGCGCGCCGATATTGGCGTAGCCATGGGACAGAAAGGCACAGAGGTGGCTAAAGAAGCTGCGGAAATGGTATTGATGGATGACAATTTTGCCTCCATTACCAACGCAGTGGAAGAAGGCCGTACGGTTTACGACAATATTCGTAAAACAATCGTTTTCATTATTCCAACCAGTAGCGGTGGTGCAGGTATCTTAATACTCGCGATTATCTTAGGAATGGCATTACCGATTACACCTGTACAAATTTTATGGATCAATATGGTAACCACCGTGACACTGGCGATTGCACTGTCGTTTGAGCGCCCTGAGATGAGTGTCATGTCACGTCCTCCTCATGATCCCAATACCCCATTATTGTCTGGTTTTTTGGCGTGGCGTATCATCTTGGTTGCGTTATTGATGATCGGCGGCGGTTTTGCTTTGTATTTCTGGGAAATCACGCATGGCTCGAGCGTCGAATTAAGCCGCACGGCACTTGTCAATCTTTTAGTGATGGGACAAATTGTCTATTTGTTTAATTGCCGTTACCTGCTGTCTTCTGTGTTATCGAGAGAAGGGTTATTGGGTAATCGTAACATCTTGATCGCAGCTGCCATATTGGTGTTGCTGCAACTTTCATTTACCTATTGGCCGGTGATGCAACAACTGTTCGGCACGGTGGGATTAAATGCAGCGACATGGGGGCGGATTGCTGCATTCAGTGTATGCTTATTTTTTCTTATCGAATTGGAAAAATATTGGTTGCGGCACAAAGGCATACAGGAATCATTCTTGATGAATCGGCCTTCTTAAATCTATCAAAGCGCACCACACCATCCTTTTGCAATAGGCCGCTGAAAATATTAGAGGAATTATGACATCACAGCAGTATGCTCAGCATTTATTGGATTTTATCGATAACAGCCCAAGCCCTTGGCATGCAGTCGCTTCAATTGAAACAGCGATTCAAGCATTTCAGTTTGTCAGGCTCGACGAAACGGGTCAATGGCAACTTCGAGCGGGAGGGAGATATTATGTTGTTCGTGACGATTCTTCAATAGTTATGTTTGTGTTGGGGCACAAAACGCCCGCTGAGTCGGGTTTCAAAATTGTCGGTGCGCATACCGATTCACCCGGATTACGGATTAGACCGAATGCAGCCCTATCAGGTAATCATATGGTTCGGCTCGGCGTTGAAATTTACGGTGGACCGATACTCGCGACTTTTACCGATCGTGATCTGAGTTTGGCGGGACGGGTCAGTTTTATTGACGATCAAGGATGCTTGTCATACCGGCTGATCCGTTTTAACCGGCCATTGTTGCGTTTGCCGAATCTGGCCATACACATGAACCGGGGCGTCAATGAAGATGGCTTGAAGCTGCATAAGCATAACGAATTGCCATTGCTGCTGGGTCAATTGGCCGGTGAGCAATTGCCGCAATCCTATTTTTTGAAGCTTTTGGAACAAGAAAGCGGTATCGGGGCAGAGCAGATTTTATCCTGGGATCTGGCGGTTTACGATACGCAGAAAGGTGCATTCTGGGGAGCAAACCAAGAGTTTTACGCCAATAGCCAAATTGATAATTTGGCTTCCTGTCATGCAGCATTGCAAGCTTTGTTGGACGATACCATATTGGTTAATGCCGACAGCACGCTGGTATGCGCGTTTTTTGATCACGAGGAAATCGGCAGTGAGAGCCATATTGGCGCTGCCGGAAGCTTCCTGACGGACGTATTGCAGCGAATCAGCCTGATAACATCATCGCAGCGCGAAGATGCCGCACGCGCGCTAGCGCATAGTTTCTTAATCAGTGCCGATATGGCCCATGCCTATCATCCCAATTTCCCTTCGGCGTACGATGCCGATCATAAAGTTTTCGTCAATCAAGGCCCGGTGATCAAATCCAATGCGAACCGGCGCTATAGCTCCGACAGTATTTCCATCGCACATTTTATTCGCTGGTGCAAAGAAGCGGATGTTCCTTTTCAGCGTTATTCACATCGCAGTGACTTACCCTGCGGCAGTACCATCGGACCCATTGCTTCGGCCAAGCTTGGTATACGCAGCGTTGACGTTGGTTGCCCGATGTGGGCCATGCATAGCATTAGAGAGAGTGCCGGTGTAAAGGATCATGAATCAATGATTAAAGTGCTGAGAAGATTTTTTGGCAATTGAGCGTGTGCAATAATTCATTGAAATTTCGGCGATCATGCCGGGATTGAGCAGGCTATCGGCATCGACAAACAGCAGCCAGTCGCCTGTGGCGGCGGTGGCACCTGTATCGCGGGCGCGGCCAATTTGATTGATGGACTCGAATACCACTTTAGCGCCTGCCTGTTTAGCCAGTTCTGCGGTCAGATCGGTTGAATTATTGTCAACTACTATGATTTCATGCGTCAAACCAGGCTTCTGTTGGCGGTCAAAGATTCTGTGATGGAATTGAGGCAATGTAGAATCAGGTGTTCTTCATTGAAGGCAGGTATAACGATTGAGAGGTGCATAAGTGAGCAATACCGATTTTTGATGAAAAAGATTATTATCGCGTAAAACGGAATAATTGCGGAAATTGGTATCATTTCTAACACACAGTGATTTTTACTCGGCTGTATGACTCGCAGCTTTTTTCTACGGGTTGGATTATAAATCATCCTTGTTTTTTGAATGTCGGAACGGGTAATTGATCGGGGAGGTTAGCCTTTAAGTACTGCAACAACGGTTAGAGATCTGCTAAACTGCTTTGCCGAGCATGCTTTGGCAGGAGTATCTTGCACTGCCCTTATATACCTTCAGACCAGAAAATATCTTAATCGAGAAATCGTTATGCCATTTAGCTATAGTAGTCAACTCAGCACCATTATCGGCTTTGCCGAACAACAGAACCCGCAAGCCATTCTTGATGTCGGGGTTGGAATGGGTCAGTATGGCTTTTTGTTGCGTATTAATCTAGAAAACGTCAATCTTTTTGAAATACAAGGCGCAACGGCATGGCAGCGTAATAAGGATCAATGGAAAGTGATTATTGACGGCATTGAAGGTTATGCAGGTTATATAACGCCGGTACATGACTATGCGTACACCCATTTGATGATTGGTAATGCGTTAGAGATTTTGCCCACAATAGAGAGTAATTTTTACGAATTGGTACTTGCTATCGATATTCTTGAGCATTTTGATAAAACCGATGGGAAAGCTTTTCTTAGAGAATGCCGGAGAGTATGTCGTGGTTCGGTGCTTGTCAGCACTCCCAAAGAATTTATAGAACAAGAAGTAACTGCTAATCCGCTAGAAAATCACCGATCGCATTGGACTGAAGAGGATCTTAAAATTTGTGGTTTCGAAAATTTTCTGCCTAATTCATTGAGTTTGATTGCTATTGCAAAAAAATAACCTACTAGAACTGTAAATATTACATTCACTTACTTTTCTCCACTTTAGCCAAAGAAATGTTGCGATTACAAAGCTTTGAGAGCGTTTCCCCAGGGGTTGCTCATAAGTGAGAATGGTGTCGTGTTATTGATTTAATTTGTACATTTAATCAATAACTTGCGCTCTGAACGAGAAGTTAATGTTTCCAGTGGCGAGCAACAACGTGTAACCATTGCTTGCACTTTTACCATGGAAGGAAAATTATTATTCATCGATAAGCTTCCTGGAAACTTACTGAGGATAATAATAAAAAATTAGGTTTAAGTTCATATAGTCAAATGGTATTGCCGGAAGATGCCAGACCAAAGTGTGATATGCCGGATTGGGGCGGTTGTAAGGAAAATACTGAAGGTTGAGTATAGTGCGTGGTTATACTGGGGCATCCGTATTCTGAAATGTAAAATAACCAATTTATCGTATAATTCTCATTGGCTTAATTCACTTGCTTTAACTTCAATGCTCTTCTTTTACTTCTCAAACTCTAAATATTATCCAAAATGTCAGTAAATGATGAGAAGAATATCCCTTCCGATCAGAATTTGTTTCATCAAATTATTACTCCAGCCAGTTATTTTGACCTGACTAATGAAGAACAGGGAAGAATTCTTCAGTTTCAACAGGAAGTTCTCGAACTAGTGGTATTGGGAAATAACTATAAAGAGATTTGTGAGAAAGTTTGCCTATTGATCGAGCGGCTTTTAGAAGATGCCGTTGCAACAGTTATGTTATTGGATAAAGAAAAACAATGCATGAATGTATTTGCTGCACCGAGTGTTCCGGAAGAATGTATCGCTCAACTCAATGGGTTGCGTCCGGGGCCGGATACTGGATCTTGCGGCAATGCGGTTTTTCGTCAAGAAGCGGTTTTTATCGAAAGTACGCTTGATGACCCGCGCTGGCATAGTATCCGGCAATTGGCTGTTGATTTTAATATCTTATCCTGCTGGTCGATGCCGGTGCGAAGCAAAGGGGGGGAGTGCATCGGGTCGTTTGCATTATCCAGTTTTGTGCATCGTTTACCCAATACCTATCACCGTAAGCTATTGGAGATTGGATCGTTCATTATCGGAATTGCGCTTGAACAGCAAAAAATGAATGAACAGTTGAATCTCTCCAGTAAGGTTTTTGAAAATAGCACCGAGGCTATTCTGATTACTGATGCAAACAAAGTGATCATTGCCATCAATAAGGCGTTGAATATATTGACGGGCTATACGGAAAAGGACGTAATGGGGAAGTCCGTATCGATCGTGATGTCAAAGAGACACAGCGCCAGGTTTTTTCAGAAAATTTGGACGAGTGTTAAGCAATTTAATCATTGGCAGGGTGAAATTTGGAACAAAGATAAGCACAAACGGGAATATCCGGCGTGGTTTAGTATTACAGCGGTGCGTAGTCAAGATGATTCGATAAGTTATTATTTGATTAATTTTTCTGATATCACCGACAAAAAAAGATCAGATGAGATTATATGGCGTCAGGCTAATTATGATTCTTTGACCGGCTTACCCAATCGCAACATGTTTTACGATCGGCTAAATCAAAATATTAAGAGTTCGGCGCGGCTGGGGACACAATTGGCTGTCTTATTTATTGATCTAGATCGCTTTAAAGAAGTGAATGATTCATTTGGACACAGCGTTGGCGACGCGTTGCTCGTGGAAGCGGCAAATCGGCTTAACAGCTGTGTTCGAGAAACAGACACTGTAGCTCGCTTAGGTGGTGATGAATTTACCATTATTTTGAGTGGTATCCATGATCAACGATCGACTGAAATTATTATTCAAACGATTTTGCTAGAGTTGGTTAAACCGTTTCACTTAGGTGCAAAGCTGGCCTATGTTTCTGCGAGTATCGGTGTTACTTATTTTCCTGATGACGCGAATAGTGTGGATTTGTTGATGAAGAATGCTGATCAGGCAATGTATGCGGCTAAGAATAATGGGCGTAATTGTTGGAGTAATTTTACGTCGAATATGCGAGTAGCGACAAAAATTCGTTCTAAGACTGCTTATGAATTGCGATCAGCATTGAGAGATCACCAGCTATTTTTACTGTATCAACCAATTGTGGAGCTGGTAAGCGGTAGCGTTTATAAAGCCGAAGCGTTGATTCGTTGGCAACATCCGGAACGAGGAACGATTTTTCCAGACGAATTTATTAGCATTGCAGAAGAGAGCAATCTGATCACAGATATTGGTGACTGGGTATTCAAGCAAGCTATCGATCAAGTTATGGCGTGGCAAGAAAATTTCAATATCGGCTTTCAAATCAGCATCAATAAATCGCCTAAACAATTCATCAGCAAAATGAGTGATTGGGTGAATTATTTGCATGGACATGGCGTCAGCGGACAAAGCATTGTCGTTGAGATTACCGAGAATTTGCTGCTCGATGCTCATGAATTGGTTGTAAAGCAATTGTTAAATTTCCGCGATGCGGGTGTACAGGTGGCGATAGACGATTTTGGTACGGGCTATTCGTCACTATCCTATTTAAAAAAATTCGATATCGACTATCTCAAGATTGATCAATCGTTTGTTGCTAACTTGGATAGTGAATCCAATGATAGGATATTGTGCGAAGCTATTATTACCATGGCGCACCGATTGGGTATGAAAGTTATTGCGGAAGGGGTGGAAACTGCTTCGCAAAAGGAACTATT
>WBZQ01002981.1_pt1 | contig 10636 bp, 8 predicted proteins | sample 5204251 | NCBI WGS metagenome assembly WBZQ01 (sample SAMN12412402, study PRJNA552823) | activated sludge metagenome | isolation source: activated sludge from nitrification reactor of wastewater treatment plant... | place: USA: Virginia | collected 2017-09 | reverse complement strand
CGGCCAACAAATGGGCGGCAGCTTCAACGATTTCCGTGTCACCAAGCATGTTGAAGATGGCAATTTTGACGCCAGGGGCAACTTGAAAGATCGGCAATTTGCGGGTTAACCCGCCCACATGCACCGTATAAAGGCGACCATCATAGCTCATGGATCAATGCTCCCGCTTGATTGAATACGCTCAGGACTTACGCAGCGCCTGATGATTGACTCGTGCTGATTTCTAGATCTATTCACGCCATTTTAGTCAAGGCTTGCGTAAGTTATATGCTTTGATTAGGGATCATACCCAAACGAATATTTTATCACACCGTACTACGTAAGCTGAAACAAAGGTGTGTTAAAATAACAGACATGACTTTGACAACCCTGGCCGCCCATCATGCACCAGACGCGGCACGTTTGCATATTGCTGGTCAACCCGGCACCTTTTTAACCAGCCTTGGTCCCGATGTGCTGACTGTCTTTTACCGCGCCTTGCCTATGTCCGCCGTTGGCTTTGGCTTTGCCGCACTGGCCGACCAACCTATAGTGGATACGAGATCTGCAATTCACTCATCACTTATCATGCATCCCTCATCAATTTTAGGCTTTGTCAGCGCCACCACCAGTACAGCACGCCTATTCAGCCAAATGGGCACGCGCTACCTGAGCGAATTTCTGCCACCACTGTCGCGGCGTTTTGTGCAGAAACCGGCCTTGATCTGGTATAGCGCCCAAACTTTGCTCTACCCGCTCCTGAGCCAAGAACGTACCCAGTCGCCAACTGGCAGGCGCGCCGAGTTGCTCTCCATTATGGTAGAACCCGCGTTGCGCGGGCATGGCATTGGCGCACAACTACTCCAAGCGCTGGTAACCGAATGTGCGATTCGCCAAATTGAATGGCTGACGGTGACGGTAGATGCCAACAACGCAGGAGCACAACGTTTTTATCAACGACATGGGTTTCAGTTGACCCATCCGTTTCGTCTTTTTGGGCGAGAGATGGTGCATTTGGAGCGTATGGTCACAACTGATAAGTGATGAGTGATGAATGAATTCACTCATCACTTATTATACTTTGCTCTGAATGAAAACGGGCGTTGGCTCCTCGACCCAGATGCCTGAAAGAAATCCGGTTTTCATTGCAACCGCAGGATAGCAGATAAAATTTATTTGGAAGGCGATAATTCACAATAACCCTATGCCCAACAGCGATTCTACCGAGCGCACACTGACCCCGCAATTCCCAACCTTTGCCTTGAACCGCAGGCGGATTGGGGTACTGGCCGTGTTGGGGCTACTGAGCGTCGTCCTGCTGCTGAGCTTGGGGGGAGGACGCACTGCGTTGGCGGCGCTTGCCCATGTGAACTGGACGTTGGTCGGGCTGGCGATCCTGATTCATTACAGCGGATTCGCCGTCCGTGGACTGCGTTGGCAACATCTGCTGCGGCTGATGGGACATCGCTTGCCGTGGTGGCGCGTGACGGCGTTGCTGGTGAGCGGTTGGTTTATCAGCGCGCTGTTGCCGGCGCGCGCCGGAGATGTGGCGCGGGTGGCCGTCTTGCGGTTGCCCACCCGTACCGCTCAGCCGGTAGCTGTGGCCGATAGTCTGGGATCGATTGTGTTGGAACGCGTACTCGACATTGTGGCGATCTTGGTGCTGGGGGCCCTCTTTGGTTTTGCCCTATTGCGTGGCGCACTGCCGACCTGGGTATTGACGGCCTATGCGGTGGGTTTGACTGGTCTGCTGCTCTTTGGTGGAACCTTGCTGCTGGCGCCAGCGTTGTTGAGCAGGCTGCGCTCCTGGTCGAGCAACAACCTTTGGCAGAGTGCCCTAAATTTTATCCTGCAATTGATCAATAGTTTACGCACCCTCAGCCAGGCGCCTTGGACTGCGTTCTTGCTGGTGGTGGCTAGCCTCTACATCTGGCTGTGTGATGCGCTGCTCATGTGGCTGGCGGTGTGGAGCTTGGGGCAACTTTTGCCATTTGGACAGATGGCCTTTGTGGCGCTGACTGTGGATATTTTTGCCACGGTGCCCTTGACCCCCGGCGGGGTGGGGCAGATTGAGACGGTGAACGCGGCCTTGTTGGCCCTCTTACAACTGCCAACAGCCAGTGTCGCAGCGGCGGTGCTGGTCAACCGGGCTGTCAGTTATTGGAGCTTTTTGCTGTTCAGCGGCATAGTGACCTTTGCCAGTGGAGTAGGTCAGTTGTTGGCTGGCCACGGTTTGGTCAGCCCTAGAGATGATTCGGAATAGGTGTTGTCAAATGAACCCATCGTGGGACAGTGACTGACCTACTGACTCACTGTCCTACTGTCCTACTTTGAACCATTGGTCTATTTAAGCCGCCGTGTATTAGTTCCTTGTCTACCCAATTTTGATTCTTTACCATAGACGTTCGCTTCAGCAACCATCAGCAACCAGATGTTCAACTCTCTTCGGGCCTTTTACCAGCGCCACGCGTCATTTCTTCTGATCTTTACACTTTTTGTTACCTTTCGCCTGTTGGCGTTGTTGCTTTTTCGGCCAGGTGGTTTTATTGCCGATTTTTCGGATTATGATTTTTATTATACCTGGGGCCAACTTGGCGCCATGGGCTATCGCACTTTCGCCAACCTCTGGACCGCCTATCCGCCACTCTTCCCCGCGCTGATGTTGCCTGCCTTTGAACTTGCCAGCCGGATTCCGCCCTGGGTGGAACCGCGCTTCTTTTTTCATCTGCTCTTCGGGTTGGAACTACTCTGCTTCGAGGCGGGCAACCTGATCCTGATCTACCGCCTCAGCCACAAATTGCAGATTGCCCCTCAACCCACAAAGACCCCCGGTCACCTTGTCACCTTGTCACCTTGTCACCCGGTCATCCTCTACGCCTTGCTCTTCACACCGGTCTACACACTGCTCGGCTGGTTTGAGATGATGCCGCTCTTTTTCTTGCTGCTGGGGCTGGATCTGCTGCTGAGTCAACGGCGTTGGGGTTGGGTGGGCAGTGCGGCGGCCGCGGCACTAGGTTTTTTGATCAAATTAACGCCGATGATGCTGGTGCCGATTGCAGTGCGCTGGCTAGGTGCCCGGTTTAGTTGGGACGCCCTGCGCAAGGAATGGTTTCGGACGCGCACACCTGGCAATCTGGGGCGACCGCTGGTCTATCTGTTGCTCTTTTTCGCCGTGGTGGGTGGCGTGGGTTATCTGCTGGTAGATGGCAACCCTACATTAGCCTTGAGCAGTTTACGCGTTAACAACATTCGCCCCCCGTGGCAGAGCATTTGGGCCGTGCTGGAGCACTATTATGGCTATGGTTTGGTGCCGCTCGATATGCGCAACCTAGAGGGTCTACAAAAGAACCTGTGGACCACCACCTTGCCGTGGCCCTGGATCACGGTTGGCTTTGGCCTGCTTTATCTCTGGCTCTATACTCGCCCCTATGATTGGCAACAACCGCGTACGGTGATTGGCTTTACCGCCATCAGTGTGCTCTGGCTTTTTCTCTACAGCAAAGGCTGGAGCCCCCAATTTTTGCTTTCGGTGCTGGTCTTTGTGGTGCTGTTGTTGCCTACGCCGCGTGGCATGATGATCGCCATTGTGTTGAGCCTGGTCAATGTGGTGGAAGCCAATCTTTTTTTGATCCTCTTGCCCGACGAACATTGGATCATGACTGGCACCGTTTTGGTGCGGACGGCACTCTTGATCTTATTGTTGGTGGAGTTTCTGGGGCAAATTTGGCCAACCCCCGCTATCGGGCGACGGCTAGAACAGGCAAGCGCCGGGCTGAGTTGGGGCGTGATGGTGGCCACACTGCTGGCGGCCTTGCTCGGCGCTCCACGGGTCGCCCAGGCTTATCAAGCGCGACGGCTGGCCCAGCACCCTTGTCGCCCGGCGCTGGAATATCTTCAGGCTCAGCAGGCATGGCCCAACCGCACCATTGTCAGCGATCAGATCGAGGTCTGGCGTGACTTCTACCCCTGGTTGCGCAACCAGTACACCATTCGGGTAATCGATGGCTATAACACAGCGGATCGCCCCTGGCCCACAGTGATCAACGAACGGTTGGCCGAGTATGTCGGCCAGCAAGAGTTTTGGTGGCTGATTGAGAACAGCGTGCCGCGCAGCGAAAAATCTCTGCCGCAGCCAACCGGTGATCGACTGGAAAGCCAGCAATTGGGGCAATGCACCTTAGAACGCTGGATTCAACTGGATGCTCAGCCGCAGGGCGTGGCGATGGTCGATGGCGGGCCAATTCGTTTGCGCGCCGTGGCACAGGGGGCGGCCCAAGTAGGCACTGATTTCCATTTGGTGTTATACTGGCAGGCCGAGTCGCCGGTGACCAGCAGCTATACCGTCTTTACCCAGGTGCTGGATAGCACTGGACAGATGGTGGCCCAGCAAGACAATCTGCCGGTCAACGGGCTGGCGCCGACGACGAGTTGGGCAGCCGGTACGATGATCCGTGACCCGTATCAATTGGCTCTGCCGGCGAATTTGCCTGCTGGGCGTTATCAATTGTTGGTTGGTTTGTATACCGAGGCGGGTCGGCGCACCTGGCATTTGCCGGACGGAACAACTGCTGATCATGTTACGTTTCAACTAGATGTGCGTGAACATTAAACTGAGCTCTGAATGAGAACGGGAGTTTTGTTTCCCAAAAATAGGCTCGAAAAACTCCCATTCTCATTGCAACCGCAGTATAAAGACAAATCTGGAATGCGTGAAATTTCTCAACAAGATCGCAACATCGCCTTTCTGCTTTTTGGCATTTTGTTGGCCTGCTATTTGATCACCTACACGGGCATCATCGACAGCAGCGATGGCCTCTCGATGTTTGCAACCAGTGAGAGCATGGTCCGGCGCGGCGAGATCGACAGCAACCAACTGCTGTGGATGGGCAATCAGCAGGGCAATTTGGGGCCGGATGGTGATCTCTACAGCCGCAAAGGGTTGGGCATGACTTTGTTGGTCTGGCCCTTGGTTTGGTTGGCCCAACATTGGCTAGCGTTGGGGCTGGTGCAGGTGGCTTTGTTGCTCAACCCGTTGCTCACTGCGTATACCGGTGCGTTGGTTTATCGCCTGGGACGTCGGCTGGATTGGCCGCAAGATACGGCGCTCGCCACCGCCTTGCTCTTTGGTCTGGCTACGTTGGCCTGTCCTTACACACAGGGCTTTTTCAGTGATCCAGTCTGCGGCTGGGCCTTATTTGCGGCGTTCTATAGCCTCTTTGCCTATGCCCAAACCAACCACAAACGCTACTTGCTGGCCAGCGGCATTGTCTGGGGGTTGGCCTACCTGACGCGCACGATCAACCTGATCACCTTGCCCATCTTTGTCGTTGGTTTGCTGGTGATCTTATTAGAACGCAATCGACAATTCCGGCGGCGTCAATCCCTATTTCATGAACTTAACGCGGCAATCACCAAGCACTGGCGACCGTGGATCAGCTTTCTGTTGCCGGTGATCATTGTGGGCATGATTTCGTTGTGGTGGAACTGGCTACGCTATGGCAATATCTGGGACAGCGGCTATGTGGAAAGCGAGAGCTTTAGCGGGAATTGGCTGCAAGGTCTCTATGGTCTGTTGTTGGGGCCAGCACGGGGCTTCTTTTGGTATAGCCCGGTGTTGCTGCTGGCGTTTGGCGGGGCGCGTTGGTTTTGGCAACAGGCCCGTTGGCTGCTTGGGTTGATCCTGGCGCTGGCCGCGGTTTATGTTCTACTTTACGCCAAATGGTATATGTGGCATGGTGGCTACAGTTGGGGACCACGCTTTCTGGTGCCTTTGCTGCCCTTTATGGCCCTGCTGTGTGGTCCAGCCTGGCAACAACTGGTGCGGGCGCGCGCCTGGGGCTGGCTCGGCCATGCGCTGGTCGTGGTTTTGATCATCATCTCGGTAAATGTGCAGTGGCTGGGGATGGCCGCACCTTTTGCCTTAGTCCAGGATTGGCTAGCCGCCAACTTCCCCCCGCTCTTTGCCCCGCCGACCTTTACGCGGCTGGCGCTCTCGCCATTGGTGTTGCAGTGGCATTATCTCAGCCCAACGAATTTGCCCTTTGCCTGGTGGCGCGCCCAAGCAGCTGGTGGTTCCATTGAATGGGCCGGTTTGCTGGCGCCGGTGGCCGGCGCCTTGCTCGGCATGGTTTTGATCTGGCGCCATCGCACCCAGACCGCGGCCAATCAACCGCAGCATAACTGGTGGTACGGGCTGCTGCTCTGTGCCATTGCCGTGGCGCTGCTGGTACGCTATCAGCCGTTGTTGTCTGCTGCACCGCAACGCGCTATTGCCGAGCGGATCCAGCGTCAAGAAAAGGCTGGCGACGCCATTCTTTTTTTGCAACCGACGGCAACCCAACAATTTGCCAATGTCTATCATGGCAAGTTGCCAACCTACGGATTGCACCAGCGTGGCTCCCTGCCCGTCGAAGATCAAGCTTGGGCCAGCCTGCTGGAGCACAAATATCAACGCCTGTGGGTGGTGCCGGACGACCTCTTGCCTGACCGCTCCGGTTGGGAGCGTCGCTTGCGTACGCAAGATTTCTTGTTGCAAGAGACCCGCGTGACTGATAGAAGCAGTGACCGTCTGGCGCTCTATGCCCTGGCCGACGCCCAACCGCAATCGCTGGTGGAAAGCGGGTTAGGGACAATTTTTGGCGACCCTACCCACCCAGATCAAGCCGTGGATGAAACCAACGGCTGGATCCGCCTGAAAAGTTATGGCTTAACGCCTAAGGTGACGCCTGGTGGCTCGTTGCTGCTCTCCCTGCGCTGGCAGAGTTTACAGAGGGTCAACGCCGATTATCATGTCTTTGTTCATCTGGTCGATGAGCGGGGCGAAAAGCTGGCCCAACGTGATGGTCAGCCTGTACAATGGATGCGACCGATCAGCACCTGGCAACCGGGCGAAGAGATCATTGATCACTATGGCTTGGTCTTGCCGGTTGATCTGGCTGTGGGACAATATACCATTTTGGTCGGTCTTTACGACCCAGTGAGCGGTCAGCGCTTGCCGATCAGCGCCGGCCCTGGCGATTTTGCCATTGAATTAGGACCGATTACGGTTGAACTGGAATAAAAAATTAGTCACTATGAGAAACCTTCAAGCAATTGTACTGACTCTGTTGGTCTGTCTGTTATTCGTTATGGTCGGGTGTAGCGACGAGGCGACGCCTACTGCTACGCCCTTACCCACAGCGACACCGCTGCAACCAACGCCAACCCCACTTCCGCCGCCCCCCACTGCAACGGTGGCGCAAGCAGCCATGACTGCCACCCTCAGCACCACGGTGCCTGCCGCCAGTGGCATCACCGCAACCACGGCGCCTACCAACACCACGCCACTGACTGGTGTTCAAACAACCAAACCGTGTGATCAAGAGCCGGATTTGGATTTGGCGGGCTATCAGGATCCGGGGGCAAAATTAGGCTGTCCTGCAGGGCCGGCAACCTTTGATCCGGTTGCGATCAATGAATTTGGCTCCGGGCCTGAGTTTGATCGCTTTATGCTCTGGTTCAGCACCGACAAACAAATTTATGTTTTGCAGCCCGACAAACACTGGCAAGCCTATCCCGATACGTGGACAGAAGATCAGCCCATCTTTAGCTGTAACCCCTTTGGTGGCAAAGCTGATTCACCGCCTTTGCCGCGACGCGGTTTTGGCAAGCTATGGTGCAGCGTGGCCAACCTGCAACAGGTTATGGGCAAAGTAGCCAAGGAAGAGCGCCTTTGCCAACATACCGTCGTCCAACAATTTGCCCAGGGCCGGCTGCTAGGCTGCTATGAAGATGCCACCATCCGCTACATCCGCCTGCTCAACGATGGCAGTTGGGATACGGTGTTGACGCGATAGATAAAGGAAAACTGTCAACCAATTTAAGGTAGGGATCGCCCGAAGAAATCATCATGCCCGTTTTAGACATTTGCGCGAGTTGCTCTATACGGTTTCACAATTCGCTTGATGATATAGTTGTTTTTCCAGGCAGTGAGAAACCTAAGTATCAAGTTGATGAAAACAAAACTGACCAAGCTCTTCGTGGAATTTTTTGAAAGTGAGCAGGCTTCGGGAATTGTTCTGATTCTCTGCACAGTTACTTCGATTGTTATTGCCAATTCTCATTTCGGAACAGAGTATTCGGATTTTTGGCACATCAAAATTGGATTTGAAATAGACGGTATTGCTTTAAAATATAATATTGAACACTGGATCAATGATGGCTTGATGGCAATCTTCTTCCTGCTGATTGGACTTGAAATTGAAAGGGAGCTTTATATTGGAGAACTGTCTGATCTAAAAAATGCTACGCTACCTGTTTTTGCGGCTATTGGCGGCATGGCAACACCTGCCTTGCTTCACTTCCTACTCAACCGGGGCATTGAAACACAAGCAGGTGTCGGTATTCCAATGGCAACAGACATTGCGTTTGCGCTTGGAGTCCTTGCACTATTGGGCAGTAGAGTTCCAACATCATTAAAGATTTTTCTTACCGCATTAGCCATCATCGACGACTTGGGCGCCATCGTTATTATCGCTCTATTTTATGTGGGCGATTTCTCACTTCTATATCTTGTCGTGGCTTTAGGGATATTTGTAGGATTGTTGATATTAAATCGCTTTGGCGTACGTCGGCTACCTTTGTACCTGATTCCTGGATTTGTCATGTGGTATTTTATGCTAAAATCTGGTATCCATGCAACGATCGCCGGTGTTCTGCTTGCCTTTGCTATTCCGTTTGTGCGTGGCGATGAAGAATCACCATCATACAAGTTGCAGCATTTCTTGCATAGACCCGTGGCCTTTATTGTCATGCCGCTTTTTGCACTGGCAAATACTGGCATTGCTCTAACAGGAAACTGGATTGAAGGCTTGGCAACATTCAATAGTTTGGGGATTTTTGTAGGCTTGTTCTTTGGTAAACCACTGGGTATTACGCTATTCAGTATTTTGGCGGTTAAATTAGGCTTATCCCAACTGCCAGATGACGTATTGGGGAGACATATCATTGGTGCTGGCTTTCTAGGCGGTATCGGGTTTACCATGTCCACCTTTATCACATTGTTGGCTTTCGGCAATCCCGAAATTGTCCAAAGTTCAAAGCTCAGCATTTTGCTCAGTTCACTTTTGGCAGGTGCTGTTGGTTTTTTAATTTTGAAAAGACAAACTGCCCGTCTATCCAGCGGCTCTGTTTGAAGATCATAACCACGTTTATCGACTATATGCTCTGTCATGCTACTGAGCAATTTATCGCCGTTGATCCATGTCAATTGGGTCAACCGGCAGAACGGGTCATTAATGATTCTAGAAGGTGTACAAAGGTATTTTCTAGCTCCGATTGAGCCCAGTCAGTTATGGGCAAATTACAACGCCCAAGCAGATTCGTTAATGATTCACTTCACTGGCAAACCGGCGCCGAGTATCTGGGTGGATGTCGATGCGTATGCTTATATTGGTTTTGCTATGGAAAATGATAAATTCGTGACAGGCTTAATGATCGAGCACTTTAGCAAGTGGCTCCTAATTTCTGGTCATGTTCAGCAACATTTACAACCTGCCTAAACGACATGTTTAGGAACAAAAGGGTGCTAGGCAATTTCCATGCGGGTAATTACAGGTAAGGCCAAAGGGCGTAAACTTCAGATGGTGCCAGGCGACAGCACGCGCCCGATCACCGACCGCGCCAAGTCGGCGCTTTTTAGCATTTTGAGCAACTCGATTGAAGATACACGGGTGCTCGATCTCTTTGGTGGCACCGGCGGGGTGGGGATTGAATGCTTGAGCCGGGGCGCGGCGTTTGCCCAGTTTGTCGATCTGGATCGCCGTGCTGTGCAGACCATTTGGGCCAATTTGCGCCATTGTCATTTAGAGGCCCTGGCCTCGGTGCAGCAGGGAGACAGCTTTGTCTTTTTGCAGCGCTATCACGGCGCCCCATTTCATTTTATCTACGTGGCGCCGCCGCAATATCAGGGGCTCTGGCGCAAAGCGTTGGAACAGATCGACCGCCGTCCTGAACTGCTGGCCCAATATGGCGCGGTGGTCGTGCAGATCCATCCCAAAGAGGAGGCGGAACTGACCCTCCAGAACCTAGAGGAGTATGACCGGCGCAAATATGGCTCGGTGATGATGATCTTTTACGCCAATGCAACCGATCTGGCCGAGATGGAGCTGACTGGCGATGAAGATGACACCGCAGATGAGGCACTTGAGATCGATGAAGACGAAGTCGACGAGTAACAAGCGACAGTGGTCACCTCTTTTTATCACCAAGAGTATACGACTCCCAAAAATGACAAGCGCACGTTTGTCGATCAGCTAGGCGATGGCTCGGCCAAAGTGATGACTACTTTGCCGCGGGCATGGCCTTTTTCCAAATAGCGGATCGCCTCAGCCACCTCAGGCAAGCTGTAACACCTATCGATGACGGGGGTTACTTTGCCTGCCGCCATGAGATCATGCATGAAGGAGAGGTCTGCTGTGTTCGGTTTGGCGATAAACATGACAAGCTTTTGGCTTACCAACCGTGCCAACGCCAGCGCTTGGATGCCACGCACCAGCGGCCCGCCGACGATAATATAGGCTCCTTTGGGTTGCAAGACACGTCGGCAGGCGGATAAAGCATGGTTGCCAATACAGTCGAGGATGAGGTCGTAGCGCTGCGCGCTGTGGGTGAAATTTGT
>WBZQ01002980.1_pt1 | contig 10637 bp, 5 predicted proteins | sample 5204251 | NCBI WGS metagenome assembly WBZQ01 (sample SAMN12412402, study PRJNA552823) | activated sludge metagenome | isolation source: activated sludge from nitrification reactor of wastewater treatment plant... | place: USA: Virginia | collected 2017-09 | reverse complement strand
GTTGTCAATGATCAATGGCAAACCGTGCTCGTGCGCCAGCTTGGCCAGCTTTTCGATATCCACGATATCGAGTTTGGGGTTGCCGACGGTTTCGGTGTAAATGGCTTTGGTTTTGTCGTTGATGGCGGCGCGCAGGCCGGCTTCGTCTTCAGCGTCAACGAACTTCACCGTGATCCCCAATTTCGGCAACGTGTAATGGAACAGGTTGTACGTGCCGCCATACAGCGAAGTCGTAGAAACAATTTCATCCCCCGCGCTGGCCAAGGTAGTGATCGCCAGCGTTTCCGCCGCCTGCCCTGATGAAAGCGCCAGAGCTGCCGCGCCGCCTTCTAACGCCGCAATGCGTTTTTCCAACACATCCTGCGTGGGATTCATAATGCGGGAGTAAATATTGCCGAATTCTTTCAAGCCAAACAGACGCGCAGCATGATCGGCATCCGTAAAGTTATAAGACGTGGTTTGGTAAATCGGCACCGCACGCGCATTGGTCGTCGGATCAGGCGTTTGCCCGCCGTGAATCGCCAAAGTGTTGAAATGAAAGTTCGGGGTTTGCTCGTCAGCCATTGTTTTCTCCTTGATGGTTAAGGCTTCGCCTGAGAATCAAAGCGTGGGAAGCGAACCACTTGCGCACGTTGCTGGTTAGCTTGGGGGAAAACGAAAAAACCCCGGCGCTAAAGTAACGCCAGGGTTCCCGATGAAAAGCTTTGAGAACGAAAACGCTCTTTAGCAGTTTTTTACGTGGAGCAAGTCGCTGAAATCGCCACGCGAAATTTCAAATTGCCGTAACTTGTTGCTTGTGTTTGGATACGCGTTGTACAAGAACGCGGGCAGTCTAGGCCAGCCTCTTCTCTCTGTCAACCACTTACACTAACCAAATGGTTACTAAAATCTATCTTGCACAAAGGCTGTACGAAGAACTGATTCAGTTTGCCCAGCTTGAAGCCCCGCGCGAATGTTGCGGCTTACTGGGCGGAGTTGGCCAGGAAATGAAAACGCTGTATCCGCTGCAAAACGTGGCGCAGCACCCTGAAACCAACTACAACGCCGCGCCGACAGACCTGTTCACCGTAACCAAACGCATACGTCAGCGCGGCGAATCGCTGCTCGCGATTTTCCACTCCCATCCGCGCAGTCCGGCTTGGCCGTCAGCGACTGATATCGAACTGGCGTATTACCCGGACGCGTTCTACCTGATCATCGCGTTGACGCCGCAGCCAGCGTTGCGCGGCTTTCGCATTCGCAACCAGCAGGTCACAGAAATCGAAATCGTCATTACGACTGACAACCTCGGTTAGCGAAACAGTCCTTCGACATAGCCGATTTCGTACGCCATAAACAATCCAAACCCGAGACTGAAACAACCAGCCAGCGCGCGTACCGCCAAGTGCGTACGAGTAAAGTTTTCTGCCGTGAATCTGATCGGCAAACTCAGGACAAGACTCATGACCATCATGCCGCCGATTGAGCCGACACCAAAAATTGCGACATAGGCTAATGACACAGCAGTAGACTTGATCGTTGCCAACACTGCCAACATCACAGCGGCGCTGCCAGCCAGCCCGTGAATCATCCCAATGATCAGCGGACGAATACCGAGCGTTAAACCGTGATGAGAAGCTTCCGGGTCAGCTTTACCGTCGTGAATGTGCGGGTGAACATGTGTATGTCCGCCGTGCGCATGCGCGTGAAAATGCAATTTGCCGCCGCGCAACAATTTCACCAGCACGTTTACTCCCAACACAATCAGCATCAGCGCGACCCCAAACTCTAAGGGCTTTTCATACTTTTCGATTTTGACCTGCAGGAAGATCACTGCGACGCCTGCCAACAGCAGCGAAATCGTATGACCAAGCCCCCAGACACCGCCGATCAACAAAGAGCTGAGCAGATTTTTGCGTTCACTGACGATCGTGGAAACCGCAGCCAAGTGGTCGGTATCCAGCGCGTGCCGTAAGCCAAGCACAAAACCAAGCGCAAGCAATCCTGTCGCAGATGCCTGGCCTGCGGTCTCTAATTCAGCGTGCCAGAACTGGCTGAAGTCTCCTCCCATCTGGCGCAGCGCCAGATAACAGGTCACTCCACCAAGTGCGATAATCACCAATGCGCTTAACACCGGGGCAATCCGCAAAGTCTTTGTAGAACTCGGAATTTTCTCTAGCAATGTCTCTCCTCACACAAAAGCCAGCCCAACTGCAGTTACAAACTCCCGAAATTGCAGAGGGGGCGTTGCTCTGTATACGCGCGCAAAGACTATCTGGCACGGACATGTTTGGCAAACCCGAGCTTAACAAATCAGCCAAATGAAATGGGGAAAAGAGCCAGGCTCTTTTCCCCAAAGTTAGGTTCAAGTTGTGCGGCAAAGCGCTTAGCGCTCGACGATATGACGTGTGCCGTACCGTTCGATGCTGGGCTGTGTTGGCAAACCGCGTTCGTCTCGCAATTCGCGGCCCGGCACTTTGAGTGACGGTGAGGCTTCCGTGCCCGCTTCGCCGCCAAAAGCCGTGGCGCGGTTCAGCGAAACGGTATAGGCCCCTGTGATGTTGGGATCGAGCGGCGTTGCAATGATCAGGTAAATGCCTGCTGCTGCCAGCCGGTAGGTGATCTGCGCATTGTTGCCACCGCCGGTGTTGTCATCAAAGGTCACATACGGATCGCCGTCGTTCCGGTGCAGGATCAAGAACGAATTCAACGCGGTCGAATTCATGTTGATCCGCGCGTTATCGCCTTGTGCCCCACTAAACCAATACACATCCAGATACGTATCGGCGGATGTCTTCAGCGAATTGGTCGTCAAAGTTCCATTGATCGTCTGGCCGAACGTAATCGGCTGGGCGATGTTGTTGGCGACTCTGATCGTGTAATTCCCAATCGCGTTAGGCTCAGGATCAGCCGACGTGGCAAACACGACGTAGCGCGCCGGGGTTTGCAGGACCGACATCAGCAACGAATTGTTGTTGTTTGTTCCCTGCTTCGCCCCGTAGCTGCCAGATTGGTCGTCTGCCGCGATCAGGTTGAGCGTCGTGCCATCAACCCGATAGAGCAGAACCGTGGTGTCAAAGTTTGATGAACGCAGATCAATAGCCACTGACGTGTTGTTGGTCGTCGTGGTGAATTCGTACGCATCAAAGAAGTAGGTTTTGCTGTCAGCGCCCAATTGCACCTGATCGTCAACCGCCAGGGTGCCATTCACGCTTTGTCCGAATGAAACGGCACTCGCACGAACCAACGGCGTATCGCCGCCGATTCTGACTTTAACGGTGTTGGCGTCACGATTGCCCGCGCGCACAACCACATTCAGGCTTCCCAAGCCTGCCAGCTCCGGTGGGATATAAACGTTGATTTGGTCCAACCCGGCCAAGCCTGGAACCGGACCGGCATAAAGGACTTCGGCTGGCACGCCTTGAAACTTCACAGTTACGGAACCAGCAGCGGCATTACGAATGCCCGTGCCATAGAGCACCAGCACATTTTTCCGGTCACGCGTGCCGGGATTGACCGGAACCTCGTTGCCCTGCGCGTCGGCGACGGACTGATAGGTCACGGCGTCAAATGTTGTCTGTGCGGCAGGCGCGCCCTGGCCGGTAGATTTGGCAGTAAAGATTCCTGCTGCCGCCCGCACGACCGGAAACGTTCCCGTGGACGTGGTGTTGTTTGCATTCGTCACGCTGATGGTCGCAGTACCGTCTTGAATCCCTGACGGAATGATAAAGTTGATTTGCGACGGAGCGACGAAAAACAATGACGCCACCACATTGTTAACACGCACCGTCACGCCGCCCAGCGTGGTCGGCAGCGGTTGTGTACTCGCTGAGTAAATCTGATTGTTCTGTGTATTGAAGGTACCAAATGCGGCAACGATAGAATCCGGCGTTACGGTACGATCGGTAGCAAAGCTGGCCGCATTAACCACAGACACGGTCCCTTGGGCGGCTACGCCCTGCGGCGCAAGCCCTCCGTGCCAACGCAACCCCACGCTCACCGCCGCGAGCAAGAGCAAAGTCAGCCAAAAAGGACGAGCCTTTATGCCGAAAAATGAGGGAATCATCTTCATGTGTATCTCCTAAAAGTCAGTCTCTCCCGCTAGCGGCACGGATGGCAGGCACAGTACGAGCAGCCGACCGCGCGTGACGAGGTTTGTGTTCAAGCAATGGGAATTTCAGGGGGCGACGTGTCAAAAGTTCGGCAGTCAATCTATCTGTCTCTGATATTTACTGTCAAGACAGAAGATCGTCACGCTTGTTCAGATAAACGAATGCGGCAACTCGCGCTGCCGCATTCGCCGATCAACATTTTCTTTTGCTACTGCAAACGTATGGTTGCTCCATTTGAAACCCGCCCGCCAGCGGTCACCCGTATCTCTGACAAGCCTCCGCCTGTCAATTGTGGCGGTATCATCACGTTGACCTGATCTACGCCAACCAAGCCCGGCGCAGGCCCGGCAAACATAGTGGTGGTCGCTAATCCTTTGATGGAAACCAGCACTGCTTCGGCAACACCGTTTCCGTCATTGGGATTGGCTGCGGGCACATTTCGCAATCCGGTCGTGAACAACACCAAAAAGACCGGAGCGCCGTTTGCCCCTGCGCTGACGGCGCGTTCGGTACCATCGAGGTTGAAAATCGGCTGAAAATTCACGCCATCCGACGTCACCATCGCCGCAGCAACGCCGGTTCCGGTACTCTTGTATGTGAAAAGCCCCGGCGCGGCTCGTACGATATTCACAAAGCTGGTTCGCACCATCCCGTTTGCGTTTGTGATCGTGATCGGTGTGGGTCCATCTGCGGCCAGGTTGGGCGCAACAAAGTTGACCTGCCCGTTGCTGGCAAATAGCAACTGCGCATCAGCGCCACCGATCGTCGCGCGCAATCCACCCAGCGTAGTCGGCAATGGCACGCCTCCGGCGACGGCAAACGCGCCATCGGTCGTTTGGAAGCTGCCAAAAAGCGCCGCCAGGGAATTAGGCGCAATTGTGCCGCTGGTGAAGCTGGCAGCATTGACCACAACAGCCCCCGCATTTTGCGCCGAAGCTGGCGGCGTTTTGGCAACCGTGATGCCGCGAATCAGCTCTCCGCCACCAATCGGCCCAATCAAACTGGCAGCCCCCGTCAACAAATTGATGGTGCGCAATTGCGAAACTCCGGCCACCGTCAATGATGCATAGGCGTTATTGGACATATCAGCAATATCGAAGCCTGCCGCATCACCGACATCCACGCCCAGCGCGCCGATGGTGAAAAGCGTTCCCGTGTTGGGAGAAATCGGCGTTCCGCCCGGCGAGCCTTGGCGCACCAACGTATCCGAACCGGAATCTATCGTATAAAGCGTGGTCGAAGTCGTACCGGCAAAGTTGTTGTTATATGCCGCCGCTACCAAACTTGGTGTGCGCCCGGCTTGTGCGTCTGCTGCGTCAAAAGTCAGCGGTCCGTCTGTCGCCGCTGTCGCTCCGCTGTCTGGATTGAAACGCAGATTCTGTCCCGCCGAACTGACCACACGAATGCGATCGGGCACCGGGTTGAAGTCAAAACCGATGCCAGAGCCATTCACAGGCGGATTTGTCGGCCCGGAGCCAACCAGGCTGGCAATGCCCGTCAGCGGATCAATCGTATAGATGCGACTGCTGCTGCTGAGCGCGTACAGCTTGCCATTCGCAGGACGAAAATCCAGTCCGTTGATTTGTTCGCCTGCGGGCAGGTTGTTGATCGTTGCCGTGCTCAAAATCACACCCGGCGCAGTGCTGACAAAGCTGATCAATTTGTTGCTCGCTGTCACGGCGTAAATCAGCTCGATGCGCGGCGCGATGGCAATATCGCGAATCGTATCGCCGTCATCACCGATGGGCCCGATCAACGTTGCGGCTCCCGTATTCAAATTGACCGTGTACAGCGAAGACAACGAAATCAACCCAATCATCGTCGTCAACGATGCAAACGCCGCGTTGCTGCCTGACGCAATATCAAATCCAACCTGATCATTCGTATTGAAACCCAATCCGCCAACGGTGCTGAGCTGTCCGGTATTGGGTGAAACCGGCGAACCACCCACCGAACCTTGCAAGACGAGCGCATCAAGTTGAGCGTCAATGCCATACAACGTTGTGTTTGGCGTGCCCGCAAAATTGTTTGTGTAGGCTGAGGCGACGAGGTTGGGCGTGACATTCGCGTTGCTGTCGCCAGTGGCAAATGCCAGCGTCGTATCTGTTCCTGCAACAACACCATTGTTTGGGTTCAAGCGCAGATTTTGCTGTGCGTCGCTGACCACGCGAATGCGATCCGGTACCGGGTTAAAATCAAATCCGAAGGCGCTGCCCATCAACCCCGGGCTAAATGGCGTACTGACAACCAACGTCGCAACCGCCGTTGTCGTATTGATCGTGTACAGGCGACTGGCATCACTCAAGGCGTAAAGCTGTCCCGTGGCAGGGCGAAAATCCAGCCCCAGCAACGATTCATTTCCGCTCAAACCGCTAATGGGCAGTTTCGTCACCAGCGCATTGGGAGTTGCGCTGCTGAACGCCAACAATTCATTTTTGGTCGTCAGCGCAAAGATGGTTTCGACGCGCACGACCGCCGCCAGATCGCGAATCACTTCTCCGCCACCGATTGCGCCGACCAAACGTGCAGCGCCAGAGCCCAAATCCACCGTGTACAACGAAGATGTCGTCGCGCCGGGTGTGGTCAACGAAGCAAATGCGATCCCGCTCGGCCCCGCGATATCAAAACCCACTGCGTCAGACGTATTCACCCCCAAATTTCCAACTGTCGTCAGTGTGCCCGTATTGGGCGACGTCGGGCTGCCGCCCGGTGAACCTTGCAACACCAACGCGTCGAGATTGGAATCAATGCCATATAACGTCGTCGTGGTCGCGCCGGAAAAACTGTTGGTGTAAGCCGCACCGACAATGTTCGGATTCACACCTGCATTCCGATCTCCACTGGCAAAGGCCAGCGCGCCGTCGGTCGTCACGCTGTTTCCGTCCGGTGTAATGCGCAGGTTCTGATCGGCATCGCTGACAATGCGCAACCGATCCGGCACCGGGTTGAAATCGAATCCGAAGGCCGTGCCGACCGTGGCAGGCGTCAGCGGCCCGGAGCCGATCGGCCCAGCAGCGCCCGTCGCGGGGTTCAGCAAATAAAGCCGGTTCAAACTGCTCAGTGCGTACAATTGCCCGGTGCGCGGGCGAAAATCCAGGCCCAGAATGAATTCATTGCTCTGCAATCCCGTGATGTTCTGCGTCGTGATTACAGCGCTGGGGTTGGCTTGGTTAAAAGTGATCAGCTTATTGCTGGCAGTAACGGCAAAGATCGTGCCTTCGATCGCTGGGCCGGGCAAAAACTGACTGGCTGAAACGGCTGATGCCGTGAACGAATTGGCCCCCCGCCCCCATCGTTTTGCACTGTGAACGAACAATCCGCCCAACAATGCCAACACTGCCAATACCACGCCACCTCTCCCAACAGGCCAGCAACAAATACCTCTCAAACTCATGTTGTCTCCTTTTCACCAAATGCGGGGCACAGGTAACAGTTTTGCCAAACACTACCGCCCGGGGTGCGCCAAGCACACCGATGAAGGCAGCAGGTTTGATTAACCAATCTTGCGGATTAGAGATGTCTGCCCAGACGCACTTCGGGAGCAAACGCAGCACGCGCTGAGAGCGAACGTTGGTGTGACTGGCTTTGGTGAGGAGAACAGCCGCACCCAATGGCACGGGAGGGGGAAAATCAACCTGTCAATAGACAGAACCCCGGCATGGAATTCCCACTGCGACGACGATGAGAGAGATGATCGTCTTTCTTGCGAGGCACTTGTTTTGAGGGGGAAAGACTTCGAATGAAGTGTGGCGACACTCTATTGCGAGCGCTCGCTTCGGTCAAGCGCAATGTTGCGGCCAGTGGTTTTTCCGCTGCTTGCACGCCAGTGGGCGCACCAGTGGGCGGGTTTGCGAATCGGTGCGCCATACGGTAGCATTCCTGCCTACTTCAATAACAAACCAATTCAACTTGGCACCTGATTCCACTAGCTTTGCAGTCTTTTCACCAATCTTGCACAGCGGCCACCGCACGGGAGGTAGCGGCGACCGAGTCAGGGATTAATTCGTCTGCGTCTGACAGACAACCTTTCAAGGAGAAGCAACAATGAAAGAACGTTTCGTTCACTTCGTGCCCTTTTCAGCAGCAAGCAAATTAGCGCGGATCGCGCTGATGCTGTTGTTGACCTCACTGAGCGCATTTGCGCAACAAGCAGCCACCGCCACCATCGAAGGTGTGGTCACAGATCCAAACAACGCGGTCGTCGTTGGCGCGCGCGTTGCCGTGCGCAACGTAGAAACCGGCTTGACGCGCGAAATCATCACCGATAGCAGCGGATTGTATCGTTTGACGGCGTTGCCGCCGGGCACCTATCAGATTTCTGCCAGCGCTACAGGCTTTGCAGAAAACAAATTCGGCAGCGTTCAGCTTACCGTAGGACAAAAGCTCAACATTGATTTGTCGTTGCGCGTGAATGTCAGCGAAGCCGTGGAAATCACCGCTGCGGCCCCAGTCGTTGAAACGTCGCGTACACAGGTCAGCAGCGCAGTGGGCGAAAAACAGGTGCGCGAGTTGCCGGTCAACGGGCGCAACTTCCTGGACTTTGTCACCCTGACGCCGGGCGTGGTGCGTGATGCGCGCCTGGGCGATCTTTCTTTTGGCGGCCAAAAAGGCACGCTTAACAGTCTTCAGATTGACGGCGTTGATAACAACAACATGTTCTTTGGCCAGTCGCTGGGCCGCACGGGTTCAGGTCGTGCGCCATATCAATTCAGTCAGGATGCGGTACAGGAATTTCAGGTCAACACCAACAGTTTCTCGGCCGAATTCGGGCGCGCCGCAGGCGGCACGATCAACGTGATCACCAAATCAGGCACCAATGAGTTTCACGGCTCCGCGTTCGATTTCTACCGCGACCGCGCGCTGAACGCGAACAGCCTGCGTTATGACGCGGGTATCGAAACCGCCAGCGGTGGCAAACCCGCGCTGGTCCCCAACGCAGTCAAACCGCCGTATCATTTCCACCAATTCGGTGGCACATTTGGCGGCCCGATCAAAAAAGATCGCGCGTTTTTCTTCTTCAACTATGACGGACAGCGCAACACCCAACCCAACATCCTGAATCCGCTTCCGGCTGCTGATCCTGCTGTTCCGGCGTCTGTGGCAGGTCGCGATCGCCTGTTGGCCTTCACCAACAACTACGTTCGCCAATTCAACCAGGACGTGTATCTGGGCAAAGTGGACTGGCAACTCGATTCCGCCAACCGTATCAACTTCCGCTACAACCGCCAAAACTTCACCGGCACCAACCTGGAAAACGGCGGCGCGACCAACGCGCAAGAACATAGCGGCAACAGCTTGGTGAGAACCGACACTTTCAGCATCACGCTCAACACCGCGTTTACGCCGCGCTTGCTCAACGAATTTCGTGCGCAGGTGGCGCGTGACCGCCAGCCCGGCCTGTCTAATAGCGACACACCCGAAGCCATTATCAGCAACGGCGGCCAAGCGGCGCTGACGATCGGACGTAACAACTTCAGCCCGCGCGAAACCACCGAGAAGAAGTACCAATTGATTGACAACGTGTCGTATTTCGCAGGCAAGCACAGCCTGAAAGGCGGCGTGGACGTCAACATCGAACGCATCAAGAACTTTTTCCCCGGCTTTTTCGGCGGCGGCTACACCTACACAAGCTATGCCAACTTCACGAACAATGTGGTGGCGAGTTACACCCAGGCCTTTGCCGGTGAAGGCACGACCGGCCCAACGACGTTCCCGAACTTCAACGAATATGGCTTTTTCCTGCAAGACGATTGGCGTGCGCTGAAAAACCTGACGCTCAATTTCGGTGTGCGCTATGACATTCAGGCGATGAAGCAAGGCCCGACGCGGAATCCTAGCCCGTCACTGGCGGCGGCGAACGTCGACACCTCGCGCATCAACAACGATTACAACAATATTGCGCCTCGTTTTGGTCTGGCTTGGACGCCTGCCGAACGTCTGGTCGTTCGTGGCGGTTATGGCATGTTTTATGGCCGTACGCCCGCGATTGCGCTCGGTACTGCGCACTCCAACAACGGCTTGAACGTCGTCAGCATCACGCTGACCAATCCGACCGGCTTGGTCTATCCGTTCCGCTTCAACAGTCTGGCGGACATTCAAGCGCGTGGCGGCCAACCGGCAGCCGCAAACTTGTTCCTGTTCGCTCCTGATTACCAGCAACCCTATACGATGCAAGGCAGCCTGGGCGTCGAGTATGGCTTGACCAACGACTTGTCAGTCGGCGTCTCTTACCTGTCTGTCAAAGGCCGTCATTTGCAACGTACACGCGACATCAACTTGCTGGCTCCGGTGGCATCCGCAATTGCAGGCGGCATCACGCCGACATTTTTGCGCTATCCGGGCACAACCAGCCCGACGCGTCCAATTGGCAGAACGGGCGATCTGTTTGGCCGCATTGCGCAGTTTGAAAGCAGCGCCCGCTCGGATTACAACGCGCTTGTCTTCCAGGTCAACAAACGCTTTGCGCAACATTACCAACTGCTGTTCTCCTACACCTTCTCCAAGGTGCTGGACGATGCGCCGGACGCCACCTCGGTCGTGACCGGC
>WBZQ01002379.1_pt1 | contig 10637 bp, 6 predicted proteins | sample 5204251 | NCBI WGS metagenome assembly WBZQ01 (sample SAMN12412402, study PRJNA552823) | activated sludge metagenome | isolation source: activated sludge from nitrification reactor of wastewater treatment plant... | place: USA: Virginia | collected 2017-09 | reverse complement strand
GGTAGTCACGCAGCTGGTACGCGGTCGACGTGAGCAGCACACCGTCGACCTTCACCGCGTCCACCGTTGCGACGGGTGCGGGAAGTAGGCATTCATCGATGACGTTGCACGAGCAGTTGTTGCCGGGGCAACCGCCACACGTAAGGTTGTACCACACCCCGTTGTAGAAGAGTGGGCGTGGCCACTGTCCCCACATCCACCAGTTGCCGGGCCACGGCCACATCGTGTCGAAGCAATTGCGTCGGCACGGCCGGATGGTGAGCTGGCACGTTCCGAACTGTCGACCCGTGAGTGCGTACAGAATTTCGGTGGCGGCTGTGAGCGCAACGCCGGTGACAACTGGATTCACGGTCGAGAGATCGCACGTGATGATTGCGGGCCAGTTGACGCACGGGCCGGCGTCGACTCCGGTGCCGGAACCCGTTACGACGATCACCTGCTACCACTCCCCAAACTAGCCCCAGGCAACCGTATCGGACTGCCGCCGTTCGGTGCTCTACGCCGCCCTCAGAAGTCCTATCGAACACCCGAGCGGACCGCAGCCAAAGCCGCTGGGGACTTTGACCACGGCCCGCTCGTCCCCGTGGCGAAACGGGTCACGTCACAGTAGAAGCACCACACGTAGCCGTGGGCGGCGCGACGGTTGTGACGTTGTAGGCGTAGTGGTCGCCCGCCGTGAACGCACCGCTCGAGAGGTAGGAAGACGGCGGCGATGCCGTTGGGAAGCCACCCCACGTTGCGATAGGCGCCACAGCGCCCTGACCGACCGACATAGTCTCGGCGGTCTCATTCCACTCCAGGGCCTCATTGCCGATTGTGAAGTCCTGCACCTGCGCGTTCCCAACATTCGGGAACGCCCAGTACACGTACTGCTGCTGCCCCGCCGCGTTGCAGGCGTTTCGACCGGACACGTTCTGCCAGATCTCGAGCGAGAATCGACTCGACAGCAGCGCGTCGTTGAAGAAGGCACCGGTGCCGGTCGTGCCGCTCGTCTGGAGAAGTCTCGCACCGTCCATGATGACGCGCATGTCCGGGTCGAGCACACACATCAGGATGTCGAGCGAGACCCGCTTCAGTTGACCCGGGTCCTTCTGGTTGACGCACAGCTGACCGTCGGCGCGCTTCTTGGTGAACTCGGTGCCGTCCTCGTACTGCGGGGACGGCTTGACCGAGATGAACCCGTCCGCGACGACAACTGCACCGCTGGCGCCCGTGATCACATTGCCACAGGTATCCAGCTTGATTACCCGGATCACCCGACCCTTGATCGGGGTCACGCAGAGCGACGTACCCACTTACTTACCCCCGTTAGGTCGGACTGTTGGCCGATCCGGTAACCTGACCGCCGGTGGACACGAGAATCGCGAAGAGGCTGCAATCCCACGATACGACGTACTGGCGCTCAACGAGCACCTTCGTCGTGTTCACCGTACGATCCAAGCTCAGTTGTGCGCGCCCCACAGAACCCGGACCACTACCGTTGGACGCACTCATCAACGGGATGGTCTTGATTGGGCCACGGTACCCAAAGAGCTGTCCCGTGGCGTACATCCACGCCTTACCCACACCCGGGTCGGTGCCGTCCGGGCCGGTGCCCGGATACCCCGTACCGGCAACCACGTAGTTGCCGTTCCAAGTGCGAAGCTTGATCTGCCCCTCCTGGATGAGGCGTCCAGTTGAGAGGTGCGGGATCGTCTCCACAGGTGCGTGAATGAACCCGATGCCGTTGTACGCCGTACCCAGCGCCTTCTCAAGTCGACCCAGTCCCTCGGTGGGGTCGACCGCGATACCCGTCACAACGGTGGCAGCGGGCTGAAGAACGATGGTACTGAGTGAGTTGGCGCTGTCGAGAACCTGCGCATTTGCCGCGAGGTGCGGGTACACGCCGGTGGTGTCACCGGGGCGAGTACTGATGATGCCCGTCCAGAACGCCTTCTCGAGAGCAAACGACTCGTTGCGCAGGAACATCTGCTGGGCGAAGGCTTCGGCGTCGTCCCAGTGTCCTACCGGTGCACAGTCCACCTCGGCGAACACCGTGATCGGCAGCGCGGCCCGGGTGGTGCGGAACCCAGTCTGAGACTTGGTGAGTCCCGCACCCGAGGTGCCGGTGACGATGCATGGGTCGTTCGTGGTGAGTGCCGCGCCGCAGATAGGCTCGTAGGTGATGCCCGCTCGCCAGTGGTTGTCGCCCGAGTCCGGACGCCAGTCCACGTAGCTGGTCAGGCCGTAGGGAGTGTTCGTGAAACCGGGTGGTTCCACGTACTGACGGAGGTTCGTACTCATCCGTCACCACTCCCTTCGGCCGACCACGAAGACCTTGACCAGCTGAAGAACTCAGACACCCGTGGCGGTGACGAGTGCGCCGGTGACGCCGGTCGGGACGTTGGCGGAGGCGCCCAGGGTGACGATGCGCGACTCGTGCCCGACCTTCGCCAGGAGGAAGAACTCCTCCGACCAGGCGGCGGTGTAGTCGTTGGTCGCGTTGAGCGTCGAGTCGCGGATGATGCCCAGGTCCAGGCTCATTCCGTTGCCCCGCACCCACGTGCCCGCCGGGTAGATCAGGAAGCGAACCGTCGCCGGCCACGCGGTGGCGAGTGGCGTGGACTGCCCGAACTGGTTCGCACCACGGACGTCGAAGTCCTGCACGAACTGGACTCGGACGTACCGCTCCGAGAACCACGAGGCGATCTGGGCGTTCGTCACGACGAACGCGCTGCTCGGCGAATCCAGTCCATTTCGCCGACTGATGTCGGCGCGGATCAGGCCGAGCACCCAGGACGGGAAGACGACCTCGAGAATGTCCGTGTCCTGCATCGCGTACTTGGTGCGGATGTCCCACACCTGGTGCTCGACGCCGGCCAGGATGTCGGTGGCCGGGCTCGACAGCGTCTGCGTCAGCGTGACCGCGGTGGAACCCGTGATCACGTTGCTGATGAAGAACGAGTTGACGCGGTGGAAGTGCGTCGCGTTCACGAGCCGCATGAAGTTGGAGATCTGCTCGGGCCACGCGTCGGTCGTCAGGTTACCGGCCGTGATGCAGATGCCTTCACCCTCAAGCCGCGCCTCGTTGAAGGCGGCGCAGGGAACGCGGGCGCAGGTCTTGCTGCCGGACTGCGCGGTGCCGGTCGCGGCGGCGATGTCCTGCTGTTCGGTCCAGTGCCACAGACCGGCGGACGATGCCAGGTCACCGAACGACGGGCTGGTCGGCCAGCGCATGCCGCCTCGCCGGATGCCGGTGGTCGGCAGGTCGAACCCACCGTCCATCGCCACGACGTTGTAGAAGTTGTAGGAGATCTCGGAGGGGCTGCACCAGCCACCGGCCGCGACCAGCGCGTCCGGGCGTGCCGCCTGCTGCATGATCTCCCAGGACTTCTCGGGAGTGTCGGTCGGGTCCAGCGTGTATCGGAAGTCCCGCACCAGCGAGGCCACCGGGTACCGTGGGACCTGCCGCCAGTCACCGTCGTAGCCGACGACACCGTAGGCGTTGCAGTTGTCCGAGTCGAGGCCGCGTCCGGAGTTCATGTCCACGTACCGGCCGCGAATCTCCTTGTTGCCTCGGAGAGCCGCGGTCGGCGCGATCGCCCGTCCCCGCTTCGCGTAGACGTCGCCGAGCTCGTACATGTCGGCGATTTCGGAACCCGGTGCCTTGCCCGGGATGTCGGAGCTCGCCACCAGCACAGTGCGGTCGAAGCGCTTGTCCAGTGGCACTCGCGCGTTGCTGGGCTGCGCGTTGGACGCCGTGGACAGGCGCACGTTCAGCCGCTCACGCGGTTCCTTGAGGATCGGCTCCGAACGGCGCCGACCACCCGCGACCACGGCCTCCACCGGCGGTTCAGCGGTCTCGACGGTCTCACCGTCATCGTCGACGTCGCCCTCTTCGCCGTCGCCGGTCTCGACGTGTACCCGGCTGCGCAGCTCACTACGCTTGGACTCGCGCTCGGCGGCGGCGGTTGCCCGCGCGCCGAGTTCGGCGTCGATCCCCTCGATGCCCTCGGTCAGCTCGGTCATGCGCTCGAGCCCGGTGACGTCCAGGTTCTCGTCCTTGTCGAGTCCGTCGAACTCGGCTACCGCAGCTTCCTTCAGCGCGGTCAGATCTCCGTCCGACATCTCCGAGAGGTCGGCCGGAATCTCAACCGGCTTACCCTTCTTACCGCTCATGTTGCCCCCGTCGTAACGAAGATCCGACCTCTAGTCGGGTAGTTTACCAGCAGGTTGACCTGACGAGACACCACTCGCCCCGGCGTTACCGAGGGCCGCGAGCAACGACGCACGCTCGGTCTGCGACAGTGGTGCTATCGCCTGCGGAACCGTGTCGGGAAGTTGTGCGGAGGTGATTCCACCACCACTCGTCCCACCCTGGCACCCACACATTGCTTACCTCCCCTTGTGAACACGGTCGCGAAGTCCCTCACGCGTGGACTTCAACGCCCGGCTACGCAGTCGACTCTTAAGCGCCTCGACCGCCTCGCGCTTTTCGGTGTTGTTGTCGACGATTCCAGCGGCGAGCAGCGACTCCTGCACACCACCGTTCACCCGGGCGGCCAGACGCGGTACGGCGAAGCCGGGGACGTTCACGGCGAGTAGTGCCACCAGGTGCAGTGCGCTGCCTACCCGGCGCCAGTCACCCGAGATCTTCGCGGCACGAAGCTCGGCGACCTTGCTGGCCGGAGTACCGTAACGAATGACTCCGGAGAACCAGATGCCGTGCTCATCGTTGCCGCATACCACGTACGCGATGGCCGTGCCGGTGTCATCGTAGTGCGCGACCGCCTGCCGGGCGTTGACGCCGTACTGCGACGCGTGACCGGTGTCGATGGTGATCGTGCCGGTCGAAACCGGACTGCCCTCGGCAGTAACGACCTGACCAAGGTGGAACGAGCGGAAGTCGTCGTTACTCGGCGCGGTGACACACGCATCCTGGAAGCCAATGTGACATACGCCCCAGGTGGCGGCGTGTCCATACACTCGATCACCGTCAATGGTGATCGGTGTCACCTGCTCGAGGTTCGGATTCTGGAAGTAGGCCAGCGGTGGCGCGACGTAGCCGTCGTCGGCGATCGCGGCGGCCGTCAGAGCCCTGACGTCGTCCGAGACGGCGTCGACGGCGAACGTCGGTGGTTCCATCCCGGCGGCGTGCAGGTGCGCTGCCAGGTGATCGTAGGTCATCCGACGTTCGATCATCGACATCTTCAGCGACGTATCCGTGAGCATGCGACGCATGCCGTCGAGGCAGGCGGTGACGTTCGGTGCGCCGACACTGCCGAGCCCGACGTGATGATGCAGGATGGGACCGTGCATCGCGTCGATCGCGGCGTTCGTCCGCTTGATGATGGCGAGCTTTCGAGCCGCCGCATCGGCGTCCCAGTGGTCATCCACAGCGGCCACCACGGCTTCAGGCTGCGTCTGCGTCACGGGCACTCCCGCCGTCGACTGGATCTGCGCCTCCACGAACGCGGGCAGCGAGACGAGCGTCGCGCCACGAAGTCGGCCCTTGTGGAAGATCGTCTTACTGGGACTGGCGAACATCATGTCGATGAGGTCCATGCCGGACTCATCGCCGTCGTTCTGCGGATCGGGCACATCCCAGACGAGCTCGACGTCGGCATCCTTGATGGAGTCGACGTCGACCGACACGCCCTTGAGGAATCCGCCGTCGACCCGCTGGAACGCATCCAGTCCCTCGGGAGTCGACACGTTGAAGACCCCTCGTCCACGGATGATTGCGGGGTTGGCGACGTCACGCCAGATCTCATCGATCCGCGCGACGTCAACGGCGCCGTCGTGCGCACCGAAGTCCTCGGGTGCCCAGCGCAGTGGCAGCCAACCTGCGGCCCACTCGAGCGATCCGATCGAGAACTCCCGACCGTCACCCGTCTCGACGCCCTCGACGACGAGGATACCCTCCCACGTCGCAACGCGACCGTCCGCCAGCGTGGCCATCTCAACGCTCATACCGGTGGGAACGGTACCCGGCAGGTTGGTGTTTCCGACACCACCGACACCCGATGTCTCGGGGGTGCTGGTCTCGAGTACGACGTCAGTCATAGTCTCTCCTGCGGCGACGATGTCGCTACCAATGTATCCGAGCGGGATGTCGGTGTTGCTGCCGCCGAATGCAACTCTCACGCGGTCGAAGACGATCGGGCCGACGCGCTCCAGCGCGTGAATCAGCGCACCCGCGGGCTTGCTCGTATACGCGAGGCAGACGTGCGGTTGCCAGGGCTCGTGCTGCTCGGGAATGCGCGACGACCAGATGTCCTCGAGCAGCTCACCCGTCGACTCGCGCGCCTCATCCAGTCCGGGGCCACCGACGTTGAGCACCACGCACGGGTCGTCGCCGTTGGGGTTCCACACGGCGACGCCGAACCCGGTGACCATGAGTGGTGACTGTTCTAGCGCGATCGTCCCCACCGCGTTGACGATTCGTCCACGCGTCGACTCATCGAAGACCGCGGCGTCGCCCAGGTACCAGAGTGTAAGGTGCAGTTCCTCGACCGGCTCACCACCGTCGATCACCAGTGCACCGGGATCACGTGGGATGAGCGCGATCATCGCACCCGTGTGCTCCGCCGTAACGTCGGTGTCGGAGTCATCATCACCGTCGGGAATGCCATCGTCGACATCAAGATCGTTACCCTCGGCGTTGGGCACACCGTCGGTGAGGTCACCCGCGGCGGTGAGAAAGTCGAGTGCCTCACTGTTGGTCATACCACGCTGAAACTCCGGCACCGGAGGCGTGTCACCTTCGTCAACGACGACGAGCTCGACGTTCTCGAGATCTGAGAGTGCACTCATGGGACGACCCTAACTCGTACGACGGTCTGGTGGCCGTGGGACGACACGCTCATGACCTTGTAGCGCGTGCCGGCGGCAAGTAGCATTTCACGTTCACCCTGGTAGTGACTAATGGGAGCGACGTACGCCATTGGCGTGCCGGGTGGTGCCTCGATCTCGAGTAGGACGGAGCCGCCAAACGCCGCACGGTCGCCGACACTCGTAGACATAAAGCCCTTATCTTCGAGTGTCTTACCGACCAGCTTATTGAAGAATGATTTATCCACGTAGTCACTCGTAGCACCAAATTGCCTAGCACCCGTGCCACGTTTAAGTAGCATTGGCTCGATTGATGGGCGCATTCCATTTTGCGCCGCAAAGGTGTGACGTATCGCGGTGTCGGACAATGAGGTACGACCGTTACTACGAAGCCACGCGTTCATCTGCGTGTAGTTGTTACTGGTGTAGAACTTAAGACCCGCCTTTTCGCCGGGTGTCCACGGTCTCTGCGCGTCTTGCATAGTCTTAGCGTCATACCCGGAGATGACGTCATACTCGTGCGCGGCGTTGGGATCGATTGCACTGCGATCTAGTGTTGGGAAGTCCTCGATCTTCTTAGATGCCGGCTTAGGTTTCGGTCCCGCGGTAGTCGTCGTCGGCGCTGATGCTGGCGTGGACGTAGGTGTAGTCGTAGGCGTTGATGTCGATGTAGGGTGAACATATGGCCCGGACGGGTGATGACTCGCGAGTGCCTTCTTCTTAATTACTTCCGCTTTTGCGGCACCCTGAGGCGTCTTAAGCCACGTAAGAACCTTCTGCTCGTACAGGTATTCGTTCTTAGTGCCACCAAAGCTCGACGCCTTCTCATCCAAGATTCTTAGGATCTGAAGAGGCGTCAGGTTTTTAATGTGCTCATCAGTCGACTTAAGAAGAGAGAAGACACCCTCCATAATCTTCTCAGGCGGCGATGATAGGTATACTCCATTACTCTTTACGAGTGACCAGACGCTGTTCTTCGTATGCACCGCTAGGTGATCAATCTTACCACCTGGCAGGTCTTCAGGCGTGTACTTCACCGGCGCCGGCGGTGTCGACGGCGCCAGGCTCGGCGCGACGTTCGACGTCACAGCGTGCGCTACGCCGTGTGATCCTTCCTTAATGAGCTGCTTCTTACCGGCGGGGGTTGCCTTCCACTTCGACACCTCATCCAGGTATGTCTTCGTTCCGGATGACTTAGTCTTAGCGGCGAACTGCTCGTCCAGTATCTTAAGCAGGTCCTCATCCGAGAGTGACGCCAGCTCGGGGTGTGTCGACGGAAGGTCTTTCTTCAACGCCTGCAACTGCTTGTGAATCGCCGAACCGCCCCAGCCGGGAGTGATCGGCTTCATACTCTTCCACTTTGCGAAGAGTGCGTCTTTCGTTTCCACGGCGATGCCGTCACTCGATGGCGCGATGATGTGTTCGATGGTAGGCGCCGACGTCGGTGCGACGATCTCCTGCACCACGTGCTTCGTCAGTCCACCGGTCGCCTTCTTACCGGCGGTGCTGTCGATCCACTCATCAAACTTCGAGAGGAATGAACTCTTACCGCCTACCTTCGCATACTCCTTATCGATCGCATCGAGCAGCTGCCACTCATTAAGCTCGGCGAGTTCGGGAAGCTGCACCTGCTTGAGATATGACTTAAGTCCCTGTAGGTTCTTATAGATCTTGGCTCCACCGTAGGCAGGCGAGATCTTCGCCTGCTCCATGAACCCGTAGTAGATAAGCGCCTGATCGGCTTCGGTGATCGTAGCGGGTGCCTGCGTCGCCTGGGAATCGGTGAGTCCAGTTGCGGACACGCACGTGCCCAGCGTCGCCGCACTCGCCTGAAGCGAACACGACGCAGCCGGCTCATCGGGGAAGTCGAACACCAGTGTGCACCGGCAGTTGACCGTCTCGCCAGGTGGTGCACTAGGATCACCCGGGAACTGAAGGTGCCACCCACCTACGAGGAACGGATCGTTGATCGGAACCTTCTGGAGGTCCGCATCCGCGTGATCCAGTCGGGTACGAGTATCGACGATCGCCAGCCACTCTTTGGTAGCCGTGCTGCCGCCGACGAGTCTCGCCTGCGCGAAGCTGGCGGCGTTGGACGCACGGTTCACCTCGGTGCGCGCTACCGCCTTCGCCCGTGCGTGCGACACACCCGCGCTGGTATACACCCGCGTGGCGATCTCGTCGATCGTCTCACCGTTCTGCACGCCCAACTGGATCTGCTGGCGTAGGTTTCTCCACGCATCGTCACCTACACCCCTGAGTAGGTTCTTCGCCTGCGCGACGTACTCGTGTGCGGTTGTCGGCTCCAGTGTGGGGATGCCCGCACCCGGCTTAAGGTCATACGCCTCGGCGGCATCATACGCAACCGCCAGCGCACTGGACTCGTACACCTGGTAGACGAATGGACCGAGCGAGTTGTCGACCTCATACGCCCACTGCGAGTTGAACGCACTGGCGTCATCGGGCGAGACGAATGCCGCCGCGGTTACGACGTTAGTTCGCATCGTTGTGACAACCGCGTCGATCGCCGTGGCGAGGCTGTAGCTTACGACCTCGGCGAAGTGTTCACCGAGGTCGTACTGCTCTTCCGGGGTGTGCCCCGCGACGCGTGGCACTACGCATCAACGGTGACGGTCATGGGCTGCCCCATGAACTCGGGCCACTTGGTGTCGGGTTCGTCGACCAGTGTCACCGGAACGACGGCGGCCGGTCGAGTCTTTGGAGCCTCCTTGACGGCGGGTGCCGGGGCCTGCGGTTGGTTACCCGGGGCCGGCGTCGGGGTTGACCCTGGGGAGGTGTCATGGCCCGCAACGTCGGCCCCAGGGGCCTGGTCGACCGGTACCGGTGCGGGCGGCAGTAGGCTGTCGTCACCCGTCAACGCGGCCAGTGCACGCATCGCGTCCGCCCCACCGGCGAGTGCGATACGACGAAGTGCGATGTCCTTGAACTCGTCGTCGGAGGGCCGATCCTCTTCCTTGAACCCGGTGGCACGCCGTAGTGCCTCACCGCTGATCTCACCGCGATCGGAGAGGTTGAGCGCGGGCTCCGTCTTGTCGGGCTGCTGGGTCAGCGCACTCGCATCGTACCAGACGATGTAGTCGCCACCCTTTTCATCCTGCAGTGGGAGGTTCGCCGCGGACAGGAGTGGGCGTAGGAATCCAGTCGTGAGGCAGTTGACGATGATCTCGATTGGCGGCGAGATGTAGATCTTCACCGCCGACTCTTCCATCTGCCACTGACCCCAGTGGTTCATCTTGGACATGCCCGTGAGCACCTCAGCCGGGACGTTGAGCGTCGTCGCCAGTCGCTCGAACGCCTTCTCCCGGTTGCCCAGCACCTCCTTGCCGATTTCGGTGGCGAAGATGAGGTGCTTGAAGTGCTCGATGTACTGGGCCGGCACCTTGATGATGCTGGGCAGCGCGGCGCCCGCGCTGCCCGGGTTCTTAATGGCCCGCGTACCCATATCCAGCAGCTCGGCTACGAACGGATCCTCGCGGTCCTTGTACTGCGGCCGCACCGGAAAGGTCACCTCGGTGGGGATCAGCAGCAGGCCGTTGCTGGCCAGGCGACTCGTCAGCACCGCGATGATGTACCGGTTGTAGAAGTCGATCTCACGCAGGATGGGCAGCGCCGCCTGCGCGACACTCGTTGCGAGGTAGCTGAACTGCTCGTCGGGATCCCAGCACCGGACGACCATCGACTCGGGCTCGAGCGCGCGCCACTTGTTGCGCTGAACCATCACGTCATAGGTGAGCTGCTCGGCACCACCGTCGGTGACGTTGGATCGTCCGCGGTTCTTGATGCGAATCTCGTCGGACGAGTAG
>WBZQ01002978.1_pt1 | contig 10643 bp, 13 predicted proteins | sample 5204251 | NCBI WGS metagenome assembly WBZQ01 (sample SAMN12412402, study PRJNA552823) | activated sludge metagenome | isolation source: activated sludge from nitrification reactor of wastewater treatment plant... | place: USA: Virginia | collected 2017-09 | reverse complement strand
TCTCTTCTTGAGGGTTGTATGCGACTCTCATAGTGTTTCCTTCTTTCTTCAGGATTCCATAAAGGAAACCCCGCACGGAACGTCCGCGCGAGGTGTTCCCGCTACCATAACATGTCTGCGCTGCGGACGCAAGTTCAAGCGGAAATCTCCGCGAGTCGCAACGGTGCATCCAGGGACGGGTTGTTCACCACTCCACTGCGGATGAACTCCAGCTGGGTCTCCAGATTTTCCTTCATCGAGTCCAGATCACGGGTCATGGACTGAATATGCGGTTTGACGCCACTCACGCCTTTTCAGACATGAGTTTCACGATCACTTACGCCTTCCCGTTAAGGAAGACGACAAGCGTTGCGTGATGTTTGACGGGTAAGAACGCGGTCAACCGTTTGCTGCCCGTAAAGGTCAGCAAAGCTCTCGGTGGAGAGTTTCGGAATCACAACCACTCCCGCGTCTGACGAGGCTGCGTCAACAGCCCCGAGTCCGATCAACGCGACCAAGGAGATATTCTTGCTCGCGTTCACGTCAGCGTTGTCCGTGTGACCGCACATCACGCATCGGAACACCGCTTGGCTCTCGCGGTTTTCTTTGCATGTATGACCACAGTTATGACAACGCTGCGAAGTGTAGGCTGCGGGGATCTTGACGAGAGTCCCCGCATGTTTGTAAGTGAGCATGCTCTCGAACGTAGCTGGCGCGGCGTTCAGGAACACACGGTTCATTGCTTTCTTGCGCGACTTCCCTTTCCGAGTCATCGACTGAATGTTCAGCGACTCCAGCGCGATGAACGTGTTGTCTCTCGCAAGCTCTGTCGTCATCTCATGCAGCCAGGAGTTCCGAACAGCGGCTTGATGAGCGCACGCTTTGGACAAAGCGGAGCGTATGTCACGGTAGCGCCGCGAAGTCTTCCACAACTCCTTTGCGGAAACACCGTTCTTCTTTGCGCGAGACACCATTCTGCCAACCGTGCGCTGCGCTAACCGTATCTTTTTCTCGTCGTTGGCTATCGCTTCCGGAACAGTGAAGATGCGCCCATCGTTGACGGCGTACAGCTTTCCACGGTCAACACCGAGCATGTCTGTGCTTGCGTCAGCGGAAAGGTCAACCTTCTTCGGCGCGGCGGTGAACACGAGAGTTTTTCGCGTCCAGTTCACCGAGATGGATGTGTATTCAGGAACATCCTGGCGCGTCCGGACACGGATGACTATTTTCCAGGAACGCCCTTTGTGCTTGGGATGCGGGATAGGGTTACGTCCTGTGACCGTGACAATTCCGGTGCGGTTTCCTGTTCTCTGGAACACCGCGTTACGTCCCCCGTTGAACCAGCACAAGAAACTTTGATCGTGTCTCTTGAAGGATCGGAAACGGGGCATGGAGCCGCCGTCTTTTCCTTTGCTGTTCAAGGTTTTTCGTCTCTTGACCGCTGCGAACCATTCCGTGTTCTCGACACGCTCTGTTGACTGAATGACAAGAGACGGCATCGCGGACAGGTGACTGAATCCTTCACGCGCTTGTGCGTCAGTGAAGTCATCAACTCGATTCCCGATGGGGATGAGGACGCGGCGGGATTCCCCGTCAGGAAGTGTCGCCTTCACATACTTCTGTCGCTTGGATCGGTGTTGGTTGAACCGTGTTCGCCATCCGTCGCACATCCAGTTCATCACAGTATCGGGGTTGGCGGAGAATGAGTCCGTCCCGCTGCGCATACCGAGGTACACGGGAACTCCCTGTACCTTCACGCTGTGTATCGCGGCTCTCACGGACATATAGATAGTTTACCACTAGTGGTGCTATTTTGCGCGGAAACTGACCGTGCGCGGCGCGAGTAAGTAGCGCTCCCCGTGCATCTCCGAGCGAATGTTGTGAAAAGTAGTTTCACACGGAACATGGCTCTCACACACCCGTTCCCCTGCCTGGAGTATCTCCAGTACCAGTTCAGGGTGCTGTTCCTGAAAACTCGACATGGTGTTCCTTTCAAATACTGTTGCTAGCACCTTAACACATCAGCGCCGCGTCATCCAGCAGCGTGTTCCCGAGCCCATTCCAGCGCTGCGTCACGGTCGGTGAACTCCCCGCGATACTGGCGCTCCATCGCTTCTTCAACAATCTTTCCCACCCACGGTCCCGGTTTGCGGTCGGTGACGCTGATGATGTCACGTCCCTGAACGTAGGCAGGTTCTGGTCCGTTCAGAACGCCATCCTTTTCCGCGGTGTTGCACACAGCGACAGCTTCAGCGTCCCTGATGAGTTCCGCGAAACGGCGGTACTGCGCGAAGGTGCAGCTCTTGAACACGGTGTCCGCCCACCGTTTCCGCGCGTACGGGGTGTTCAACTCAGACGGAACAGCGTTGGCGAAATTCGCCGCCATCATCGCCACGTCGTTCCCCACAGTCACGCGGCGCAAGAACGTGCTCCGCACATTGTGCGGATGCGCAGGAAGTTGACGTGCGAGCATCGCCGCCCCGGTGGCAGCCCTGTCTTCCGCTGGAATATCGGGAAGCTTGTCCATTTTCTCGATCACGTCATCGGTGAGGGCGTCTTTCAGTCCAGGAATGGTGTCGTCCCACCCAACTTCACGAAGAGTGCGGAGACCAAGGGAAGGTTTCTTTCCTTTCTCCCACAGTTTCATCCACTCGTCTTCCACTCGTTCACGGGCGAGTTCCGACGCATGGGGACGTAGACTCCTGCACATAGACGCTGTTTCTGGATCCAACTCCATACCGAACCGCGCGGCGAACTGAACGCCCCGCATCACGCGGAGCGGATCCTCGGCGAACTTCTCCGACACCGCCCGCAACACCCCACGTTCCATGTCCTCTTTCCCGTTATACGGGTCGATGAGAACCCCGAGTCGCGGGTCGTACGACATCGCGTTGATGGTGAAGTCCCGTCTCTGTGCTGCGTCAGTGACGGTGAGGTCTTTGTCCGTGTCCACGGTGAAGTCACGGTGACCTTTCCCGACAGCGTTCTCTGTGCGGGGCACCGCAACGTCGAGGTCACGCACCCCGCCTTTGCGTCCCACTTTCAGGACGCCGAACGCCTTGCCGACCTCGTCCACGCTGTATCCCGCTTTGCGGTACGCACAGGTGAGTTCATCCAGGGACGTGCCGTACACCTCGATGTCGGTGTCTTTGCTCCCCGCCCCACACAGCGCGTCACGAACAGCTCCACCGACCACGAGCGGGTTCCCCACACTTCGCGCCACGTCCATCGCATCCGAAACGCCATTAGGGAGTGCCATCTCAAACGGGGTGACGAACCGCCCTCCGTAGAGTTTTTCCGCTTCCTTCACGTTCGCGATACGCGCGTTGATTTCCTCGGAGGGACTGGCGCGGCGCTCACGATACAACGCGTACAGAGCTTTTCCTGTGGGTGTTCCGGAGCAGCGTCGTCCGCCTTCGGCGATGGATTGGCACATGCCGTAATTCTATCACCGAAAGGGACACGCATAGTTTCTGATAGAGTTTCCGCTTTGACATCCTCCCCTCCCTTACGGAAGGGGATTCCTGATTTCTCAGTTCTCTAGGAGCTAAGAAGAGCAGGAGGTTTTCGCTTCAACGCAGGAGCTGTGTCCACCGAAATGGGCGCAGTCTTACCCTTGCTCTGCGGAGGGATAGTCCACCCCTCAACGAACTTCGCCTTGATATTTTCAGAGGCGTTGGTGTCGGCGTTGTCCTTGTGACCGCATACTTTACAGAGGAAAACCGCTTGACTCTCACGGTTGTCTTTCTCGATGTGCCCACAATTAGAACAACGCTGGCTGGTGTATCTTGGGTCAACGATATGTACGTAAGGAACTTCCACATCGTCAACAACGACAACTCCCGCTTTGTAGCGGAGTTGGTCAAGCATTGTCGTCCATCGTGCGTTCTGAATGCCGCGATTCAATCCGCGTTTACGTGACGCGCCTTTACCTTTCGCCTTACGGGACATGTTCTGTGTTTTGAGAGCTTCAAGGACGATGTGCTCAAAACTCTGTGCGACGTACTTGGTGAACGCATGGATGGCGGCGTTCTTCACCGCAGCGCGTTTACGCTGGAGATCAGCGGTTGACGCCCGCATCGCCTTGTACCGATTTGAGTTTCTGAAGTCACGCTCTTGGCGGTGCGCGACCACGCGGGACTTCGCCATACGCTTCTGTTGCGCCGCGATACGTTTGTCGAGTTCCGGTGTTTCAGGGATGTCGAAGAACGTTCCGTCTGAGAGCGCTGCGGTTCGTGTGACGCCACGATCAATACCGACAGTCCCCGCTGCGTTGCTACGGTCAACAGTTTTCGGAGGACTGACGAACGTGACTTGTTTCTTCGCAAGGTCAACCTGAACAGACGTGTATTCACGGATCGGTTGGGAGACAACGATGTGGAAGCGCAGTTCCCAACGACCCTTGCGTCGCGCACGAATAGGATTCTGCCCGCGAATGACAACCATTCCTGATCGTCTTCCGGTGCGATGAAACACCGCGTTACGCCCACCGTTGAACCAACAGGAGAACCGTTTGTCGCCCCGCTTACGAGAACGAAATGATGGAAGCTTCCCGCCACTGGTTTTGCGCCGCTTGATGGCGGAGAACCACTCCGTTGACTCGATTTTGAGTGTGGACTCCAGTACGTATGTGGGGATACCCGCCAAGTGTGGGAACGCCTCCCGAGCTTGTTTGTGCGTCACATCCACAACCGTGTCACCAATGGGTGTGAGCAGAGGGTTTCCGTCCTCGATGAAAAGTTGTTCACCATTCTCGTAGACGTACTTGCAGCGATTGGATCGTAGTTGGTTGAACCGCGTTCGGAAACCGTCACACAACCAGTTGGCTACTTTTTCAGGGTTGCCCGAATAGAGTGGGTTTCCGTGATCCTCACCGAGATACGCAGGTGCGCCGCGAAACGATATTCGCTTGATACGCGCGACCTGTGACATGCTACCATTCTAGCACAAGTTCCGCTACATTAGTGGAAGTTCTGACTGCTGTTTGGCGTTGGTGAGGTTGATGGGAGGGGTGGAGGATGTTATCAGCACAGGTGCGTCTACTTTGACAGCGCTGGAGAAGGTGGAAGCGACTGGAGCGACGGTTGTCGGTGTCGTTCCCCTGGTTGATCGCGGTGACGCTGCGGGAAAGTTGTTCAGCGACTTAGGAGTTCCCTACGCGGCGGTGTTCACGTACAGGAAGCTTGGGATATCTGCTGTGTGACGCGCGGGTCATTCGGCGTGTGCGTCCGCTTTCTTTCGGAACAGCCCTCCGGCGTACCCCACACCTGTTGCGGCACCAAGAAGAAACATGATCATCCCGAATAAAATGGTGTCGCACGTCGCGGTCCACGGCACAAAGACCTTCACGACGAACAACGTCACCGCAGCCGCCATGCATCGGTTGAACACACTCTGCGCGTTCATATCAGTTACCGTCCCCGTCGTAGGGGTCGAATCCTTTTTCTTCGGCGCGGTCGATGAACGCCTTCAAACGCCTGCGCAGTTCCTTGGCGTCTTCGATGCTGATGTGCGCGCTCATGCTCACCCGCCCATCGGACAATACCTGCGGGGCGGACGGCGCACTGGTGTCGGCTTTCAGCGACAGCCATGCGTTTCGCATGCCCCAATCGGAGGACTCGTACAGTTCGATGTCCGCTCCGTACGCGGTGTCCGTTTCAATCGGCGCTCCGAACGAGACGAAACCTCGGTCCCCGCGCGGGATGAGTTCAACTTCCTTTGGCATGTTAATCCTTCTTGGGTTAGAGTGTTAAACTCATCTTAACACACCCGCGCAGCGATAACCAGTTTAGTTTTCCCGCAACTGCTTCAAGGATTCCCGCGTCTCCCACACGTCCCAGCTTTTCGGGTTGTCGCGCAGTGACCGAACATTCTCCCGTAACAGTTCCGTGTCCACGTCATCAGGACATTCGGCGAGGAACTGTTCAGCTTCGCGCAGCAGTTTCTTTCTCCGCCATAGGAAGAACACGACAGGCATCACCGCCGACGTGACCAAGACCGCGCAGATTATCCAGAACGTGGTGCGATCAGGTTTACCCGTTGCCAGAAACAAGAAGGTGAATCCCACTAGGACGAAAACCGCAGCCCACTGCACTTCCCTCAGGGATGCTTTGACCAGTTTCACCGTCACTCCTATCTCGTCAGACTTCGGTATATCTGCGCGCGTCCGTCCATGTACGTTTCCACATCCCCGCCGTCTATCGCAAGTTGCACCGCTGCGGTGAACAGTTTGCGGTTGGAGGAGTTCGTCACCGCGTTCTGCAGGTCACGGTGTTTCAGCGTTCCGCTGTCGCGGAGCCTGTCCACGATCTTGTCACGGAGCTTATCGGTTCGGATGCGCTCCGCCTTGGCGATCTCCGCTTCTCGCGCCATGAACCGTTCCGCGTCGGTCTTCCCCGCGTCGGTCACGGTGCGTTTCTTCTTGTTCGCCGCCGCCTCCATGCAGTAGCCGCGTGTGCGTCGGCTGATCTCCACGAGACAGCACGCCCACCACCAGGCTTCTTTCCCCACGTGTGCGGGGTTTCCCACACCGGCGATCCAGGATGCGAAAATGAGGGCGAGTCTGATGCGCAAGTTGTCGATGTGCGTGTCCAGCGGGTTGACTTCGGTTTCGCCGCGCAGGATGGAGGAGCGGCGTTTCATCATCACCCGCAAGATATCGGTGTCCACAGTGAACCCGTCACTTGGACCCCACACCGCGACATTCGGGGAGGACGTTTCTGTCCGTGTCTCCGGGACGCCGAGGAGGTTCGCCAGTTCTTTGCGGTACTCCACAGCGCCGTCCAAGTCTTCCGGCGCGTCCTCATCGAGGATCGGCAGCCACAACAGCCGCTGCAGGGTGCCGCCCGTTTCGTCATCGAGGAGGACACCGGCGTGATCGGGCTGCGCGCCGACGTACATGACGAAGCGGTAGGAGCCCGCCTCTAGAATGCAGCCGATCCCGGATTTCATCCGTGTGATGGATTCGTCCCCTACCCGTTCCCCGGTGAACAGGGAACGCATGTGCGCGTCCAGAGTGGAGGCGTTGCCACCGGACTTCGCGGCGAACGCGTCGATCTCCCCCCAGGACACCCATACCGGGTCGCGGTGCCGTACCGTTTCGGTTCCTTTCCCGTCAGCGGACGGGACGGTCTCGAAAAACGCGCTGATGAGCGCTTCACCGGATGCGGGTGTGGTGATGCGGTATCCGCCCATCGGATGCGCGACGACGATAGGAGCGTCCAAGGACGTTCCCTTGCCCACACCTGAGGGTCCGACAAGGCAGAACATCAAGTTGAGCGGGGCGGGTCGGGAGCCGATACCTGTGGGGATGGACACGCCAGGGGCGTCACACGCGGCGGTTCCGATCATCTTCGACATGACCGCGAGCGGGTTTCCTTTCATGTACCCGCGAGCCATCGCGATGGCGATATTGAGGAGGGGAACTCCGCAGCCCATCACTTCGGTGTACAACTCGTCATCCGCGAGGAGGCTTGCGTCCTCCCCATCGTCAATGTAGGTGAACGTTGGGGTGGACGGGAGCATGTAGTTGTGGGACGCGGCGATGGGCATGTGTCACCGCCCTCCGAACGGAGTCCGCCCACGGAGGGGCGAGACGTTCAGAGAGCGCATGAAACGTATCCTATCATAGTGTTAAGGCTAGATAAACTAGCATACCAGGGGACTCCCTAGAAGTGCGCGCCGTAGGCGCGTCGGGGCTTCTCCGTTGGTCTGAGCTGGGAGTCCAGGATGCGGGGACTAACGCAGATGGGGCTTCCACACAGGGTGGTTGACCAGGATCTGTCCCAGCGCGTTGTACCCGCGCACGTTCTGTGACGGGTTCACGAGCTGCGTTCCGTCCCGCATGTCCCACAGTTCCTCGATCAGCGGCGGCTGGTTGTCATCGACACGCACCTTGGCGACGAACACGCCGCCGGACTGGCGGGACAGGGACTTGCTGAAGCTGATGTACTTGTCCCGTCCCTGGTGATAGTCCTCGATGATGAGCAGCGGCTCCCCGTTCGGGTTGACGAGGAGAAGGTCGGTGTCGGTGTGGGCGACACCGTTGACGACACGGAACAGGTCGTTGATGTCCACGGTGCCGTTTTCCACACGGCGGTTCCATTCCGCCATCCCGTTTCGGTGGACAGGGTCGTTCAACGATGCTCCGCATCTCGCGGCGTGGTGGCAATGGACATTCCACAGTTTGTACGCGAAGTCCATTGGCGCGTCAAACTCGTCACCGTTGACGAAAAGGGTTCCATTCGGGCACCATTCCAAATTAGCGGTGGCATACAGAAGCCCTGTCCTATTGGCGAAAGAAATGGAGGAGTATAATGTCGGAAGAAATTGCGGAGAAGTTGTGCTATTTTCTTTTCGATGCCACATCAACGGGTCAACGACAATAACGCATTCGTGTGCTTTGCAGCGTTTACAGGTTTGATAATAAACGTATCCTCGACTCACTCCATGCGACATTCCCATTAGAGTGGACGTGAATGTCTCTAGTTCATCGTTAATGCGGCTTCCGCCATTTTCGATATTCGGGCGGGTGTGTTCAATGATAGTCACTTTTTCACATCTCCAGTTTTAGGTTGCTGAACATAATTTCTCGGCTCGTGGTTTTCCCGTGGGCGGATCCCATCCCGTACGCGAAGGACGGACGAGTCGGTTCCTCCCACACAGGGTCGGTGTACAGGTCGTGAATGAATGGGACATCATCGTAGCTGACGATGACGTGAACGCCGTTCCGCGCGGCGCGTGTCGCGAACTCCGCGACACGGTGATGATCCTCAACGGTGAACGTGTGCCCGTAGAGTTGGTCGGATTTCTCCACGTACGGCGGGTCAAGGTAGAGGAGGTCACCGCTCCGTAAGCCCCTCCCGCACTCTAGGTAGTCGCCGTAGGACGCGGTGAGGATCCCGCGCTGGTGTAGAACGCCGATGTGCTGGATGGACGATTTCAGGGATTCCTTGTTGAACCTGCACCCAACGGGATACTTGACCTGTTCTCCGCGAGCCAGTTTCTCGTCCTGTCCAGGTCCGCCGAGGACGCCTCCGTGGTGGATGTTCCCGGAATGGGAGGTGCGGTTGAGAAAGAACGCCTGCATCCCCTGTTCCAGGATTGTGACGGGTTGTGCGGCTTTCCAGTGTCGGTGACGTTCGACAGTGACGGGTTCGGCGTCGATCATGTCGCAGAACTCACCGGTGTGTTCGGTGGCGGAGATCCAGAACGAGGCGACGATCCTGTCCGCGTCGGATATCCGTCCCCGCAGCGCGACGTTGTTGTCCACCAGGGCGAGGGTGACCGACGCTCCGCCGCAGAACGGTTCGTGAACGGTGGGGAATTTACTGTCCCCGAGCGCGGCGAGGAGGGGTCGCACGAGGCGTGATTTTCCGCCTGGGTAGCGCAGCGGGGACAGGGTTCGAGCCATCTTTCCAGCCTACAACACGGCGGGCGGAACATGTCCAGCATCACGCATAGGTATGTCTGCGCGATGCGGGGACGTGACGTTATTAGGGCGGGTTTCAGTCCGTGTTTTCGCCCTCCGTGTTAATGTCCAGCAAACTTTTGGACGGTGTCCGACTGAGTGTCCGACTGTGTCCTACTGGGGTCGAAAACACCCGAATTCGGCACCAGTAGGACACTTTGTCCTACTCGCCGCGGGAGAAAATGACCGATCCGGATTTCGCCTCCGGAACCCCGCCGCGGTATGAAATCACCGCAGCTAGGAGTACTTATATATATAAACTAACTATAAATTTTTACTTCACATCATAGAGAGATTCCCTCCCGCTCCCGCAGCCAGTAGGACAAAGTGTCCTACTGGGGGTCCAGTAGGCACTTTAGCAACGACGAAGTGTCCTACTGGAAAGCCGCGTGGAGCGAAGCGTAAACCGCCGCGTTCCGGTTAACTCTTCCACGCGGCGGAGGAGCTAGTCACTCGTCGCTCAGGTTCAGGTATCCCACGCGGCGGACGAGCGTGCTCTTGCCCAGGGGCGTCCCGCCACGGGGCTGAAGGGCGGAGCCCGCTCAGGGAGCCCGCTCAGGGAGCCCGCTCAGGGAGCCCAGCGGTACACGCCGCGTGCAGTCCATCGGGACAAGCCCCGTTTCAGCGTGAACGTAGTGAGGGATGAATCCTGCATGCCCGCCTAGGTCGGGCACACTTCTAGGCATTCCCTTGGGAACGCACATTGCGCGCCCGCACTCCGCTCACCGGCGGGTTTTCAGGTGTTTCTGGGGTCGGAGTGCCTGAAACGGCTCCAAAACGGCTCAAATCCGCGATCTGCGGGTGGTTTTCTGTACGGCGTGTGCGACAGGGTGCCTGTTTTTACCCAACGGGTGCGTCGTAGGACTGATTTTCAGGGGTTTCTGGGGTCGGAGTGCCTGAGAACCGAGAAAAGTGGCTCAAATCCGCGTTCTGCGGCACTTCCATCCCTTGTGGAGGGCGATTCCCGCCTTTCGGGTACGGTCTAGGGCTGATTTTCACCAGTTCCTGGTGTTCCTGGGTGGGTAAGCACTAAAAGTCGCTCAAATCCGCGATACGGAGGGTATCCAATAACTTCACTTGTCAAATAACCAAAACCACGCTATACTAGTTAGCATGGAACAGAACGGAAGGCGTTACGAACCGCTTCATGAGTACGCGAAGCGGATCGGTGTCGTCTACCAGACAGCGTGGAGAT
>WBZQ01002975.1_pt1 | contig 10648 bp, 11 predicted proteins | sample 5204251 | NCBI WGS metagenome assembly WBZQ01 (sample SAMN12412402, study PRJNA552823) | activated sludge metagenome | isolation source: activated sludge from nitrification reactor of wastewater treatment plant... | place: USA: Virginia | collected 2017-09 | reverse complement strand
GCCGCGAGGATGTGCTTCATGTGCTCCCGGTTGTGTGTTGCTTCAAGCTCAACAGTGTGCGTACCGTCAGGGTTGCGAGTTGTTGACGCTGCGGTGAGCTTCCCGCCCCACCTCGTCTCCCATGTCCTGTTGTACGGATCGGGGTCCACGGTGATGTGGATGTCCTCCTCGGCGCGGCGGTCGTACAGCAGGAAGTTCGTCAGGATCGTGTCGTGACGCAATGCGATGGTCGCCGTGCCCGAGTCCGCCATGACCTCTTCGACCACCACGGACTTTTCCTTGGTGATCGGGCCGATGTAGCGCATGTTCTTGTCCCACAGGCGCATAAGAGGTCGTTGCTTCGCCGCCTCCCGCACCGCTTGACGACGCGTGTTGAGGTACACGTACGCGGCCATCGGGTCGTTGATGTCAGGCGTTTCCAACGACTCACGCAGCTTGCGTTCTAGGTACGCAGCAGGGTTCGCCAGGTCTGTCAGATCGACAGACCAGTCACCGGTCAGAGCCATCAGCTCTTAGCCGTATGCCTTTTCATATCGCTGCGGCACGAAAGCCACCACCTTGCCTGTTGCGTTGGAGTGCCGAACCCGCAGAATCCCCTGCGAGTACGGGGGGATCGCGGACGCCTCGGTGAAGCGGTCAGTCATGCGCCGCCACACGGGCAGCGTCGTGTCCAGCAACCCGCCCAAGAGGTGGTCGCTAATCAGCGTCAGGATCTGGGAGTTGCGAAGGATACGCATGAAGACGGGGTCATAGGGGTCTGTCGTTGACGTGCAAGCGATTTCGTTGGGGTCGGTGTCCACGAGGATGAAGCCGTCTTGCGGTGTGAGAAGCGGAAGTTCAACCCAGCGCGTGCCCTCTTGAATCCAGCACTTACCGGGGGCCGATACCAGGAACTTGGGATAGACGGGACGGTCGCCGCGATTGGGGATACGTATCGTGCCCTCGCCCACGTGCAAGCCGGGGACGAACTCGTTGAGCAAGTCCTCGATCAGGTTCCACGGCGTGCTGGTGTCTACGTCGTTGACCCATTCCCGCATCTCGGTACGCGAGGCGTAGAACGGCTGGCACGCGACGATATCCATGTCCCACTGCATGAAATTGTTGCCCTGCGCCACGGGGTCGTAGTCGAACGGGGTCTGAGACTCATTCGCCAAACGCACACGCAGCCAACGCCACCCGTGAGTTCGGGTCCAGCAGCCGAAGTATCCGTCCTCGGTGGCCGCCCAGGAACCCCACCAGCGATCCTCAAGCATCCGATAGCGGAACGGGGTGTCGATCAGCTTGCCGTCATTACGCGGCGCGATGTCGGGATTCACCTGCACGCCGATGGATATGACGCGCTTCTTCCAGTCCGTGCGCTCAGGAACAGCACCGATTTGGTACGGACCTTCGCTGAACAGCGTCTCGAAAGGAGCGTGCATGAGCCCCGCAGCCTTCGGCGCGAGGGTCAATCCCTCTTTGCCCTTTCCGGAGCCAAGGAGGTTGAACGTCAATCGCTTCCCGCCGAACTTCTCGTTTGGCGTGCCGATGTAGACCCATTTGGTTTCTACGCCGCGCAGTGAGTCGGGCAGGTTGTCGAAAATCTCACCTGTCTCTGGACCTTTGATCCATGGATTCGCTAGTGCCATCGTTATACCGGCTTCGTTCCGAAGTTGGAGCGGAAGTTGCCCATCTGCTTGTTTGACGCCGCCGCCAAAGTGGTCTTCACGGTGTCCGTAGCGGTCGGGTTCGTGATGCTGATGGACTGGTCATATGTGGTGCCGCCCGTACCGTTGACACCGGGCACCACACCGCCTGAATCGACGGACGCAGCGGATAGATCGCCAGCGCTTACACCGAGCTGTTCTTGTGGGCTGAGCATCCCGCCAATTGCTGAGCTGACGCCCTGCATGTCGCCCGTGACGCCTGCACCGAACGCGGAGAGGATTCCTCCAGCGACGGGGTTGCCTGAACCCGTTGCGAGGGAGCCGAAGAAGTTCAGCAGACCGCCGCCCGCCTTGAGCGCACCCCACTCCATGGGGTTGTCAAAGCCCTCTGGGAGGAACGTCTCAGTGAGCCCGTCCAGACCCGTCTGCGCTAGCTGGCCGAAGCCGTCCAGAATCTTGCTGAACGGATCGGAACCGCTGGAACCGCTGCCGCTGCCTGACTTGGACTGACCCTCTACGAATGGTGCATTTTCGAGTTCGTCAATCTCGGTCTTGAGCTTGTCGATCTTCGCCTGGGCATCGGCAATGCTGTTGCGCTTGCGCTCAAGCTGTGTGGCTGACGCCTTCCCCTTGGCTTCGGTATCCGCCAGCTCTTGCTTGCTGATCTCTATGTCACGCTCAGCCTTGGCGAGCGATTCGCGCTTGCTGCCGATGCGGCTGTCGCGGGTATCGGCACTGATCGTCTTGCCACCGACGCTGTAACCGCCGCCAGAGCCACCGGACACGCTGCCGTATCCCCCGCCACCGATTCCGGTGACGCCACCGAGCGGGTTACCGCTCAACGGGAGGTGGAACTTCAGCGGGAAGTCAGCGGCACCCGCAGCGGGGCCACCGAACGCGGTCGAGTTGTGCGATCCACCGCTCTCGACGTTCGTTCCATCGGGCATGGTGCCAGCCATGTGGCTGTTGCGCCCACCCCCGCCGCGCTTGATCCCGATGTTGAATGCACCAGGGGCGAGTCCAGGCTCAAAGCCCAGCGCGGCGAAGTCCGACTCAGTGGTGAAATAGCGCTTGTTCGGGTCTTTGCCCATCAGCACCGCATAGATGGACGACATGAACCCTGAGCAGTCCCAGCCGGTGGGACCCACGCCGCCGTAGTCATATGGGCGTCCGTTACCGGCTGCCTTGGCGAACCTGTAGGCGTCCTCGATGGTGCCGCCACCAGCAAGCCCTGTGAGCATTCCCGAGTTGAGCATCGCCACGATGGCCGCACCGCCGCGCGCCATCACATCGGCACGCACCACGCCTTCGCCGTCCGCGACACGGACGATGGGAACACCTGAGCCGTTGACACCGAAGATCGAGTCGCTGGTTCCCGTACCTGGTCCGCTCAGGAATCCACTGCGGTCACGAACGGCACCACCACGGCGTAGACCCTGGAGGTTTCGCCCCCACTCGTTGATCTTGTCCGCGCCGGGGATGTCGAACCCCATGACGCTTGACGGGATGGACGCCATGAACCCGCCGAGCACCTTCAACGGCGCTTTGATGATTCCCGCGAGTCCTGAGAACGCCGACGTAACAGCGTCCTTGATTGCACCCGCTGCGGCGCTGATGCCTGTCTTGAGCCCGTCCCATGCGCCCTTGAACTTGTCGAAGATCGGGGAAACGAAGTCCCACGCGGCGGTGAACGCGGACTTGATGCCGTCCCACGCGGGCTTAACCGCCCCGTTCCACAGCGCCATCGCGACGGTCCCCGCAATCTGGAACGCCTTCTTCCAGTTGTTGAAGATGTCGCTGACGACCTCCCACATGAACCCGGCGACAGCCTTGACACCATTGAACGCGGGCGTTACGACGTTGCGCCACCACGCGGTGATCACGGTTCCAATCGTCTTGAAAATGGTCATCATTGGCGGGAACACGGATGTCTTGAGCCAGTTCCACACCGCGCTGATAACGGTCTTGATGCCGTTCCACGCAGCGTTGACGATGTTGCGGAACGTCTCGCACTTGTTGTATGCCAACACGATTCCCGCGACGAGTCCCGCGATAGCGGCGACAATCAAGCCGATGGGGTTGGCGTACAGCGCGATGTTCAGCACTGCTTGGATCGCGGCCCACGCCTTCGTGACGGCACCGATGACCACTACGGCGGTCTTGTACGCGGCGAGACCCGCCACCAACGGAATCAGGAAGTCCTTGAAGCGGATAACCAGCCCGATTGCATCTTTGAATCCATTTGCGGCGACGCTCACCGTGGAAACGATGGCGTTACCGATGGACGCTGCGGACTCCCTGAACGCGGGGTCTTGTACTTTCCCGATCAGTCCGTCAAGGACGCCGGAAACCCTGTCGCCCAACGCTTGCAGCGGATTAGACGTTTCAAAAAGCGAAATGCTCAGCGTCTCGATGGCATTCTTGATCCGCTCAACGACACCCGGCCATCCCCTGTTCTGCGCTGCGGCTAGCTCGGCTGCCGAACCCTGCTTCTCGATAGCGGCGCGCATGGTGTCGAACCCCGCCGATCCGTCCTTGGACGCGACGGACGCCAACCGCATAGCATCAGAACCAAACAATGTCGCGGTAGCCGCCTGGTACATCTCTGGGGAGAGTCGCTTTGACGCCGCCTCTAGCTGCCCAAACAGCGAAGACAATCCGACGAACTCACCCTGTGCGTTGTACACAGTGAGCCCGAGGTCTTCGATAGCCCCCTGCGCGGGGTTGCCTTGGTCCGTCAGTGACTGTAGAGCGGTCTTGAGCAGGGTTCCCGCGTCGCTGCCCTTGATGCCGTTGTTCGCGAAAAGGGCTATGGCCGCTGAGGTGTCCTCCAGCGACACACCAAAGCTGTTAGCAACCACGCCTGCCTGCTGCATCGCCTGAGCAACGTCGGGGATGTCTGCGGATGATGCGTTAGCCGCGTTCGCCAGCACATCGGCAGCCTTGCCCGCGTAGTCAGCGTTCAGACCGAACGCCTGTAGTGCGGACGCTTGAATCTCAGCGGCTTGCGCGGCGTCCACCTGAGCGGCAGCAGCCAGGGACAGTGTTCCGTGCGCGGCCTTCATGGAATCGTCCACGGAGAAGCCAGCTTTCGCGAGTTCCGTCATTGCCAGCGCGGCGTCAGCAGCGGACGTAGACGACAGCGTTACGTCGTTGCCGAGAGCCTTAGCGGTGTCGCGCAACTTCTGCATCACAGCGTCCGATGCACCGGTAACACCAGCCAGGGTGTTCATCGTCTTTTCAAAGTCCATGCCCGTAGACACGACAGAGCGGAGCCCGCCGATAATCGAACCGCCGACCGCCAAAGCGCCAGCGGCCTTCATGGCCTTGCTGAACCCTGACGTGTACCTACGTCCAGCCTCAGCGCCCGCGTCCTCAGCGTCCCCGCCACCACCGCTGAACATGTCGCGGAACCGTGACTTCTTGGGCGGCGTGCTATCAATCTTGGCTTGTGCACGCGCGGCGCGATCCTGCGACCGTGCCAGGGCGTCGGTCTCTCGCGCCAGCTCACGTGCCGCAGCGGTCTGACGGCGAAGTGCCGACTCGCGTTGTGTCTCAAGCTGTGTGAGCTTGGAGCCCTTGACCCCGGCGTCACGCGCCTCGTTGAGCTTCTCGGTAGCAACGCGCAACTTCCCCGCAGCGTCAGCCTCTTTGTCCCGTGCCTTGACGACGGTAGCGGTGACCTTCTCGACCTGTTCCTTGGCCGTCTTCAGCTCAGACTCAAGCGCCTTGGTGTATGCCTCGCCGGTGTTCTTGCCAGCACCTGTAGCTTGAGACTGCGCTTTGCTGAACAGGTTACCGATGCCCTTGGTGGTGCCGTCCAGCCTGACAGACAAAGAAACGTACCCCGACGCGAGTTCAACAGCCATGCTGGAACCTCCCATCGGGGTACGTGTTTGAAGTTTGTGCGCGGGTTTTGGTTTGCACCGGTTCCCGCAACCGGTGGCGTGCTAGAGCGCACGACTTGGGTGTTGCTTTATCCGAACAACGCAGCGATCTTGCCTGCGGCGGCGTCCTCGTCGCGTTTCTGTTCGCGGACCTCGGCCATCGTTTCGGGACGCTTATCAAGTCCCAGCGCAGCTTTGATGACCGACAGCGGTGATGATTTGGGCTTCATGCCCGCACGTGGCGCGACATCGTTACCCATGTCGGGACCGATCATCGCGGGGCGTCGCCGTCCCTTATGTCCGTCCTTTGTCTTCGCCCACCAAAGCAGGCGCAGCATGTTCGCGATGATCGCTAGCAACCTGTCGCCGCGTGTCCATCCCCCGAACTTCTCGTCTACCGCTTGCACGGTGGCCGAATCAGGGGGTAAGTGCTTGACGTAGACGTGTAGGTCTCGCCACGTGAACTCCGCTGACGGACAGTCTCTTAGACGCAGACCGTCACGTATCAGGTCGTACTCTAAGGCGGAACCGTGCTGCTGGATTAGCTCCAACAGCCGTCTTATTCCCCCAGTGTGACCTTGGAGCTTTCCTGCCACGCATCGAGGATGTCCTCAACGTCCACGATGGGCAGCTTGTCGAACGCGGCGAGGTCGTCCTCACTGAGTCCCCATTCGATCATGTCCCACGCAGCGGCCTCAGGGTCTTTGCGGTTCTTACGCACCAGTCCCGTGGGAATCTGGTCGAACGGCTTGAACGTGAGTTCCACGGTTTCGCCGTCGATTTCGACCTTGTGGACGTACGGGGTAGCGTTCTTTGCAGCCATATCGCAGCCTCTTCGTTGTTTTCGCGGCCAGGCGATTTGTTAGGTAGAACCACGTCCATCTGTTAGATAGACGGGTGACGCGGCGGGGTGCCTGGCTGCGGTAGAAAACCCCGCCGCGTCAGCTCATGGGGGCTGCTAGGAGCCCTGCACAGCGCCATCGTCGGTGTAGGTGCGGACGTACGCGCCGTCGTCGCCCTTGAAGACCTTCAAGGTGACCTCGTACTCGATGGTGTCGCCAGCGGACAGCACAACGTCACCAACGGACGTAACCTGTCCCTGCGCAACAACGTTGCGGTACTTCGCGCCCAGCTCGGAGTCGATGGTGTCGAAAACCCAAGCCTGCTTCGGGAGCTTCTTGGAGGTCTTCTTCACCGACACCTGGTTACCGTGCGTGGAGTTGGCCGGAGTTACGGTCACGTTGTCAGCGCCATAAATCGCCTTCAGGACGTTCGCGTTCAACGACTCCAAGAGGACGAAGGAGAACTCGTGGGAGTAGTCAGTCTGGAGGACTTTGACCACGTCCATCCCCATGTCCTTCTTCTCATCGGTTGAGCGGTCAGTGGTCTCGGTGATGCCGTCTTCTCCGACGTATCCCAAGCTCACGAACGCTGCGTTGAGTGGGGTGTCAACAGCGGTGGGGAGTGCTGTTCCGAGTGGTGCGACGAAAGCGGCTCCAGTGGCCGAAGGCTCCGCCGCGTAAACGTTCTGGGTGTTTCCAGTAGCCATGGTGTGCCCCTTTCAAGGCATGAAGCAGCCAGGCTTTGAAAGGTCTGTGTATGAAGTTGTTGTGTGGGTTAAGGATTCGCGCGCAGCGTCACATCAACGGTGAACACATAGCGGTCGTGAACCTTCTGTTCGCCAACGATGTAGTCACGCTCGGAAGGCGTTCCCACAACATCGACTCGGCGTGCGCCTAAACGGAGTTCAGGAAGTTGGAGCAGGAGGTCGAGGGCGTCCTCGGCCATCTCGGCGGCGTCAACCTCGTCACTGCCCCAGCAATAAATAGTGAGTCGGCGTTTAGCCAGAACACGTTGCTTCACACCAACATACGGCGTCCCTGACGGGAGGCTCTGGATCGTGATGAAACGGTTTGGACGCTTCTCTGGCACGTCGGTCATGCAACGCACGCCGATGCGCTGCGCCAGTACGGTTCGGATGATCTCGAACGCAACGGGGAAAGCCATAGTTACCCCTCGGCCAGTCCGAAGTTCTTCAAGAGGACGTCATGCTTGCGGTCATACGTGATCGCCTTGGCGGTTGCCGTGATCACTGTCGCGCGGTAATCCCGCTTGTCCAGCGGGTCGTCGCCCTCGACGGAGACCATGAACCCGTTCTCGGTGCCAGCGTCTGCGTTGCACTTATCAGCAACCTTCTGCATCCGTGCGACACCTTCGGTGTCGATGATCTCCTTCACGAGAGAGTTCATCGCCTTACGGTTCAACTTGAAGCTTCCAGCCTTAGCCATTACCGGCCACCAGCTCTACGACAATTCCGGGCTTCCAGCCGTGCCAGCCCTTGGTCATGTCACGAACGCCAGCGACGGTGTAGTCCTGGCCGTCGAGGGTGAACTTGTCCAACCCGTTGACACTGCGATGCGGCATAGCGAGGTCGATGTCCCACTCGACTCTGGACGTGTGCCCATCCGTGCTGCGTGCCCGAACCGAAGACCAGGAATAGACCGGAAGGTCTATCGCAGCGCCATAAACAGGGACATCGTTCCCCGTGCGGGGATCCTCGCCCATGCCAGTGAAGGGCGTATAGGTGACGGTGTGCGGTGTCGGGAACATAGCTAGTCCCAGCGAGCAACGATGACGGTGCCCGCGCCTGGGCGGTACGCCTTGGCCTCGGCCAGTTCCTCGTCAGTGAGGACTGCGGTCGAAGCAACCCAAGATGCGCCCTTTGCGCGGAAGTCAGCGCCAGCGGTGATCTCAGTGAACTTGGTCTCGGGCGAGCCAGGCTCGACACCCAAACGCCGCGCGACGATGCCAGCCACCGCGTACGTCACTCCAGGAGGAACACCAGGAGCCATATATTCAACATTAACGATGGTGCCCGATGGGAAACCAACCTTGAGCTGGTCGCCGTCGTCCACCAACACGTTGACTGGGTTGCCGTCGCGGTCGAACACTTGCGCCTCGTCGGAGGGTAGATCAGGAAGGGTGATCCACCCACCAACGGAGACAGTCTGAACCCGAACAGGGCCAGCCACCCATGACCGTCCTGCAGCCCGTTCCCACACGGAGGTTACCCGTGCGAGTTCTCCTGCCACTCGCTCCTTTTGGGAGCTAGACATGGACGCGACGTTGGAAAGCCCGAGAGCCTTCGCAACGTCCTCGTCGGTTGCGAGGACGGTCATGGGGAAGGCTTAGCTACCGTTCTTGTTGAACACTGCCACGGCAGACGGGCGAACAACCTTCGCGCCGTACACGTGCAACATCCGCACGCGGTCGGCGAAGCTGTCGTCCGCGCGCAGCGCCTCTACGGTGTCCACCTGAGACACGTAGGCGATGGCAGACTCGTGGAACGCGATGAACTGCGGAGCAGAGTCATCAGGAGTGTTGTTCGACTCCACGATGCGAGCGCCCAACAGAGTTCCGATGGTTCCAGCGCGCAGGCCAGCAGTGTCACCAGACACATCCGCTGCGGTCAGCTTGGAGTCAGCACGACGCAGGAGCGCGGCGAACTCGGCGTTAACCACAACGCAACGCCCAACGATGGGGACGTTGTTCTTGGTCAGAACCTTGTGAGCCTCGTTGATCAGGTCGAACGCGGCGTTTCCAGTGGAGGGAACAGCGCCCGAGACAGACACACCAGCGGCCACGGCTGCGGCAGCGATGTAGCTGTCGGCGTCCAGGGCCAGAGCCTGCGCGGCCCCACGGGTGTAGGTCTCGACAGACCCAGCAACCTGCACACGGTCGATGTCGTCAACCAGGAAGTCGACTGACTTCTCCTGGTCGATCAACAGATCTTGTGAGGTGTCGGTGATGTCGTCGGCAGTGGTCTTACGCCCAGCGGCCTTGTAGTCCTTGACCACAGGGATAACGGATCCTGCGATACGAACCTTGTTGCCCTTCGCGGCAACGCCCTCGTACTCGCGGTTCACCAGGTTGGCGAAGACCGCAGTCGCGGTGAACTCGTCCAGGAGGGTGTCACTCCAGACTGTTGGGATGAATGCATTGAAGCTCATTTCATGCCCCTTTCATTTAGCTAAAGATGTTGTTGCGCTAGTGGTTTGCGACTAGCGGCGCTTCGGTGCCCCGAACCCCTCGACAAGCCCCGCCTCGCGGAGCCTGCGACGTTCGTTCGGGTCGGTGATGGCGTTGTACTCAGACGAGGTGACCTTCTTGTCGCCCTTGATCTCTTCGTATCCCTGAACCTCACTTGCGGGAGGAAGGGACTGCTTCTGATCGGGTGCCTTGCCGTTTGCCTTTGCCCATTCGAGGAGCGCTGTCGCACTCGCCTGCATCTCGTCGGCGGTCTTGCCTTGGATCAGCTCTTTGGGAACCCCTACAGCAGCGGCGATTTCGACACGCGAGCGCTCCGTACGCTCGGATTCGATTTCGGCCCGCAGCTTGTTGAACTCGGCCCGTGGGTCGAACTCGGCTGGGTTGAAGTCCTCGCGGGAAACCCCTAGCTCAAGAGCCAGGTCGCGCAGCTTGCCGAGATTGGCTTTGTTGCGGGACTCCCACTTCTTCTCTTCGGCGTGAATCGCGCGGAGGCGATCCAGTTCGGCGCGTTCCTCGGCGCTAAGTCCCTTGCCGTCCGTTTCGGACTTCTTCGGCAGGTCGCTAGGCTTCGGAGTTGGCTTAGGCGCATCCGTGGGCTTTGGTGCCTCGGGTGCTTGGTTTTCAGTGGTCACTTCTTCGTCGGGCATTACGCCTCCAATAGGTCGCCGTGTCGGCGGTTTTCAGCGGTTGTCCCGCTAGGCTTTTGACGTGAACCGCTTGTCAGCGGTTGGCCCCGTTTCCTCGGGGTCTCGCACTTCGGGAGCTTCTGGCTCCTCGTCAGGTGCGGGCGCTGCGGAAGGCGGTGGAGGAGGCGGCGGCGCGGACGCCTTCTCCTTCTCACGCTCAGCGGCGTCTTCCTCGATTTCCTCGGGAGTCATGCCGAGGATCAGGGTCTGGATGGTTCGCAGCGACAGTCCAGCGGCCTTCGCTTGCACAGCTGCGTTGAACTTCTCGGTCAACAGAACGCGGGTCGGGTCTTCGAACCGAACGTCGAACGTCTTACTCGTCGGCTTGCCCATGGAATCAACGGCGATAACGAGAATCGCTTCAGTTGCGAGCTTCGCC
>WBZQ01002974.1_pt1 | contig 10656 bp, 9 predicted proteins | sample 5204251 | NCBI WGS metagenome assembly WBZQ01 (sample SAMN12412402, study PRJNA552823) | activated sludge metagenome | isolation source: activated sludge from nitrification reactor of wastewater treatment plant... | place: USA: Virginia | collected 2017-09 | reverse complement strand
GCGGCGGCTCGTTCCTGCTGCCCGACGGCGCAGCGATCGAGCGCGAGGCGAACATCCGTGGCGTGACGCTGGAGCCGTGCCCGGGCTCGGCCGAGGCCCAGATCCGCGCCACGATCGCCGACGAGAACATGGAGACGGTGAAGCTCGAGAAGGCGCCGAAGGTGGCCGTCTACATTCCGCCGAACGCCCCGCCGTGGGACGACGCGGTGACGCTCGCCATGGACTTCGCGCAGATCCCGTACGACCGCGTCTGGGACGAGGAAGTGCTGCGGGGCGACCTCGTGAAGTACGACTGGCTGCACCTGCACCACGAGGACTTCACCGGCCAGCACGGCAAGTTCTGGGCCGCGTACCACACGTTCCCGTGGTACCAGGAAGAAGAGCGCGTGCAGCAGGCGATGGCCGCGAAGCTCGGCTTCGCCAAGGTGACGCAACTCAAGGCCGCCGTCGCGGTGACACTCAAGGACTGGGTCGGCAAGGGCGGCTTCCTGTTCGGCATGTGCTCGGCCACGGACACGTACGACATCGCGCTCGCGGCACAGGGCCTCGACATCGCCGACGTCGTGTACGACGGCGACCCGCAGGACCCGGCGGCGCAGCAGAAGCTCGACTTCTCGCGCACGCTCGCGTTCCAGAACTTCCGCCTCGAGCCCGACCCGATCGCGTACCGCTTCAGCGACATCGACGTGACGCAGGAGGCGAACCAGCGCGGGCCGAACACGCTGTTCACGCTGTTCGAGTTCAGCGCGAAGCAGGACCCGGTCCCGACGATGCTCGTGCAGGACCACGTGAACGCGGTGCCGGAGTTCCTCGGTCAGAGCACCGGCTTCCGCCGCAGCAAGCTCAAGCCCGGCGTGCTCGTGCTCGGCGAGGTCGAGGGCACCGACGAGGTGAAGTACCTGCACGGCCAGTTCGGCCGCGGCACGTTCACGTTCCTCGGCGGTCACGACCCCGAGGACTACCAGCACATGGTCGGGGACCCGGAGACGAAGCTGGACCAGTTCCCGCACTCGCCCGGCTACCGGCTGATCCTGAACAACGTGCTCTTCCCCGCGGCCGAGAAGAAGAAGCAGCGCACGTGACGCGGCGGCCGCCGCGCGCGGCCCCGCCTCGGAGGACGCCCCGATGCCCCGCTCCGACGATCTCCACGCGCTGCCGCCCGGACTGCCCGTGCCGGTGGACGACGGCGCGTGCGCGCACCTCGTGGGCGCGCGGCTGCCGTCGCTCGCGCTGCCGACCACGCACGGCGAGCCGGTCGACTTCTCCCGCCTGCCGGGGCGCACGGTCGTCTACGCCTATCCGCGCACCGGCCTGCCCGACGAGGATCCGCCCGACGGCTGGGACGCGATCCCCGGCGCGCGCGGGTGCACGCCGCAGTCGTGCGCGTTCCGCGACCACCACGCCGAACTCGCCGCGCTCGGCGCGGGCGTGTACGGGCTCAGCACGAACCCGCCCGCGCACCAACGCGAGGCCGCCGGGCGGCTGCACCTGCCGTTCGCGCTCGCCGGCGACGAGGCGCTCGCGCTCACGCGCGCGCTCGACCTGCCCACGTTCGCGATCGCCGGCCACACGCTGCTGCGACGCTTCACGCTCGTCCTGCGGGACGGCAGCATCGAGCACGTGCGCTACCCGGTGTTCCCGCCCGACCGCGACGCGCCCGAAGTCGTGGCCTGGCTGCGCGCGCGGCGCTGACGCCCGCCCCCCGGAACGCACGACGCCCCGGAGGATCGCTCCTCCGGGGCGTCGCGTCGCTGCGGGGCCGCTACTTCGCCTGCGTGCTGTCCGCCGGCGTCGTGCTGCCGTCCTTCATCAGCATCTTGCGCTTCTCGCGTTCGACCTTGAGCGCGTCGAGGTTCAGCACCTTGAACTCCACGCGACGGTTCTTGGCCTTGCCGACCACCGTGGCGTTGCTCGCCACGGGGCGCGTCTGGCCGTAGCCCTTCGCCGTGAAGCGCGCCGGATCGAGGCTCGGGAACTTCGTGGTCAGGTAGGTGAGCACCGACTTCGCCCGGTTCTCGGACAGCGTCTGGTTGCTCGCCGGCTTGCCGACGTTGTCCGTGTGCCCGCCGACCTCGATCTTGAGCGTCGGGTACATGGTGAGCAGCGTGCCCACCTCGTCGAGGATCGTGAAGCTCTCGGGCAGGATGTCCCACTTCGCGGTCTCGAAGTTGACGTCCTGCAGCCGGATCACGCCCTGTTCGATGAGCTCGGTCTCGCGCTCGGTGACGATGATCGGGCAGCCCTTCTCGTCCACGCGGGCGCCCTTCGGCGTGTCCGCGCACTGGTCGAGGCCGTCCGGCACGCCGTCGCCGTCGCTGTCGATCGGGCAGCCCTTGTCGTCCACCTTCGCGCCCTTCGGCGTGTTGGCGCATTGGTCGAGGCCGTCGAACACGCCGTCACCGTCCGAGTCGCTCGGGCAGCCCTTCGCGTCCACCGTCGCGCCCTTCGGCGTGCCCTCGCACTGGTCGACGCCGTCGCACACGCCGTCGCCGTCGGCGTCGGTCGGGCAGCCGTCGCGATCGACCTTGCAGCCCTTCGGCGTGTTCTCGCACTTGTCGAGGCCGGTCCAGACGCCGTCGCCGTCGGGATCGCTCGGGCAGCCCTTCGCGTCCACCTTCGCGCCGAACGGCGTGTTCGGGCACTGGTCGAGGCCGTCGCGCACGCCGTCACGGTCGGCATCCTTCACCTTGCCGCCGAACGCGTACTGCAGACCCGCCGTCGCCGCGATGTGGTTGCTGAACTCCTTGCGGCCCCCCTCGCGGAACATGAGGTCGCGCACCTGGAGCCGGAGCGACGCGCGCTGGTTGCCGAAGAGGCCGAGCAGCAGCCCCATGCCGAGGCTCGGCGCGCCGCGCTTCACCTCGGGTTCCGCGTCGCCGATCGAGCGACCGAAGCCCATGCCCGTGAGCAGGTACGGCACCGCGGGACCCGACGGGTCGCGCAGCGTCCAGCGCAGGTCGGCGCCGGCCCACGAGAACGTGTGGTCGGGCTCGCCCGCCGGCACCTCGCGGTGGGTGAGCGACGGCAACCACGCCGCCTCGAGCGTGAGCGCGGGCGTCCAGCGCCAGCCCAGCGTCCCGACGTAGACCGGGGCGTCCTTGATGTGATCGCGCGCGTCGAAGTTGAGGATGCCGCCACCGACCGACGCCTCGATCGGCCGCCCACCGATCTGCGCCGAGGCCGGAGCGGCCACCGCGACCACCAGCAGGGCGGAACAGAGCGAACGCTTCCACCAGGACATGCGGCAAGAACCTCCTGTACCCGGTACCGTCGTGAGGATGAAGGGCGCGAGGGGCCGGAAGACGGCCCGAGGCGGCCCGAAAGGGGGTGGTTTGGCCGCTGAGTGGTAGCATGCACCTCCGGCCCGGTCAACGCCGTGACCCCTTGCGGGAGTGCGGGTTTTCCGGGCCCGATGCGGCCGCGTGCAGCCCCGCGGAGCCCCCGCCGGACGGCGGGCGCCCGCGCCACGGAGGACCCGATGACGCCCGAGCAGCGCCGTGCCCTGATCGACCGCTACCGCGCCGGATTCGCCGAGGTGACCGCCGCCCTGGACGGCTTTCCCGCCGGGCAACTGAACGCCCACCCGATCCCGGGCAAGTGGAGCGCCGCCGAGATCGTGCACCACCTGGCCGACAGCGAGATGAACAGCGCGATCCGGCTGCGCAAGCTCCTCGCGGAGAAGCACCCGGTGATCCAGGGCTACGACCAGGAGCACTGGGCGCGCGTGCTCCGCTATGGCGAACGCCCCATCGAGCCGTCGCTGCTTGCGTTCCGCGCGGCGCGCGAGTCGACGGCGCAGCTGCTCGACCACATGACCGAGTCCGAGTGGCATCACCTGGGCTGGCACTCCGAGGCGGGCTCGTACCACGCGGAACGCTGGCTCGAGATCTACGCCGAGCACGCCCACGGCCACGCCGACCAGATCCGTCGCCTTCGCGAGGCGCTGCGCGCCGGCTGACCGCCCGCGGCCGCGCGCGCGGCCGCCCCGACCTGCGAGGAGGGACCGCCATGCTCTGGCGCTGCCGCGACCGCGAGTTCGACCTGCTCGACCGCACGCTGGTGATGGGCATCCTGAACGTGACACCCGACTCGTTCTCGGACGGCGGGCGCTACTTCGCGCCGGAAGCCGCGATCGCGCGCGGCCGGGAGCTGATCGCCGAGGGCGCCGACCTGCTCGACGTGGGTGCCGAGAGCACGCGCCCGGGCTCGGACCCCGTGGCGCCCGCCGAGCAGATCCGGCGCCTCGCGCCGGTGCTCGACGCGCTGGCCGCCGACGGCGCCGTGCTGTCGGTGGACACGGCGAACGCCGAGGTCGCGGCGGACGCGCTCCGGCGCGGGGCCCATGTCGTGAACGACATCCGCGCGCTGCACGACCCGGGCATGGCCGACGTGGTGGCCCGCTCGGGCGCGGGGCTGGTGCTCATGCACATGCGCGGCACGCCCGCGACCATGCAGGACGACCCGCGCTACGACGACGTGGTCCGCGAGGTCGGCCAGTTCCTGCGCCAGCGCCGGCACGTCGCGACGAATGCGGGCGTCGACGACGCGTGCATCGCGCTGGACCCGGGGATCGGCTTCGGCAAGTCGGCCGAGCACAGCCTCGCCCTGCTCGCGGCCACCCGGACGCTCGCCGCGCTGGGCCGGCCGCTGCTGGTGGGCGCTTCGCGGAAGAGCTTCCTCGCGCGTCTCACGGGCGACTCCCCGCCGGCCGAGCGCGTGCCCGCGAGCCTCGCGGCCGCGGCGATCGCAGCCTACGAGGGCGCGCGCATCCTGCGGGTGCACGACGTGGCCGCCACGGTGCGCGTGGCGCGCGTGGCCGACGCCCTGCGGCCCGCCCAGCGCTGAGCGGGCCGCGGGCTCAGCGGTAGGGCCGGCCGTTCACCCACACCGCGCCACCCAGTTCCACGATCGCGTCCCCGCGCCAGCCCTGCGCCGTGCGACGCCACGTCTCGAGGTGCCGCTGCGTGGTCAGCACGGTGTCCCGCGTGACGCCGTCCCGCTCGAACATCATCCGCTTCCAGCGCTGGCTCACCCAGACGAGCGCGCTGTCGGGCGCCACGTGCAGGCTGTCCACGTGCTCGACCAGCTCCAGCGTGGTGTCGATGACGGCCCAGTCCCGGAGGATGTTTCGGCGCTGCTGCGCCCGATCGACGACCTCGCCGGACTCGTCGTGCAGGACCCAGTCGTCGGGAAACGTCGCCATGTACGCCTCGATGTCCTTCCGTCGGGTCGCCTCGGATACCCGGTCGAGCTGGGCCTGGATCTCCGCGGCCACCGCGGCCGCGTCGGGTGCGGGTCGGGCGCACCCGAGCAGCAGCAGCGCGAGCGCGAGGCGGGCGAGCACGTGGCGATCGGGCATGTCACCTCCGGTTCGGGGTCGGGGCGTTGGACGGCCGCGGCGCCGACACGGTTGGAAGGGACTTCGAGCGCGGCGTTTTGCTAACCTTGGGCCGCCATGACCCCCGTCCACTCCATCTGGCTCCTCGACGTGCTCGACATCCTGCTCGTCGCGGCACTGTTCTACCGCCTGCTCACGCTCGTGCGTGGCACGCGGTCGGCGCAGATGGTCGTCGGACTGCTCGTCGTGCTGGTGGTGGGTCTCGTCGCACGCTACTTCGACCTGCTCGCCGTGCGCTGGCTGTTCGACACGATGAAGGTCGTGTGGCCCGTCGTGTTCGTGATCCTGTTCCAGCCCGAACTCCGGCACGCGCTCGCGCAGCTCGGTCGCACGCGGTACTTCCGCTCGTTCCTGCGCGGCGAGAACTACGGCGTGCTCGGCGAGGTCGTGCGCGCCGCCGAGAGCCTCGGCCAGCGCCGCCACGGCGCGCTCATCGTGATGGAGCGCAACGTGGGCCTGCGCAACTTCGTGGAGACCGGCACGCGCGTGGACGCGAAGGTCTCCGCCGAACTGCTCGTCACGCTGTTCTCGCCCGGCTCGCCGCTGCACGACGGAGCGGTGATCCTGCGCGAGGACTCGGTGGTCGCGGCGTCATGCATCCTGCCCCTGTCCGCGAATCCCGTGACCGCGCTGTCGCTGGGCACGCGCCATCGCGCCGCGCTGGGACTTTCCGAGGAGACCGATGCCGCGGTGATCGTGGTGAGCGAACAGACGGGCAGCATCTCCGTCGCCTACCGCGGCGTGCTGCGCCAGCACCTCGACGAGGGCCAGCTGCGCTCCGAGCTCTCGCGCATCTTCCGGATCCGCCCGCAGGACGAACCCGAATCGGGCAGCGAAGCGCCTCCGACGGCGACGCCGGCCGCACCGGGAGCGGAGAAGGCCGCCAGCTGATCACGAACGATCCCCCGAAGGACGAACGCGGCCCGCGGCCGGTGAGCGCGGGCATGCTGCGCACGCTGCTCGCGTGCGAACGCCGCCTGTGGCTCGAACAGCGCTCGGGCCGTCCGCGGCCGCCACGCGACGAGCACGGCCAGGTGCTGCGCGAGCGCAGTCAGGCGCTCGAGCGACAGGTCGTCGCGCGGCTCGGCGCGGTGGAGGGCCCGCTGCTGCGCGAGGGCGTGAGTTTCGCCGAGGCCGCGGACGAAACCCGCCGCGGACTCGTGCCCGGCGGGCCCGCACTGCTGCGCCCGGCGTTCGTCTCGCGCGACGGCCGGCTGCAGAGCTCGCCGGCGCTCGTGCGCTGGGACGACGCCACGCTCGTGGTGACCGAGCTGCGCCTCGCGCTGCGACCGGCGGGCCGGCGCGACCTCGCGTTGCAAATGGCGCACCACGTGGCGCTGATCCGCGAGCTGCTCGGCGACACGCCGGTGCGAAGCGAGGTCGTGAACGGCGCCGGCGTGGTGATGGCCGCGCCGCCCGAGCCGGCCGAACGCTGGCGCGAAGCGGTGGAGCGCGCGCTCGCGCTGCTCGGGCCCGAGCCGGAGCCGCAATGGCTGCACGGCCACTCGTTCTGCCAGACCTGCGCGTTCTACGACCACTGCTGGGACGGCGCCGAGGCGCGCCGCCAGGTGGACGTGCTGCCGGAGCTCTCGCGCACGGGCGCGGCGGCGCTGCACGCGAGCGGCATCCACACGTTCGACGCGCTCGCCGCGATGCAGCCGCGCGACTTCGACGACACGCCACTCGCGCGGGACGCCGAACGACTGCTCGCGCAGGCGCGCGCGTACGCGACCGGCGCGGCCGCGTGGCTGCGGCCGCCCGCGCTGCCCCGCGGCCGCACGCTCGTGTGGCTGGATCTCGAGGGCGACGCGATGGGCGAAGCGTCCGACGTGCCGATCTACCTCTGGGGCCTCGCCGCCGAGCCGGCCCTCGCGGACGCGCGCCCCGAGGCGGAATCCCTGTTCGCCGATCTCGAGCCCGGCGGCGACGAGCGCGGGTGGCGGCGCTTCGTGGCGCGCGCCGAGGCGCTGCTCGCCGTGCACCCCGATCTGCTCTGGGTGCACTGGCACGACGCCGAGCCGTTGTGGATCCGGCGCTACCTCAAGCGCTACGGCGCGCCGCCCGCGCTCGAGCAGCACTGGCGCGCGGCGGGCTCGTTCGCCGATCTGCACCAGGTGCTGGACCGCTCGGTGCGGTTGCCGCTGCGCTCCTACTCGGTGAAGTGGGTGGCGCCGTTCGCCGGCTTCGCGTGGCGCAATCCCGAGGCCGGCTCCGAGTGGTCGGTGGCGCAGTTCCATCGCGCCCGCGAGAGCCGCGATCCCGCCGAGCGCGAGCGGCTGCTCGCGGCGATCGCCGAGTACAACGTCGACGACCTGATGGCGATGCGGGCGGTGTGGCGCTGGCTCGAGTCCGCGGGCCCCGCCGGGCGTTGAACGTCGCGCGCGCGGGCCGCGCCGGCCCGCTTGACAGCCCCCCGCGCCCTCCCTAACTTGCCGGGTCCGTTCGGCCGCCGCGACGTTCCGGAACCGCGCGCGATCGGGCAAGTGCTTGCGGTCGCTGGCGAAAGTCCGCGACGCGGACCCGCGATCGCGAGGCACGACACGGTTTTGCGCCAGGGTAGCTCAGTGGTAGAGCAGGGGACTCATAAGCCCTTGGTCGGGAGTTCAACTCTCCCCCCTGGCACCACGTCCCGGAGTCGGGGCGATCGCGCCCCGACCCCCCTGCCCGCCGAGCCGCGCGCCGGCGGGCCACGCGTCGCTCACGCGGAGGTCCCGTGAAGCCGCCCGTGACGCGTCCCCGACTGAGGCGGCTCGAGCCCGTCGTCCGCCGCGCGCTGCGCGCCGCGCGACTCGAACGCGGCGACACGCTGCTCGTGGCCGTGAGCGGTGGCGCCGACTCGACCGCGCTGCTCGCGACGCTGCACGCGCTCGCGCACGAGCACGCACTGGCGCTGCACGTCGCGCACCTGCACCACGGCCTGCGCGGCCGCGACGCCGACCTCGACCGCGAACACGTGCGCGCGCTGTGCGCCGTGCTCGGCGTGCCGCTGACCGACGCGCGCATCGCCGCACGCACCCGCATGCGTGCGCGCGGCCTCTCGGGCGAGGCGGGCCTGCGCACGCTGCGGCGCGAGTGGCTCGCGCGCGTGGCGCGGCGCGTGGGCGCGCGCGCGATCGCCACCGCGCACACCGCGGACGACCAGCTCGAGACGCTGCTGCTGCGGCTCGCGCGCGGCACGGGGCTCGCGGGCCTGGGCGGCATGCGGCCGCGCCACGGCGCATGGCTCAAGCCGCTGCTCGAAGCGACGCGCCACGACATCGAGCACGACCTGCGCGCCGCGCGCATCGCCTGGCGCGAGGACGCGAGCAACCGCGACCTCGCGCTGGCGCGCAATCACGTGCGGCACGCGGTGGTGCCGGCGCTGCTGGCGACGGTGCACGGCGAGCACGCCACGGCGGGCCAGCGCGCCGCGCTCGCCCGCCGGGCCGTCGCGGCGGCCGCCGAGGCGCGCGCCGCCCGCGCGGCGCTCGGGCCCGCCGTGCGCACCGCGCTCGGTCACGGCGCCGTGGTGGGCCGGAGCGCCCGGCTCGACGCGCGGGCGCTGGCCGGGGCGCCCCTCGCCATCCGGCGCGAGGCCGTGGACGCGCTCTGGCGGCGCACGAGCCCCGGGGCGGCGGCGCTACCGCGGGTCGTCCGGGATGCCCTCGCCCGGGCGCTGGCCGGTGGGCGCGGCGGCCGGCGATGGGCACTCCCCGGGGGCGGCCGGGCCGAGCGCCGGGGGAACTTCCTGTGGCTGCACGGCGGGCCGTGCGCGAGCGCGAACGCCGCATCGCCACGCCGGGCGGGAAACGCCGATCACCGGTCCGGCACGCGACCCGCCGGGAATGCTATTCTGCCGCCCCGGAAGCCGGGTCGCCGCAGGCCCGCCAAGGATGGTTCACCCGACCACCGGGACGCAGGTCCCGTCGCCCCAATGGACTCCGCCCGCCGGACCGTGTCCGGCCCCGAGCGAACGCCATGACCGAGCTGCCCCCTGCCGTCGCGAGCGAACCCCGCGTGCGCGTCCTGTTCTCGGCCGACCAGATCCAGCACCGCGTGCGCGAACTGGGTCTGGAGCTGGCCCGGGACTTCGCGGGCCTGAACCCCCTGTACGTGGGCGTCCTCAAGGGCGCCTGCATGTTCCAGTGCGATCTGGCCCGCGCCACGCCGATGGATGTGGAGCTGGACTTCCTGGCGGTGTCCTCGTACGGGCACGGCACGTCGTCCAGCGGCCAGGTCCGGCTGATCATGGACCTGCGGTCCGACATCCGCGGACGCCACGTGGTCCTTTGTGAAGGCGTCGTGGATTCCGGGCTCAGCGTGAGTTTCATCCTGGATCTGTTGAAAACCCGCGGCGCGGCGAGCATCAAAGTGGCCGCGCTGCTGGACAAGGCCCCCTGCCGCAAGATCCCCGTCCCGGTGGACTACAAGGGCTGGACGATCGGGTCGGAGTTCGTGATCGGATACGGCATGGACGTGGCGGAGCGGTACCGCAATCTGCCCTACGTGGGCGTCGTCGAGGAGGCTTGAGCCTGTGAGTCTGTTCCGGCGGGACGTGGGTCCCGGCAACGACGATCGTCGCAACGACGGCCGGCGCGGCAATCGTCCGAATGGCGGCCCCGGTGGGCGGCTCCCGCAGCTGCCTTCGCCGGGCGGCCGGCCGTTCCGGACGTTCGCGTTCTGGGCGCTGATCGTGATGCTGGCGCTCGTCGCGTACCGCATGTACTCCGGCAGCCTGCTCACCACGCAGCGCATGCCGATCAATTACACGCGGTTCATGCAGGAGATGCAGAAGGGCAACATCGAGCGTGCGACGTTCGACGAGAACACGCGCACCGTCGAGGGCGAGCTGCGCGCCGAGGGCACCGAGCGCGTCGGCACGCGCGACGTGCCGTTCAAGGCGTTCAAGTCCACGTTCATGGGCGATGGGTCCAAGCTGATCGAGGACACGCGTGCCGCGAATCCGGCCGCCGCGATCACCGTCCAGTCGCCCGGCATCAACTGGCTGAGCGTGCTGTTCTCGTGGCTGCCGCTGCTGCTGTTCCTCGTCGCCTGGATGTTCGTCCTGCGCCAGATGCAGAGCGGCGGCTCGGCCGCGCTCCGCTTCGGCAAGACGAAGGCGCGCGTGCTGCTCGAATCCCAGCCGAAGATCACGTTCAAGGACGTGGCCGGCTGCGAGGAGGCGAAGCAGGAACTGCAGGAGGTCATCGAGTTCCTGAAGGAGCCGCAGAAGTTCCAGCGGCTCGGCGGCCGCATTCCGAAGGGTGCGCTGCTGCTCG
>WBZQ01002973.1_pt1 | contig 10661 bp, 14 predicted proteins | sample 5204251 | NCBI WGS metagenome assembly WBZQ01 (sample SAMN12412402, study PRJNA552823) | activated sludge metagenome | isolation source: activated sludge from nitrification reactor of wastewater treatment plant... | place: USA: Virginia | collected 2017-09 | reverse complement strand
GGCCGGGCCGTCGGCGGCGCGTTCGGTCAGATCGCGCAGTGTCGGCGCGGTCAGCGCCAGGTCGACGAGCCCCGCAATCGGGGTTTGGGCATGGACGGTCCCCGGTGCGGTCATGATCAGCCGATCCTATGCCCGGGGTCGGGCCCGGGCGCGCTCGGTGCGGGGCCTACTCCTCGTGCAGGACCGGCTGCGACTCCAGGTGGGTCAGCCCGTTCCAGCACAGGTTGACCAGGTGGGCGGCGACCACCTCCTTGGGCGGTTCGCGGACGTCGAGCCACCACTGCGCGGTCATCGAGACCGAACCGACCAGCGCCTGCGCGTACAGCGGCGCCAGGTCCGGGTCGAGGCCGCGGCGGGCGAAGTCGCCGGCCAGAATCGAGGAGACCTGACCGACGGCGTCGTTGAGCAGGCTGGAGTAGGTGCCGGAGCTGATCGAGGCCGGGGAGTCCCGGATCAGGATGCGGAACCCGTCGGTGCGTTCCTCGACGTAGGTCAGCAGCGCCAGGGCCACCCGTTCCACCCGCACCCTGGACCGGTTGTTGGTCAGCGACGAGGTGATGCCGTTCAGCAGCGCCGACATCTCGCGGTCCACCACGACGGCGTAGAGCCCTTCCTTGCCGCCGAAGTGCTCGTAGACGACCGGTTTGGACACCCCGGCGCGCTGGGCGATCTCCTCGATGGACGTGCCGTCGTAGCCGCGTTCGGCGAACAGCGAACGGGCGATGTCGATGAGCTGATGCCGACGCTCGGTGCCGGTCATCCGGGCCCGCGGCGCGCGGACCTCCTTCTCCGGGGCTGCCACGCCTGCCAGCCTTGCACACCGATAGGATCCGTGGCGCAGGCGATCCGTCGTGGTGTAATCGGCAGCACCTCTGATTTTGGTTCAGATAGTTCAGGTTCGAGTCCTGGCGACGGAGCATCCGCCCAGCGACTCCCCCGAGCCGGCCGGGCCGGGTTCGAGAATGAGGGTTCATGTCAACACACCGCGACGCCGTAGTCGTGCTGGCCGCCGGTGCCGGCACCCGGATGCGGTCCGACACCCCGAAGGTGCTGCACACCCTGGGCGGTCGCAGCATGCTGGCGCACGCCGTGCACACCGCGGCCGGAACCGACCCGGAGCACCTGGTCGTGATCCTGGGCCACGACCGGGAACGCATCGCCCCGGTGGTCGCCGAGCTGGCCGCCCAACTCGGCCGCGACATCGCGATCGCCGTGCAGGAAGAGCAACTCGGCACCGGCCACGCGGTGGCCTGCGGGCTCGGTGCACTGCCCGCGGATTTCGACGGCACCGTGGTGGTCACCTCCGGTGACGTCCCGCTGCTGGACGCCGACACCCTGCGGGCCCTGACCGAGCAGCACCGCAGCGCGGGCGCCGCGGCGACCGTGCTGACCACCACCGTCGCCGACTCGACCGGCTACGGCCGGATCCTGCGCACCCAGGACGGCGAGGTCATCGCCATCGTGGAAGAGGCCGACGCCACCCCGCAGCAGCGTGCCATCGCCGAGATCAACTCCGGGGTGTACGCCTTCGACATCGACGCGCTGCGCTCGGCGCTGGAGCGGCTGTCGTCGAACAACGCCCAGCACGAGCTGTACCTGACCGACGTCATCGCGATCGCCCGGGCCGGGGGCGGCTCGGTGCGGGCGCTGCGCATCGAGGACGCGGCGCTGGTCGCCGGCGTCAACGACCGGGTGCAGCTGTCGGCGCTGACGGCCGAGCTGAACCGCCGGCTGGTGGCGGCACTGCAGCGGTCCGGGGTCACCGTCATCGACCCGGCCACCACCTGGATCGACGTCGAGGTCAGCGTCGGCCGCGACACGACCATCCACCCGGGCACTCAGTTGCAGGGCACGACGGCCATCGGCACCCACTGCACCATCGGCCCGGACAGCACCCTGCGCGACGTGGCCGTGGGCGACGGCGCGACGGTGGTGCGCACCCACGGCAGCGATTCCCGGATCGGAGCGGGTGCCGAAGTCGGCCCGTTCGCCTATCTGCGGCCCGGCACCGTGCTCGGCGACAGCGGCAAGATCGGCACGTTCGTCGAGGTCAAGAACGCGACGATCGGCACCGGGACGAAGGTGCCGCACCTGACCTATGTGGGTGACGCGGACATCGGCGAGCAATCCAACATCGGCGCGTCGAGTGTGTTCGTCAACTATGACGGCGAGACCAAGAGCCGCTCGCGTATCGGCTCGCACGTGAAGACCGGTTCGGACACCATGTTCATCGCCCCGGTGCAGGTCGGCGACGGCGCCTACACCGGCGCCGGCACCGTGCTGCGCAGCGACGTGCCCCCGGGCGCGCTGGCGTTCTCGGAGAACACCCAGCGCACCATCGAGGGCTGGGTGGAGGAAAAACGCCCGGGCAGCAAGTCCGCCGAAGCCGCGAAGAAGGCCCGCGAGGCGCGCTGAGGGCCGCCGGCAGTACCAAGTGTTGACCGGTGGCGGGCTTCGATTGGATTATCCAATCGAAGCCCGCCACCGGTCAACAGTTGGTACTCACCGCCGGGTGCCGCGGGGTGAATCCGGTCACCGGACGTTCGGGTTCCGGCAACCCGGCTACGCGCAGGTAACCGGAGTTCGTAAGATTGCCCCGGTATCGATCCCCGATCGCGAGGACGGCGCATAGTGGGCCAGGACTGGACCGACAATCGTAAGAACCTGATGCTGTTCTCCGGCAGGGCGCACCCCGAGTTGGCAGAGCAGGTGGCCAAGGAACTCGGCGTCGAGGTCACCCCGCAGACCGCCCGGGACTTCGCCAACGGCGAGATCTTCGTCCGCTTTCACGAATCCGTGCGCGGTTGCGACGCCTTCGTGCTGCAGAGCCATCCCGCGCCCCTCAACGAGTGGCTGATGGAACAGCTGATCATGATCGACGCGCTCAAGCGCGGCAGCGCCAAGCGGATCACCGCGATCATGCCGTTCTACCCGTACGCCCGCCAGGACAAGAAGCACCGCGGCCGCGAGCCGATCTCGGCCCGACTGGTCGCCGACCTGCTCAAGACCGCCGGCGCGGACCGGATCATCACGGTCGACCTGCACACCGACCAGATCCAGGGCTTCTTCGACGGCCCGGTGGACCACATGCGCGGGCAGTCGCTGCTGTGCGGCCACATCGCGGAGAACTACGCCGACCAGGACCTGGTCGTGGTCTCCCCCGATTCCGGCCGGGTGCGGGTCGCCGAGAAGTGGGCCGACGCCCTGGGCGGTGTCCCGCTGGCCTTCATCCACAAGACCCGCGATCCGCTGGTGCCCAACCAGGTGAAGTCCAACCGCGTGGTCGGCGACGTCAAGGACAAGACCTGCATCCTGACCGACGACATGATCGACACCGGTGGCACCATCGCCGGGGCGGTGAAGCTGCTGCACGAGGACGGCGCCAAGGACGTCATCATCGCCGCCACCCACGGTGTGCTGAGCGATCCCGCCGCGCAGCGCCTCGCCGATTGCGGCGCGCGTGAGGTGATCGTCACCAACACCCTGCCGATCACCGAGGAGAAGCGGTTCCCGACGCTGACCGTGCTGTCGATCGCCCCGCTGCTGGCCAGCACCATCCGCGAGGTGTTCGACAACGGCTCGGTGACCGGCCTGTTCGACGGGTCCGCGTAATGGCCCGGATCTACCACAACCCGCGCTGCTCGACGTCGCGCAAGACCCTGGAACTGTTGCGGGACAACGGGATCGAGCCGGAAATCGTGCTGTACCTCAACGATCCGCCGTCTCGCGCCGAGCTGGCCGCACTGATCGCCGACGCCGGGGTCGACGTGCGCACCGCCGTCCGCAGGAAGGAAGCTCTGTACCGCGAGCTGGGTCTCGACGACGTCGACGACGACGCACTGCTCGACGCCATGGTCGCCAATCCGATCCTCATCGAGCGGCCGTTCGTGGTGACCGCCAAGGGCACCCGGCTGGCGCGGCCCATCGACGCCGTCGACGAGATTCTGTAATGGGCTGGACCGCGGGCAGGCTGCCGTCGTTCGCCGGCCGGACCGTCGTGGTGACCGGCGCGAACAGCGGCCTGGGCGAGGTCACCGCCCGGGAGCTGGCCCGGGTGGGTGCGCGGACGATACTGGCGGTGCGCAACACCGCCAAGGGCGAGGCGGCTGCCGACACCATGTTCGGCAACGTCGAGGTCCGCGAGCTGGATCTGGCGAACCTGAGGTCGGTGCGGGCGTTCGCTGACGGCCTGGACGACGAGATCGACATCCTGATCAACAACGCCGGCATCATGGCGGTGCCCTACGGGCTGACCGCCGACGGATTCGAGAGCCAGTTCGGCACCAACCACCTCGGCCATTTCGCGCTGACCGGGCTGTTGCTGCCCAGGATCACCGACCGGGTGGTCACGGTGTCCTCGATGGCGCACTGGACCGGCCGGATCAACCTGGACGACCCGAACTGGAAGGCCCGACCGTATTCGGCGTGGGGCGCCTACGGGCAGTCCAAACTGGCGAACCTGCTGTTCACCCGGGAGCTGCAGCGGCGGCTGGACCACGGCGGTTCGGCGCTGCGGGCACTGGCCGCGCATCCGGGATACTCGGCCACCGAGCTGCAGAGCCACACCGGGCCGAACCTGAGCGGCAAACTGATGGTCATCGGGAACAAGCTGGCGACCAGTCCGGACTTCGGCGCCCGTCAAACCCTGTTCGCGGCCTCTCAGGACCTGGCCGGGGACAGTTTCGCCGGGCCCCGGTTCGGCTACGCCGGGCCCACGACCACCGTCGGCCGCTCCCCCGCCGCCCGCAACGACCGCACCGCCGCGGCGCTGTGGGAGCTCTCCGAGCAGCTGACCGGCGTCGACTTCGGGATCTGAGTCCGGATTTCCGTACGCACCCACCGGTGCGATAGCCTGAGCGGGCGTCACGGCGAGGGTGGTTGATCCACCGTTATCGACGGGGACCTTCGCACCACGCGAATTCTCTGCTCTGGCCGTGCCCGGATCCCCAGGTATCGAGTATCAGGAGCAACCCAGATGGCCAAGAACGCCAGCACCGGCAACAAACTCACCGCGACCGTGCGCACCGAGACCGGCAAGGGCGCCTCACGTCGCGCCCGCCGCAACGGCCGGGTGCCCGCTGTGCTCTACGGCCACGGCAGCGATCCCCAGCACCTCGAGCTCAACGCCCACGACTTCGCCGCCGTGCTGCGGAACGCCGGCACCAACGCCGTGCTGGCGCTCGACATCGACGGCAAGGAGCAGCTGGCGCTGACCAAGGCGCTGGAGATCCACCCGATCCGGCGCAACATCCAGCACGCCGACCTGCTGGTCGTCCGCCGCGGCGAGAAGGTGACCGTCGAGGTCAGCATCGTCATCGAAGGTGACGCCGCGCCGGGCACCCTGGTCACCCAGGACGCCATCTCCATCGAGATCGAGGCCGAGGCGCTGTCCATTCCGGAAAGCCTCACCGTCTCGGTGGCGGGCGTGGAGGCCGGCACCCAGATCACCGCCGGCCAGATCGAGCTGCCCGCCGGTGTCTCGCTGGTCGCCGATCCCGAACTGCTGGTGGTCAACATCGTCGCCGCGCCGACCGCCGAAGAGCTCGACGCCGAGGGCGCCGGCGAGTCCGAGGGTGCCGAGACGGGCGAAGCTGCCGCCGAGCCGGCCGCCGAGGCCGACGCCGAGTAATCCCGAACCACCCGAACGGAGTTGCCGTGGCCGACACCCTGCTTATCGTCGGCCTCGGCAACCCCGGGCCCAATTACGCGAAAACTCGGCACAACGTCGGGTTCATGGTGGCCGACGTGCTGGCCGGGCGGATCGGCGACGGGTTCAAGGTGCACAAGAAATCCGGTGCCGAGGTGGCTACCGGGCGTATCGCCGGCCGGCCGGTGGTACTGGCCAAGCCGCGGGTGTACATGAATGAATCCGGCCGCCAGGTCGGGCCGCTCGCCAAGTTCTATTCGGTGCCACCGGAGCAGGTGATCGTGGTGCACGACGAGCTCGACATCGACTTCGGCCGGATCCGGCTGAAGCTCGGTGGCGGTGAGGGCGGGCACAACGGCCTGCGGTCGGTGGTATCGGCGCTGGGCGGCAAGAACTTCCACCGGGTTCGGCTCGGCATCGGGCGTCCGCCCGGTCGCAAGGATCCCGCGGCCTATGTCCTGGAACCGTTCACCGCAGCCGAACGGGTGGAGCTGCCCACCATCTGCGAGCAGGCCGCCGACGCCACCGAACTGCTGATCGCCCAGGGCCTGGAGCCGGCACAGAACATCGTGCACGGCTGGAGCTGACCGGCACTGGGCGCCGCGTCCTCAGAACGCCTTCAGCAGCATCGCCCTCGCCCGCACCCGAACCGTCTCCAAGTTGGAACCGCGCAGCGCTTCCATCCGGTCCGCCATCTGCCGGCCGAGCTCGTCGAGCTCGTCGGCGGTGAGCCGAACCGACGGCGGCGGGGGCACCAGGTCGCGCTCTTCCTCCTCGGCGTGGGCCAGCAGCACGTTGATGAAGCTCTCCCACTCCGCCTGGTAGTCAACCGAACTCGGCGACGTGCGCAGGGCCACGGCCAGCTGGTCGTAGACCTGCCGGTGCTCGGCGTGCGCGATGGCGATCAGCGTGCTGGCGGAGGCCAGCGCCGGGTAGTACAGATCGTCTTCGATCCGCATGTGGATATCGAGCTCGACGAGCAGGCCGTCGATGTAGCGCTGCCGCTCGGCGGTTCCCGGCGGTGCGGCCAGCATTCGCTCGCCGAGCTGGTGCAGCAGCTTGTGGTGGTCGGTCAGGACGTCGTAGGCGTTCATCCCGCCACCTCCTCCACGATCTCGACGGGGCTGATATCTCCCGCGATGGCCGGCCGGCCCGCGCCGCGGACCTCGACCATGCCGTTGCGGGTGCGAGCCTGATAGCAGGGCAGCGGAGCCGAGGCCGGACCGCGCACGACCTCGCCGGTGCAGGCGTCGAATTGCGAACCGTGCCAGGGGCAGACGATGTTTCCGCGGTCGACCCAACCGTCGACCATCGGGGCGGCCAGGTGCGGGCAGAACTCGCCCACCGCGGCGACCTTGCGGTCGGCGCGGGCCAGCACCACACCGACGCCGTCGACCACGACCCGGTGCAGCTTGCCGTCGGCCAACGCCGCGTCCTCGATGACCGGCGTCCATTCGCGCGTATCCAGCCGGCGGCCGGACTGGTCGGTGCCGATGCCGGAGGCGAACACCAGGTGGCCGCCCAGATACCCGCTGAACATCGAAATCCCGTATCCGACAAAGGTAGCCAGCTGTGCACGGCCGTGCCGGTGGCGCCGGCGCTGGATCCACGACCAGATGTAGAGCCCGGTGGCGCCGAGGTTGAGCATGCCGTGGATCAGACCGATCCGGCGGTCCTGCTCATGGGTGTGCTGCCAGTCGGTGACGCCGGTGGCGGCCGAGCCCAGGTTCGCCAGAATGCCGACACCCAGGGTGTGCCCGGCCAGCCGGCCCGCGTGGTGGGCCTCGGGTCGCTCACCCAGTGCCACCTGGATGCCGTCGAGCACCAGGGTGGCGCCGAGCACCCCGCTGGCCAGCGAGGCCAGCGGCGGGTGCACCGGGTGGCCAAGCCAGACGCCGTTGAGGAAGTTCGTCACCCGATTACGCGCCGAGCCAAAGGAATTGAAGGCGAAGCTGAGCACGTTCTCGAAGCGGTAACTGGGGCGGTCGAGCCACTCCTGACGGCCCAGTGCCTCGATCACCTCGGCGCGCCGCCGGTTCAGCGCAGAGATCCTGCGGCGTTTTCGGTCAGCCATGGTGTGCATTCCTTTCTCGTGGGTCTGGTCAGAAGGCCAGGCCATAGCCGGTGCCGGCTAACCCGGGTCCCGATGATTGGGAGTTGACTCCCCACGGCACCAACGGATTTGGGCCATACGGCACCCAGGGGTTGGTGCCACCCACGACGCAGTAGATGGCCTGTCCGCAGTCCTCGGTGTCGCCGGGCGCACTGACGAGAGTGGCTCCGGCGGATTCGCCGACGCCCACCCCGACGGTGGCGGTCGATGCCATGGCCACCAGGCCCACGATCCTTGCGATTCGGTACCCGGCAGACATGTCTACATCCCCTTGCGTTCTCGGACTGGGTACCCGGAATTTACCAAGTTTTTGTCATAGGACAAAATTCATCTGTTCGTCGCGGTCAGGACACCCGCAGCCCACAAAACTGAGAAGTCGCTGGATAAGCTGTCAATCGTGACGTTGATTACCGGCTCGACCGCCAATCAGATCGCCGAGAGCGTTCGCGGCCTGGTGCTGCGCGGCGACTTCACACCCGGCACGGTGCTGCCGCCGATCCGGACCCTGGCCATCGATCTGCGGGTGAATCGCAACACCGTCGCGGCGGCCTACCGTCAGCTGATCGCCGCCGGGCTGGCCGAGGCGCAGGGTCGGCGCGGCACCGCTATCACCGCGCTCCCCGAGGTGCACACCGAATACCTGCCCGAGGACAGCCTCGTCGACCTCGCCAGCGGGAACCCGGACCCGGCGCTGCTCCCCGACCTCCGTCAGACGTTGATCGAAATGCCTTATGATGCACCGCTTTACGGAGCCTCAGCGATCACCGAACGGTTGTTGAACGCCAGCCGGGCGATGTTCGAGGGACACCTCGACGAGTCCGGCACGGTGGTGGTCACCCACGGGGCGGTCGACGCAGTGGAGCGCGTCCTTGACAGTTTCGTCACCCGCGGCGACACCGTCGCCGTTGAGGATCCGTGCTTTCTGGCCAGCATCGGCACCATCCGGCTCAACGGCTATCAGCGCGCCGCGGTGCCGATCGACGAGGCGGGCATGACCGCACCCGGACTTCGGCACGCGATCGCCAATATCGGTGCCCGCGCGGTCATCATCACGCCCCGTGCGCACAACCCGACCGGGGCGTGCATCACCGCCGAACGCGCCGCCGAGCTCCGGGCCGTACTGGCCGACTATCCGGAAGTACTGGTGATCGAGGACGACTACCTCTCCGGGGTCTCGTCGGCGCCCTACCACCGGGTGACCCCGCCGACCACCAAACGCTGGGCACTGATCCGCTCGGTGGCGAAGTTCCTGGGCCCTGATCTACGACTGGCACTGGTGGCCACCGATACCCGCACCGCCGGGGTACTGGGCAACCGACTGCGGGAGGGCAAGAACTGGGTCAGTCATCTCCTGCAGTCGGCGGCGGCCCATCTGCTGACCGACCCGGATACCGTGACCCGCCTGCGCGACGCGCGCGCCGGTTACCGCGAGCGCGGCCGGCTAATGATTGATTCCCTTGCCGAGCAAGGGATTTCGGTGTTCGGCGATCCGGACGGGCTGAACGTGTGGATCGACCTGCCCGACGCCGAGTCCGTCGACGAGACCGAGAGCCGGCTCGCCGAGGCGCACTGGGCGGTGAAGTCCAGTCGGTTGTTCGCCGTCGACCCGTTTGAGCCGCGGCACGGGATCCGGGTGACCACGGCGACCATCGACGCCCAGCAGGCCGCCCGGTTCGCAGCCGCCCTGGCGGAGACCTTCGACGCCCTGGACATCACCCGCGGAAACTGAGCGGGGTCAGCCGCGGCTGCGGCGACGCCCCGGCGGACCGGCGTTCAGCGAGCCCGCGGTGGTCTGCGGTACCGCCTTGATCGAGGTGCTACCCCGGGTGTCACAGCGCTGTAGCGAACCGTTGTCCTGGCAGGTCGGCCGGGCGACGGCAACCGGGGCCGACATGATCGAGGTGACCATCAGACCGGCCAACAGCACCGCCGTCGTCTTTCCGCTCTTGGTCATACCGCCCCTCTCGCCGCGCCGGGAGTCCTTCGACCCCGATGAAAATCCTTGTGCTGCCCCGTATCTGTGCATTTCGACCACCTCTACGGACAGGCCGACATCAGCACGACCGTTTCCGGCCCCAGGGGAGTATTCGCCGCCGCCGCACGCGCGACGGCGTCGGCGTAGGCGTCGTCCTCGGTCCGCCCGGCGCCGCCGGCAACGCCACCGGTGGTGGAGTCTCCGATCGACATGATGCACAGGCGATCGTTGGAGACCTCGTCGCTGGTGCACTGCTGGGCGCCGGCGGCCTCACAAACCGCGACGACCGCCGCGGCGGCCGCGTCGTCATCGGGCCCGAAGGCGGTGTAGCCGACCAATTGGCCGTTGACCAAGCCCGATCCCACCGCCTGCGCCATGTCACCGGAGTCCTCGACCACCCCGCCGGGCCCCCCGGCCCAGGCCGGACCGGTGCATGCCAACGCAACGAGGCCTGCGGCGAAGCACCCCACCAGATACGTCCGCGCACGGATGCTCATCGATGCCGACCCTTCTCCTTGAGGCAATTTCGCCGACAGTAGCACCCCGAGGGCGCTGCCGCTGAGATCGAAAGCGGCTACCAGCCCCAGATCATTCCGCGACGCACGCCGCCGATGCCGCCGATCATCCCCATTCCCGCATTGGGCGCCCGGGTCTGCGGGACCGCCTTGATCGACACGCTGCCGTTCGTCTCGCACCGGGTGACACCGCCGGCCTCGTTACAGGTCGGGCGTGCGGCGGCCGACGGCGCCGACAGCAGCGTCGTGACCATCAGCGCGGCCATCAACAGGGCACTTTTTCCGCGTAGCTTCATGCACACTTCCCCTTACCGGGCCTATGGCTCGTCATCACGGGCAGGCCGAGATCAGCATCCGAGCGCTCGCCGGGAACGGATACCCGCTGTCCACGGCATGCTGGTAGGCGTCGTC
>WBZQ01000901.1_pt1 | contig 10662 bp, 12 predicted proteins | sample 5204251 | NCBI WGS metagenome assembly WBZQ01 (sample SAMN12412402, study PRJNA552823) | activated sludge metagenome | isolation source: activated sludge from nitrification reactor of wastewater treatment plant... | place: USA: Virginia | collected 2017-09 | reverse complement strand
GTTCAGGCGTTTCGGTTAAGAAACGAGCTTCGAGACCGGGTCACCCCGGAGACACTGGTCTGTCGCTGCGAAGACATCCCCTTCGGCCGGCTCGACAGGACATGGGGCGCGCGTGAGGTCAAGCTCCTCGCACGTGTGGCGATGGGGCCCTGTCAGGGCCGGATCTGCGGCCCCGCGCTCGAGTTTCTATGCTCCAAGAACCCCGTTCATCCTCGCTTCCCCCTCAGACCCACCGCGGTCCGCGACCTCGCCGAGCTCACCCTTGAATCAGCCGTTCACGAGCCGGCTTCAGGACGCGATCAGCACTCAACAGCGACGGAATGACACGGCTTGCGGGACCCGCGCCCTAGAGCCGGCTGGAGGCCTCCCGGCGTTTTCGCTCGGCGTCCACGTGCCGGCAGATCACGTGAATCACCGCGAGATGGATCTCCTGTACGTGCGCGGTCTCGAGCGACGGAACCACGAGGCCGACATCCCACCGCACGGCCTCTTCGCGACCCTTTTCGCCCGTGAAGAGGAGCGTCGTCAGGCCAATGGTGCGCGCAGCGTCGCGGGCCTTCAGGACGTTTGGGCTCCTGCCGGATGTTGAGAGGCCTACCGCGACATCGCCCGGCCTTCCCAGTCCCTCCAGCTGTCTTGCGTAGACCGCCGAGAAGTCGTAATCGTTGGCGCAGGCGGTGAGCGTGGCGACATCGGCGTTCAGCGCGACCGCGGGCAGGGCGGGACGGTCTTCCTTGTAGCGCACCAGAAGCTCGGCGGCGAAGTGCAGGGCCTGCGTCGCGCTGCCGCCGTTTCCAAACGTGAAGACGGTCCTCTTGGCAAGAACCGCGTCCGCGACCACCCGGCAGGCTTCCGAGATCGAAGGACCCATGCTCTCCTCGGCCCCGCGCGAAAGCTCCGCGAGCGTCTCAAAGTGATCGCCGAAGATCGGACTCACGCTTGCCCCCGCACTCCAGACATGCGATTCACCAGCGCCGTCGTCGAGCGGCCTTCCACGAGCGGAATCAACACCACATCGCCTCCGTAGGAGCGGACGAAGGGCGCGCCCACGACCGTCGCCTCCTCGTAGTCGCCGCCCTTGACCAGCACATCGGGCCTGAGAAGCTCTATCAGGTTCTTCGGCGTGTCGTCGTGAAAGAGCGCGATGAAATCCACCGCATCCAGCCCGCCGAGGACCTGGGCACGGTCCCTCGCGCTCAGGATCGGCCGGGTCTCTCCCTTCAGACGGCGGACCGACTCGTCGCCGTTGAGGCCCACAACCAAGGCGTCCCCGAGCCTTCGCGCCTCGGTGAGGAGCTGTACATGCCCCGGGTGCAGGAGGTCAAAGCAGCCGTTCGTGAAGACAATCCGCTTGTGCGCGCGCCGCAGTGTGGTCGCCACGGCGCGGAGGTGCTCGTCGTCGAGGAGCTTCTCTTCCGGCAGGGCTCGCGTCTCGTCGAGGAGGTCGGCCCACCTCACGGGGGTCGTTCCGACGCGCGCGACCGCGCAGCCCGCCGCGCGGTTCGCGATCTCCGCGGCCGCGAAGACGTCCAGGCCAGCTCCCATCGCCAGGCCGAGAGCCGCGAGCACCGTGTCCCCGGCTCCCGTCACGTCGAAGACCTCGCGCGCCCTCGTCGCCAGGCGGCGAGCCTCCCGCTCACGTTCGAGAAGCAGCATGCCCTCCTCCGAGAGCTTCACGAGCACCGCGTCGAGCCCGAGCCGCTCGCGAAGGTCGTTCCCCAGTGCCTCCACGCGCGTGAGATCCCGCGCCTCCTGTCCGGTCACAACCTCGAGCTCCTTGCGGTTCGGGGTGACGACGCTCGCGCCCGCGTAGCGCGCGTAGTCGCGGCCCTTGGGATCGACGAGGGCCGGGATCCCCCTCTTTCTCGCGGCGGCCACCAGCCTCCCCAAGAGGTGAGGTGTCAGCGTGCCCTTCGCGTAATCCGACAGCAAAAGCACGTCCGCCGATGCGATCGCCGCCAGGGCCGCGGCGCTCAACGCGGCCTCGGCCGCCGCGCTCAGGCCCGCCGGGATCTCCTGATCGACACGAAGAAGCTGGCGCCCTTCGGCAACCATCCGCCTTTTCACCGGCGTCGCCCGCGAGGGATCGGTCACGATCAGACCGCCCCCGCCGGGCAAGGACGTCAGACGCTTCGCCAGCCACGCGCCCTCTTCTTCGGGTCCGACCGCCCCGAGCGCGATGGTCCTCGCGCCCAGCGCGGCCAGGTTCTCGACGACGTTGCCCGCGCCCCCCGCGCGCCGACCGATCGCGCGGAGCGACAGCAAGGGCACGGGAGCCTCCGGGGCGATGCGCGTGACGTCGCCGATCCAGGTCTCGTCGAGCATCAGATCGCCGACGACCGCGACCGTGACGCTCGGTGCCGCGGCGGCCAGCGCGGCCAGCTGGCGGGGCGTCAATCGCGCACCCCGACCCCCAGGACCAGAGCCTGAGCCAAGAGCGGCAGGAGGATCTCGTGATGCCCCGTGATCGCGTAGGAGCGCCCGCCCGCAAGCGTCGGGCGCTTGAGCACGTTCTCGCTCGGCCGGTAATGGCGAATCATGTCGAGGTCCACGGTCGTGAAGTCGCGGACGTCGTGGCCCAGGTTCCTGGCCATCGAGAGGGCCTTCAGGAAGACCTCCGGGAGGATCACGCTGGAGCCCGCGTTGATGAACACACCCCCTCCGCCGAGCCCTCCAATCACCCCGCGGATCGTCTCGAAGTCGCGGATCGACATCTCGCCGACCAAAGCGCCGTCCATGTCTGGGTGCTGCACGAGCGTGTCGGTCCCGAGCGCCACGTGAACCGTGAGAGGAATCCCAGCCTCGTGTGCCGCCGCGAAGACCGAGAGCCCGCGATACGGATAGCGGCTCCTCGCGATGGCCTCGCCCAGGGCCGCGCCGTAGCCGAGCCCCTTCGCGTGCCCGGCCCGAAGCGCCCGAAAGATCCCAACGCCCGTTTCGCGGCTCATTCCAAACTCGCCGTCCGAGAGGACCGAGCCAACATCCTCAGACGTCTTGCCGTGGTAGGCGATCTCGAAGTCGTGGATGCCGCTGGCGCCGTTCGTCGCGAGGGCCGTGATGAAGCCGCGGCGCACGAGATCGATCACGATCGGCGAGAGCCCGGTCTTGAGCACGTGGGCGCCGAAGCCGAAGACCACAGGCCGGCGTGCGTCCCGCGCCTTCGCGATCGCGCCGGCGACAGCCTTCAGGGCCTCCGCCCCGAGAATCCGCGGCAGCCCGTCCCAGAAGCGGATGAACGAGTCCGTCTCGGCCGGACGCACCGCGAAATCCTCGACCCGCACCTTGAACTTGCGGGTCGCGATCGGATACGTGGTCACGCGGCGGCGCGTGCGCGCTGAGGCCGGACGATCGGCTTTCGCAGGCATAGACGTGAAGGATGCGCTGGGTTCTGAGATTAGGAAAGCCCGGTCAGCGTCCCGAGCCGCGCGAGCGCGTCGGCAAGGCTTGTCGCGAGCATCACGGCCGCCGGGTTCTCCAGCCAGGCGCGTTCACGGAGCACCCGCGGCCGGTTCGAGCGACCGTGACCCGTGAGAACGTGGACCGAGGCGGCAGCACCCAGCGCCAGACCCGCCCCAATGTCGTCCCATTTGTCTCCGACGACGGCACACCGAGCCGCGGATAGCCCATGCCTCAAGAGCGCCCGTTGATGAAGCTCGATGCCCGGCTTCCGGCATGAACAGGCCACGGCGTATTCCTTGACGACGCCGTCCGGATGGTGCGGGCAGACAAGTATCTCGGCGATCGGAACCCCAAGCTTCCGAAGCCTCCTCTCGACCTCGGCGTTCACCGCCCGCACGTCGTCCCAGCTAAGCCTTCCCCGGGCGATTCCCGATTGGTTCGTGACCACGAAGAGCCGTGTTCCGCGGTTCGTGAAGCGCGCCAGGCCGGAGGCTCCCCGCGAAAGCCGAACGCCGCGCGGGTCGCCCAGAAATCCCTTCTCGACGATCAGGGTGCCGTCGCGGTCGAGGAAGATCGCGTCGAGGCTCAGCGGCCGCGCACCCTCTCAGGGCCCAGACGGGGGCGGTGCGCCGACGGCCCCTTCGATCGCCGCGACCAGCGAGGTCAGGTCCTTCTTGCCCGAGAGCTTGGCAACGACCTTGCCATCTCGCGCGTAGAGCACGGAATACGGAACGGTTCCGTCCCAATCGCGATCGACCGCAGCGAAGAACGTCCTCGGCTCCGGCGCCTTGGCAATCCACGTCACAAACGACACGCCGTTTGCCTTCAGGAAGCTGGGCACGAGGGGCGCTGACTTCCTCGCGTCAATCGAGACCAGCACAATGGCCAGGTCGCGGGCGGGATACTTCTTCGCGGCCGCGGTCAGGATCGGCATCTCCTCGCGACACGGCTCGCACCAGGTCGCAAAGAAGTTCACGAGAAGAACCCGTCCCCGGTGGTGCCCGACCACGCGGTTCTTGTACTGCTCCGGCCTCAGGAGCTTGACCGAAGAAGCCGCGCCGGCGTCGTTCGCGGCGAAAAGAGAGAGAAGGAGAAAGACGCCAGAGACCTTCAACCCGCGTTTCATTCGAGGAGCCTTTCGAATGCGCTCTCCCAGATCGTCTTCAGGGTGACAAGCTCCTCGTCGAGAGCGACGTTCCCATCGATTCGCACGCAAAGCCGCGAGGGCACGACCGTGCCGATCGTCTCGAACGGAATCTCATGCGATCGGGCGAGGTCGGAAACCCGCTCCTTTGCCGCGGGCGCGAACGAGATCAGAACCCGAGGCGCCGGCTGAGAAAAGAGGACGCGCGTGGCGGCTTCCGGCTCTTCCGCGAGCGATCCGCCCGAAAGATCGACGGTTGCGCCCAACGCCTCGGCTCCCGAGATCGACGACTCCGCAAGCCCGACCGCGAGCCCGTCCGGCAGATCGTGCGCGGAGGAGAGAAGCCGCTCGGCGGAAAGCTCGACGAGAAGCCGCACGGTTCTCGCGACCGCCGAAAGGTCCAGCGACGGACACGGGCCGTCCTCCCTTCCCAGGATCGTCGCCAGGTACTCGCTGGCCCCCAGCTCGTCGCGCGCCTCGCCCAAGACCGCCACGACATCGCCGGCGCGTCGAAAGCAACTGGGTACGTGCCCTTCGACGTCGTCCAGAAGGCCGACCATGCCGATCGTGGGCGTGGGGGCGATCGCCCGTCCGTCCGTTTCGTTGTACAGAGAGACATTCCCCGAGATGATGGGTGTTTCGAGCGCGAGGCACGCCTCCGAGATGCCCCGGACCGACGCGGCAAGCTGCCCGAGGATCTCCTCCCTCTCCGGGCTCCCGAAGTTCAGGCAGTCCGTGACGGCGAGGGGACGCGCCCCGACACATGCGAGGTTCAGGGCCGCCTCCGCGACCGCGTGCGCGGCGCCGCGCTCGGGATCCTGGGACACATAGCGCGGGTTCACGTCGGCCGTCATCGCAAGGCCCCTTGAGGTCCCCGGCACGCGCACGATCGCGGCGTCGCCACCTGGCCCCGCGACCGTGGAGGCGCCTACGCTCCAGTCGTACTGTCCCGTGATCCAGCCCTTCGCCGAGAGGTTCGGAGACGCCAACAGGCGCCTCAGCGCCTCGCTCTCGGCAGGCAGCGAGCCCGGCACGAGAACGACCCCGGACGCCGCATCGGTTGAGGTCTGAAGAGCGTACGGACGCCGGTAGACCGGAGCGTCCTCGACGAGCGGCGCGATCGGAAGCTCCGCCACCAAAGTCCCATCGAAAAGGAGCTCCATCCGCGGTTCGGCGATGACCTCCCCGATCGCCTCCACGTCCACATCCCACTTGCGAAAGACCCGGGCGATCTCCTCCTCGCGCCCTTTCCGGCCGACGATCAGCATCCGCTCCTGAGACTCCGAGAGCATCAGCTCGTAGGGCGTCATTCCGGGCTCCCTCGTCGGAACCCTTTCGAGGTGAAGCCTCATGCCGACGCCCCCGCGCGCGCACATCTCGAAAGACGACGAGGTCAGCCCGGCCGCGCCCATGTCCTGGATGGCCTGGACCGCATCTCCCTCGAGCACCTCCAGAACCGCCTCCATCAGCAGCTTCTCAACAAACGGGTCGCCGACCTGTACGGTGGGGCGCCGGCGCGACTTCTCGTCGTCGAAGACATCGGACGCCATGGAGGCGCCGTGAATGCCGTCGCGTCCGGTCTTGGAGCCCACATAAAGAACCGGGTTCCCGGGCCCTCCGGCTCGCGCGCGGAAGATGCGGTCGTGCCTTACAAGGCCCACGGCCATTACATTCACGAGGATGTTCTTGTTGTAGGAGGGGTGGAAATACGTGGACCCGCCCACCGTCGGGATCCCCATGCAGTTGCCGTAGCCGCCCACCCCTCGCACCACCCCGTCGATCAACGCGTGCATCCGCGGCGCGGCCGGATCCCCGAAGAACAGCGGGTCGAGGAGCGCCAAGGGCCGCGCGCCCATCGTGAACACATCGCGCAGGATCCCTCCCACACCCGTGGCCGCGCCCTGGTACGGTTCGATAAACGACGGGTGGTTGTGCGATTCCATCTTGAAGACGACCGCCAACCCGTCGCCGATGTCCACCGCCCCGGCGTTCTCCCCGGGCCCCTGCAGCACACGCGGTCCGCGGGTTGGGAACTCCCTGAGGAAGATCTTCGAGGACTTGTACGAACAGTGCTCGCTCCACAGCGCGGAAAAGATGCCGAGCTCGACGAGGTTGGGCGCGCGGCCCAGAAACTTGAGAATCCTCTCAAACTCGTCGTTGGTGAGCTTGTGCTCGGCCAAGACCGCATCGGTGATCCACAGAGGGCGGGCGATGGGTTCGGAGACCGCGCTCATCGGGCGCCTCTCAGGCGGCTAGCGACCGGGTCGCCAAGGTGTGAGCCGCGGCCAAAAAGAGCCGGGCGCCATCCGTTCCGCCGAGGAGATCCTCACAAGCCCGCTCGGGATGCGGCATCAGCCCCACGACATTGCCTTCCCGGTTGGCAATCCCCGCCACGTCGTCCAGGGAGCCATTGGGGTTGGCCCCGGCGACCCTTTCGCCGCGCGCGTCGGTGTAGCGAAACACAATCTGGTCCCGCTCGATGAGCCTCGCGAGCTCGGCCGCCGCGATCTGAAAGCTTCCCTCTCCATGCGCGATCGGCATTCTCAGAACATCGCCCTTGGAGAGCGTGGCGGTGAACGGAGTCCGGGTCGTCTCGACGCGCACGAACACATCGCGGCACAAGAAGCGCAATCCGCTGTTGCGAAGAAGCGCGCCGGGGAGAAGACCCGCTTCACAAAGGACCTGAAACCCGTTGCAAATACCAAGGACCGCACCTCCTCTCGCCGCGTATTGGGCCACCGACTCCATCACGCGGGAGAACCGAGCCATCGCGCCGGCGCGCAGGTAGTCCCCGTGCGCAAACCCGCCGGGAAGGATCACAAGGTCCGGATCGCCGAGGTCCGTGGCGTCATGAAACAGCAGGCGGGCGTCCGCTTTCATGACCGTTTCGGCGGCCGCCTTGGCGTCGCGATCGCAATTCGAGCCTGGAAAGACCACCACGGCGACCCGCAGCCGCGGCGTGGCCAAGGCCGGGCTCACCCGATCACCTCCACCTCGAAGTCCTCGATGACGGGGTTGCACAGAAGCGTTTCGGCCATGCGCGAGGCCGCCCGGCGGGCCGCCTCGGGATCGTCTGCGGAAACGTCCACGCGAAACACCTTCCCCGCCCGAACCTCGAGGACGTCCGAGTGCCCAAGCCGGGCGAGGGCCCCGGCGATGGCCTTGCCTTGCGGGTCGAGAATCCCGGCCTTTGGAAGCACACAAATATGAACTCTCATGGACAGGTCCTCATCTCGCACGCCGGACGCTCGCCTCGTCCGTCACCGTCGCAGGCATCGGAAAACGCTGTACCCAAAGACGCGGGCCCCAGCCATGCCGTCGGCCGATCGGGCGGCGCGATCACACAGGGAAGAACGACACCCATCTCGTGGAGCGTCTCGCGAAGGGTCCTCGCGGCCAAGCCCGGCGTGTTGTTCTGCTTGGACACATGGAGCACGGCGACGGCGCGCGTCCGTGGGCCCACAAGGCCGTAAAGCGCCGCAGCCGCGGCGTCGTTGGACAAGTGCCCAACGTCGGACAGGATGCGCCTCTTGAGCATCGCGGGATACGGCCCCGAACGCAGAAGGTCCACGTCGTGGTTCGCCTCGAGGCCCAGAACGTCACAGTCGGCGAGCGCCTCCAAGACCTTTCGGGACACATGCCCAAGGTCGGTCGCGATTCCCACGCGGCGCCCGCCGGAGTCCGCGGCCACATAGCAAACCGACTCGTGCCCGTCGTGGGGTGTCGCGGTCACGCGAAGGGTCAGCTCGCCGGAAACCGCAACCTCGTCCCCGCCGCGCACGGTCCTTATGTCGGCAAAGAGCGGCCCCGGAAGGCGCGCCGCGCGGGCGGTGCCCTCGGTCGCGTAGACGCGCAGTCCCCGCTTGAGAGCGAAGTCGGCGGCGCTCCGGGCGTGGTCCTGGTGCTCGTGCGTCACGAACACGGCCTGGATATCGCAGAGCGAGGCTCCCAAGGCCTTCAGGCGCCGCGAGGTCTCGCGCACGGAGAGGCCGGCGTCGATCAGGACAGCGGTCCGCCCGCTCCTGACAACCGCACAGTTTCCGGAGGACCCGGAGCCCAGAAACGCGACCTCGATCACGCCCGCCTCACGAAACGCCGGTGCTTCCGAAACCGCCGCGATCCCGCGCGGTGGCGGCGAGCGCCCCCTCGAACGGAGCCGGTTCGAACTTCGCCCGTGAGACCCTCGCGATGACCAATTGGGCGATTCGGTCCCCGCGCCGGATCGTCACGGGCTCCTGGCCCAGGTTGACCACCACCGCGGCAACCTCCCCGCGATAGTCCGCGTCGATCGTGCCGACTCCGTTGGCAAGCGCGAGGCCTTTGTGAAGCGCGAGCCCGGAACGCGCGCGCACCTGCCCTTCGTAGCCTTCGGGAATCTCGAGCGTCAGGCCGGTCGGGACCGCGAGGCGGGCCAGCGGAGGGAGCGTGACGTCCGCATCCACGGCCGCGCGGAGGTCGGCGCCCGAAGAGTGCTTCGAGGCGTATTGCGGAGGCGCGAGATCGGCGAACTCCCTTCGAACATGAAAGCGCACGACCGGGCCGGATCCCTCTTGGGTGGTCACGCCGCAAGCTCTCCGGCCAGGTCGTCGACGCTTGCCCCGGCAAGAGCCGGCCCCGCCACGCCCAGGCTCAGAACGCCGCCGGGCGCGAACAGGCCCACTGCCGCCTCGTTCAGGGCCTCGATCGTCACGGCCTCGAACTCGGCGATGACCTCGTCGGGATCCCGGGGCGCCCCCCGATAAAGCCAGTCCCGCGCCGCGGCCTCGCGCCGTGAGGACGTGGATTCCAGCGAAAGCGCGATCTCGCCTCGAACCTGGTCCTTGGCTCGCCGGAGCTCCGACCGGGTGAGGTCGCCGCGCCTGAGGTTCGAGAGGATCCGCGCCGTGCTGCGCACCAGCCTCGGGAGGTTCCTCGGCGCCGTCGCAGCCTCGATCAAGGCCAGGCCGGCGGCCTTGTGCAGCGTCAGGCCCGAGCCCACGTGATAGGCAAGGCCTCGCCTTTCGCGCACGTCCCGCCACAGCCGGGACGAGACGCCGCCTCCGAGGATGGTCGTCGCAAGCCAGGCGGCGGGAGCGGTCTTATGGCCGTAAGGAATGGCCGGCGCTCCAATGAGGAGGTGGGTTTGAGTGAGATCCGGTCGCGCCACATGAAACGCTCCCGCGTGCGCTCGTGGAGCGCTCCCCGACCGCCGGACCGCCCTTCGCCGCGCGGTGGTCTGGCCCGCTTCCGGCTCGTTTCTCGACATCCGCTTGCGGGGCGACGGCTTTGAGCGGCTCCGGAGCATCCTTGAAACCAAGTCCAGGAGGCCGGATGGCTCGAACGCTCCCGCGGCGACGAGGACCATTCTCTCGGGGCGCAGGATGGCCTCGAATCGTTCGACAAGCGTTTCGCGCGTGAGATCCCGAACGCTTTCCTCGGTTCCGAGAATCGGTTCGCCCAGCGGATGGCCCGCCCAGAGGTTCCCCACGAGCGTGTCGTGCAACCGGTCCTCGGGGACATCGTTGGCCTCGGCCATCTCCTCCAGGATCACGGCCCTTTCGGTCTCGACGTCCTCTCCGGTAAAGACCGGCGCTTCGGTCAGATCGAAGAGCAGATCGAGAGCCTCCGGCAGTCGCTCGGCCGTCGTGCGGGCATGGAAGGCGACCGATTCCTTGGTCGTGTACGCGTCGCAATCCCCACCCAGCCGGTCCGTCAGGCGCGCGATCGAAGCCCCCGACCGCCGCCGCGATCGCTTGAACAAAAGGTGCTCCAGGAAATGGGTCGCCCCCCGCTGCCGGGCCTCCTCGTCCGCCGAGCCTCCCCGCGCATAGAGGCCCACGGCAACGCTCCGCACATCGCGCATCGGGTCGAGCCAGACGGCAAGTCCGTCTTCTCGTCTGTGGACTTCGATCAAGGCGGGGCGATCTTACCGAGGGGCGTCGAGGCCTCGCCCGATAACCTCGCACCGCCTAAGATCACCGCTCATGACGCTCTTCATTGAGTTTGACCGCGAGGACGACGGGCGATGGCTGGCCGACATCCCCGCACTGCCCGGCGTTACCGCGTACGGCGCTTCCCGCGAAGAGGCCACCTATCGAGTTAAGGCGCTTGCCCTTCATGTGATCGCCGACCGGATCGAG
>WBZQ01002971.1_pt1 | contig 10664 bp, 12 predicted proteins | sample 5204251 | NCBI WGS metagenome assembly WBZQ01 (sample SAMN12412402, study PRJNA552823) | activated sludge metagenome | isolation source: activated sludge from nitrification reactor of wastewater treatment plant... | place: USA: Virginia | collected 2017-09 | reverse complement strand
CTGCGTCGCATGCTCGGTCAGTTCACGCAGCAGCATCTGCGCCTCTGGCACCGGCCAACCGATGATGCGGCCGGCATGCGAGGACAGGTACAGCGACTTTCGTCCCGTCTTGCGATGCGTGCGCACAAGGCGCTGACGCACCGGGGCAAAGTCCCGCACCTCCTGCTCGGTAAAGGTGAAACCCAGAGCGCCCTTCGAAAAGATGCGGGAATGCTCGCAGATCAGGTTCTCGATCTGCATCTTGGTCCTGGCATCCAGCATGTCATACGCGGCGCGCATGTCGGCGAACTGCGTGTCACCGCCCTCGGGCGGGATCACATGCGCGCATAGCAGGGAGTAGCGGGACGGGATGACCTTGTAGCTGCTGTCGCTGTGCCACAACTGGTTGCCCAACCCGAACAGCCGCTTGCGGTCGTCACGACCCAGGATCGATCCATCCGGCGCCAGGTTGGAGATATCAGATAGCGCTGGATCCTTAAGGCGTACACCCTCCGCCGCGTGGATCTGGCGATACAACGGCTCCAGGTCCCCGAAATTCCTGGTGAACGCCACTTGCTGCTCGGTTGTCAGCGGCACGCCCTGACGAAACACCAGTACCGCGTATTGATCCATGCCAGCATCAACCGCCTCCGCCTCCTGCCGTGTCAGCGGTTTGCTGATATCGACTCCGGAACACTCAGCCGCGAAGACCGGGTGAAGTGGTGTGAACGTCACGGTCATGACATGGTCCTTTCGCAAGGAGTCCGTCAGCTTGCACGCTTGAAGATTAGCAGCAGTGCCGCGATGATCATCCCGATGGCCCAGCCAAACAGCAGGGCGGGATTCATGCCGGCCATGAAAACGGCGGCACCGACAGCGACGAAGCTGATCACCGCACCCACCGCCCACCAGACCCACATCTGGGTCATGCGGTCACTGCGCATCCAATCAGGACTCGCGGCCGAGCAACGGGAACTGCATGCAGAGAAGATCCGCCCCGGTCGATCCGGCGGTCAGCGTCGCGGCGGCATCGTCAGGTCCCACAAAAATGCAGGAATTCACGCCCAACAACGCACCACCAGGCACGCAAGCCGATCCAGCCGTCACCAACCAGAACTGGCCGCCACCGGTTGCGGGGTTGGGTCCGGTCACGGAACCGTTGCCAGCGACGGTATAACGCCACGTGCCCAGGCCATCCTGGGTCGTTTCGATCACCTCGGTGCCTTTGACCCCTGTCAGACCCGCACGTTCAGCCTCGGTCAGCGGGGGCAACGGGCCGCAGGTCGACTCGCGATGCTGCCAACGGGCGCGCGCGTCGCGCAGTTGCTGCCGGTAGGCCGGCATGTAACGCGCGCCGGGATCCCAGGAGTTGCGCAGCGTGAACCAGGAGACACCTTCCTCGGCCGCGATGATGGGTCCGTAGGCAGAATAGCGGTCGGTGTAATGAACCGCCACCGACGCGACATCGTGGATTCCCATTTTGCCGCCGCCCTGCACGATCACCTGGTACTGATCGGCGGAGTGAAAATGCGGCTTGACGATCGCGCCTGCATCCTTCTCGACCAGAAACGCCATCGGATAGACGATGTCATCCGCAGGCGGGGCCTCACCCTCCTGCAGCGTGTTACGATTCTTGCCGATAAAAGTCGTAATCCAGCCGTTGCCCGTTCTGCGGCGATTGGCTTGGAGTGCGGCGACGCTGTCAGCAGTGAGGATCATGGCATCCCTCGGTGATCATTTGGTAAGCCACTCTACACCCAAACGATCGGAAAACGCCAGTTGCCGCCGCCAGCGCGCATGATAGACACGACGATGGCAACATGGAGAGCGACCGTGCCCTACAGCCCCTTCGATCTGACCGGCAAAACCGCGCTGGTGACAGGCGGAAACAGCGGCATTGGCCTGGGTATGGCCAAGGCGATGGCCGAGGCCGGCGCCAATATCGTCATCTGGGGCACGAACGCCGAAAAGAACGCCGCGGCCAAGGCCACACTCGATCCAACCGGCCGGCGGATCGAAACGATGATCTGCGATGTCGGGAATGAAGCCTCGGTGGACGCCAATTTCGCGCGGGTCGTTGAGATGTTCGGCCAGGTCGATGGCTGCTTCGCCAATGCCGGCGTCTCGGGACGCGGTGTCACGACCTTCCTGGAAATGTCATCCGAGGAATGGCATCGCGTCACGCGTATCAACCTGGACGGTGCGTTCTACACGTTCCGCGCCGCGGCGCGTCACATGGTCGGGCATGGCAGGGGCGGCGTGCTGGCCGGCACCGCGTCACTGGCAGCGATCGAAGCGTCACCGCGCAGCGAGCATTACGCCGCCACAAAGGGGGGTATGATCTCGATGGTGCGGGCGTTGGCGGTGGAATTTGCCCGCCACGGCATCCGATCGCACGCGATCCTGCCCGGGTGGATCGAAACCGACATGACCGCGAAATGGTTCCAGACGGATGGGTTTCGGACCAAGGTCGCACCGAGGGTGCCGATGCGGCGCTGGGGCGAGGGCGATGATTTCGGCGGCATCGCCGTCTACCTCATGAGCGACGCGTCCCGCTATCACACGGGTGACACGTTCATCATCGATGGCGGCTATTCGCTGTTCTGATCACGGTTTCCACAAATGCCATGGCGGGATTCTGGGATCCCGCTGGCGCTGGACATAGTAGGGGATGTAGGGGCGATACGCCTCGAACACACGACGCAACTCGCCCACCGGCTCGTCGTGCTGGTCAACGCGCAGATCGATGCGGGCGAATTGGTCCTGGTCGTAGACCAGGATCGCAGCGGACACCTGTCCGCCGACCTGGCCGCCGGCGTCGCGTCCGTTTTCCAGTGCCAGCATCAGCCGGTCCTCGAATGGCTGTCCCTGGCTACGTATCCAGCCATCACGCAAGCCCGCCAGAGTCTCGGGCCCCGGCAGGACATTTCCCAGCACGATGAACTGGTCCAGAATCCAGTGGCCCGCCCAGGGCGTGTTCGCCGATCCGGTACGTGCGGCCATGTTGCCGTCATCGTCGATCACCGCGAGCTGGCGTTGTTCCGGCCATGGATCGTTTCGTACCAGCGTGTCGATCACGTGTTGCGCGGTATAGCCTTGTTCCAGCAACCGGGATGCGAAATGGCCCAGACGCGCATCCGCCCGGGACATAACGGCGACGACGCCGCGTCGTGGCACAATGAATGGCACGCGGGCGCCAACCGCGTAGGATCTGGTGGATGTCGCGATCCCCAGCATGCGCTCATCGGGGCATCGTGCCAGGATAGTGAAGGTCATCGGTAGCTATCCTGTCAGTCCGGGTAGAAATCAGCGTGAAAGACGCCGTCCTTGTTATAGCGCGACGCCGCGGGCGCATCGTGCAATACCAGCCAGCCTTCCCGACCATTTGGTAGTCGCAACCAGCTCAACACTTCAGGCCTACCATCACCGCCAAGCTTCGCAATAGGGCCGCGCTTCAGGTCCTTGGGGTCTACCAGCGTCGGGCCATCCGCGGTCATGGCACCTTTCCAGATATGCGTCGCGAACGGCGAGTCGAAACCCATGGTCGGACCGGTCAACAGCGCAAGGTCATTGCCCCGCACCTGCATGTCGCGAATGCCCACACCACCCAACGGCAGGAAATGCGTCCAATGCCGCGGTCCATCCTTGGACAGGCGTGTCAGCCGCAGGACGCCGTCCTTCTCCTCGATATGCAGTTCGACGATCAGCGCGACCTGGCTGCGCAGCACGGGCCCGCGCAGCCCAATCAGTACGCGGTTTCCATCGACGGAGAGGCCTTCGATATCAAGCCCGTTTTCCTTGTCAGCCAAGGCCAGGAATGGCGCAATATGTGGGTCCTTGGCCAGTTCCCCGCGCAGGTCATCGTCATCCTGATCGAATGGGAGGCACGGCGCATTGCGATCGGCCTGATTTTCGATGCATGTACCGTCCGCGGACAGTGTCAGATAGCCCAGCAGGCGCCGGCGAACCCGTTTCGACGTCTCAGCGAATTCCCTGATCCGATCCGGTGCTGGATCGTCCTTGTCCTTGTACGGATTGGATCGGGTCATACTGTGGGACCCGATCAGCCAGAGCTTGCGCCCGTCCAAGACAAGACCCTCGACGTCCACTTCGTGCTTGCCAGCCGGCAACGGGAAGTAGTCGTCCAGACGATAGGATCTGGCATCGCCATAACCCGTGCCGGTCCATACCAGCCGCTCTATCGAACTGGTTTCGTCCGACGCCGTCCACAGCACCTTGCCAATGCCGGCGGCAGCGGAGAGGTTGCGGATCAGGTCCTGATCCGTGTCGGATGCGGCGGAACCCAGTGGGCCGTAATCCAGAAAGAGCGCTTCGACCATGCAATCCCCCAATGTGTTGGACCGCCTGCGCGGCATATGCCTTGTGTTGCCGGAAGCGGAGGAGCGGGAGACGTGGGAGGTTCCAACCTTCCGTGTCCGGAACAAGATCTTCGCGATGGTGCATGATGTCCGGTCACGGCCATCAGTCTGGTTCAAGGCCCCGAAGGGCACGCAGACCCTGCTGACGGAGGCAGCGCCGGATCGCTTCTTCGTACCCCCCTATGTCGGCCACAAGGGCTGGATCGGCTTGTGGCTGGATGCAACCTTCGATCACGAGGAAACCCAGGCGCTGATCACCCGCAGTTGGCGAATGACCGCGCCCAAGCGCCTGGCCGCCACGCTCAGCAATCCAGGCGATACACCCGACGCGCCGTCCCGGCGAAGATCGCCTCCTTCTCGGACCGTGAGCAACCGGCGCAAAGCCGCTTCAGCGCGTTGAAAAGGCCGGCGAAGCCGATGCCCATCTTTTCGACCGGGAAATTGCTTTCCGCTATGCAACGGTCAGAGCCGAACAGTTCAACGCAGGTTTCCACATATGGTTTCCAGGCGTCGGCCAGCTCTTGCGAGGTCGGCGGTCGGTCGAGCGCCATGTAGTCCAACGCCGCCAGCCGCATCATCATGCCACCCAGCTTCATTGTCACATTCTGGCATTTGGCCAGTTCCGTGACGTTCTTTTTCCATTCCGCGAAGACCTCGGTCCCTTTACCCGCATGCCGGCCATAGCCGAGCGGACCGCCGCAATGGCCCATGATGATGTTGGTGCCGGGGAAGGCGCGCGCGAGGTCGGTGATGTCGGGAATCTGCGGGTGAAATCCCCAGGCATCCAGTGACAAGCCCAGCGCGGACAAGCACTTCATACCGGCGCGGAAGTCATCACGCAGGTACAATCCCGGTTGGATATCCGGCGCGCTATTGCCGATGATCGGATCGGGATCGTAACCGCAGGAATGGCGCACGCCGCGGAAGCGCCCGCCGCCGGCGCGGATATGCGCCTCCAGCACCGGGGTCACCCAGTCGCCGGCGGTCAGATCGGCAAACCCAACGATCCCCGCGGCAACCTTGGTCTTGCCGTAACCGCCCGAATCGCTCATGGCCGCGATTCCAGCAACGAATTCCGTTTCGCCGACGGGGCGCATCTGCACCGGTCCGCCCTTGCGGTACATGGAATGGCACTGCAGGAACACGCTGCCGACGATGTTGTGGCCCGTGGCGCAGTCGGCCAGAAACTCCTCAAGCAGGTAGCGGAACGACGGCACATCCCATGATTCGCCGCGCGCGCCGCCGCCCACGCGTTGCCACAGATGATGATGCGTGTCGATGATCGGCAGATCGGGATCGATAATCGGTTCCGGCACGGCCTTGGCGAGCCAATCGTCCCGCGTTGGAAAGATCCGGCCGAACTGGGTCTTGGTGGCGGTCATGGTCGTTTCTCCCGGTCTGTTGGGAGTGAGTTTGCGCCGGGTCGGGGCCTTTGCCAACCGACCCAAGCCGGCGCAAAGTGTCCGAAACCCTACCGGAAGGAAGCACCCCATGGCTGACATCACCAACCAGGAAGACGTCCCCCTGCCCGCCGACAAGGTGTGGTCCGTCATCGGCGACTTCTCCGGCATCCGCAAATGGGCCGTTCTGGTCGAAGCCGAGAAGACCGAGGACACGCCCCAAGGCAAGGTCCGCACACTGAACATGCCAGAAGGCCGGGTGGTAAAGGAAAACCTCGTCTGCCAGTCGCAGTATTCCTACACCTACGGCATGGTCGATCGACCCGAAATGCCCGGCTACCGATCGACCTTGGCAGCCATCCCGCTCGATGCCAGTACGACCCGCATCATGCTGTTGGTACACATGGACACCACCGAGGCGAATGAGGAAGAGGTCACCGCCCGTTCCACGCGATCCCTGCGCGGTAATCTGCGCGCGATGAAAAAGGCCCTTGGCCTCGCCTGATACGGAGAACCCACGATGATGCTGCGCGGAATCCGGGTCCTGGAACTCGGGCAGGTGCTGTCGGCCCCCTTTGCGGGGGCCATCCTGGGCGATCTCGGCGCCGAGGTACTGAAGATCGAGCGTGTCGATGGCGGCGACGACGCCCGCCGCATGGGCCAGGATTTCCGCCACGGCGATGCGTTCACCTTTCATATGGTGAACCGCAACAAGCAATCCGTCGCACTGGATTTGAAGTCCGAATCCGGGCGCGCGGATTTCGAGGCGTTGGCGGCCTCCGCCGATATCCTCATCCACAACCTCCGCCCCGGCGTACCCGACGCGCTCGGCATTGACGGCCCGTCGCTCACCACCCGCCATCCGCGCCTGATATACTGCGCCATTTCGGCGTTCGGCCATATCGGTCCGATGGCGAACCGACCGGGCTATGAGCCGCTGATCCAGGCCTATAGCGGATTGTCCGACACCAATGGTGGACCGGACGACCCGCCGATGCGCATGGGCGTCGCGGTGTGCGACCAGGGCACGGGCATGTGGATCGTGATCGGCGCCCTGGCTGCGTTGCAGAACCGGCAACGCACCGGGCGCGGCGCGATCGTTACGGCATCGTTGCTGGAAACCGCGCTGGTTTGGGCAGCGCAGCGCGGTGATCAATGGACCAATCTTGGGTCCATGCCGGACAAGCACCGCTCCGGCCATCCGGCGCTGGTTCCGTATGAGGCGTTTGACGCCGCCGATGGTCCGTTCATCATCTGCTGCGGTAATGACAGGTTGTTCCAGAAACTGGCCAAGGAACTCGGTCATCCCGAATGGTCCGACGATCCGCGCTTCGCCACCAACCGCGCGCGCCTGAACAACAAGGCCGAACTCGTTGCGCTGATGCACGCAATCCTGACGAAGGCCCCCAGGGCGCAATGGATCGATCGGCTGGAAGCGGTGGGCGTGCCGGCCGCGCCGATCAACACGCTGCCGGAGGCCTTGGCGGAACCGCAGGTCCAGGCATTGGGCATCCTGTCGGCTGTGCCGGGAGAGGATTACCGGCTGACCGCCTCTCCCCTGTCCTTCGATGGCGTCAGGGCACCCATCCTGTCCAGCGCGCCACGTTTGGGCACGGGTACGGAAGCGGCGTTGGCATCCACCAGACGGCGGCCGGCGGCGGAGTAGATCAGCGGCGCAACAGCGGGAAAACCGCGTAGACGATCTGTCCGGCCAGCCCCAGCGCGTGGGCTGGCTCACGATAGCTCGCCACGTGTTCGGCCAGGGAGCGGCCCATCAATAGGAAGGCAAGCGCGGTTTCGGCCAGCATCAACATGCCGAACGCCACGAAACCCACCCAGAGCCGGTCTGGGCGATGTGCCAGCACGGCGTAGCGCGTGATGACCCATCCACAGCAGACCCATGATGCGACCAGGATGATCGGCAGTTCCCCCAGCACGGCCATCGTCGGGTCGATATCCGTCCAGGTGCCGAGCGCGATTGCGCGCAGTGAACCCAAGAGAAAGCCCAAGGCAAAGATGGTCGTGAAATAGGCCGCACCAGCGATTGATGCGACCCTGAAACTGATCATGCCAGCACCTGCGCAACTGGCCGCCGTGGAGAGAATGGCAGCCTGGGGCCGTAGCCATAACGCACCACCAAATCCGCTCGCCTGCCCGGCGCGCCGATGACATCGGCCAATTCAGGGCGAAACCGCGCGACCTCCACCGGTTGATTGAGAAATGACAGGCGCAGCCCCAACGCGGTTGTCTGTAACACGAAGCGCTGGTAGGCACGCCCGACGCCAATCCACCCATCCGGCGTTGGATTGTTGGCCAGGAAGATCGCGATACCAGCCGATCCGCGTATTTGACGAGCGTAGCGGTCGTTCTCGGGGTTCGTGCGAAACGCAAGATCGAACAGCGTAGGTGCGAGCCAGCCGGGCAGTACGGGATTGCCGGTGGCGGCGGCATACAGGCCATCGCCCGCCTGCAAGGCTTCATGGGGATTGTAACGAACCCACCGTTTCAGTTCGGCGACAAACGCCGCATCCGCCATCTGTTCCGTATTCGCGGCGACGACCAGGTCACGCAGGCGATCCATGGCGGAACGGTCGGTAGCCAGAACCAGATCCGTACTCACGACCGCGGCAGCGGCATCCTGTAAAGCCCGACTGTCCACCACGGCCACGGATCGACCATCGTACTCCGCACGAGTCGTCTGGCGATGAGGAATCGCGTCGAACAAAAATGAGGATCGTGGCATGCCATGGCCCAAGGCGACAACGATCTGGCCATCGTTCGCGGGATCAAAGCGGGCTTCGGCCGGGCGACCAGAAGCGGCCGCGGCAATGGCCAGGGCCTCGGCCACGCAACCCAGACTGATCCAGAGGTGATGATCATCCGGATCCACCACGGGCGTACGTCGCGCAAAGTCAGGACGGATGACGATCTGGTCGTCCGTGATACGAAATCGCCATGGCTGCGTGTTATGGCCATTGGCGGCCAGAGCGGCGTAGCGAACCAGGTCGCGCAGTGTCGGTTCCGCTGGCTGCCTTACGCGTTGGTCAGCGGTCGCTCGCTCATACGCCTCCCGGGTGCCCATGCTGACATAGCTGGCGCCCACAACCCCAGCGGCGCCGATCGCCGCCATACCACAAGCCAATATTGCAGATCGCCGCCGCATTGCCGCTCCTCGTCCATCAACACTCGGACGCGGCGGCACCGTAGGGCGGGCGATACGCGCCGCATTGACCAAGGTCATGCGGCGCGTGGTCGCCCTTTCCGCTGGAAATGGCGCGCGTTCGTCAGGCCGCCGGCTGCAACACGTGAATCACGCGGGAGGCGATCAGCGGCCGGGTCTTCTCGGCATACGCCTTCATGTGGGCCGACGCCGCGTGCGCGGCCAGATGCGCGGGGCTTTCCCACTTCTCGATCACCACGAAGGTATCATCGCCGTATTTGGTCGGCGTGCCGGTCGCGGCGTCGATCGCCGGACCATACTCGATGCAGCCTTCCTCGGCATGGCAGGCCGGCATGTTGGCGCGGAAATGGGTCAAGACCTCCTCACGCTTGCCAGGAAGCGTGGTGATGAAAGCGAGAACGTGAATCATGGCTGTCTCCTCGGTTAGTGTGCGCTCTGGACGCCCCGACCTGACTATATGGGGCAAATCCGGAGCTCGGGAAATCCCTCAGCCGAGCGCGTCCGTGCGGGCCGCATTGGCCGACTCCCGTCGATGCACCCAGGATTAAACTGTGAAGCCCATGCCGACCAACCGCTTTCAGGCAGGTCCCACAGGACGATATCAACGAGGCACCTTGCCGGCCGCAGCGTACGTTCCTGACCGCTATTGAACGGATCAGGTGGCGGGATCACGCCATCCACGTGTCCCCGACCCATCCGTCCCGGCCGTAATCGGCCATGCACTGATCGACCAGAGCCTCCATCTTCGCCAGATCGCCGCCGCGGTCGGCGAAGGTCAGGGCCTGCGCGCGGATGTCTTCCCATCCGCCGGCATAGTTCATCTCGTACAGCTCATGCCGGCCACCGAATTCGGTGCCGATCGCGTCCCACAGCAGCTTCATGATCTTGACGCGTTCCTCCGCGCCGATGCCGTGCGACCCGCGTACATACTGGCGCAGATACGGCTCGATCGCGGGGTTGGCGAAGTCCTTGACCGACGACGGCAGGTAGATCAGGCCGGAGGTGACGATCCGCTGCACGATCTCCTTCACCCGCGGGTAGGCGTCGGGGGCAAAGACGCGATAGGCGAGGCCCGCTCGCAGTTCCGGCAACACGGCGTCGCCGTTCCACTTGTCCGGATTGTTGGCCATCGCATTCGACAAGCCCCAGAACAGATTGCGCCAGGAAATCGCTTCCCCCAACAGAACCTGGTTGCCGCGGGCCTCATCAGCGCCAGTGCAGCGCAACGCCTTGGCCAGCAGGCCGCACAGGAAGTCCAGCTTGACGGCAAACCGCGTGCAGCCCTGGAACAGGAACCCATTGGTGAAGCCGGATCGCGGGTAGAAGCTCAGCACGCGGGCTGGGTCGCGATAGATGAACACGTCCTCCCACGGGACGAAGACCTTATCGAGGATGAAGATCGCGTCGTTCTCATCGAAGCGCGAGGACAGCGGATAGTCGAAGGGGGAGCCGTGGAGATGTGCCGCCCGTTCGTAGGATGTGCGGCAGATCAGCTTCAGGCCGGGGGCGTCGATCGGAACGATGAACATCAGCGACATGTCCAGGTCCTCGGTCGCCGTCTTCGAACTTTGTCCCATATAGTTGTAGTGAGTGATCGCGGCCGAGGTGGCAACGACCTTGGCGCCGGAGACGATGATACCTCCATCAACCTCCTTGTCGACCTTGACGTAGACGTCCTTGACCTTCTCGGCTGGCAAATGACGATCGACCGGCGGGTTGACGATC
>WBZQ01001284.1_pt2 | contig 10664 bp, 10 predicted proteins | sample 5204251 | NCBI WGS metagenome assembly WBZQ01 (sample SAMN12412402, study PRJNA552823) | activated sludge metagenome | isolation source: activated sludge from nitrification reactor of wastewater treatment plant... | place: USA: Virginia | collected 2017-09 | reverse complement strand
ACACCAACCGTCGGCAGCATATTGCCGCACAAATTCCAATCCAATACCTCGATTTGCTCCGGTAATCAATACTGTGTTCATTTTTTCCTCATTTTGGTCTTGTACATTGAACAATACGTTTATTTTTATATTTTTTGAATGGGGATAGTAGGCTGATAAAAAATGTTGATTAATTCATCAAACATGATCAAGCGACATGCGCATACAATCCAGCAAACGAGATATATCAACAGGATAGGCCGAGCAATGAATTCATGCACCTGCATGTTTCGCTGGTGCAGTCAATTAAACAGCATCTCTCTCGTGACAATCTTGTAAAATAATTCATCGATTTTTCTCGCAGCTCCATCTATCCCTTACATCATTGACGCTGGAGAGTTGGCACAAGCTGCGGCTCATTATTGTCCAAGCACCACTATTATTATCCCTCATACATCATCATGATCGAAATCCTTGCTACGTTTGCCCGCTGGGCGCAATTGGCTGCCAATCTCATCGTATTTGGCAGTTTCGTGTTTCTAGCCATTATCAGTTCCCACAAGCCGGTATTTACCACGGAATGGGTAATTCGCCTCGAAAAAACTTTTCCGTGGCTTACTGTTATCATCATTGCCGGTTTACTCGGCATTCTGGCCACAACCACCAGCGCAGCGACGGGAATCCCAGCCGATGTATGGAATTTCAACGCATGGCTGGAAATCGTGCAGCAGACTCGCATCGGCCATATCTGGGCAGCGCGTGAATCGCTGGCGATCCTGCTGCTGGTCTATATGTTGATCATCCGTCATTCACCACGAGTGCGCTGGCACTACAGTATCGGTGCCATTGTGGCAGCCCTGCCGCTGATTGCAGGATCACTCGTCAGTCACTCCGGCGCGGAAGAAATTTCCTTTGAGTCCATCGCTCCCTATGCATTGCATATCCTGCTGGCCGGCATGTGGTTTGGCGCATTGCCGGCTTTTTTATTGATCATCCATAGCCAGCGGCAAAAATCTGATCCGGCCATGCGCCGCGCAAACGCCTCGTTTCTGGAGCAGTTTTCCACAATTGCGTTGCCGGTCATGCTTCTGCTCATTCTGACCGGCATCGTTGCCGGCGACCGGATGATCGCAGGGCAATATCATACGCTGGTTGCCACTGCCTACGGCTGGCTCTTAAATGCCAAACTGGCCGTGCTGGCCGGTATTTTATGGATTGCTTATCGGGCACGTTACCGATGGCTGCCGGTTTTTTCGCAAAAGGACGAACACTCAGAGAACCCTCAAGCCATTGCGCATTTACGCAAATGGGTACGTATCGAATTCTTCATGGCGCTGGCACTGGTGCTGCTGGCCACTCTCCTCGCCAATACCTTGCCGGCCAAGCATGCCATCATTGAACATTGGCCTTATCCGTTCCGTTTCTCGATCGATGCCACCTGGGACGAGAAAAATGTACCCGAACTGGTATGGCTGGGAATCGCGCTGCTGGCGGTGGCTATCATCACGGTCTGGGCAGGCGCGCTCGTCGAGTGGGGCCGAAAAACACGGATACTGGTTCCCGGTCTCCTGACAGTCATTGCTTTGGCCATCATTTTACCTCCCATTACCATCCAGGCTTATCCTGAAACCTATCAAAAACCGAGCGTTCCATTCGATGCCGTATCCATATCGAATGGTTCTCGGTCATTTGCTGAACACTGCGTCAATTGCCATGGCCCGCAAGGCAAAGGCACTGGCGTGGTTACTGATCCTGATGAAAAAGACCCCACCGATCTCCTGACTGAACCACACACCGCGCGGCACACGGTAGGAAATATTTTTCATTGGATTTCAGATGGAATTCCTGGCACGCAAATGCCGGGTTATTCAGCTTCGTTATCAGAGGAAGATCGCTGGGATCTGGTCAATTTCCTGCATGCATTATCGCGCGGTTTCGATGCTCGCTTGCTGGGAAGCATGATCCTTCCGGAAATGCCGGCCGTCGCAGCGCCGGTTTTCAATTATTCTGCGCATGATCATTCCAGCGGCAACCTGAAGGATTTCCGCTTGCAAAAGAATGTACTGCTGGTGTTATTCTCGTGGCCGCAATCGAAGGAGCGTTTTTTTCAGCTTGCCGCGTCCTATGAGCGAATTCAGAGCCTCAACACCGAGATTCTGGCTGTTCCCATCCGCGCCCTGACCGATGAAGAATTACAGGACATTGCTGAAATCGTTCCTTTCCCGATTGTCACGGAAGGCTGGTCAGAAATTAAAGATACCTATTGGTTATACCGGCGGGTGAGAGTGGTTCCGGATTTATCAGGAAAAGGCATGTTTCCTGGCCATATGGAGTTCATTACTGATCGCTTCGGATATCTACGCGCCCGCTGGGTTGCGCAATTTGAAGGGTATGGCTGGCAGAACCTGAGTGCTTTGACGCTGCAATTAACCCAACTCAACCAAGAAGACGAAGTCATGCCTCCGCCGGGCGAGCATGCTCATTGATCTGTATCATCACATTATTTATCGCTCATACCACAATGAAGAGCACATGGTTGGACAAAAATATCTAAACCATTCATTTCACAGGAGTAACCCGACTTCAGAAAAGCTCTAAAAAGTAGAGATTCAAGGTGCAGATCAGTCCATGAGCCTATGGATCTGATTTCAATGCAGTACGACTAGCGCCGCGGTTTCCTGGTGAAGTGCTGATTAACCCCGAATGAGATGCGGCGTAAGGCGCACGGAACGCAGCAACGAAGACCTATCAACCCAACAGTCGAAGGACTGAGTGCCGCGCAACGAAGCGATTTGCTCGTGCAGCGAATTAACCAGCGTTTCCATAGAGCTTTCTTCGAAAAATAATCATCAAGGAAGAGATACTGCACATGGATAATGATAGCGCCAGAGTAGCATGAATCACTCTTTGCAAGAACAAAAACAACGCTCAACCAGTTGATATTTCATATGAAGATATCATCATCTATCGTGTGCACGAGGCCATCGACAAACATCAGATGGCCGGTGTCATCACGCATATCAGACCCCATCTCATTTGCCTCGATTTCGATTTCCCTGACCTGCCCGACCTGCAATTACTTCGCCAAATCCGCGCCAGCTATTCCACTATCCCACTGATCATGCTGACCGTGCAGCATAGCGAAAGTCTCGCGGTCTGGGCATTTCGCACCGGGGTCAGAAATTATCTGGTCAAACCATTGAGCGTTGATGGTTTACTCAAGGAAATTACTCAATTCATCAATCAGTTAGATCCAAAATTTTCCAATCCTCGCATAAATCTTTTGCGGCATTATCAGATTCCGCCTGAATTCCACTTCATCTCTTCGGGCTGGTCATCGAAACGCACCCTCACAGCCATCAATTATGTAGAAGCCCATTTTCACGAAAAAATCGCCGAAAAAGAAATGGCCGCGCTGTGTGGAATGAGCGTCTTCACCTTCAGCAGACTATTTCGCACTGAGCATCACATGACGTTCCGTGAATTCCTGATCCGCTACCGTATCACGCAAGCCAAAGAATTCCTACGAAATCCCCAGATTACCGTAACCGATGTGGCGCAGTTAAGCGGATTCACGGACACTTCAGGCTTTGCAAGATTGTTTAAGCGTTATATTGGCATGGCGCCATCGAGCTATCAAAAAAGGCACGTGGATTGATTGCAAAAGAGGATTGAGGCATCGGCCAGCCTTTGCCATAAACATCCGATGGACAAAAAATACCTGATAAAAAAGCAAAAAAAGCCTATTCCCCTTCTTTAAAGATGTATATATTGAAAAAGTGACTTTTGCGTGAAGTTACTCATCAAAAAAAGCTCCCTTTTCACACGCGCCTTTGCATGCACTGCATGCATTCAACCTTGATCTGAATGACCGATCATTCAGACCGACTTGGATTATTTCTTTCAAATAACAACACAAGGAGACTTATCATGGCAATCATCAATGGAACAATCTTCAGTGATGATGGAAATATCACCCTGCCTTTATTGGGCACCGCTGCAGCGGATGATCTCAATGCCAATTGGTCGTTTGGCAACGACCTGATGATGGGATTCGCCGGCAATGATATATACCGCATCAATTCAATACTCGATGATATTCGCGAAATCGCCGGTCAGGGTACCGATACTGTGATAACACGTAATGCCAGCACAACCCTGAAAACCAATTTCGAGAATCTGACATTGGACAATACCGCCGGTTTTCTGACTGCGCTCAATGGCACAGGTAACAGTGTAGCCAACGTGCTTACCGGTAACAGCAATAACAATACGTTGAATGGCTTAGGGGGCAACGACACCATTAACGCAGGAGCAGGAAACGACATTATCATCGGTGGTGCAGGAAAAGACACCATGAGCGATGGCGGCGGCAATGATGATTATGATTTTAACGCCACCAGCGAGAGCGCAGTTGGAGCCAATCGCGATATCTGTACTGATTTTACGCACAATGTCGACGACATCGATTTATCAACGATTGACGCCAATTTGAATTTGGGTGGAGATCAAGCGTTCACTTTTATCGGTAATGTCGCCTTTACCGGAACTGCGGGTGAAGTGCGATTTTTCACATCCGGCGCTAATATCATCGTTCAAGTTGATCTCCAAGGCGATGGGAATCAGACTGCAGATATGGAAATTCAACTAACCGGTGCGGCAGCAGTTGGCATCAATGCAAATGATTTTATTCTTTAAGAAAAGTTTGAAGATTTAAGAGGTATTAGGTCAGGCGACGTTGATCTCAAACTCAATATGCTCATTGGTCATTCGCAAACGGCACATGTTGAGTTTGGGACTACCCTGACCGTCATCCGTTATATTTCCAAGCTTTTCGTTTTTCTTCTTTGAAAGGGTAACGCGAGACATTTATTCTTTCGTTCGGGTTAGGATATCGCTCTTAAAACGAAAATTCCGTTCATCCCTTGAATTACTGCATTCCACCACCAGCTCTTTTCGCGCGCAATAGCATGTGATCATTCCTCGCTTGTTTAATTCATTAATCGCTTCATCAGCGCTTTCATGAATGGGCAGCGTCAGGTTCACCAATTTTTCCGCTCCTCTGCGGGTGACAAAATATGCCGTCAGCCCCCAAAAACGACCCGTGAACATTGAAGCATAGAGGCTGATGGGTCGGGTTTTATTTTTCCGAAGATTGAGAAAAAATAAATCAGCATCCTCTGGAATATGCCGCGCAAATGCTTCCAGTTGCGGCCGGTCACAAACCAACAACGCGTCGTCCTCAAGAATGAGTGATATCTTGTTCGGTGACAACACTGCTGCTTTCCATAATTCGTAATGCGAAAGATAAACGCCTATTTGAGCTGGAATGAGGGTCATGCCGGTAGCGGGAGAGAAATTATCGTCAGCCACGATACCACCCTTAGTCAACTGCGGAATATCAATGATCATTCCATCGATCGCAGAAAAGAACTTCACTTTCAAACCGATCCGGTCGAATTGCTTTTCGATGAAGCATTTTTTATCCGGTCTGCGAAGTAAATTAATGCACATGACCTCGAATTCGATTACATCAGTTTCGCCGTGCAATAATTTCATTTCATCTTTCTTAAAGATGAGCGATACGGTATCCATTGCAAACAATCCACGCGACCATAGCAGCTGCAAAGCCTCCTTTGCACCAAATAACCACCGCCAGGGCCCGGTAGCTGCATGCCGATGAGACTGAATATTTTTTTTGATGGTTTGGTATAAATTTCTCACAATGAGTTGCCGAGCTTGATATCAATAAATCGTATGGAGATTAATCCATTATCCTTTTATGTGTTTATTGCGTCTATCGCCAAACTGATAAATTCAAGTTCAAATCACCGTCATTCGAGAGATCTTCCTCCGTTTCTACTCGATTGAGCAAATTACTTTTCTTGGGCAATAATTATTGTTACAATTATTTTATGACCATCAATGACCCACCATCATCTAAAAAAAACGCACCCGGAGCCGGACGCAAAAAAGGAACGGGCAAATACCAGGAGCCTACGTCGGTTGTTCGTATTCCGACGAGCCAGGCATCGGTGATCAAAGAGTTTCTCGCTGCCTATCAACACAGGAAATCAAATATGGAATCTACCAACGTGGAAGAATTCTTCCGGCCAATGATCAGCAAATCATCCCCCAGACTGCCGCTGTTCTCTACCAAGGTCGCCGCGGGATTCCCTAGTCCTGCGGATGATTATGTCGAGAAACGACTGGATGTCAGTGAGTTTTTGATCGATCATCACGATGCCACCTTTTTCGTTACCATCCAAGGTCAATCCATGGTGGACGTCGGTTTGTTACCGGGTGATAAAGTAGTTGTTGACCGCTCTAAAACGCCGCGTATGGGCGATATTGTGTTGGCGGTGGTTGATCAGGAATTCACGATCAAAATCTTTGATTATGGCGCGAATAAAATGCCACGGCTGATGCCCGCCAATTCTAGCGGCGCGTATCGGCCCATCTATATCCGCCCGGATATGCAATTCGAAATCTTCGGGGTCGTGACAGGGTCATTCCGCCGTTTCAAATGAGCAGTTTGCTGCCGTGTTATGTGTTACTCGATCTCGAGACTACCGGCGCTACGCCAACTCAGGATCGTATCACTGAAATTGGCCTGATCCGGTATGAGAACGGCATTGAAGTGGGGCGCTGGAATACCTTGATCAACCCCGAAGTCAGTATTCCACCCTTCATTCAGCGATTGACGGGGATTACGATGGAAATGGTAAGCACGGCACCGGTGTTTTCAGACATTCGCGAGACCCTGCTCGATTGGCTGAATGGCGCCGTGCTATGCGCTCATAACGTGCGATTTGATTACGGCTTTCTCAGGAATGAATTCAAGCGCATCGGCATTTCTTTTCAGAAGAAACTGTTGTGTACCGTCAAGCTTTCGCGAAAACTCTATCCACAGCATCAGTCGCATAATCTCGACGCCATTATTGCAAGATTCAACTTGATGTGCGAACAGCGTCACCGTGCCATGGGCGACACCGAAACGATGGCGGCGTTTATCCATGCAGCCATCAGTGAGCTGGGAGAATCCGCCGTGCAGGAAACGGCACGGCTACTCTTGAAACAACAAGCGATACCGGCGGGCTTGAACCATCTCGAGATTCACGCCATTCCAGATACCTGTGGGATTTATTTGTTTTATGGCGAGAACGCCTTGCTGTATGTCGGCAAGAGTATTTCCCTGCGAAAGCGAGTGCTGAACCATTTTCAAAGTGACCACCGTTCCGCCAAAGAAATGCGCATCGCACAAGAAGTCAATCGGATCGAATATCAGATCACCAGCGGAGAATTAGGTGCATTGCTGCTGGAATCTCAACTGATCAAGGATCATCAACCGATCCATAACCGCCAACTTCGGCGCGAAAAGCAATTATGTGCTTGGCGAGTATCCGATGATCCGAATCGAAGACCACTGGTTACACTGATTAATGAGAATGACATGAATCTCAATATGGAAAACGTATTTGGTACTTTTCGAACCAAGCGTCAAGCATTGCAGCTTCTGAACAAATTGGCCGATGAGCATGGATTATGCGATAAAGCCCTCGGGCTGGAAAAAGGATCGGGCGTGTGTTTCTCCCGTCAACTGAAGCGCTGCCGTGGTGTTTGTGACGGCAGTGAACCCGCAGAAATTCATCATGCGCGGTTATTGACGGCATTAAGTCATTACAAGATTCTATTCTGGCCGTTCAAGGGACGCATCGGCATCAAGGAATATAACCCCTACAATGACAAGGCAGAAGTGCACGTCTTTAATCAATGGTGCTATCTGGGCTCTGCCCAGAATGATCAGGAATTGGATGAACTATCCATCAGCCCGCATTTTGATCGCGACACGTACCGCTATCTGCTCAAATTTCTAAACAAGACGAACGTCAACATCATTCAACTCGATTGATCATGACCAAACGCGTCATTGCGCTCATCGACGTCAATAATTTTTATGTGAGCTGTGAACAGGTGTTCAATCCAAGGCTCAACGGCAAGCCGGTCATTGTATTGTCCAATAATGATGGCTGTGCAGTAGCGCGAAGCAATGAAGCTAAAGCCCTAGGTGTCAAAATGGGTCAGCCGTGGTTTCAATTGAATGAATTATCGAAGAAACACCACCTCATCGCACTCTCGTCCAATTACACGTTATATGCGGATATGAGTGCTCGCGTCATGGCGATCTTGGCGGCATTTAGCACTGCTCAAGAAGTTTATTCGATCGATGAGTGTTTTCTTGATTTGACAGCGCTTCAGCATCGGAACCTGACGGAATACGGTCAGACCATTCGTCAAACCGTCAGCCAATATACCGGTCTGCCCACATGCATCGGTATCGGATCGACGAAGACCCTCGCGAAGCTTGCCAATCATCTGGCCAAATCGCGTTCTGAATTCAACGGGGTATGTGATTTTACCAGCATGTCTCCCGAAAAGCTGAATGATTATTTCGGCGCTATTGATGTCAGCGAGATCTGGGGAATTGGGCGGCGATTGTCGCTTAAACTGAACCAGAAGGGAATTTTCACCGCACAGAATCTTAAAGCAGCCTCACCCTCCATCATGCGAACTTGTTTTTCTGTCGTGATGGAAAAAACGATTCGTGAATTGAATGGCTTGGCGTGTATTGAACTGGAACAGACGCATTCTCCCAAAAAGCAGATCATCAATTCCCGTTCCTTTGGCACCAAAATCAGCGACTTGACCAGCCTTGAAGAAGCGGTATCTCTCCATGTCGCCCGCGCAGCGGAAAAACTCAGAAAACAACAATTCTATGCAGGTTCACTAGAGGTTTTTATAGCCACCAGCCGTTTCGAGACGCCCGCGCGGCGGTATATGAACAGATTGCATATCACTTTACCGAGCCAGACCGACCACACGCTCCTGCTCACCCGCGTTGCACTCTGGGGTTTAAAAAAAATCTATCGTCCATGCTACCGCTATCAGAAAGCGGGTGTCATGCTGTCTGATCTAGTTCCCGTTGATAAATTACAACATGATTTATTTGCGGAGGCTTCCTCAGATCGAAAAAATATCAAACTCCAACAGATTATCGATCATTTAAATAATAGTGGATACAAAAAAACCATTAGAACAACGCATGTTGATCGTCCGTGGTCAATGCGGCGCGAATACAAAAGCAAGCACTACACGACCTGCTGGGATGAATTAATCTGTGTCGTCACATAAATTCTTGAAATTACCGAATTCCGAAGTGACATCAGTACGAATTTCACCATAAAAAGTCTCTTCTTTTTCTGCGCTTTTCCTCCTCTTCCTTCGCTCTGGGATTCTCTAAGTCGTTAGTGTATTTAAAAACGTTCATTGAGGTAACGCACCGAATGATTGCAAAATTAAAGATAAATTTATTTTTATCACACCAGACGAAGAAACCAATGAAAAAGAACATTGACATAGGTCCAACTGGTCATTCACCGTGCGTAGAGCCGATTCCTCCTACGCCCATCAGGCCGGAGGATTTATTGCAAGATAATGAAGCCAAACACAACAAATCTTCTGTGGAAGAACTCCCCTACCCGGAAAATCGCGATGATAACCTCTCCAATTCTGATGAAGGGACTAAAACCACCCCACAGAGCAAGTCAGATAACTACACGCCATCTGCTCAACTTTAAGGATACCGGGTTTCTGCTGTGCACTGTTTTGACTAAAGTAAAACGAAATGAATGAGACGAAGTCCACCACTTTATCTTTCCTCTTTCGTTTTTACTCTTTCGTTATAAATTTATCGAATAATCCGATTAATTTAAAAATAATGTCAACGGAAAGATAATTCATTCGTTTGAATATATGTTTCTTATCTACTTAGTTGCAATGATCATCAGTTTAAGCCATTTTACTGGTGATTGACCCTCCCAGTGCGTTCAGATCGGTTCCCCTTACCGAACAGTGCGCACTGTTTTTTTGTTCTAAGATTTCCTGAGCATTATCCGAAAACGATTTTCATATGATGGGTTTACGCACCCAGCAATGCTGCTAACAGGTCTGAGGCCAGCATTTGTTAGCTTTCTGCCATTACTGAGCACAGTCATCAACAGCCAGAGACCCGGTCAAGTAAAAACCAGAACAACCCAGTTAGGCACAATTGATCGTAATCTCAAGATTCCGGGATACGTCTGAAATCGTGTAAGCCACATCCAATAATCGATTGACCGCCTCCCGTTTAAATTCATTTGCATATTGCTTTATCATTAGCATTTCTTCCTCCAGTTAAGCCGTTTTTTCTTAACTTGAATCTGGATGTATTTGATCATTTGGAGCAATGTAATTCTCTGATAAAAAGTGATTTGGAACCTGATCAGAAAGACTTGAGTTACTCAGAATGTGAAATGGTAGATGCTCTTGATGCGCTATGAGCCATGGCTGTCAAAAGAGCAACTATTTTTTCTCTTTCAGGTTTCTTAGCAAACTCATGGGCCGCATGGTCGAGAAATTCCTCGAGCTTTCCTTCCGGAAATTTCTTTCCAATAAATCCGCACAGAATAATCAATGCAATTTCAATGGCTTCTATTTCTTTATTCATGAAATTCTAAATCTCTGGATAGTCTTCAAATATGAATTCTACCTTTCAATCTGCATGATTTAACAGGTTAAAAATACTCTAAATTGTCTAAGAAAAGAGGATGCAGCAAAGTCATTTAATTGCACAAAATGGCCTACTG
>WBZQ01002968.1_pt1 | contig 10667 bp, 7 predicted proteins | sample 5204251 | NCBI WGS metagenome assembly WBZQ01 (sample SAMN12412402, study PRJNA552823) | activated sludge metagenome | isolation source: activated sludge from nitrification reactor of wastewater treatment plant... | place: USA: Virginia | collected 2017-09 | reverse complement strand
CCAGGCGCTCGAGGATCTGGCGCTGATGCGCGCCGTGCCGGGGATGCGCGTGTACTGCCCCGCGGACGGCGAGGAACTGGCCGCCGCGCTGCCCGAGCTCGTCGCCGAGGCCGGCCCGTGCTACGTGCGCTTCATCGACACGCCCGCGCTGCGCCCCGCGCCGGCGCGCCTCATGCGCTCCGAGCTGCTCGCGCCGGGCCGGGGCGGCGTGTCTCTGCTGACCTGCGGCCTGCTGCTGCGCGAGGCCCTGCGCGCGCGCGCGCTGCTCGAGAGCCACGGCGTGCCGGTGCGGCTCGTGCATCTGCCCGTGCTGGCGCCGCTCGACGTCGATGCGGTGCTGGCGGCCGCGCGCTGCGAGTTGCTCGTGACCCTCGAGGACCACTTCGTGTCGGGCGGACTGTGGAGCGCCGTGGCCGACGTCCTGGCGCGCGCGGGGCGCGCCTGTCGTGTGCTGCCCCTGGGCTTCGAGCAGCGCCATTTCCGCCCCGCGCGTCTCTGCGACGTGCTCGAGGCCGAGGGTCTGAGCGGCCCGCGCGTGGCGGAGCGCGTGCTCGACGAACTGCGCCGGCCGCCTGCCGAAGGAGCGAGGGCATGCCCAATCGAGTGACCGACAACCCACGCGATCCCGACATCCGTCGATCCGAGGCGCTCTGGGCGCGGGCCCGCGGCCTGATCCCGTGCGGCACGCAGACGCTCGCCAAGGGGCCGACCCAGTTCGTGGACGGCCTGGCGCCCAAGTACCTGCGGCGTGGCCTGGGCGCGCGCGTGTGGGACGTGGACGACAACGAGTACCTCGACTACGTGATGGGTGTGGGTCCGCTGGTGCTCGGGTACGGTCACCCGGCCGTGGACGGCGCGTTGCGCGCCCAGCTCGACGACGGCATCACCTTCTCCCTCATGCACCCGCTGGAGGTCGAGGTGGCCGAGCGCGTGCGCGCGCTGGTGCCCGGTGCCGAGGCCGTGCGCTTCGCCAAGACCGGCGCCGAAGCCACCTCGGCCGCCGTGCGCCTGGCGCGCGCCTTCACCGGACGCGAGCGTGTGGCGAGCTGCGGCTATCACGGCTGGCACGACTGGTGCGTGGCCGTCACCGGCCGTGGCGCCGGCGTGCCGGCCGCCGTGCGCGCGCTGACGCGTACCTTCCGCTACAACGACCTCGACGCGGCCGCGGCCGCGATCGACGCCGACACGGCCTGCGTGGTGCTGGAACCCGTGGCCTTCGAGGCGCCGCGCGGCGACTTCCTGCACGCGCTGCGCGCGCTGTGCGACGCGCGCGGGGCGCTGCTGATCTTCGACGAGATGTGGACCGGCTTCCGCCTGGCGCTAGGCGGCGCCCAACAGGCGCTCGGCGTGCGCGCCGATCTGGCCTGTTTCTCGAAGGCCGTGGCCAACGGCATGCCCCTGGCGCTGTTGACCGGACGCGCGGACCTGCTGGCACAACTCGAGCGTGAGGTCTTCTTCTTCAGCACCTTCGGCGGCGAGGCCCTGTCGTTGGCCGCCGCGCGCGCCACGCTCGACGCGCTCCAGGCGCACGACGTGCCGGGTCATCTGGCGCGCCTGGGCCGGCGTCTGCGCGACGGGTACAACGACGCGGCCGAGGCGCTGGGCCTGGGCTTCACGCGCTGCGTGGGCTACCCCTGCCGCACGCAGGTGCTGTTCGAGGATCAGCCGCAGGCCGACAGCCTGCTGCTCAAGTCGCTGGTGCAGCAGGAGCTGCTGCGGCGCGGCGTGCTGTGGAGCGGCGTTCACAACCTCTCGCTGGCCCACACCGATTCCGACGTGGAGTACACGCTCGGCGCGTTCGGCGCGGCGCTCGAAGCGCTGCGCGCCGCCCTGCGCTCCGGCGACGTGCGCGGACGCCTGCGCGGCGCTCCGGTCCTGGCGGCACTGCGCCGGCAAGACGAGCAACACGCAGAGCCGGCCGGGGCGCGCGCATGACCAGCGCCGCCGACCCGACCGAAGCCTTCTCGCTGCGCGGCCGCACGGCGCTCGTGACCGGCGCCGCGGGCCTGCTCGGTCGCCGTCACTGCGCGGTGCTGGCCGCGGCCGGCGCTCAGGTCATCGCCGTCGACCTCGACCCGCAGCTCTGCGCCGCGGCGGCGCGCGAGGTGGGGGCGGGCTGCGTGCCGTACGCGGCCGACGTCACCGACGCCCAAGCCTTGCGCGCCCTGCGCGCCTACGTGCTCGACGGCTGGGAACGCCTCGACGTGCTGGTCAACAACGCCGCGCTCGACGACAAGGTCGAGGGCGCGCGCAGCGCCGTGGCGGCCGAGGACTTCCCGCTCGACGACTGGGAACGCGCCCTGCGCGTGAACGTGACGGGCGTGTTCCTGTGCTGCCAGGTGTTGGGTGCGGCCATGCTGGCGGCGGGACGCGGCAGCATCGTCAACGTCGCCTCGACCTACGCGCTGGTGGCGCCCGACCCGTCGCTGTACCTGCAGCCGGACGGCCTCCCGCTGCTGCACAAGTCGCCGGCCTACTCCACCAGCAAGGCCGCGCTCCTGGGCCTGACCCGTCACCTGGCGGCGGCCTGGGGAGCGCGCGGAGTGCGCGTCAACGCGCTCTCGCCCGGAGGAGTCGAGAACGGCCAGGCGGCCTGGTTCGTCGAACGCTACGCCGCGCGCACGCCGCTCCAGCGCATGGCGCTGCCCGGCGACTACGCCGGCGCGCTTCTGTTCCTGGCCAGCGACGCATCGTCGTACATGACGGCGGCCAACGTGGTGGTGGACGGCGGCTTCACGGCGTGGTGAGCGGGGCCTCTGCGTGCCTCCGTGGTACCGCGGCGGCGTTCGCGAGAGGTCCGTGGGAGCGCGCCGGCGGCGGCTCCTCTTGAAGGTGCGGAGTCAGCGCGGGAGGGCGAGATGCGAGCCAGCGTCGACGTCGGGCAGCACACCGTGGGCGAGGGCCAGCGCGTGTTCGTCGTGGCCGAGATCGGCATCAACCACAACGGCTCGCTCGAACTGGCGCGCCGCTTGATCGACGGCGCCTGCCTGGCCGGGGCCGACGCGGTCAAGTTCCAGAAGCGCACGCCGGAAGCGTGCGTCCCGCGCGAGCAGTGGCAGCTCGAGCGCGACACGCCCTGGGGGCGCATGACCTACATCGACTACCGCCGGCGCGTCGAGTTCGGGCGGCGCGAGTTCGAGGCCATCGACCGACACTGTCGCGAGCGCGGCCTGCTCTGGTTCGCATCGGCTTGGGACGAGGAAGCCGTGGACTTCCTCGAGGCCTTCGATCCGCCCTGCTACAAGGCCGCCTCGGCCTCGCTCACCGACCACGCGCTGCTGGCGCGCATGCGCGCCACCGGCCGGCCCCTGATGCTCTCCACGGGCATGTCGACCGCGGCCGAGATCGACGCCGCCGTGGCCGCCGTGGGGCGCGAGCGACTGCTCCTGGCGCACTCCACGTCGAGCTACCCCTGCCCGGTCGCGGACCTCAACCTGCGCATGCTCGGCACGCTGCGCGCGCAGTATCCGCAGTGCCCGGTCGGCTACTCGGGCCACGAGACCGGCCTGGCGCCGACCTGGGCCGCCGTCGCCCTGGGCGCGACTTTCGTCGAGCGCCACGTCACGCTCGACCGGGCCATGTGGGGCAGCGACCAGGCCGCGTCGGTCGAGATCTCGGGGCTGATTCGCCTGATCGCGAACATCCGCGACGTCGAGGCGGCGCTGGGCGACGGGGTCAAGCGGGTCTACCCCGGCGAGCTGGGGCCACGGGCCAAGCTGCGCCGCGTGCCTTCGGCGGCGGCGGAGTCCTTCGTCGAGTCCGCTCTGGCGTGAGCGCGTCGCCTGACGCGCGGCGCCACCGGACGCGCGCGCGAGCAGGCACGGCGGCTTGACCATCCACGGGCCCGTCACGCGCTGCTCCCGCCGCGCGGTAGGCTGTCGCCCGTTGCAACCCGTGCGGGAGGTCACATGGCCCCGACCCGGCCGCTGGAACGCCTGCAGCAGAGCCTGCGCCAGGTGGTCGAGCTGCTCGAGCGCCACCGCGTGCTCGAGAGCCTGACCCATGCGCAGCAGGGTCCGAAGAACGAGCTGCTGGAAGGGCTCCAGCGGCGCCAGAACCTGGCCGAACTGCACCAGCGCCTGCGCGCGTTGCACCCGGCCGACGTGGCCTTCATCCTCGAAGCCCTGCCCGTCGCCCAGCGCGCCATCGTCTGGGAACAGACCGACGCCGAGCGCTGCGGCGCGGTCTTGGTCGAGCTGTCGCCGGCCGTGCGCGACTCGTTGCTCGACGCGACGCCACGCGCGCGCCTGCTCGACGCGCTGCGACGCCTGGACGCCGACGACTTGGCCTTCCTCAAGGACGCGCTCGACGACGAGCTGCGCCGCGAGGTGTACGCCGCGCTCGACGAGGGCGCGCTCTCGTGGGTGCGCTCGGCCGCCGCCCACGCGCCGGGCAGCGTCGGGCACCTGATGACGCCCGTGGCCCTGACCGCGCGCGAGGACCAGACCCTGGCGCAGGTGTCGGGAGCGCTGCGCGAGCGCGGCCCCGAGCAAGGCATGCCCGAAGCCCTGTTCGTCGTGGACGCGCGCAACGTCCTCGTCGGGCGGCTGCCACTGCACGCCCTGTTGCTGCGCGACCCAGGCACGGCCGTGGCCGACGGGCTCGAGCGCGAGACCGTGACCTTCCTGCCCGAGGACCAGGCGGCCCAGGCCGCACAGGCCTTCGAGCGCTACGAGCTGCGCGCGGCGGCCGTGGTCGACGAGCGCGGGAAGCTGCTGGGCGTGGTGACGGCTGAAGCGCTGCTCGAGTTCGTGCGCGACGAGGCCGAACTGCTGGCGCTCAAGCGCGCCGGTCTGGCGGGCGAGGAAGACCTGTTCGCCTCGGCCTGGGACGGGGCGCGCAACCGCTGGCTGTGGCTGGCGGTCAATCTGGTCACGGCCTTCCTGGCCTCACGCGTGATCGGCCTGTTCGAGGACACCATCCGCGGCCTGGTCGCTCTCGCCACGCTCATGCCGATCGTGGCCAGCATCGGCGGGAACACCGGCAACCAGACCGTGGCGCTGATGGTGCGCCGCCTGGCGCTGGGGCAGGTGCGCGGCGACGACTGGCGTCGCCTGGTCCGCAAGGAGGCCGCCATCAGCCTGCTCAACGGCCTGGTCTGGGGCGGCGTCATGGGCCTGGCGGCCCTGGCCCTCTACCGACGCTTCGACCTCGCGTTGGTCATGGCCTCAGCCGTGCTCCTGAACCTGCTGGTCTCGGCCCTGGTTGGCGTGTGCGTGCCGGTGGCACTGCAACGCAGCGGCGCCGACCCGGCCCAGGGCGCGAGCGTGCTCGTGACCTTCACCACCGACGGCATGGGCTTCTTCCTCTTTCTCGCCCTGGCCCACGCCTGTCTGAGGTGAGCGTCGACGCGCGGGTTAGACCGGAGCGTCGAGGACGACAGGCGCTGCGAACGACGCCAGCAGACGTTCGAGACGCGTCGCGAACACGCGCCCGAACTGGCCCTTGACGAGATAGCCGGCCGCGCCCGTGCGCTGCACCAGGCGACGCAGCTCGCCTTCGTCGTTCGACGACAGGAACAGCACGGGCACCTGCGCCAGACGCGGGTCGTCGCGCAGCAGCTCGAAGAACTCGTCGCCTCCCACGCCCGGCATGTTGACGTCGAGCAGGATCACGTCCGGCTCTTGTCGCACGAGGAAATTCAGCCGATCGAAACGGCCGGCATAGGTGGCGGCCTCGAAGCCGGCCCGCTCGAGCAGGATGGCGAGCAGGCGCAGCACGTCCTCGTCGTCGTCGAGCACGGCCACGCGTCGACGTCTGCCCACGCTCACCTCCCCGCGCGCTCGACGCCGGCGGGCAGGCTCACCGTGAACGTGCTGCCCACGTTCTCGTGACTGACCACGCCGACCGAGCCGCCCAAGCGCTCGACCAAGCCTTTGACGATGGCCAGGCCGAGCCCGGTCCCCGGCCGGCGCTTGGTGCGCGCGGCCTCGAGCTGTGAGAAGCGCGTGAACAAGCGCTCCAGGTCGGCCGCGCGGATGCCGACGCCCGTGTCACGCACGCGCAGCGTGAGCGTGCCGGCGTCGCGTGCGGCGCCGAGCCCGACCGTGCCGGCGTCCGTGAACTTGACGGCGTTCGACAGCAGATTGTCCAGCACGCGCCGCAACAACACCGGATCGGTGACGATCGGCCGAGCCAGATTCAGATACTCGCGCTCGATGCGCAGTCCCTTGCGTTCGGCCAACGGTTCCACGGCGGCCAGCGCCTCGTCGCACAGCGCGACCAGGTCCGTCGGTTCCTCGAGCGGGTCGACGGCACCCGCCTCGAGACGCGCCAGGTCGAGCAGGTTGTCGACGATCGTCAGCACGTCGTGGGCGCGCGCGCCCAGCGCCCGCACGGACGGCTGCAGGCCCGCGGGCAGGTTCGGCTCGCCGGCCAGGACGTCGACTCCGGCCAGCAGCGCGTGAAGCGGCGCCCGCAGCTCGTGAGTCATGTTGGCCACGAACTCGGACTGCAGGCGGTGCACGTCATGCAGCCGACGGTTGCGCTCGTCGAGCAGCGCCACCTCGGCCATGCTGGCCACGAGCAGGTCCTTGTGGTGCGCCAGCAGCGAGCGCAGCGACACCGTGCCCAGATAGCGGCCCTGCTCCACCACGAGCAGGTCGTCGTAGATGCGCTCCGGGGAGCGCTGCGTGGCGAGCGTGATGACCTCGACCGGGTCGGCGTCGACCTCGACGGTCGAGCCCTCCTCGGCCAGCAGGCGGACCGCGCGGTTCTCGAAGAGCGCGTAGCCGAAGCGTCGGCCGAGTTGGAGGTAGAAGCGCGTGCGCACCAGGATGCCGAGCCGTGCGTCGTCCAGCACGGCCAACGAGTCGGTCTGCGGGTGCTGCTCGAACACACGCGTGGCCTGGCCGATGGTCGCGTCGGCGGAGACCGCCAGCGTCGAGCCGATCAGGTCGCGCAGCCCCGCGCGGCGCTCGCCCGTGGGAGCGGCGGTCGCTCGCACGTCCGACATCGGCTCCACCGCGAGCATCGTTGCTCCCCCTCCGCGCCCCACTCGGCGGCGCGAATTCGTCCGTGCCTGGGGCGCCGCGCGAACTCAACCTACGGCCCGCGGACGACGATCGCGTGACGTCGCTGCGGCGGCTTCGTGTTCCCGCTCCCGCGTCCCCCCGAGTCCCGACGTCGAGGTCGGTCCTGACTTCATGAGGGGTCTCTGTCGATCGGGCACGTCACCCCATCGTGGGAGATGCGGGCAAGCATGCCTGCCGCTACGCACCGACGCGCTGCGCGTGGGCATCGCGGGGCGCAGGTCCACGCTGAGCGCGCGTGTCGGGAGCACGCCGCTGGCGAGCGTGGCGTCGCGCACGGTCACCTCGACCGCGACGTGCGCCGCGTAGTCCTGCCCCTGGCCAGCGCGAGGCGTAGGCCGCGCGACACCGCTCGTGACGAACCGCTCCTCCACCCGTCGGCGCCGCCGATCTCAACCGCGCCAGATCTGGTACGCGCCCGCCGTGACGACGATCGTGGCCAGCGCGAAGGCCAAGTTGTTGATTCTTTTGGTGGACCGCGCGAGGATCGAACTCGCGACCTCCTGATTGCGAACCAGGCGCTCTCCCAGCTGAGCTAGCGGCCCACGACGAGCGAAACGACGGGGGTGAGTCTAGCAGACTCGCGCGCGGGTCCGCAAACACGCGTGACGGGACGGCCTCGGGACGACGGGCCGCGGAGACGCGTCGCGAGGTGCGGGCCTCGCGCGTTGGCCGCGCGGGGACGGCAACCGGACCTCAGAACAGCGACAACTGGCGGGCATCGCCGACGACGCGCGCGAAGTCGAGGCCCAACAGGCTCAGCACGGGCTCGGCGACGGCACGCACCTGCTTGTCGACGTAGTGCTCGTGATCGAGCGGGCTGCGGCGCTCGTGCGCGGGCTCGGGGCCGGCCGTCGTCATCACGTAGGCCACCCGGCCACGCACGCGACCCGACATCTTGCGCGCCGCCGCCACGTGCGGGGGCGTGGTCGCGGTGTAGTGCTCGGCGGGCTTGCGCAGCGCCTTGCGATACACGAGGCGTTCGTCGTGGCGGCCGGCGCGCAACTCGGCGACGACGTTGCGCAGGTACTCGTCGACGGGCTGTTCGCCGAACAGGCGCGCGTACAGCTCGCGCTGCACGTCCTTGGCGAGCTCGGTCCAGTCGCCGCGCACGGCTTCCATGCCCGTGAAGACGACGCGCGGGCCAGCGTCGCTCTCGATCAGGCCGGCGTAGCGCTTGCGCGCGCCGGCTGCCGCGTGCCGCAGCGCCGGCAGACACAGCCGCAGGTAGAGACGCTCGAACTGCAACTCGAGGCGACTGGTCACGTGCCAGGTGCGCGCCACGTGCTCGCCCAGCTCGCGCGTCAGCGCGGCGGCCAGTTCCGCGCCCAGAGCGCGCGCGGCGGCGGCGCTGGCCAGGCCCGACTCGACGAACAGGCTGTCGGTGTCGCCGTAGAGCACGCGCAGGCCGCGCTCGACGAGGCGCGCGCGGCACCACAGCAGCACCTCGCGCCCGAAGGCCGTGATGGCGTTGGCCAGGCGCGGATCGTAGAAGCGACAGGCGGGCGTGCCGAGCACGCCGTAGAACGAGTTCATGAGGATCTTGACGGCGAAGCTGGCCACGGCGTCGCCGGCCGCTTTGGCGGCCTCGCGGCGGGGCATGATCTCGTCGAGAATGGCCGGCAGCAATCCGCGACGCCGCGCGAAGGCCGCCCCGTTCGGCGCGACGATCGGGTCGCGTTCCGCCCCAGGCTGCTCGAGCAGCCCCCAAGGATCGATTTCGAAGGTGCGGATCAGGCTCGGGTAGAGGCTCTTGAAGTCCAGCACGACGACGTGGGCGTAGAGACCGGGCAGGGGTTCGAGCACGTGGCCGCCGCCCGTGGGTTCGAGCAACTCGGCGCCAGCCTCGACGCTCGGCGCGACGACGCCGCGACGCCCGAGCTCCGTGAGGTAGACGAAGTCGAAGGCCGCGATCGACGACGAGACGCGCTCGAGCGGCAGGCCCGTGAGGCGGCTGCGCTCGACGGCCAGCTCGATCAGGCGCAGCTTCTCGACGATGCCCAGGGCCAGGCGCGCGTCGGCGCGGTTGTACTCCACGAGACGCGCGCGCTCGTGCTCGAACAGGCGCAGGATCTCGCCGGCCCGGTCGTGTCCCGCGAGCAGTTTGCCCTCGCCCAGCTCGTCGCGCGCGACGGCGTCGAGGCTCCAGTCGTCGCGGCGCATGAAGGCGCCGCGCATGAGGGCGATGCCGTCGAGCACCACGCGGCCCGGCACGCTGGCGCGGCGTCGCGACGCGCCCGCGAAGCGCTCGTCGCGCACCTGCAACGGAGCGCCGCCACGTCCCAGGCCCAGCGTCACGCCCAGGCGCAACGCGCGGCGCGCGAGCACGGTCAGGTCGAAGTCGACGACGTTCCAGCCCGTCAGCACGTCGGGATCGAGAGCCTGCACGCGCGCGCCGAACGCGCGCAGCAGTTCATGCTCGTCGGCGCAGGCCAGCGCTCCGGGCACGGCCTCGCGGCCGGGCGGCGTGAGCAACAGGACGTCCGAGGCGCCGCAGCCGTAGAGGGCGATGGAGAGCACGTGCTCCGCGCGCGGATCGGTCTCGACGTCGAAGGACAGCGTGCGCAGTCGCGGGGTGTAGTCGGCGGGCTCGATCTCGGGTTCGTCGAAGACCAGCCCCACGCCGGCGACCTCGCGCGACGGCCCCTGCAGGCCGAGCGTGCCGCGCACGCCGCGCTCGATCAGGTAGCGCGTGACGAAGCGCACGTCGGCCTCGTGGCAGCGCAGGCCAGCGTGACTCAGGCGACGACGCAGCCCGGGCCCGTCGCTGGGCAGGTCGAACTCGACACGCGCCAGAGCGCCGCCGCGCAAGGCCACACGCTCGCTGGGCAACACGCGCGGCGCGCCCAACGCGCGGGCGCGCGCGGCGTCAGGCGCGTCGACGTAGAAATGCGGTACGGGCCGACGGTCGCGCACGTGGAAGGCGCGGCCGTCCTCGAGACGTCCGACGAGCTGCACGACGGGCCGCCCGCCGCTGGCCTGCCAGGACGCCTCGAGCACGAAACCACGCAGCACGCCTTCCGCCATGCCGGCCATTCTCGCACTCGCCCGCGCGAGCGCCCGGGCGCACCTCCGACGGCGTCAGCGACGTCGCGCGCGTGCGCCGTCCGACGAGGACGAACTCGACGAGCCGCCGCCTCCTCCACCGCCAGAACTCGACGAGCTGGACGAACTGGACGAGCCGCCGCCGGAACTCGACGAGCTGGACGAACTGGACGAGCCGCCGCCGCCGCCCGAACTCGACGACGAGCTGGAAGAAGCGCTCGAGGAGGAACTGGACGACGACGAGGCACTCGACGAGCTCGACGACGAGGCGCTCGAGGACGAGGAGGACGCGCTCGACGAGCTGGAGGACGAAGCCGAAGAAGAAGAGGATGCGCTGCTGCTCGGGGCCGGGCTCGAAGAGGACGGCGAGGAAGAGAGCGACGAGCTGGAGGGCGTGGGGCTGGTGGGCGCCTCACCGACGGCGCAGCCCCACTCGGCGCCGCCGGTCAGGACGGCGCCGCCGGCGAGCAGCTTCAGGAACTCACGGCGTTCGGCACGTCGCGCGGCGCCGGCCGACGAAGCGGCGGGCGACGTGTCGTCGTGCGGGGTCTGGGACTGCATGATCGTCTCCGCAGCGGTCCGCGTGAATGA
>WBZQ01002967.1_pt1 | contig 10669 bp, 10 predicted proteins | sample 5204251 | NCBI WGS metagenome assembly WBZQ01 (sample SAMN12412402, study PRJNA552823) | activated sludge metagenome | isolation source: activated sludge from nitrification reactor of wastewater treatment plant... | place: USA: Virginia | collected 2017-09 | reverse complement strand
CGCCTCATCACCGGGCGAGTCTGGACATTCTGGAGCGCCTCAAGACCGATCCGAAGAGCGCGGCGCTCCACAACGATCTCGGGTGCCTCGTGGCCTGGGACGGGTTCTCGCGGGACGCCCTGAACGAGTTCGCAGAGGCGGCGAAGCTGGACAAAAAGGACAGCCGTCCGCTCTTCAACAGCGGCCTCGTTCACGCGTGGAAGGGGGACTGGGGAAAGGCTCACTCGTCCTTCAAAGGCGCGACCAAGCGCAACCCGGGCAATTGGCCCGCGTGGTGGATGGTCGGATTCGCGCAAGAGCAGCTTGGCAACATCGAGAGCGCGGTCGAGGCGTACAAGGTCTCCCTCCGGGTCGACACGTCGCTCTTCACGGTTGAGGTCAACCCGTTCGCGGCGGCGAGTCGATTGAAGGGGCGCGTGCTTCTGGAGACGTACGAGAAGCGAAGGATCCGGGCCTCGCTTTCGCGGACAGAGCAGCTTGTCGATCCCAAGCGCATCGCGACGTTCTTCCAAAGATCGGGAATCGCGCCTCCTCAACCGCCGCCGAGCGCCCCGATCGGGCTCACCGACGCCTCGTCGGCCTCGCCGGCTGCGCCGCCGCCGGCGGTCGCGCCACCAAGCCCCGCTCCGGCGAGCTCGGCGGCCACGGCGCCCAAGCCCGTCCAGCCGCAACCGGCGGCTCCGACGGCGCCCGCACCGTCAGACCGAAGGACCAGCACCGGGGTGCGGTCCGCCCCCTCGACGCCGCAAGGGCCGCCTTCCGGGATCGGTCCACCGCCGCTCGCGACGACCGCGCAACCTGCGGCGCCACCGCCCGCGCCGACTCCCGATGGCAGCCGCAGGGTTCCGGCTCCGACTGCGCAGCCCACGCCGACGCCACCGATCGTCCCGGGCCCCGGCTTCTTCACGCCGCCGCCGCCGAGGCCCAGGCCGACCCAGCCTGCGCCCGCGCCTACCCCCGGCTCTCTGTAGCCGACAAGCGATCAAGCCCCGCGTCGTGGTCGCGTCGCCGCGACCACGACATCTCCCGATGCTTCGTTTTGACGAAGTATCGGCCTCTGCCTAACTTCCGGTCCATGGACGACGATGTGCTTCTGGTGCAGAGGTGCTATCCCCAAATCTACCTGGCTTGCCATCTCCAACATGTGCGGAGGACCCGCTCGCCTCATCGGATCTCGGATCACGAGTCCCGCCTGCTGGGGCATCTGGATCGCGAAAGGCCCTCGAGCCCATCATGGCTCGCCAAGCACCTGGGACTCGGGCAACCCGCCGTCTCCGCGGCCCTCGCCCGGCTCGAGGCCCTTGGCTACGTCGAAAGAAGAAGGAGTCCACGGGACCTTCGCGCGCACGAGCTGAGGCTCACGGAACGCGGCGCGGAGGCCCTTGCCGGCTCGTCCGTTCTGGACGCCGCGTTGGTCGAAAGGCTGCTTTCCACGCTTTCGAAGGAGGCCCGCCAAGAGGCTCTCGCAGGCCTTCAGATCCTCGCGACCGCGGCCCAGTCGATGGTCGCGGAGAAGGGCCGTTTTGGAGTTCCCAAGATGACGGCTGGCTCACAACGTCTCAAGAAGAAAGGCACCACAGGGAGGAACGCATGAAGACCGTAGGGATCATTGCCGCGATCGTGATCGGCCTGCCTCTCGTGATTTCGGGATTGGGTCTTCTGATCCCGAAGGACCACGTAGCGACGCGGAGCATCCGCGTGTCCAAGTCCGCGGAGGAGGTCTATCGCGCCATCACCGACTTCGCGAATGCCCCGTCCTGGCGAAAGGGCTTGAAGAGGGTCGAGATGCTGCCCGCAAGAGAAGGCAAGCCTGTCTTCAAGGAGCACGGTCCCAACGGCGAGATGACCCTCGAGGTCACCGAGATGATCCCGTCCGCCCGGCTTGTCACCCGCATCGCCGACGACAGCCTGCCATACGGGGGGCGCTGGGTCTATTCGCTCACCCGCGATGGCGATGGCTGCCGGCTGTCGATCACCGAGGAGGGGTTTGTCCATAACCCCCTGTTTCGCGTGCTGGCGAAGTACGTGTTTGGGCACACATCGACCATGGAGCGGTATCTCGCGGACTTGGGTGCGAAGTTGGGAGAGCGCGTGACCGTGTCGTGAGGTCTTTGGGAAGGTTGGCCCTCACCCTGGCCCTCTCCCGAGTTCGCGAGAGAGGGGAGGCCGTATCGCCTGGGCAAGGCCAACTTCGCACGGCGAGGGGAAGAGTTGATCGCTATCATGCGGCGACATGATTGCCGTGAGGATTCTCGAAGATGTTCTTGAGCTTCCCGTGGACGATCGCATCGAGCTGGTTCAAGCCATTTGGGACAGTGTTGTCGCGGAATCGGCTGCGGTTCCTCTCACCGATGAGCAGCGTCTCGAACTGGACTTCCGGTTGGCCGACGCGGAGCGTCACCCGGACGATGAGAGACCCTGGGCTGAGGTGCGCGCTTCTCTTGAACGCGCTCTTTGAGCCGCCCCGTCGTATTCCGCCGGCGGGCCGACGATGAGATCCATGGTATCCAGGCCTGGTATGAGGCGCGATCGCCAGGACTTGGCAAGCGCTTCCGCGCTTCCATCGATCTTGTCGCCAACCTGATCGCCGATCACCCTTTGGCCTGTGCAGTCTTCCATCGCCAGGTGCGCCGTGCACTCGTGCCAGGTTTCCATATGCCCTCTTCTATGTGGTACTTCCCGGACGAGTGCGGGTTCTGGCGTGCCTACACCAGCGGCGGGGGCCCTCTTTCGTGAGCCGGCGTCTCTCGCGCTGAGGGTCCGTCGACCCCTCGCTATTTCCACTTCGGCACAAACAGCGTGGGAGAGCCGACTCCGCCTCCCGCCCCCACCATGAACTTGAGGTCGTTGCCAATTGCCTCGATTCCCCGCAGGAATGCTGAGAGCTTGCCTTCGAGGATCAGCTCGGACACCCGGTCGGTGGCGAGGCCCTTCTCCACGACATAGCCGGCGGTCACCAGGCGGAAGCGGTCGGCCGCGAGATCGACGTCCGGCCTTTCCAGGAGGACCGCCGCGTAGAAGCCTTTGGCAACGGCGGCCAGGAGTTCCCGCGCGGAGACGCCGTTCTTGGGGTCGATGAAGAAGTTGGTGATTCCGATCTCGGGCGGCGTGGACCAGGACCTGCGGAAGGCGTTTCCGGAGGGTGTGGTCGAGAGCCTCGCGGCCGCGGCGACATCGGTCAGGCGCCCCATGGCCTGACCGGCTTCGATCAGGACCGTCTTTGAGACGGGGGTTCCCTCGGCGTCGCGAAGGGACTTGACGGGTCCGGCGAGGACCGCGGGATCGTCGACGAGCGTGACCGCGGCGGAGGCCAGCGGATCCCGGCCTCCACGGGTGCGGGCGAAGAGAACGGGCTCGTGGCTGTCGCCGAGGAAGAGCGGCGCGAGGCGGCCCACGAGATGTGCGGCCACGTGGGGATCGAGGAGGAGATCCGCACGCCCGGCCTCGACGCGCGACCCGGTAAGCGGCAGGAGCACGCGGTCGATCGCGAGCCTCGCGAGACGCGCGACCGGAAGATCGACCGGCCGCTCGCCCAAAGAGACGACGCGCGCCGAGAACCGGCTCGCCGCGGCGCGGCCGACGACGGTCGCGACCAGCGATGCCGCGCGCACGCTCCACGCGGCCGAGCGCCCGGAGCTGGTCGCAAGCCTCTCTCTTCGTTCGCCCAGGGAGACCGCGGCGTCGCGCAGCTGGACGCTCCCGCGGCTTCCCGAGAGCACGGCCTGGCGAAAGGCCGCGAGCGCGTCGCGCGCGGCGTTTTCATCCGCGGGCGGAGGGTCCCCCAACGCGGCCGTTTCACGCGGCTCGTTCGCGAGAGGACTCGCGGCACGGGAACCCCGTCGCGTTCGCGCCCGCGGCAGAAGCGTCCGCGCCTCGCCCACCAGCCGGGTGGCGTTCTCCGGCCCCTCGGCCGCGAAGGCCACACGCCCCGCTCGAAACAGGCGCAGGGCGAAGCCGCGCTCGCGCGCCTCGGTGACGCGCACGCCCTCGTCGTCCTCGGTCCATTCGAAGGAGACGCCGCGCCTTTCGTAGAGCTCGGCGCTCGTCCCGGCGACATGGGTCTCGGCCTCGGCGGCTCGAAAGACCGCCTCGAAGAGGCCATCGTCGGGAGGCGTCCTGGCCCTCACGCGCGCACGGAATGCACGTTAAGGCCGCGCACCAACATGGCCGGCGCGATGCCGCCGACCGCGACCGCATCCCCGTCCTTCACGCAGAGCCCAAGGCCGGTCGCGGGGTAGGCCTGATCGCCCAGCCCGGGCTCGATGTTGAGAAGCGCGGTGAGGATCTCGCCGGACAGGGTGAAGCGGGAGACGCCGCCCGAAAGGCGCCCGCGCCGGATCGCCTCCGCGCCGTCGACAACCAGGGCAAACCGACCGGACTCCGGGTTTGCGGCTCCCGAGGAGATCTCCCGAACGTAGAGGCCTTCGCGGCAGGCGGCAAAGAGATCGTCGAGGGGCAGAGTCCCCGCGGGAACCACGAGGTTCGACATGCGCGGCCGCGGAAAGCGGCGGTAGTTGGAGGTCCGGCCGTGCCCGCTCGACTCCGGGTGCGGAGGCTGGGAGGCCTCGCCGCGAGCGGCCGGAGACCACCGGGCGGTCCTCTTGTCGGTGAGAAGGCCGACCACGATGCCGTTCGCGAGAAGAGGCGTCGGCCGCGCCGGGACCCCTTCGTCATCAATGCGATAGGCGCCGGGAAGGTCCGCCCGGGTCGGATCGTCGTGGAGGTGAATCCCTTCGGGCGCCACGACCGCGTCCATCACGCGCGACAGCACCGAGCCGCGCTCGCCTCCGTCGGCCTCGAGCCCGTGCCCGACGGTTTCATGCCAGAAGACCGTGGCGGCCGAGGGCGACAGCACGACGTCGGTGAGGCCGCTTCGGGGCGGGAACCGCGGCGCGGGGCGGACGGCTTCGGCGAGCGCCAGCGCGAAGGCGTCGACGGCGGGGGCGAAGCCTCGGGACGACTGGAAGGCGAAACGCCGGGTTCCGCCTTCACGGCGGATGGTTCCGTACGCGGTGAGGGTCGTAGCGGTTCCGGCGAAGAGGAGCTGTTTGGGCGTCACTACTGCGCGGGTCAAGCTGTCCCACGCGATGACGAGAGAGAGCGTGAGACCGCGGGGATCGGCGATCGCGTGAGCAAGCGCCGACGCCAGACGCCCGGCGTCGAGGCCGAAGAGGGGATCTACGGCCTGCGGACTGGCAACGGCCTTCGCCCGCTGCGCGGGCTTGAAGAATGGGGCGCTGCCGTTTCGCTGCGCGGCCTCGCGGACCGCGAGCCGCAGCGCGTCGGGCGAGTCCCCCGCGCGAGCGACGAGCAGCGCCTGGCGTCCGCTTCTAAGCCGCACCGCGGTCCCGCGCTCCTCGGTGACCGCCGGGGACACGAGCCCGGCCTCGGACGCGCTCCACGACACCGTGCGGCGTCTCTCGCGAAAGGCCTCGCCGGCCTGGCCGCGACGCAGCAGGCCCGCGACGAGCTTCACGGCGTCGAGCGCGTCGGGAGCGAACTCCCCGGATGAGATCAAGGCGCGGATTTTAGGAAGCGGTATTCTCTGAGAACGAATGGCCCGAACCGATTTACGGCTGGCCGCGCAGGCGGCTTACGTGGCCCGCCGCCTGCACGGCGAGGCGTGGATCGAGTCGCCATCTCCCGGAGAGACGCGCCGGATCATTGAGGGCGTTCTCATCGCGGATCGCGAACGCGAACGGGCACTCGACCAGGAGGTCGACGCGATCCTGCGGCAGAACGCTCAGACCATCAGGTCCTCGGGCGCCGACCACGCGGAGCTCTTCCGCAAGGCGAAGAAGCTCCTCGCGGAAAAAAAGAAGATCCCGCTTTGAGATCCCGCCTCCACGTGGAACCTCACGTCTCTCGTAGGGGCGGCCCCCCGTGGCTGCGCCTTTGCACCGTGGTTCGCCCCGTGTCGGCGGCTCCGAGAATCGACGGCCTCGCCTCGTGATCGAGGAACGTCTCCGCCACCTGGACTCGCTTCGCCAGAGGGCGCGCCTCGGCGGCGGCGAGGCCCGAATCAAGAAGCAGCACGCGGCCGGAAAGCTCTCGGCCCGCGAGCGCGTCGAGCTTCTCGGGGATCCGTTTTCGTTCGAGGAGATGGACCCCTTCGTGGTGCATCGCTGCCGCGACTTCGGCATGGACTCTTTAGAGAACGAGATCCCGGGCGACGGCGTGGTCGCGGGGACCGTGCGGGTCGAGGGCCGCCCGGTCTTCGTGTTCGCTCAGGACTTCACGGTCTTCGGCGGCTCCCTCTCCGAAACCAACGCCGCGAAGATCTGCAAGGTAATGGACCTTGCGATGAAGGTCGGAGCGCCCGTGGTCGGGCTCAACGACTCGGGCGGGGCGCGCATTCAGGAGGGCGTGGCGTCGCTCGCCGGTTACGCGGACATCTTCCTTCGCAACACGCTGGCCTCGGGGGTGATCCCGCAGATCTCGGCGATCCTGGGCCCCTGCGCGGGCGGCGCGGTGTACTCGCCGGCCATCACCGACTTCATCCTGATGGTGCGTGGCACGAGCTCGATGTTTGTGACCGGCCCCGACGTGCTGAAGACCGTGACCCACGAGGACGTCACCAAAGAGACGCTCGGTGGCGCGGATACGCATGCGTCAGTTTCGGGGGTCGCGCATCTCGTGGCCGAGTCCGATGCCGATTGCCTGCTGAAGATCCGGGCGCTCCTGAGCTTTCTCCCGTCGAACAATCGCGAGGACCCGCCCCGGAGGCCCACGCGCGACCCCGTCGATCGCGAGGATCCCGAGCTCGACCGCTATGTCCCGGACGCGCCGAACCAGCCGTACGACATGGCCGGCCTCGTGCGGCGGGTCGTGGACGACGGCGAGTTCTTCGAGATCCACGCGGACTTCGCGCGAAACCTGATCGTGGGCTTCGCGCGGCTGAACGGAGCCCCGGTCGGGATCGTCGCCAACCAGCCGGATCACCTGGCGGGCGTTCTCGATATCGACGCGTCCGTGAAGGGCGCCCGCTTCGTGAGGTTCTGCGACGCGTTTGGAATCCCGCTCGTGACGTTCGAGGACGTGCCGGGCTTTCTCCCCGGGACCCGGCAGGAGTTCTCGGGGATCATCCGCCACGGCGCCAAGCTGCTTTTCGCGTTTGCCGAGGCGACGGTTCCGAAGCTGACCGTGATCACGCGCAAGGCCTACGGCGGCGCGTACTGCGTGATGGCGTCCAAGCACCTGAGGACCGATTTCAACTTCGCCTACCCGACGGCCGAGATCGCGGTGATGGGTCCGGAGGGGGCCGTCAACATCCTCTACGGCCGCGAGCTCGCGGCCGTAGGAGCCGCGGCGGAGACCGCGGAGCGAGCCTCGCAAACGAACGGCGAAGAGAGCGCCGCGGGCGGCAACGGAGCCGCCGCGGACGCGATTGCGCGGGCTCGAAAGAGCAAGGTCGAGGAGTATCAGGAGCACTTCGCGAACCCCTACATCGCCGCGAGGCGCGGTTACGTGGACGACGTGATCCGGCCGCGGGCCACGCGGCCCAAGCTCATCCGCGCCCTGGAGCTTCTCCGCAACAAGCGCGACGCCATGCCACCCAAAAAACACGGCAACATCCCGCTTTGAGCGAGTCACCCGCCTGGGCCGATCGGCCCCGCCTTCTGGTCGCGAACCGGGGCGAGATCGCGGTTCGCATCATCCGCGCGTGCCGCGACCTCGGCATCTCGCCGGTCGCGGTCTACTCCGAGGCCGACCGCGCGGCCCGCCACGTGCGGCTCGCGGACGCGGCGGTCGCGATCGGCAAGGCGCCCGCGCGCGAGTCGTACCTCGTCGTCGAGCGGCTGATCGACGCCGCGAAGAAGACCTCCGCGACCATGGTGCATCCGGGCTTCGGATTCCTGTCTGAGAACGCGGCTTTCGCGCAGGCGGTTCTGGACGCGGGGCTCGTCTGGGTCGGACCCATGCCGCATTCGATCGCGGCAATGGGCGGCAAGACTGAATCGCGCACGCGCGTCGTCAAGGCGGGCGTTCCGGTGGTCCCGGGGATGCTCGCGCCCGCATCCTCGCCCGAGGAGATCGCGGCGTTCGGTCGTGAGCACGGGTTCCCACTGCTTCTCAAGGCCGCCGCGGGGGGCGGCGGCAAGGGCATGCGCATCGTGAGGAGCGAGGCCGAGGTCGCCGAAGGCTTCCTCCGCGCGAGGAGCGAGGCGCGTTCGTTTTTCGCGGACGAGGCGGTCTACGCCGAGCTCTACGTCGAGGACGCCCGGCATGTCGAGGTTCAGGTTCTGGGCGACAGGACCGGCCGCGTGGTGGCGCTCGGCGAGCGCGAGTGCTCGCTTCAAAGGCGGCATCAGAAGGTCGTCGAGGAGTGCCCCTCGCCAGCGGTGACGCCGGAGCTCCGGGCACGCATGGAGGAGGTCGCCGTGGCCGCCGCGCGCTCGGTCGACTACGAGTCGGCCGGTACGGTCGAGTTTCTCCTTGCCAAGGACGGCCGGTTCTTCTTCCTCGAGATGAACACGCGCATCCAGGTCGAGCACCCGGTGACCGAGATGGTCTATGGCGTCGACTTGGTTGCGGAGATGATCCGGATCGCGCAGGGCGCGCCCATGTTGGGCGGACTCGCCTCCGGCTCATCGGGTGAGTTCGCCTTCGGCTCAACGCAAGCCGCCGAGATCCCGAAGCCGCGCGGCCACGCGCTCGAGTGCCGTGTCTACGCGGAGGATCCCGCGCGGGGCTTCGCGCCTTCGCCGGGCCGCATCGCGCGCCTGCGCTGGCCGGAGGGGCCGGGCGTGCGGGTCGACGCGGGCGTGGAAGAAGGAGACGTCGTCCCGCTCGACTACGACCCGATGCTGGCCAAGCTGATCACGTGGGGCCGCGACCGGCGGGAGGCCTTCGCCAGGATGCAGCGTGCCCTGTCCGAAACGCGGGTCTCGGGCATCGAGACCTCGGTGCCCTTCTTCGTGTCGCTGCTCTCCCATCCGGATGTCGTGGCGGGAAGGCTCTCGACGCAGTTCCTCGACCGCTTTCGCTATGTCCCGGAGGAGCCGGAGCACGGCCTCGAGGACTTTGCGATGGTCGCTTCGGCCGTCGAGGCTCTCCATGAGGCTTCTCGCCTGACGACGCCTCCGGCAACTTCGAACGGCGGAGCGTGGTCTTCGTGGCGCCTCTCGCGCCCGAACTACGGGCTCCGCGAGTAAGCCCCGATGCGGTTCTGCGCGCGGTTTCCGGCTCCGGATGCCTCCGAAAAGCGCTCGCGCGTGGTCGAGATCGTCTCTCTGGAGGGCTCATCCGCCGCGGTCTATGAGGTGCGTCTCGACGGCGAATCACGCGTCTTCGATGTGATCCGGCTGCCCTCGGGCGCGCTCTCGATCCTCGATGCCATGGGCCGGCACGTCGAGGTCGTGGTCTCGCGCGAGGCCGAGGGCGGAAGCCGCGCTCATATGGGCGCGACGATCCTGAGGTTCGAATTCCTCGACGAGCTTTCGGCACGGGCCCAGGCGGGATCCGGAAGATCCGGAGGGCGGAGGGTCGGAGAGCTCCGGGCGACGATTCCGGGCCGCGTCCTTCGCGTGTCGGTGGAGTCCGGCCAGGATGTCGCGGAGGGCCAGTCGCTCGTGGTTCTCGAGGCCATGAAGATGGAGAACGAGGTCCGCTCGCCGCGGGCCGGGCGCGTGAAGCAGGTCCACGTCAAGCCGGGGCAGGCGGTCAGTGCCGGCGAGGTTCTGATTCAGTTCGAGTAGCAGCCGATGCGCCCCGATTCGCGATTCTGGTAGCGTCCCGCGCTCTGGCATAGGGACTGCCTGCGTTCCCTGAAAAACGTCACGAGCCGGATGTCTTTTGCCGGCTCTCCGAGGAGGCCGTTACCCGCATGAACCCTTCCGCCGAAAAACGAGGCTTCACCCGAGTGTTTGCTCACCACGGCCGGCACTGGCTGGCCGGGGTCTTCCTCGCGACGGTTTCCGGATCGCTCGGGGCCGAGACGCCGACCCGGCCACCCGGCTCGACCTCGCCCGCGAGCGTCGGGACCGCGGCGACCTCCGCGACCTCCAAGTCCGATCCCCGAATTCAGGCGCTCACGTCCTGGATCGATGGCGCTTTCATGTACGGGGCCGGCGAGGTCCAGGTCGAGAACCTCTCGCAGCAGCTCCGGCCGCTTCCGGGCTACCAGATCTATCGCGCGGTGAAGAAGTACGTCGCGGAGAACGGCCCGAACGACCAATGCTTCGCGCTGGTCGAGGACACCGGGAGCACGATCGTCGTCGGCGAGCTGTTTCCGGACGAGGCCCGCATGAAGGCTCCGGCGCCCGTGCGCACGGACGCCGACCTCGAAGGGTTCCGCAACGCGCTGAAGCGTTACCTGCAGGGCAAGTTCCGAGTCTCGCTCGACCCATCGGCCGATCGGCTTTCGCTGAAGGGCGTGAGGGTCACGGTCGACACCGGCTACGGCAGCTTCGACATGACGGGCTTCGTCAGCGCCGACGGCTCGCTCTGCGTGCTGGGGCGCCCGTGGGACCGGCGGAGATCGCTCGTCGAGCAACGGCGCGAGGCGATCAAGCTCACCGAGACCCCGTTTCAGGGACCCTCCGACGCGGCCGTCACGATCGTCGAGTACTCGGACATGCAGTGCGGCTACTGCCGGAAGAGAACCGCCGATTGGGAGCCGCTGCTTCAAAAGATGGCTCCGCTTCTGAAGATGAAGCGCTACGTCAAA
>WBZQ01002966.1_pt1 | contig 10670 bp, 10 predicted proteins | sample 5204251 | NCBI WGS metagenome assembly WBZQ01 (sample SAMN12412402, study PRJNA552823) | activated sludge metagenome | isolation source: activated sludge from nitrification reactor of wastewater treatment plant... | place: USA: Virginia | collected 2017-09 | reverse complement strand
CGCGCCGCCATGCACGTGCAGACGTCCGGCAAAAAAGAGCTGCGCGGCGCCAACGTGCTCGTGTCGGTGTTCGCCGAGCGCGACTGTCACGCGGTCGCGCTCCTCGGGCAGCAGAACGTCACGCGCTTCGACGTGGTGAGCTACATCTCGCACGGCATCTCGAAGACAGGCCAAGACGACGTGAACAAAGCCGAGCCCGGCGGCGCGTCGAGCCCGCAGGAAGGCGAAGGCGCGAACGGCGGCGGCGGCCCAGGCGGCGGCGAGGACGGCGAAGGCCCCGTCAAAGATCCGCTCGCGGCCTACACGATGAACCTCAACCAAGAGGCGACCGAGGGCCGCATCGATCCGCTCGTGGGCCGCGAAAAAGAGGTCGAACGCGCGATCCAGGTGCTCGCGCGGCGCCGCAAGAACAACCCGCTCCTCATCGGCGACGCGGGCGTCGGCAAGACCGCCATCGTCGAGGGCCTCGCGCAGAAGATCGTCAAGGGCGAGGTGCCGAAGCCGCTCTTGGGATCGACCGTGTACGCGCTCGACATGGGCGCGCTCATCGCGGGCGCCAAGTTCCGCGGCGACTTCGAGAACCGCATCAAGGCCGTGCTCAAAGCGCTCGAAAAGCAGCCCGGCGCGGTGCTCTTCATCGACGAGCTGCACACCATCATCGGCGCCGGCGCGACGAGCGGCGGCACCATGGACGCGTCGAACCTGTTGAAGCCCGCGCTCGCGTCAGGGCGGCTGCGCTGCATCGGCGCCACGACCTTCGAAGAGCTGCGCGGCCACATGGAAAAGGACGGCGCCCTCGCCCGCCGCTTCCAGAAGATCGAGGTCGGCGAGCCGAGCGTCGACGAAACCCGCCGCATCCTTCTCGGCCTCAAGCCCAAGTACGAAGAGCACCACGGCGTCACGTACGACGACGAGGCCATCGACGCCTGCGCCCGCCTCGCGGCGAAGCACATCGTCGATCGCCACCTGCCGGACAAGGCCATCGACGTGATGGACGAGTGCGGCTCGTACGACCGCATGAAGGCCGAGGCCGACCGGAAGCGCCGCGTCACGGCCGAGGACGTGCAGCGCGTCGTCAGCAAGATGGCGCGCGTCCCCGTGGAGGCGGTGACGGCGAACGAGCGGGATCGCATCCGCGATCTCGAGCCGGCCCTCCGTCGCGTGATCTACGGGCAGGACGAGGCGATCGAGAACCTCGTCAGCGCCATCACCCTCTCCCGCGCCGGGCTGCGCGCCGGGCAGAAGCCGATCGGCTCGTTCCTCTTCGCGGGCCCGACGGGCGTCGGCAAGACGGAGCTCGCGAAGCAGCTCGCGAAGACGCTCGGCGTCGAGCTCCTCCGCTTCGACATGAGCGAGTACGGCGAGCGGCACTCCGTCTCCCGCCTCATCGGCGCGCCGCCGGGCTACGTGGGCTTCGACCAGGGCGGCCTGCTCACCGATGCCGTGCGCAAGCACCCGCATTCCGTCGTCATCCTCGACGAGATCGAGAAGGCCCATCCGGAGATCTTCAACATCCTCCTGCAGGTGATGGACCACGCGAAGCTCACGGACAACAACGGCCGCAAGGCGGACTTCCGCAACGTGATCCTGGTGCTCACGACGAACGCGGGCGCCTTCGAGTCGCAGGAGAAGGTCGTCGGCTTCGGCCAGACGGGCTCCGGGACCGCGTTCGCCGAGTCGAAGGCGAAGGCCGCCCTCGAGCGCACGTTCACGCCGGAGTTCCGCAACCGCCTCGACGCCATCGTCTATTTCCGTGGCCTCTCGAAGGAGATCATCCGCAAGGTCGTCGACAAGGAGATCCGTCTGCTCGAGGAGCAGCTCTCCCAGAAGCGGATCCGGGTCGAGCTCACGGAGGCCGCGCGCGAATGGCTCGCGGAGCACGGCTACGATCCCAAGATGGGCGCGCGCCCCATGGCTCGCCTGGTGGAGCGCGAGCTGAAGAAGCCGGTGGCGAAGGCCCTCGTCTACGGCGATCTGCCGGAGGGAGGCCTCGTCCGGGCGGACGCGGGCACGGAGCACCTCGTCCTCGCCTTCGAGAAGACGAACTGACCGCCACGTGCCTGCCTATTGGCTGACCAAGAAGCTCGTCTTCCCTCCTCCCGAGGGAGCGGACGAGCACGGCCTCGTGGCCATCGGCGGCGACGTCCGGCCCGAGCGGCTCCTGCTCGCCTATTCGCAGGGCATCTTCCCGTGGCCGCACGAGGGCTATCCCCTGCTCTGGTTCTCGCCGGAGCCTCGCTTCGTGCTCCCTCTCGAGCTCGCGCACGTGCCCCGCTCCCTGCGCAAGACCATCCGCCGCGCCCCGTACGAAGTCCGCTTCGACACGAGCTTCGAGATGGTCATGCGTCGCTGCGCCGCCACGCCGCGCCCCGGGCAGAACGGCACCTGGATCACGGAGGAGCTCGTCGAGGGCTACGCCGAGCTCCACCGCCGGGGGTTCGCGCACAGCATCGAGGCCTGGAAGGACGGTGTGCTCGTCGGCGGGCTCTACGGCGTGAGCCTGGGCGCGGCCTTCTTCGGCGAGTCGATGTTCGCCCACGAGCCCGACGCCTCGAAGGTCGCGTTCGTCACCCTGCTCGGGCATCTCGCGAGCTGGGGATTCCGCTTCGTCGACGCCCAGGTCTACACGGAGCACCTCGAGCGCTTCGGCGCGGTCGAATGCTCGCGTCGGGCCTACCTCGGCCTGCTCGGACAGGCGCTGACCTCGCAGACGCGGCGAGGGCCCTGGGAGGCGACGCTCTCGCCCACCGAGGCCCTCGAGGCCCTCGAGCGCCACCTCGAGGCGTTCAGCGAGCCGAGCGAACGAGGATGAGGCTCACGCCCTCGCCGATCGACGGCGCGGGGATCACACCGTACGCGTAGTCCACGCCGTGCAGCGGGAACGAGCCGACGAAGCCGTTCGGGCTCCGCTGCAGGCCCTGGCGGATGACGTCGCCGCGGGGAACGACCTCGTCGATCTCCGGCGCCGTGCCGAAGTGGAAGAGGCGGTCTCCCCGGTAGAGATAGGCCCAGAGCACGAGGCCCTGGTTGATCTCGGCCGCCTTCTCGAGGCGGAGCTGGCGGCTGATGCGCTGCGCCTCGCGCGGAAGCGGGATGCCGGTCGCGACGGCGCCGATGGTCTGTCCGTCCTTGCGGATCGGCGCGACGAAGAGCATCGAGAGCGAGCTCTCGCCGCCCCCCTCCGCCTGGAACTCCGCGAGCTGGTACGTGGCGCGCCCGCTCTGCATCGCCTCGCGCACCGAGGCGTAGTTCGCGGCGAAGGCCATGCCCTTCATGCGATCGTTCTCGCCGTCGCGGCAGATGACCTTGCCGTCCGCGCCGATGATCGCGAGGAACGACATCGGCGAGACCACGAACTCGGCGATGCCGCGCGGCGGACGTCGCAGGTTGTTCAGGAGCGGGCACATCGCCGCGTCCCGTGCGGGCACGTCCTGCACCGCGAGGTAGGGAGCGAGGATGGCGGCCGCCTTGTTCACGCCGACGAGGTGGTGGTTCTTGTCGTCCCGGATCATCGCGGCGACGCGCGGGACGTCCTCGGTGCGCAGCGAATGCTGGGCGCGCTGCACCTTCTCGTTGCCGCAGCCGGAGCCGACGAGGGCCGCGAACGCGGCGACCAGGACGAGGATGGGTCGAGTCTTCTGCACGGGGCCTCCCAAGCGGGGGATGTTCGCACGAAGGGAGCCCTCGGGGAGAGGGGATTGTGTAGTCTCCCTCCCTACCCCCTTTGGAGGTCCCCATGACGGTCGCAGGTCGCGTCGCCCTCGTCACGGGCGCGAGCCGAGGCATCGGTCGCGCCATCGCCCTCGCCCTCGCCGAGGACGGCATGCACGTCGCCGTCCACTGCCGCCGCGAACGCGAGAAGGCCGAGGCCGTCGCGGGCGAGATCCGAGCGCTCGGACGCGAGGCCCACGTCTTCGCCGCCTCGCTCGAGTCGCGCGAGGAGTGCGTGAAGCTCGTGGCCGACGTCGTCGCGGCGTTCGGTCGTCTCGACGTGCTCGTGCTCAACGCCGGCATCGCGAGCCGCGGGCAGAGCCTCGCCGACACCGATCCCGCCGAGGTCGAGCGCCTGATGCGCGTCCACGTGTTCTCGGCGCACGACCTCTGCAAGGCGGCCGTTCCGCAGCTGCGCGCTGCGGGGCGAGGCGACGTGATCGCGATCTCGAGCTCGGCGACGCTCCACCACGCCGCGAACGGAGGCCCCTACAACATGGCCAAGGCCGCCCTCGAATCCCTCGCGCTCACGCTCGCCAAGGAGGAGCGCGATCACGGCATCCGCGTGAACGTCGTCGCCCCGGGCCTCGTCGAGACCGACATGGGCGTGCGCCTCGCGCGCGGGGCGATGGGCGTCGAGGACATCCGCGCGCTCGACCGCCACATGCCCTTCGGCCGCGTCTGCCAGCCCGAGGACGTCGCGAACGCCGTGCGCTTCTTCGCGAGCGATCGCGCGAGCTACCTGACGGGCGAGATCCTTCACGTGCACGGGGGTGGCGACCGGATGACGTTCGGAGGCGGCCGGCGCACGTGACGGACCCGGGCTACGTTCCATGGCGACATGGTCGAAGCCCGCTGGCCTTCCGATTTCGACGCGCGGAGCGAAGCGCTCGACCTGCTGCGCGCCTGGGTCGAAGCGAACCCCGACGCCCACATCGTCGACGGTCACATCCTCGACGTGCTCCGGGTGTCGCCTCTGCGCGTCGAGCTCGTGACGACCTACGAGACGCGTTCCCTCGTGCTGCACGCGCGGCCGGCCGACGGCGACGCGCCCCCGAGCTCCCTCCCCGATCCCTGGGAGGTGGACGCGCAGACCTTCGAGCCGAGGGGCGACGGTTCGACGCAGATCGCGCGAGCCCGCTCGGACGGGAGCGTCTTCCACCACGCTTGCGCCCCCTGCGAGGGGCTCGGTCGGACACGGTGTCTCGAGTGCGGCCGGGCGCGGCTCTTCGACGCGTCCCGATGCCCGGCCTGCGGCGGCAGCGGATCGGTGACGTGCGGAGGCTGCCTCGGGCTCGGACGGGTGGCCAGCGACGTCTTCGTCGAACGCAGCGTCGGCACCGTCGTGGAGACCCGTCTGGTCGAGCCCTGGGAAGGCTCGCTCCCGACCGACCTGTTCCTCAGGCTCCAGGAGGCCCGACCGACCACGGCCCCGCTCCACGTCCAAGCAGGGGCGCGCATGCATCGCGTGGAGCAGGACTCGCAAGGGTACCGCGACCTCGTGCGCGACCTCGGCGATGCGGAGCGGATCGCGAATGCCATGCTGGCTCGGACGAGCGTGCCCCCGGGGGCGCGAATCCTGGATCGCCGTCTGACGATCCACGAAATCCGTGCGTTCCGGCTTCGCGCGAGCAACGCGGACCTCTTCTACGTGCACGAGCCGGGCCCTTCGATCTTCCCCGAGGGGTTCTGGTCGACGGGCCTCCGCGGCTGGCTCGAGTCCTTCGTGTTCGGCGGTGGGCGGAGAGGCTGATCGCGTACGGGAAGCAACCGCCCCACGCTCCGCCCGAGAAGCCCTCCAAACGGTCCGAGGACCGAGGAGGCAACGATGGGTGGAGAGGCGATTTCGGCGTCGACGGCGCGTCACGAGCAGATCCGGCTCGCGCAGGCAGCGGCAGCCCAGGCGGAGGCTTCGAGCGCGGCCGAGACGCATCCCGAGGCAGGCGACGACCATGCACGGCCCGCGGGACCGCCCGCGTTCTGCCGGGCTCGTGCGGAGCGGAACTTCCACGCGCAGATGCGCGAGCAATCCGTCCTCCATTCGGTCGGTCGCCTGATCCACGACAAAGCGCCATCGGTCGACCACGCCCTGCGCGCCCTCGCGACGTTCGGCGAGAGTCACGTGCCGCGCACGCACGCGGGCGCGTCGCACACCTACCGCAACGAGGCCGAGGCGCGCGATGCGTTCCGGCGGCAGGCGGCGGCGTTCGCCGATCCGCAGCGGTGGAACGGCCTCAGCGGCCCGGAGAACGCGGACTTCCAGCTCTTCGACGCATGCGGGATCCAATCGCACGCCCACCGGTTCACCGAGGGCGACTTCCTCCGTGTCGAGCTGCCGGGCGGCGCTCCCTACGCGTGGGTGCGCGTGGAGTCGGTCCGGGTCTCGGCCGATCGCATCGAGGTCCGCGTCCGCCCCTCGTACGATCCGACCCGGAACCCGGTGGATCCGAGAGAGACCGCGCATTTCTTCGACGCCCGGGCCACCAACACCTTCGTGCTCGAACGCCGCGGCACGACCGTGCGCGCGACCGTCGACGGTCGTGACGAATACCCGAACACCCACGGTCAGACGGACTCCGGCCTCGAGGCCGTGTCGAATCGGGGCGTGACGTTGGGCGCCCGCGCCGGGAACATCGACCTGCCCGTCGTCGGACACATCCCGAACGCCCAGCAGCATCAGTGGGACGTTTTCACCTCGAACGTGATCGCCCAGGGAGGCTCTCGATGAGCACGCTCCGCGTCCTCCGCACCGCGGCCCCGGGTCGATTCGTCGTCCTCTACGACGGCTTCTGCCGGTTCTGCTCGCGGGAGAGCAAGCGGCTCGCGCGCCTCACGAGGAACCGAGTCGAGCATCTCGACTTCCAGGAGCCGGGCACGCTCGAGGCCTTCCCCGGCGTCACGTACGACGCCTGCATGGAGGAGATGATCCTCGTGACCCCCGAGGGCCGGCTCTTCGGCGGCGCGGAGGCCATCGCCCGTGCTCTCGGCACGCGGATGCTCTTTCGCCTCCTGCTCCTCCCCTACTTCTTGCCGGGGATCCGCCAGCTCACCGACGCCGCATACCGGAAGCTCTCGCGCATCCGCTACAAGCTCGCGGGCGGCGGCTGCGACGGGGGGACGTGCGAGCTGCACTTCCGGTGAGGAAGAGCGACGCCTTCCCTCAAACGCGCGAGGAGCGCGTCCTCCGTCTTCGGGGGCTCGCGCTCCTCGCTCATCGTCTCACCGCGCTACGACGGGGCGTTCGGCTCAGTGATCGCCGCCGCCGACGTTCTGGCAGAACCACTCGTAGTCGATGTACTCGGTGATGCTCGGCTCGTCGCCGCAGACCGGGCAGCCCTTGTCGCGCCGCAGCTTGAAGGTGCGGAACTTCATGTCGAGCGAGTCGTACTGGAGCAGGCGGCCGACGAGCGGGTCGCCGACGCCGAGGATGATCTTGATCGCCTCGGTCGCCTGGATGGTGCCGATGACGCCCGGGAGCACGCCGAGCACGCCGGCCTCCGCGCACGAGGGCGCGAGGTGCGCCGGCGGCGGCTCGGGATAGAGGCAGCGGTAGCAGGGCCCCTTCCCCGGATGGAACGTCGTGACCTGTCCGTCGAAGCGGAAGATCGAGCCGTGAACCACCGGGATGTTCTTCCAGACGCTCGCGTCGTTCACGAGGTAGCGCGTCGGGAAGTTGTCGAGGCCGTCGACGATCACGTCCCAGCCCTGGTCGAAGATGCGATCGACGTTCGACGCGTTGAGGCGCTCGGTGAAGGGGACGATCTTCACGTCGGGGTTGAGGTTCGCGATCGTCTTCGCCGCGCTCTCGACCTTGGGCGTGCCCACGCGGTCGAGGCCGTGGAGGATCTGCCGCTGCAGGTTCGACGCATCGACGGTATCGCCGTCGATGAGGCCGAGCGTGCCGACGCCCGCGGCCGCGAGGTAGAGCGCGGCGGGCGAGCCGAGACCGCCCGCACCGAGGCAGAGCACCTTCGCACCGAGGAGCTTCGCCTGGCCCTTCTCGCCGACCTCCGGCAGGAGGAGGTGGCGCGAGTAGCGGTTCAGCTGGGCGTCCGTGAACGTGACGGGCGCGTCGACCGGATACCCCTTGTCCTTCCAATCGCCGAAGCCGGGATTCGCCGACTCGACGTCGGTGTACCCGAGGTCCTGCAGCGTGCGCGCGGCGAACGCGGAACGGATGCCGCCGGCACAGTAGACGATGACCTTCTTGTTCTTGTCCGGCAGGCGGTTCGTCACCTGCATCTCGAGGAAGCCGCGCGGGATGTGCAGCGCGCCCGGGATGAAGCCCTGGCGGTACTCGTCCTTCTCGCGGACGTCGACGAGCACGAAGTCCTCGCCCGCTTCGCGGCGGCGCTTGAGGTCCTCGAGCGACACCTGGCGGATCTGACCGCGTACTTCTTGGAGGAGCTCGGAATAGGTCTTGGCCATCGGGGGAAATCCTGTCGGCGGATTATGGGAGGCGACCGGAATACGTCAAGGGCAACGGAGGGTTAGACCAAGTCGCAGCATTGGCTCATCGACAAAGTCGGGAATCTTCTCCGAGCGTTACGTGAAGGCGCCTCCGGGGGCCGATCGCCAGTCCTTTCGTCGCCCCCTCCCCCACCGTGGACTGATGCCGATGGAGGGCGAGGAGCGATGCTGTGGGCGGGACCGCCGTAGCAGGCGCGAGCGGCTTCGCCCCTGCCCCGTCCCCAGCACGTCTGAGCACCGGAATCGGTGCGTACGCGGAGGGGGATCATGATTTCGCAACACCTGGCCACGTACCTGGCCGAACGCGACGTCGACTTCGACGTCCTGCGCCACGAACGGACGCCGACGATCCGTGCCGCGGCCCATGCGGCGCACGTGCCCGAGCGGTGGGTCGCGAAGGGCGTCGTCTACGAAGACGGCTCCGAGTTCGTCATGGCCGTCGTCCCCGCGAATCGCAGCGTCGATCCGCTCGCCGTCGCCATGCGCATCGGACACTTCGTCGCCCTGGCGGACGAGGCGGACATCGAGACGCTGCTGCGCGACTGCGCCCGAGGCGCGATTCCGCCCCTCGGAGAGGCCTGGGGAGTCCGCACGCTCGTCGATCCCCAGCTGCTCGAACGGAGCGAGGTCTGGTTCGAGGGAGGCGACCACGAGCGCCTCGTCCACGTGCAGGGACCCGCCTTCTCGCGGCTCGTCGGGGGGTACGAGACCGTGCCGCTCGCCCGGCGCCACTGAGCGGCTCCCCGGACGGGGAACGACTCCCGAGGGGCGGCCATGATACGGTGCGTCGAATGCGTCGCGCCTCGATCGTGGTCGTCCTCGGGATGTTCGTCCTGCCCTTCGTGGCGACCGCCGCGCCCTCGGCCGCGCCGACGAGCGGCGAGCCGGTGCGCGTGGGAAGCATCGCCCCCGGGCTCGCCGTCACGCGCGTCCAGGGAGCGGACGCACCGGATCTCGCGACGCTCCGCGGCCGCGTCGTGGTGCTCGACTTCTGGGCGACCTGGTGCGGCCCGTGCCGCATGGTCATGCCCGAGCTCGAGCGCCTGCACGCGCAGCACCACGACGACGGCCTCACGGTGGTCGGCATCTCGGCCGAGTCGACCTCGGTGCTCGAGGGCTTCCTCGCGCGTCGGCGCATCGCCTACACGATCGCGCGCGACGTCGGCGGCACCACGCGCCGCTACGGGGTCAGCGCGTTGCCCACGCTCGTCGTCGTCGACCGCTACGGCAAGGTCCGCCACCGCAGCACGGGCGCACGCCCGAACGACCTCGCGGCCGTCCGGCTGCTGGTACCCGAGCTGCTCGGCGAGCCGCGCCCGCCCCGCTGATCAGTCGCGCGCGAGCGCGGACCAGATCGCGTCGTCGGCGAGCCGCTTCGCGACGGAGACTCCGAACGCCTCGTCGATGGGCGAGAGCAGCTCCGGCGCGTTCGCCTGGACCTCGCGGAGCGCCGAACGGCAGGCATCGACGGCCGAGCGCGTCATCTTGCCGAGCGGCGCGCGCATCGTCGGGCCGAGCATGCCGAGACCGGCCATCATCGTCTTCACGGGGACCGGGTTCCGGAACTTGTCGACGACCTCGATCGTCCTGGAGGACGCGGTTCGCCTTCGCCATCACGGTGACGAGCCGGAAGAGCGGCGCGAGCTTCGTGGCGATGGCATCCGCCGTCGCCGAATCGCCGGCCGCCTGGGCCACGACCATCTTCGTGATCGCGCCGGGAGCGATGTTCGTCATGACGCTGATCACGCCGGTCGAGCGGATCACGCCGTCCCTCATCATCGCGAGCGTCATGTCGTCGTCGCCCGAGAGGATGGCGAGGCCCGCACCGGCGAGCTCGCGGTCGCGTCGCATGCGCTCGAGGTCGCCCGTGGCCTCCTTCACGGAGGAGACGCGCGCGGGATCCTGGAGATGGAGGATGGCCAGGTCCTCCGCCGAGAGCGCGCAGCCGGTACGTCCGGGAATGACGTAGGGGACGATCGGGATGTCCGCCACGGAGTCGAGGACGCGGCCGTAGTACTCGGTCCGCAGCTCGAGCGAGCTCGGACCGTTGTAGTAGCAATCGACGAGGAGCACGGCGGAGGCGCCGCGCTCGCGGGCGTCGCGCGTCGCCTCGACGGCCTCCGCGGTGTTGTTGCTGCCGGTGCCGGCGATCACGCTCGCGCGGCCGTCGGCGGCCTTCACGGCCTCCTCGATCATCGTGGCGTGATCGTCCCAGGTCAGCGTCGGCGACTCGCCGGTCGTGCCTCCGGGCACGATGCCGGTGATGCCCTGCTGCACCTGGAACGCGACGAGCTTTCGGAACGCCGCCACGTCGAGGGTCCCGTCGGGAGCGAACGGAGTGGCGACGGCGGTGAAAGCGCCGCGGGGATCGAAGGGCACGGTCATGGCGCCCGGACCTTAGCGCGAATCGGCCCGCGAGGCAGCGTGCCCGAGGCGCGTACGCTCAGCCGCCGTTGGCCCCGCGCCAGGCCGCGGCCGAAAGGGCCTCG
>WBZQ01002965.1_pt1 | contig 10670 bp, 4 predicted proteins | sample 5204251 | NCBI WGS metagenome assembly WBZQ01 (sample SAMN12412402, study PRJNA552823) | activated sludge metagenome | isolation source: activated sludge from nitrification reactor of wastewater treatment plant... | place: USA: Virginia | collected 2017-09 | reverse complement strand
ACATTCGGCCAAACCATCCAACCATCAAACCATCCAACCTCTCCTCATCAATAACTTTCATTGTAGTAGTAGCGCCCGCCCACACCGTCGTTGACGTAGCGTTCGCGGTTGGCGAAGCGCATCTCACCGATACGTTTGCGCACGTATTCTTCCTTGTCTTTTCCGTTCAGTTCGGGCATGATCTGAACGACCGGCTTTCCGTTCATTTCCTGATTGTAATAGGCATATTCGCCGTCGGCGGGCGGGTACTCCGGAACCTCCCGGGTGAGTAAGCCAAAATCAACGGGCATGGTCACGCCGGCCAGTCCCCATTCGGTGTCGTCTTCACGTTTGATGTCGAAAAAATAGAGCGTGGCAGGCTTGTTGGACAGCACCGTTTTGTGTTTGCTGACGAAACGAATGGAGTCGATCCCGCGGCTTTCGGCCTTTTCCATAACGCAGGAACGGGCCAGTGCGGCGGTATCGCGAAACCAGGAAGCATAGTCGCGCAGTTTTTTCAGTTTGCCGAGTTTTTCGAACAGGGCATAGCGCGTTTTATCGTCCTCACTGAACGGCTTGAGTTTTTCCGGGGCCACCGGCAGGCCGTTTTCCAGGTAAACCCCGTAGGCGAGCAGTTGGATGTTCTTGTCGCCGTACCGGATGGCGCGGTCCAGCAGATCGCGCACGGCCTGGTCTTTTTTGTAGAAGGGAGCCAGCAGGGTAAAATTCCGCTCGATCGTTCCTTCCGCGCTTTCGCTGCCGTAGCCGTAGTAGTCGTACCGGTTGTAGCCGCTATTCTTTTTGGAAGCGCGCCGTTCTTCCTCCTCCACCTGGGCCTGCGACAGATACCAGGCCGTTTCGCGCAGCAGGGCGGGTTTGAGGCGGGCATACACTTTCGGTTTTACCAGGCCTTTTTTTACCAGCACGCTCAACAGACCCATCACCTGGTCGCGGTTGGCTTCCACATCCGCGTAGCCGAGCAGGCCGGGAAACAGTTGGGCCGACAGTTCCAGCGTGTCATAGAAGTTATACATCATCTGGGACCGCGCGTCGCGCATCTGTACCGGCCGTTCGAGCCAGAGATCGAGCAGGGTTTTGAAGGACTCCTTGCTGCGCAGGTTGGCCAGAGATTGCAGGGCCAGGGCCTGGTAGCGCACCGAATCGGGGTTGTTGCGGTAAAAATCGCGCAGCCAGCTCACGGCGGCCGGAGCTTTGGTGTGGCCGATGGCGTTCAGAATAAAGTTGCGGTCGTTGAATTTCAGTTTGTTGAACCCCGGGTGTTCCACTGCCTGGCGCAAGGCGACAAAGTCTTCGGGCTTATAATCGGGTACCCAGGAACTGCGGCGCATTTCCTGCAGGGCGGCATTGCGCAGCAGTGTATCGGTCGAATAGATGTTTTTCAGGAAGTTGTTGTTGCGTTCGCCGAACACTACGGGGCCGGTGATGCTGTCGGTGGGCTCGAAGGAAGAAAAGACGGATTGGACGAAGACACTTTCCGGCTCCCGGAGGTTGACCGTGGCGCTCAGGGTGTACAGACGTTTGCCGGCCACTACTACCTTGGCGCGGATGCCGCGGGTGCTGTTGGTATCCTGCAACAGGAAGTACCCGATCAGCATGGAATCGCGGCTTTCCCAACGACTTTCCTTAACGGCCATTTTTTTCTGGCGGGTCAGCGAACTGACCGTTTCCCGTTCGAAGGAATCGCGGTCCATAGTCCGCTCACTGGCAATGTATTCGGCGACGCGGATGTTCACCTCCTCGCCGGTCAGCGGCGATTTGAAAATACGCGAACCATTTTTCGTCCAGTCGTAACCGTTGTCTTCGTCGTCTTCCCCGTAGAGGCCGCGGGTCCGCTTTCGATAGCCGTCTTCCAGGATCTTCCTGAGTTTTTCCAGGTAAGCCTGCCGGTGGCGTTCCGGCTCGGGCAGCACTTTCACCCGGAATCCTAAAGCGGTATCGGCGGTTTCTTTCCAGCCCTCCGGGTATTGGGGTGGCAAAATGGAAAACGACTCGAAAAAGCGCGTGGGGGCGCCCTCGGTCTTTTTGCGGCAGCCCAGCAGATAATAATGCGGACCGTCCACCACCAGCCGGGCAAAATACCAGGCACTGTCGCGGTCGGCGCGGAATGAAATTTCCTGGGCAGGGTAGGGCGACTCGGCCAGCAGGCGCATCTGCGGGGTCTTTTTGGTGAACTGTTCGGCGATCTTTTCCCCGATGATGTTCAGTTCGAAGGTGTCCTCCTCGATGAAGGCCCAGTCGTGGTAATCGGTGCGGTACAGGAAGTACCAGGCGCTGTCGGCCGGGCTCATGGCGGCGGCCAGGTACTGGTCGGCCTTTTTGTCGCCGGTGGTGTTGATGAGCAGCGAAGCCGGGAAGGTGACGCTGAAGCCCCCGTGGGCCGGCTTCAGGGTGACGGGTGCGGGCCGTGGAGACAGCAGGCGCTCGGCGAAGCGGATGCTGTTGAGGAACTGGCTGGCCTCCTCGCCGAGGGCGTAGTCGCCGTTGCCGCCGGTGGTGAACATGATCACTTCGAAGGGCGTCACGTAGATGCGGTAGCGCTGCACGTCGCCGCGGCGGGTGCGGGTGGTGATCTCGTGGCCCGGGAAGGGTTCGCTGAGGCGGCGGCGGTCCTGGATCTTGCCGGGTATTTTTTCGTAGATGAGGCTGTCGAGCCGGTCGGCGATGTAGGCCTGGCTCTGGCCGGTCCACCAGCCGTTGGTGTTCATGCGGTAGACGGCGTAGAAGGCGCCGTTGTTCATGTCGGCGCTGAGGTGCTGTTCGAAGCCGCGGTAATTGGCGGTGGGGTAGAAGCGGCCGGGTGCGTCGGCCGACCACAGGGAATCGACCGACCACTGGCGGGAGAGTTTGACCGGATAGCGGATCTTGTCGATCTTTTCCTTATCCTTTTTTTCGTTGTTGGCGGTGAAACGCACCGGGCGTACCGTGTAGCCCTTGTTGCGCAGCAGCAGGATCACGCCCGTTTCGCCGGGCAGGTGGGCGGCGCCGACGGCCGAGAACAGCGCCGTGCCGGACTGCAGGACCGAGTCGATGCGGTTGGCCATCACCACGTTGCGCTCGTCGAGCATCCAGCGCTGGAAGTTTTTGCCGGGGCTGCTGAGGCGGTTCAGCGAGTCGAGCAGGGTGAGGTCCTGGTTGCGGTAGGCCTCTTCCATTTTGGAAGCGTCGAAGTAGCCGCGGTAGGCGGCTTTTTTCTTCTCTTCGTCGTCGGGGATCTGGGCGCGCATGGCGGCCTCGTAACTGCCTTCGATGGTTTCCAGCCCGATGACCTTTTTGCCGAGTTTGCGACCGGCCTGAAAGATGAACAGGTCGAGGTAGGTGTCCTCTTCGTACTCCTGCCGGTAGGTGTTGGAGCGGTAGAGGAACTCGTTGGTCATCATTGGTTTGGACGACAGAATGGCTCCCAGCATTTCGTTTTCCGGCGCTTCGAATTTGAAGGACTCGTTGTAGAGGTTCTGGTAGTTGGGGCGTCCGCCGAAACCGCCGTACATATTGCGCAGACTCAGGCCCTCGTCGTCATCGTTGTTGATGTCCTCGGTGAACTGCTGCCACTCGTCGTGGTCGGTTTCCAGGGCTACCATATCCACGTTGCGGAGGGCGATGAAAAACGAATCGCTGAGGTTGAAGACCAGTTTCTCGGACACGTGCATGGTGCCGTAGAGGTAGCCGGGTTTGGCGATGCCTTTGCCGGAAATTTGCCACAGCAGGCCGGTCATTTTTTCCGGTTTGGTTTGGGCGGGCAGGATAAGGACGCGCAGGCACAGCGCGAAAAGGAGGGCAATGCGGAACATCATGTGTTTTTGCAAACGATAAGGTGAAAGTTTCAAGGGGAGAAGCGGCCGAAGTGTAAAGATGAAGGATTGGGGGGGTAATGGCGCTACAGGTGTTAAGAAAAATTTAAGGAAGAGAACGGCGGGGAGTCGTTTTTTGGTATGTGGGGAAACAAATGAAAGCGCTGTGCCGCCGTACCGCCGAACCCCGTTCGGCGCAATCCCCAAACGCCGCCGTACCGCCGAACCCCGTTCGGCGGAATCCCTGCACATGAGGTATAATCACCAGGATCGCCGGAATCCGGAAGATTGACATAATGGCCCCGGACTTGAGACGTGGAACATCCTGACAGGCTCACTCCAGGTGATGTGCCGGCAAAATGCCCCTTCAGGACTCTACATGTCGGTCAGGTATATGTAAATGTTCTGCAGATCTGAAAACACGGCGATCAACCGTTTCCCATCGTAGAACAGTCGTTGGGGGAAAGCGTGGTACCCGTAATCGACGGGTGCTTTAATCACTTTCGTTAGGGTAAGCGAGGGATACTCGTACACGTCGATCTGACCGTTGAAGGCCAGGGCATAAATTTTATCGCCGCCTGGCGTGAGATAATAATCGATGTGCTGACCGCTCAGGCTGTCGACAAACGAGAGATCCTCTTTCAGGAAGATCTGGCCGTTGGATTCCAGGATAACGTAAGGGGAATTGTCGCTGACTCCCATAATATCGACGGTTGGCTGATCGTGGTATTCTGCCGATTTTACATCGATCAGGTTGCCGGCGCCGTCGTACCGCTCCAAGGCAAATTTACCATCGCCACCCAAAATAAAAACGCCATATTCCTGGGTTCCTGTCTGGTTGTCCGGTTTAAAGGTCCTGATCATCATGCAATTGTCGCCGGTGTGCGTAGCGGACACGACCTGCTTTTTCCGGCGGTTGACGGCCCTGGTGCGCAGGGTTTGCGGTGGGAATTCAATGGATCCACAGCCGCCAATAAACAGCATGCTGTCCTGGAGGCGATCCATGGCCATAATCCGGATAAACTCCGGGTTGGTAACGACGATAGAATCAGTTTTGCGCAGGTTGTCGGTACTATAAATGTAAATGGTTTTGCCTTGAGCAAGGTATAATTCGTTTTTACCTGCAAACACACCGGCCGCCGCCTCGTACTGAAAAAATTCCTCCGACAACTTTTTGCTTTCCATGCCCACGATTTTTTGCTGTTCGTAATCGTAGGAAATGATGCTTCCGTCCTTTTCCCATTGGATGCCGTAAAGGCGGTGGTTGGCGGGATCGTGTATAACGTAAGTGATATAACTCTTTTCAAAGGCGTAGATCAGGCCGTCCGCCGGGTTGGGAGCGGGTGCTGTATCTTTTTTGCAGGAAAAAATAAGAAGTACGAGGAATAGCAGAAGTACTCTTCCATTTTCGGATGATAACATGGCAATATAATTTGTTATTAATAATATAAAGTGTAAATATAGGTGATGCCGGTTGAATAATACCTACAAAGAAAAAAGATCGAGCGATCCGTTCAAACGCAGTTTGTAAAACTCCAGTTCCCGGGTGTGCCCGCCTTCCACCAGGCTGCGCAGGTACGGGGTGTAGTTGAGGAGGTTGAACACGGTGAGCGCGTAGGCGTGGCGGTTGAATTCGGCGAAATCGATTCCGTAGCCCTCCAGGAAGCGGTGTTTGCCGTCGATGGACAGGTCGTGCAGGGCAATGGACAGGTCCCAGTAGGGCGCGATGTTGGAGGTGCAGTTGTCCCAGTCGATCAGCGCCCGGATCTCGCCGGCCTCATCCACCAGGACGTTTTTCAGGCGCAGGTCGCTGTGGTTGAGCGCCGGCGGGGTTTTCCATTTTTTGATCTTTTCCAGCAGTTCCCGCAGGTGGGTGACCTTGCCTTTGGGCAGCAGGCCGTTTTTTTGCAAAAAGGTGATCCGCCCGGTGGCCTGGAGTTCTTCTTCCAGGTAGGCCGGCCAGGTTTGGTTGCGCGAGAGTTTGTTCTGCGACCAGTCGAACTCATGCCCGAAGCCCGTGGTCGGAATACTGTGGATGAGCCGGGCGTATTTGCCCAGCCGGGCCAGGATGGACAGGCGCTCAGGATGATCGGTCGCCTCGCGGCCGTCCACCCGGCGCTGCACCATGTAGGGAAAAGGAATAACCCGGTTGCCGACTTCCAGCACCTCGGGCACCGGCACACCTTTCTCCGCCACTTTTTGCGTCACCCACTGCTCCTTGAGGAAATCGTGCAGTTTTTCCGGCCCGCCGCCGATGCGCACGATGAAGTGCTCCGCGCCGGTCTGTGCCTCGAACACGAAGTTGGTCATGCCGGCCGGCTTGTATTCCAGCCCCCGCAGCGACGACCCGAAATAGTGCTCCGCAACCCGGCGGGCCATTTCGGTCTTGGCGTTGATCTGGGTGGTGGAGCGTTTGCGCATCGGGGTTGAAGGTTGAAAGTTGAAGGTTCAGAGTTGAAGGTTGAAGGTTGAAGGTTTAAGGTTGAACGTTGTGGGGGGATTGGGGAGTACCGGTTGCATGGATTTGTTGGTCCTGAACTTTCAACTCCGAACCCACAGCCTTCTCCGAACCTTCAACCTTCAACCCTGAACCTTCAACCTTTAACTCCGAACCTTCAACCTTCAACCCTGAACCTTCAACCTTTAACTCCGGACCTTCAACTTTCAACCCTGAACTTTCAACCTTCACCACACTCCGCTGCATGGCGGCCAGTTCGAACAGCAGTTCGCCCAGTTCGGAGGAGTTGTTGACTTTGATGGGCGGCAGCACGCCTTCAAAACTCAGGAAGGGGTTGCCGACGTGGATGGCCTGGCCGACCGCGCTCAGGAAGCGGTCCATTTCGGAGTCGCCGGCGCCGACCGAGTGGGTGAGGTCGAAGCCGAGGTGTCGGGCGATCAGTTCGGCGCCCGATTTTTTGTCGACCCCGCCGCGGGTGAAAAAGTTGCTTTGTTTGGTATGTTGGTAGGCCATGAGTTTGTCTTCCGGTACGTTGAGCAGCAGGAAGACCAGGCAGATCTCCTGGTCGAGCAGGTCTTTTTTCAGTTTTTCCGGGGTGGAAGAATAGACTTTCGCGGCGCTCCGGTATTTCTGTTGCACTTCGGGGATCTTGTCCTCCAGCGGCGTCCAGATGATCTCGCCCTGGCGCCAGTCGCGGGGGTAGTAGAACACCAGCAGGTCGGACACCTTGTCGCGGAGCAGGTCACCGACGGTTTGCAGGGGCTGTTGGATGTCCTCCGGCCGGAGTGGAAAGGCTTCGATCTCGCGGTATTCGAAATTACCGGCCGCGTCGGTAGCCACGTAGCCCAGCAGGCTGCCGTTCAGCAGCACGGTCGGAATGGGCGCGTTGGAGATCTTGTACCAGTCCTTAGCGAAGGTGCGGATGACCGACAGCGGGAAGCGCAGGGTATTGATGACCACCGGCCGCCCCATTTCATAGATCTTGATCAGCGCGACCTCCACCGAACGCGGGATGCTGTAGCGACCCTCGTACTCGTGGATGGCCGTGCCGTCGAGGTCGGTAATGACGCCGCCCCGTTCCTCGAAGCGGGAGTCGTGGAAGAAGCGCTGGAGTTGCCGGTGTTGGGCTTCGGACAGTGGCATGTGCGGATGCGGGTTGCATCCGGGATGCTAAAAAAACCTTGCCGCGTGCCGCCGGGCCGCACCGCCGAACCCCGTTCGGCGAACGCTCCGGTTGGGGTATAAATATCAGGCTTGCCGGAATTGGCCGTACCGCCGAACCCCGTTCGGGTTAATGCCCGGGAGGCTACGGGTTTTTCCGGGGCGACCCCACCCCCGGCCCCTCCCCCGAAGGGAGGGGTGACTTCACCCCGGGCATTCATTCGCGAAAAAACCGGAAGTAAGGTGTTTTTTCCAGGCGGCAAGGAATAACTCCCCCGGCATCCATGCGCGGAAAAGCCGGGAGCATCGCGCACCCCTCCCTTCGGGGGAGGGGTTGGGGGTGGGGTTGCCACACGGGAGGCGAAAGTCGAAAACGAAAATTATGGTGAAACTGATAGTCTCACTCCAAGTGAGACTATCAGTTTCGAGTCGTTAATCGAAACGTCTCAATCCTCTTCTGTCTGGATACAGGTTGAAATAAGATTTGACAACTTTTCAAAAGTTGTCGAATCCTCTCAATCTTCTCCTGAGGAATGGTTGCGTATAGTCTCAATCCTCTTCTGTCTGGATACGGGTTGAAATCTTCAAATGGCTACGCCGAAAAAGAACAAAACCCATGTTTCAATCCTCTTCTGTCTGGATACGGGTTGAAATGGACAATGGTGGGAAAGGGCGAAGGATATGGAGTAAGTCTCAATCCTCTTCTGTCTGGATACGGGTTGAAATCAATCATACATTTTTAACTCAATTCATTGAACAACAGTCTCAATCCTCTTCTGTCTGGATACGGGTTGAAATTTTGTTGAGCGTACAGCAAACGTAAAACGAACCGCAAGTCTCAATCCTCTTCTGTCTGGATACGGGTTGAAATACGGCAAGAAAGTGTACCTGCGGAAACAAGACAACTGTCTCAATCCTCTTCTGTCTGGATACGGGTTGAAATGCCCACAGCCTGAACACCCGTAAAATCCAGCCGAAGTCTCAATCCTCTTATGTCTGGATACGGGTTGAAATCGATAAGGCCTATAATTGCCGAAGTGGAGTTGTTCGGGTCTCAATCCTCTTATGTCTGGATACGGGTTGAAATCACTACCCCATATTAACAAACAGAAACACAATAATTTAAAGTCTCAATCCTCTTATGTCTGGATACGGGTTGAAATATTGGCGAGAACGTTGCTGGCCTCCTCAGCATGGAACGTCTCAATCCTCTTATGTCTGGATACGGGTTGAAATGACTTGTTTTCTTTCTTCACCAATCACACGCGCCAGTCTCAATCCTCTTCTGTCTGGATACGGGTTGAAATCGGCTGAAACGGGGATGAGCATATACCAGGTTCGCAGTCTCAATCCTCTTATGTCTGGATACGGGTTGAAATCCAAATCAGAATGCCCCAACGCTTCCGAAATAATCGCCAGTCTCAATCCTCTTATGTCTGGATACGGGTTGAAATGCCAATGTTCTATGAAAGACTTGATTAACGAGGTGTCTCAATCCTCTTATGTCTGGATACGGGTTGAAATTTACCGGAAGGCAGCCCTGAACGACTGAAAGCAGAAACCGTCTCAATCCTCTTCTGTCTGGATACGGGTTGAAATCTATTAGATTAACCATTAACCCCAAAAAACCAAATAGTCTCAATCCTCTTCTGTCTGGATACGGGTTGAAATAAACGATAACGATGCCCGCTCCGTCATTTTTGAGGCGTCTCAATCCTCTTCTGTCTGGATACGGGTTGAAATGTATGGGAAGAAGAAGTGCTGACCAAGAAAAAGCGCAAAGTCTCAATCCTCTTCTGTCTGGATACGGGTTGAAATAATCGTCGCCATTTTAATCGTGTTTTGCCTACCGAAACGTCTCAATCCTCTTCTGTCTGGATACGGGTTGAAATAGAAATGCTCAAAATAGAGCGAGAGGGAGAAGAAGTGTCTCAATCCTCTTCTGTCTGGATACGGGTTGAAATAGAACTTACATTTGCCCTCGAAATACAGGCGAAGATAGTCTCAATCCTCTTCTGTCTGGATACGGGTTGAAATCCGTAGCACGTGGCATACGTAGCGCGAAGGTAACCAGCAGCCCGGCAAAAAAACAAGGCCCTCAGAGGATAATTTTCAGGGGTTTATCGGAAAGCGGCGTGCAAATATTGTTAGGAGTAGCCGACCAGACCCCGGCCACGTATTCGTCGGGTAAAGGCAGGATGTAGAGGCTGTCGTCCGGGCCGGGCGGGGTACGGGCGAACAGTTGGCGCAGGGCCTGCTGCACGCGCCGGTGCTGTGGATGTCGGACCGGGTATCGTCCATACACACGCAGCCGATCCGGAAAGCGCCCTTCGGTACGCTCACCCGCTTGTGTTTGCCCTCACGGGCCCGCCGGTTTTCCGGCGTCTGGTATGGGTTAAAAAAGCGGGGAACCGTCAGGTGTCCTCCGGCAGCAGCGTGTTGTTGGGCAGCACATCCCGATAAGCGCCCGGATTGTAGAATCGCAGGAGAAAATCCAGGTCCGGCCCCAACTCGATGCCGGTCTCGACCGGATAGCGCAGATTGCGTGCTGAAAAATTTTCCAGGAGGTGCCGGAGCAGGGCGGGCGTGCCTTCTTTGAAAAGATCGAAGAACAGGATCTGCGCTTCTTCTTCGGTCACTTCGGGTTTTTGGAGCAGCCAGGCGAGGTAAGCCAGCAATTGGGATACTTTGACGCCTTCTCCCGGCTCGAAAAAAACGCCGATGCCTTCGCCGTTGGGCAAGGCCGATGACGAAGCGAAAAAGGAGAGGCCGGCGGGCGGGGGAGGCGGGGCCACCTTGTCCGGCGCTACTTTACTGCCGTAATACTGGTGCCAGCCATCCAGAGCGGCGTTCATTTCTTTTTGGTCCCGGAAAAACACCAGGCGCGCGCCGAAATATTCGAGAAAGGCCACTTCCATTTCAGCGGCCGTTTCGCGCAACACTTGTTGCCGGTCGGCTGGCCAGGCGTAGAAAATCGTATAGATGGGGGTAAGATCCTGTTTGCTTTTTTTCGGAGCCGTGTCGGAATCGCCAAAACCCGCGAGCGTGCCGGTCACCCACCAGTCGCCCTCCCATTCCACCAGGGTGGTGAATACCAAATGTCCCGCCGGTATTCCGACCATGGTCACCGACTCCCGCCGCACCTCGAACAGCCGCCGGGTGTAGAGGTGGCGAAACCGGTAAAACTGTCCGTTGGCATTGTCGCCTTCGTACACGAACTCACCGAGCACGCGCCGCGACAGGTTCCGGATATCGGCTCTCAT
>WBZQ01002964.1_pt1 | contig 10671 bp, 10 predicted proteins | sample 5204251 | NCBI WGS metagenome assembly WBZQ01 (sample SAMN12412402, study PRJNA552823) | activated sludge metagenome | isolation source: activated sludge from nitrification reactor of wastewater treatment plant... | place: USA: Virginia | collected 2017-09 | reverse complement strand
GGATGTAACGGAGCGGTGCCTGGCGTACACGAACCATACCCTATTACCTGAAGCGTTGGAGAAGTGGCCGCTCGGGTGGTTCGAAGAGATGTTGCCGCACCATTTCATAGTTGTAAACGTCGAAGTTTTTTAAGTACCTGAAGGGCAAAGACAATTCATCGTTTTTAGCGGTTCGAAATCCCTCTTTTCGGTCGTAAGCCAATCTCTTGGCAAACACCAGTCTGAGGACCATTCTCTTATCATCCAGACGGTCAGAACTCCAATAATGACAAGGGTTTGCTAAAAAAGTCATAGCGGTTCGAAAACAATCATCGAAGGGCTCCAGGGGACGACCGCATTTTTGAATTCTTTCTCTAATCAGAAGCTTTTCTTCCTCCAGCCGGGTCACTTCATTCTCATACTTTTGAATTGCCGTGCGGTTGTCCGTCTCAATCAGCCGGGTGAGAAGCTTTTCCGTGCGCTGATCTAGCACAAGAAGCTGGTCCTTCATGGCTTGGGCTTCGTCACCCGACAGACGCCTTCGATCTTCCCAAAGTTCTTTAAACATCTCCCCGGTCATATGAAACAGGTTTGGCGTGGGACGGAGCTGGCTGAGGAGTATTTCGAAGTCTCGCTCCAAGATTTCTTTCCTGATGGATTTTTTGTATTCGGAACAACCTTTCGTCCGGCAAAGATAGTAAGGGTACTTCGAGTTCCGACCCGCAGACCAACATGCAGTCATAGTCATACAACAGGCGGAACACGTGATGAAGCCACGGAGGGGAAAGTCATCATGAAGGTCCTTTCGGGCAGGAGCTTTGGCAGTGCCCTGTAGGCGGTCTTGAATGGCTTGATAGGTCTCAAAACTGATCAAGGGCTCGTGTTTAGCAGGGTGAAGGTGCAGGCCCCATTCCGGCACATTCATTAGGCCTGCGTAGAGAACCTTGCCCAGCAGGTTGGCAACCTCCTGGAAATAGACCGTTCCAGCCTTGCTCTTTGGATAGTGAGGGGAGTTCTCCAGGTGTAGTCGCACTTCATTATGGGTCTCGAACCGCCCTGAAGCGTAGCCCTCTAAAGCTTCCCGAACTACGGACGCCGCCGGTTCATCCGGCACCAGCACTTTACCCACATGTCCAGGCACATGCGAAAATTTCATTCCTACAGGAGGACAGAAGCACCAGTATCCGTTCATCACCCGCGCCTTCATGCGGTTCTTGGTTTGCTCCGCGTTCTTTTGCCTCTGATGCTGGGAAACGCTCGCCAGCAGGTTCTCGACAAGCATGCTGTCAGAATCTTCGCCGAACTCAATCGAAGGAGAAGCAAGCTTTGCCCCGATGCCGCTGATCAAAGTTCTTAGTTGAATGTGTGCCTCTAAGCCACGGGCCAGCCGGGAGATGTCATCAATCAGGATCACATACTGACTTCCCTTTTGCGCTTTAAGAAATTTCAGCATCTCCTGCATGCCGGGACGGTCGATCATGCCTCCCGAGGCTCCTTCATCCCGAAACACTCTGACAACTTCATAGCCCTTGTTTTGGGCGAGCTGACGGCACCTAGTCTCCTGAGAGCCAAGCCCATCACCCTTCTTGACCTGTGCGGCGCTGGAAACACGCGCATAAATGACTGCTTTAGAGCCGTGTTGCGGTTCCCATTCAGTGCTCGATCTGGAATTGCTTTTCATGCGTGACCTCAGTATTTCACGGGTCCAGTTTGGGGAAATGCCCTTCATCCGAAAGATGGTTGGTTTTCGATTCTAGGAGGTCAAGCGGGTCCTGTAAATCCTTAAATTCCAAGGTGGGGCGGCAGTGCTGATGGGGATGCCGTCCATACGCCTGATCGACGAAACTCTCTAACACCATCCAGACATTGCGGATCAATTCCGCCTGTTCCTCGGGAGACAAGTCAAACCCGGCCACGTAATGTCTATATTTCTCAATGTCTAAATTCATCGTGTTTCTTCAAGCAGTGGATAACCAACCGAACAAAATGAAGTATCGGCTGATGTTTTTATCAGAGTCCCAGTGACCCGCTGGGAAATTCAGGTAAGCAAAGTCTGGCAGGGCTCATTTATCGAAACGAGGTGCATACGCCTGTAGGGAGTTTCTATTTACAGAATACAACTATGGATTTAAGGAACGGTTAAAAAATGGCGGATTTCTGCGGGTTTCCCGGGAATGCCGGAGGATTCGAGAAGAACAGTCACTGGGCTAAGGATCAAGGATGATAGCGGGGTACGTGTCACGCAGCCGGGGGCTGATATATACCGTCTGGCGGCCTTTGCTGAGTTTGAACGGCAGACGCTTATCAGGCGGACAAAGGAAGGCATGCCAGCGGCCAAGCTGCGCCACAAGCATATTGGCAGATCGCCCGAACCGATCTTGGAGGAAGTAGTTCTGGCTCATTCAAGAATGTAGGCGGGGGAAGGCACGATTGACGAAATAGCTGAGCAGTTTGGATGTCACGGAAGAACCTGGCCCAGGAATTGGAGCTGCTGACTGCAACTGGAACCATGGGCTAAGCACTTCCTTCTGATGGGGGCGCTGAGGCGTTTACCATAAATTATCGATGGAGTTCAGGCACGTTCCCACTCACTACCTTAAATGGCAACTCATAAAAAATGTCATTCAGTAAAACCCTGAGCATCATCGGATGAGTGCGGGGTCGATCAAAGTTCCATAATAGGTTTCTGCAACGATAGGAATTTTGAGGACGCCGTCAGACGCGTGCTTGTGAAAAATCTTCAGAACGGAATCAAGAACACTTGCGTGATTTCCTGGATCTTTATCCGGATGAGGCATGAAAGAAAAACTGATCATCTGTGCTCGGAAGGTCGCCTCGTTGACCAATCTAATGTCTTCGATTCGTTTAGTTCGCTCCGTGCCGGGCTGAATATAACGACTATGCTCCTCAGGAGAAAATCCTGGCGAGTCGCTGCGTAGAAGTCTGACAGGCGGCGTCATGTAATCAGGGCAGACATGCATAAGGGTGTCGTTAATCTCGACACAAACAGGGTCAGCATCACTCCAATGTAGTGTCAATAAGACAACTTTCCCTCCTGGCTTCAGAAATTCATGCCACACACCAACGGCTTCCTTGAATTGATCGCGCCACCAATGCGCGGCTTGGCCGATGCACACTGCACTGATTTTGCCACTGACATTTTCAGGAATGTTCGGTTTCACTGCTTCACCCGGGAGACTGTGAAACAGTGAGCTTGCACCGAGTCGGTCCTGTGCCTGCACGCGCATGTCGCTCGGCTCAACGGCATACACTTCCAGGCCGTACTTAAGAAGCACCTCAGTAAATCGTCCGCTGCCTGAACCGATATCAGTCACAACATCGCCTTTTTGAAGTCCGACTTCTTTAAGAGTTTGAAAAATCAGACTCTCGGGGTAGGCAGCCCTGGCGGCATAAGCACTGCCACGGCCTGAGTAACGGTGTGTGTTCTCATTATGTGTCATGAATTACATAGCCGGACGCGCTACAGTGAATGTGCGGACGAACGTGCTTGAAATTCTGGCGCCGTTATCGTTTGTGCGTGTCCGGAACATGTTGAATCCGGCGCGCTCGAATGTTTTGCTTGAGGCTTCACCCAGCAAGGGCTCTGTGCGATTTTTCCTACTCCTGCAGGCGAGAGGGTGCATATGATACCCCATCATGTTGTTGCCATTCTCACCGCACTCACGATGGATATTTATGCTGAAGGTTGCGAGATATTAGAAAGGACTTCCACATTCTCTCTATCGCACCATAGCTCCTGGAATTGCTTTACAAGAGCAATTCCAGTCTGGGAATTCGCTCGCACCATGCACTGAGGACCTTCTGCAACTGGTATACCAGTCCAAAACTGGCTAAAAATAATGGTGCTACCAATTTGGAAAAACATTGCTGGCATGAGCTTTCGAGTCTGGCGTATTTCCGTCTCAATTTTCGGCACAAGTTGTTTCAGGGCAATAATGTTTGTGTCGATCAGGTGCTTCAACCGATAGGACAGTGCCTCTTCGCGCAGTTCAAGGAATTTAGAATCATGAGTCGATAATAATACTTGGATAGATCGTATGTAGCTTGAGTTGTCCTGAAATATTTTTAGTAACCGATCTATTTCGTGAGTACACGTGAAGCACACTTTAATCTCAACGTTTGATCCTTTCTTGATGAAATGTTCAAGCGAAATCTCGCCAAATTTTTTAAATGTCCTTACTACGTCGCTTTCGGTTTCATCGGAATCGATAAAATCAGGGTCCTCAACGCTGATAGGATATGATGAGGAGTGATTCCGCAATGCCTCAAACAGGCGCATATATTCTTTCACGAGGTCAGGATTACTCGTTCGAAAAACCATTGTGCTATCAACGGAATTTTTCCCTTTCTGTATACCGTACCCATATAGTACTTCTGAGGACTTGTCTGGGTAATACAGGATAGTGAAATTCATAATCGGAATGGCCCGATCCAGCCGAAAGCATTTTAAGAGTGCTTTCTTTTCAGGGTTTTCCGAATAAACTTCCCGTAGCACTTCCATATAGGTTTTATATTTCACCGGTCCGGTAATTAACCTATAGCTTGCTTTGCTGGCTTTCAGTTTTGATCTAAACTCATCCAGTTCAGTAGACGGTAATTTCGTTGGATCCCAGCGAATCGCTGTGTCTTCAACTCGCCGTGCGAGTGGAATGTGCTTCGCGAGATATTGCATGGCCTCCAAATTGGTGCCTACGCATTCGAAATCAACCGTATTCTCGGCTACCGCGATTGGTTTATTTATAACGCTGGTGCGCCATTCTATGATTGGTTTCCATCCCTTGCCTTCAGGGATTTCGATATAAATGATCCATTCCGCACGACCAGCACTGACTTCACTTGGTTTTGGATCAAGCCGTGTCAAATCACGAGTGGGCATTCCAAATTTATTCCGGTAATACTCAGGGAGTTTGTCGCGAAGCTTGTCAGCAAAAGTACGAGCTTTAACAGCTTTACGTTCGCCCGCTATATCTTTAGGAATCGTCGCAGGACTATAGCGATCCTTAACACCATGCGCATGGAATTCAGCCCCGCCTTTGTTGCGAGCGTCCTGCCATGCAAGGAATTCCAGCGCAACCTTCTGAACCTTTGTCACTTTTACTGATGGCTCTCTGTATCGAAGGATCAAGTACCAGAATAGGTCTTCCACGTCGGAAGGCTCTAAAAATTCACGAATGTCGCTTACCCGGTCGTCGATCTCTTCTAAGTTTGGAGAAGGGGGGCGTTCAGAGTTACTCATTCTGAATGAAGATCATCTATGAAAGAGATGGCTCATGATTCGGATGGTGAAGCTCAACGGGAGCATAGTTTACCCCGTCACGGAATGCTTTTTCTAGATCAAGGCAGTCCTTGAAGGTCACGTTATCAAAGGTTGTTCCTGTAAAGTCTGTTCCTTCGAGATCACACGCTTCAAAAACAACGTCCTTCAGTTCTGCCCCTGCAAAACTGGCTAGCCTGAGATTGGACCATGAAAAGGTCACGGTAGCTAACATCGCTTTCGAAAAATTGAGACCATCCATCTCCATGCGCGAATAGGTTTTACGCCTGGGCCCTCCGTCCCTAAGACGGTCCGATAGGATAAAACGTTCACCAAACCTCCCCGCGCTCAGCTGCCAGACTGAGTGCATTCTTAGGTAATACTCAAGAGAATGAGGAACTTGTCGGCTAAACGGCATATCCCCCATATACGGTCCGAATTCCTTGTGTAATCGACTTTCCAAGGTCTCTGCTGTCATGCAGGGATTGAGCACAAGTCCGCACAAGCTGTCAAGAATCAGCACATCCACGCACAAAAAGATTCATGTTCAAACGACCAATCTCAGGGAGCGGATCGGGTACTGTACGCACCACCAATACGGGGGATCTAACGTTAATACAAAGGGAGGTGCGGAACATGGGAGGTCGATCTCGGAACGAAACTATCTTCCTTGCCACTTCAGATCAACTCACCTGTCCAGATTGCTACTTATGGCTTTGGACAACTGTCATCTCACTTTCCCACCTGTCGAGTGCCGGACTCATCACAGCCATCGAGGAATTGTTTCGCGATGCTGAATATCTCGGCATCCACTTCAGATATCCGAGCGGCAAGATTTTCGAAATCCCGTTCATTTTTGAAATCTTTCCTGATGAGAACGAAAGTGGGCGACGCTGGGTTTCGAATTTTCGCAAAGCGGGCAAGACAGGTATTCGTCCCCGCTATATGTGCCGATGTTTGCCAAAGCTCCAGGCTGTCGAGTTATTGGTGCAGTGCACCGTCGCCAAGTATTGGAGGGGAACCGAAACCCCACGCTGCTCATTCCTGCATACCCCCCTCGGCTGGTGATCTGAAACGTCCGCCGAGCCGTTCTTTCCCGGAACGGTTCGGCGGTTCCGTTATTGTCGTGTCGCGGATTGATCGAGGCGTCATTTATTCAAGGAGGTGCTGATGAAAATGAACACGCTGATTCAGCCGGAGAGAAACGGCCATGTTGAAGAAATCAGGGAAATATCACCACCATCCGACGAAACATTTATTCGGCTCATGCTCGCCTATCCCGATAGAGACGAAGCGATCAGGCGAGTTACGGAGCATGCTACGCAGAAGTTCGACTCGATTCACGGGTCGGAAAGGGAGGTCTTACAGCAAGAGGCTCCATATAGAGATCAGCGAGTCGCAGAGACGCGGGACGAACTCCACACGCTCGAAGAACAGAGGCGAGCGACCCCACCTTATGTGATCGTTCCACCAAGTGACAAACAACACCGTTCATTCGCTCAATGGACGCTCAAGGATCAAGCGACCTTGAGCAGCTCACTGATCTTCATGATGATCGTGCTCGCTGCAGGAGCGGGCAATTGCTATAGCGCGATTCAGGCGGAGGCCATCCCGATCTTCTTGGAACAGCCAATTTTGGCGATGTTGCTCTCTTGTTTGCTTCCGTCTCTATCGATTGCGATGCACTCCCTCCCCGAATTACTCCAGAACGACCGTCAGCGGCAACAATACAACCAACTCATTGCGACGCTCATGTTTGTGTTTGCGATGATCTGGGCCTGGCTCTTCGCCCTCCAATTTCAGATTGGCGATGACACACTCTCTGTCGCCACGCTGAACGAGCCTACTGGTCAGACAGCCGTCTGGTACACCGCCGTCCAGCTTCTCACGGAACTCTTTGCCGGAGCCTTCCTCGCGCTCGTGGCGACCCATACCCACAGACGGTATTCGCAGGATACCACCGTCCCGAACCAGGAGGCGGGAAAGCTCGATCTGCTCATCGCACAAGCGAGAGCTCGCTATGACGCAGCACTAGCGCGGCAACGAGCATCATGGGGGCGGTCGGCTCAGCTGAATGCCATGCATGGCCTGTATGTAAACGAACAGGTAGCGAAATTTGTTGCAGCCAGGAGCCGTTACGAAGAACTCAGCAGAATGACTTCTTACTAAGGAGGACTCCAATGAAGAAACTCTCGGTTTCTCTATTATTCCTGCTTCCGTTGCTCTCGGTAGCAAGTCCAGCACCGGCTCGCGATATGGCGATTGGGTTGTCTCCGTATCTGGACACCAGCATTGCTGAGACGCAAATCAATTCAGTGCTGAAATTCTTGGCGGAGACCCTTGAGCCGGGTGATCGCTGCGTTCTATTCGATGCCTATCACGTTCAAACGCTTGGAATCTTTACCGTGCCTGACAAGGCTGTCTATCGCCAGCCAAAGGCGAAGGTTCAAGCCAACCGGCAGGTCGTGGGTGCGCTGAGCCAATTCGCAAGAGCAGCGAAGAAACCACACGGGGAAAACGAACCCTCGGTCATTGGGGCTATCAGGATACCTCAGGTCTTGCGGTTTATTGGACAGGATTATCCGGCGATGCAGGACTCTGACGTGATCCTGCTGGGGAGCCCGATCTACGACGATCCGAAGGAGCAAGCCTTTACCATGCGGCTGAACCATGTTCCTGGTGACGGGCATTTAGCGAAAGCCCGAAGTGTCACGCCATTTGGGATCAAAGGGCAGGACTCATTACTTGCGAAGCGCCGCGTTCATATCGCGTTTCTGGATAATTGGAAGCAAGACGACCGGCATGCGTACCAAGTCGAACGCTTTTGGGCGTTATTCGTGGAAGGCCAGGGCGGACAGCTCTCAAGCTTTACGCACGACTTGCCTGCTTTATTCCAGAGGGTCAAATCCAACGCCCCCTCACCCAAACATGACTACAAAGTCGAAATTACCGACAAACTCGAAATGATCTTGATGCGTCCCCCGACAGTCAAACAGCAAACGTCCATCTATGAGCGCCCGATCAGCAAGGCTCCATTACCTGCCAGCGTGCTTCGCCAGGCGACTCACGTTGAAGTGGGGATCACGTGGGAATGCGGATGCGATTTGGACTTATACGGCCAGCGCGAGCAGGGCGCGACGGCGCTTTGGTTTCTCAACACCCAAACGTCAGACGGTCAGTATTTTAGAGATTTCAGAACCTCCCCACGCAGCGCGAACGGCTATGAAACGCTGGCCTATCACGTGCCGGTCGATCTGAACCATTTGCTGTTGGCAGTGAATTTCTACAATGGCAGCTCACCAGGAGGAGTGAAAGGCGAAGTCAGAATTTCATTGAATGGCCAGACATATGCCATGCCGTTCCATGTCTTGGCGCAGGAGGGTAACGGCGGGGTGGGAAGGCAGGAAACTCTCACTGCTCGCCGGGCACACAACGCCGCCTGGCTTGTGATTGATCCGATGGAAGTCCTCGGCATTCGAACATCGCCAACCGTCGTCAGTCAGCGATAAGGGGATTTCTATGTATGTCCCTCCACAGCGACAGCAATCTCTGCTGTTGATGGTTGTTTTCACCGCGCTATTCGGCTGGGGAGCCTGGAAGAGTCTGGAACTCCAGGCTTTTCCTCTCATTCCTTATCTTCTAGGATTTGTCGCTCTGGTAATAGGATTCCAGGCTCTGAGCCTATCGCTTATCCGTCTGCGGAATATTGTGATGCGGCGCGATGCGATGGCGGCGACGACGCAACGCGGCTCGGCCTCCTGGGCAACAATCAAAGACCTCAAGCGGGCGGGATTGTATGAAACCTCTGGCGTATTTCTGGGATGCGATACAGAAGGACGCCCGCTCTTCTTTGATGGGGAGATTCATGGCTTGACACTCGCTCCTGCCGGATCGGGGAAGACCATTGCGTTTTCAGTTCCGGCTCTGTGCCATTCACCCCTTCCGATGATCGTCAGTGATTTTAAGGGAACGCTTGCCGTGATGACTAAATCAGTTCGAGAGAAACAACACCGTCAGGAGGTGTTTTGCGTCAACCCCGCGCATCTTTACGCGGATCATCTTGGTACACCGGCCCGCTACAATCCGCTCCAAATCCTGCTCGATGATTGGATGGTGCCAGAAGGAAATAGAGATCTGATCGCTGACGCGCAATCCATTGCATTGCAACTGTGTCCTGAGCCGACGACGACTGGGGAGAATACCTTCTTTCGCAACGGGTCTCGTAAAATTCTGGTATTCGTGCTTGTCTGCCTGATTATCTTTCACGGCGCTGCGAAAGCTTCGTTAAGCGAGGCATTGAGCCTGCTACGAAACGTGAAGCTATTGATTGAGGCCTGCACGATGGCGATGTCATCGCCGATCCTGAATGGCGAACTTGCCGATATGGCCGCAGAGCTTCACTACAAACTAACCGCCCAGGATACGCGCCAGATAGATAGCTTCCTGGAAGGGGCCGTTCAAGCGCTCTCAGCATTTTCTTCAAGCGGCTGGCTGGCGGAAAGTACGAGCACGTGTGACTTTCGCTTCAAAGACCTGAAAGAGCGCCCGGCCACCGTATATCTGATCGCTGATCCAACAAAAATGAAAGTCTTTGCGCCCTGGATGGGGCTTATGGGCTGGGCTGCGATCACAGAATTGACTCGCTGCCAAAATACCAAAGGTGTTCTGTGTCTCTTAGACGAAGCATGCAATTTCCGAATAGAGAACTTATCAAATGCACTCACAGGACTTCGTGAATTTGGCATTCGGGTCTGGTTTGTGATTCAGGAGCTCGAAGAATACGCTAGGGTCTATGGACGAGAGAGTCTGGAAACCTTGCTTTCGCAAACGGAAGTGAAGCAAATCTTCGGGGCAAGCGGAGCAAAGACCTGTGAACTAATTTCACGGATGCTGGGCGAGCAGACCGTCAAGTCCGTGAACGTTAATTTAGGCCGGGCCCTCTACGATCCGGTCATCCAGTCCGTGAGTGAGCAAGCGCGGCGCTTACTCACTCCCGATGAGGTGAGGCAGTTTACCGATACGATTCTCTTTATCCGTAACCTGCCGCCGATCCATGCGATTAAGACAGGGTATCACGAGGTGAAACCCTGGTCAGACTGGGTTGCAGCCAATCCGTTGTTTGGCAGCAAGCTGCAAGGGAAAACACGCGTGCGGTTGAAGTATTGAATCGGAGGAGCAAGAAGTAATGAAACAGGCCAGGGTTCTCAAATATAAGAAAATTAGAACATCTTCTTTTTCTTGGGGGTGGGGTATACGGGCCCTGTTCAGGGTGGGGCTCAGAATTATGATAGCGTGCCTTCCGCTGTTACCGTTCATCGCTCTCGCGACGCCGTTTCTCTTGCCAGAAACGCCGCATCTTCGCGTCAAGTATACCTATACCGGTTCTTCCGCTCGCCCCATTTACCGGGAGTGTGACT
>WBZQ01002963.1_pt1 | contig 10673 bp, 9 predicted proteins | sample 5204251 | NCBI WGS metagenome assembly WBZQ01 (sample SAMN12412402, study PRJNA552823) | activated sludge metagenome | isolation source: activated sludge from nitrification reactor of wastewater treatment plant... | place: USA: Virginia | collected 2017-09 | reverse complement strand
ATCATAGGGCCTTAATGAACGGATGAACGCTTTCGCGATCTCTGCGCATCTTGCGCTTTGAGAGACACTGCTTGTGGCAGGCGTGCGGATGTTGCGACGCGCTGTGTGGATGATGGCGTGGTGGCCTCATCGAGTGCCTCTATTTCTAGCTTCCCAGTGTGCGAGCGAGCCGATAGCATCGCGCCCTGATGAGACTGACTGCCGCATTCGCCTTGCTCTGCACACTGGCCGCCGCCGAAGAGGAGCGCTGGACCACCTCGCGCCTTCATGGGTCACCACTGCCGCCCAAGCCCTTCATCACCGAGCAAGCCTGGTTCAAGGTGCCGCTGAACAATGCTCTTGATCTGGTTGCCGTGCCTGGATTGGCCCAATGGCTGGTGGTTGAGAATGGTGGGAAGATCTGGGCGCTGCCTCAGGACCTGATGAGTGAGAAAGCAGACCTCGCACTCGACTTAAAGGCGCTACATCCCAAGGTGGATCACGGCTACGGCGCGGCCTTTCATCCGCAGTTCAAGGAGAACAAGCAAGTCTTCATCACCTCCACGAATGGCTACAAGCTGGACGATGGCTCGCGTCTCTCTCGTTTTGTCGTGAAGCAAGAGACACCACTCGTGATCGATCCCGCGAGTGAGGAGATCCTGCTGACATGGCGCAGCGGCGGGCACAACGGCGCGGCCGTCACCTTCGGCAATGATGGGATGCTCTACCTCTCGACGGGTGATGCCGAGGTGCCCGCGCCTCCCGATCCCCTCGTCACAGGGCAGAATCTTGACGACCTGCTGAGCTGCGTCCTGCGCATTGATGTGGACCGCACCGATCCTGGCAAACCGTATGCCGTGCCCCCGGACAATCCCTTTGTGAATCTTGCTGGAGCACGGCCTGAAATCTGGGCCTATGGCTTGCGCAATCCGTGGAAGATGAGCTTTGACCGGCCCACGGGAAACCTCTGGTGTGGCGACGTCGGCTGGGAGCAATGGGAGCAGGTGTTTCTGATCAAGAAAGGCGGCAACTACGGCTGGAGTGCGATGGAGGGGAATAATCCCATCCTGCTCGACCGCAAGGGTCCTCATCCGATCACGCCCCCTGTCGTCACCCATCCACACAGCGAGGCCGCTTCAGTCACAGGAGGATTCGTTTATTACGGCGATCGTCTGCCTGAACTGAAGGGAGCCTACGTGTATGCTGACTACGAGACGGGCAAGATCTGGGCTCTGTGGTATGCGAATGGCCAGATCAGCAAGCACGAGGAGATTGCGGACACCGCTTTCAAGATCGTCACCTTCGGCCAGGGCGAGGATGGTGATTTGCTTTTCATTCACTACGCGCCCGAAGGCACCGTGCATCGGTTGATCAGGAATCCGAATGCCAGCAAGCCTGCTGACTTCCCTCGCAAGCTGAGCGAGACCGGCCTCTTCGCTGATGTGGTGAAACAGACACCCGCCAAGGGAGTGCTCCCGGTGTCTATCGTCGCACCGATGTGGGCAGATGGTGCTGAGGCCGAACGCTTCATCGGCATTCCCTCTGGCAAGGTGGAGACGCAGATCTCCACAAATCGTCAGGGCAAGATTCAGAGCAAGGTGACATGGCCTGCAGAGACTGTTCTGGCGAAGACGATCTCGCTTCAACTCGATGAAACCGATCCGACCACTCGCAGCAAGATTGAAACTCAGGTGCTGCACTTCGATGGCGTCGCATGGAACGCCTATACCTACCGATGGAACGACCAGGGCACGGATGCCGATCTGGTAGCGCCTACTGGTGAACAGCGGAAGTTGCTGCTGAAAGGCAAGCACCACCCCGGCGGCTCTCTGCGCTACAGCTATCGCTTCCATAGCCAGGCCGAGTGCCTGCGGTGTCACAACTCGTGGTCCGGCTTTGCCTTGGCCACGCAGCCCCAGCAGCTCGCAGATCCCACCGCGCTTATCGCTGCTGGCATCATCGACGACAATTACCTGAAGATCAGCCCCTCACGCCTAGTCGATCCCCATGACTCCAAGGCAGATCTCGATGCCCGTGCGCGATCCTGGTTGCACACGAACTGCGCACACTGCCATCGCCAGAATGGTGGTGGTGCCGTGCCCATGATGCTGAATGTGGAGATGGCGATGGACGAGATGGCAGCGGTCCATGAGAAGCCCACTCGCGGCGATCTGGGCATTCCGCAGGCGACCATCCTGGCTCCCGGATCTCCCTGGCAATCCGTCGCCCTGCATCGCATCGCCAGCGAGGGTCCCGTTCACATGCCCGTGATCGGTGCCCGCATGGTGGATGTGCAAGGCGTGCTACTGTTGCAAGAATGGCTCCAGGTATCCAAGAGCGCGCCACGCAACGAGTTCTCCCCTCCCCTCGCCCTGGTGCGCTCGACCACTTCACCCTCAGGTTGGGTCGCCGACAAAAACGAGTGGGCCCAGCTGCGCCGCAAGCATCCACAACTCATCGATCAACTCACGAGCGATGTGGCTGGTGCGGCGTTTGTGGCCCATGCGATTGATACTGGCCTGCTCCCAGACGAAGAACGAACCAAGGCAATCAAGCTGGCCACCACTTCCCCCAATGCCAGCATTCGGAGCCTCTTTGATCGCTTTGTAGCAGATGCCGACCGAGCCGAGACACTCGGTGCGGGCGCATCACCGCAGCAGATCCTCTCACTCAAAGGCGAGGCCAGTCGCGGTGCTGCACTGCTCACTCCGGTGAGCAAAGGCGCAGTTTGCCTCAGCTGCCACATCGTCGCAGGCAGTGGTCGCAATTTCGGTCCAGACCTCTCCAAGGTAGGCGAGCGGCTGACCGTTGAGCAGATCGCTGAATCACTCCTCACGCCGAGCAAGGTGATCGCCCAGGGTTATCAAGCGATGGTCCTCCAACTCAAGAATGGCACTTCGCACACAGGCTTTGTCACATCGCGTGAAGGCGGCACCGTAAGCCTCAGAACGCCCTCCGGCGAAGTCGTCACTGTGCCTGCAACGGACATCACGAGCGAAACACCGTTGCCGATCTCCTTGATGCCTGAAGGTCTCATGCAGAGCTTCACGGCCCAAGAAGCAGCCGACCTCGTGGCCTACATGAAATCACTGAAATGATCGCTAGGCAGTCTTGCCTTCCATCCACGCACCTGAGACGATCACGCCCATGGAATGGGATTGGTTCAAAATCATCCGGTGGGTTGTTCTGACAGCGGCGGCATGGGTGCTCGGTCTGATCATCTGGACCTTTGCCGCAGGCGAACAAACTCAGGTCCTTCGCATGCAGGAGAAATTCATCCACGCGCTGGAGAAGCGACAGTGGAGCAAGGTAGAGGCGATGGTCTGCAACGACTATGCCGACGAGTGGGGCCAGGATGCCCCGATGCTAAAGCAAACCATGCGACAGCTCCTCGGAGGCTTCATCTTCCTCTCCATCGAACCCACCATCACCAGTTCACGGGCGGCCAGCGGTCTCGCAATGGTGAAGAGCACGATCAAGATCCAAGGCAATGGCACAGGCCTCAGCACGATGGTCATGAATGAAGCCAACCGAATCAAGGAGCCCTGGGTGTTTCACTGGCACAAACGCGGCCGCTGGCCGTGGAGCTGGGAACTCGTTCAAATCGACAACCCCAAGGTCACCTACAATCGACCGTGATCGGATGAACCCGGAGAGATTGAGTTTCCACGTTTGACAGGCAGGACCGCGCCCCTACTTTGGCCGACCCGCCCCCAATCCAGGCTTCAACGAAGCTCTCTCCTATGTTTCCATTCCGTTTTCTTCTTGTCAGCGCGCTCTGCGTTCTTTCTCTCGGCACCGCCTTTAGCCAGTCATCGCGCAATGGCATCGCCGCTGTGGTCAATGGCAAGGTCATTACCCGCACCGAAGTCGCCGACGCTGTCGCCGCCCAGCGCCAGATGATCCTCATGCAGAACCGGGAGAATCCCATGCGTGCCCAGGCTGAACTCGCTGAGGTGGAGTCCAAGGCCCTTGACCAGCTGATCGAACGCGAACTCATCCTCGCTGACTTCAAGACCTCCGGCGGCACGATCAAGCCCCAGTATGTGGATGACGACATCAACACCCTCATCCGCGAGCAGTTCAAAGGCGACCGCGAAGCCTTCGTGGTGGAGCTGGCGAAGAGCGGTATGACCTTGAAGAAGTTCCGCGAGCTGCGTGAGAAGATGATCATCGTTCAGATCATGCGCGCCAAGCATGGCGGCAATCAGGCCCCGCCCACACCCAAGCAAGTGGAAGATTACTATCGCACCCACCAGGAAGTCTGGCGCGACAAGGACATGCTGAAGATCAGCACCATCACGATTCCCAAATACAGCAGCGATCCCAGTGCCACGCCCGCAAAGCAAAAAGAACTCGCTGAAGAAGTGCGCTCCAAGATCATCGCCGGCGCTGACTTCGCCACGATGGCCAAGACCTACAGCCAGGACAGCCGCGCTGAGAATGGCGGCGAGTGGGACTGGATGGAGCGCAAGCTGATGAAGCCGAATATGGCCGATGCAGCCTTCGCCCTCAAAGACGGTGGCGTGAGCAAAGTAATCGAAGACGAGGCCGCCTTCATCATCATCTACCTTGATGCCAAGAAGCTCGGTTCCGCGCCCTCCCTGGACAAAGTCCGCGACGAGATCGAGAAGAAGCTGCGTTCCGAAGGTGCTCGCGGCGACGTCGAAAAGTATGTCGAAGGCCTCAAGCGCAAGGCCGTCATCCGTAAGCTCTAGCGGCTCGTTTCATCGGCAAAACTGGTGAACTTCGCAAAGAGCGGCTAGATATACATAGAAGCGAACAAAGAATTTTGAGCTTTTGTTTGCTGGTGGAACCCCTACTCTCGGCGGCCTCACCCACCCCCTGTTCTATGGAACCCAAATCCGCCCTGCGCTTGTCGCCAGCACTCGCGATCCTCGTTGCTTGTGTCGGCTTCGCCGCTCCCTCGCGTGCCGACACAGCAGAGCTGTCCCTCCGTTCGAAGGTCGCCTTCGTTCCCAATGACATCACCATCAACGGCTTTCCCCGTCCCGACATCGGACGCGCTCTGGCCGACAGTTTCAGCGCCGCCGCGCTCAAGCGTGGCAAGTGCCGTGTGTTCAATGTGGACCTCCCCGTGGTCCAGGTGAAACCCGCGAAGGGCAAAAAGAATCTCGGCTCCCTGGGTGCCATGCCCGCGGCCTCGGGTCCCGCCGGTCTGCCCCCCAGCGCTCGCGACCTCGACTTCCTCTACACCTTCAATGTGGTCGGCGAAGGTGAACGCTACGCCCTCACCATGAAGAAGGTGCGTGCCGAAAACAATGAAGTGGTGGAAGCCCACGAGATGAGCACCAGCGGACGCATCGACCGTATCTTCGCCTTGGTTCCCCAAGCGCTGGATCAGATCGACGCCAAGCTCTACCCACCTGCATTCCCTCGCACCCAATCGCCCGCAGAGATTCGCTCAGCGATGCCTGTGGCATCACGCGAGGCTCCCACCTGGACCTGCCGCCCAGGCACTTGGTCCGGCATTCCTCCCGAGTTCGTGGACATCGACCTCACCAAGGTGCCCAAGGCCCTGATCTACCAACGTCTCGGCTCCATCGCCGCCGCGAACGACCCGTGGCGCTTCGCTATCATCAATCCCACCACCGCCACCAAGCTCAGGCCCTCTGAGACCCTGGATGTGCAGTGGGACGATGGCGGTCCAGGTGTGTATTCCCGTCTGCGCATCTCAGGTTTCGATTCTGGCAAAGTGATCGCCGACTACGGCAGCAATCCCTCCTACCATCGTCTATATCCCGGCGATTCCGTCTATGGCTGGGCACCGCCCGTGCACTGATTCAGTTCAAGCCGCAAGCGCCTCGGGCTGTTCCTGAGCCATGAGTGACTCGCGGTGCTTGAAGAACTCCGCGATGATGTCGTCCAGCTCCATCACGCTGGACACCGTGGTAAACTTCAGCCGCAGCCACTTGCCGCCCGCGAGGAATTTCGTGTAGTTCATCAGCCGCGAGCGCATGTGCCGCAGCGTGTGCAATTCGGTGCCATAGCGGCCTGAATGCACCGCGAGATCCACATGCCTTCGCATGAAGCCGATGCGCTGCTCCGCCGTCGCAGGCGGGGGCTGCTCACCATGCGTGAGATAGTGCTTCGCCTCGCGGAAGACCCACGGATTCATCATCGCTGCCCGTCCGATCATGATGCCGCTCACCGGCGTCTCGCGGCGACGCCTTTCCACATCGGCACCCGTGGCGATGTCGCCATTGCCGATCACGGGCACGCTGGCCGCCGCTGCGCATTCGCCAATCACATTCCAATCGGCCTCGCCCGAGTAGCCCTGGGCTCTCGTGCGCCCATGGATGGCAATGGCTTGCATCCCGCTGTCTTCGAGGAGCTTCACCACTTCGAGCGCGTTCACCGACTTCGCATCCCATCCGATCCGCATTTTCGCAGTCACTGGAACGCTCACCGCCTTGGCCACCTCGCGCGCCACTTCGGCGAGCAGCGGGCACTGCTTGAGCAGGCTGGAGCCACCGTTCTTGGCCACCACCTTGTTCACGGGACAGCCGAAATTGATGTCGATGAAGTCCGGCTGCTTCCAGTCCACGATCTTCTTCGCGGCTTCGCCCATGCGTTTGCCATCACCGCCGAAGAGCTGCACGCCCACCGGGCGCTGGCCTTCGTCGAACTCGGTGTATTTCCGCGTCCGCTCGTCGGCCTGCAGAATGCCCTCGGCGCTGACGAACTCTGTCACCATCACATCGGCCCCGAGTTCCTTGCACAAGCCGCGGAAAATCATGTCCGTCACACCCGCCATGGGGGCGAGGTAGAGAGGGAATTGATCGTTGGCGAACCAGGGCAGCATGACGGGCGCGCAAGTTGCCTCACGTCGCCACGTAGTCCACCAGCGACTTCATTCTTGTCATTCGCTCCTCGCCTTTCGTAACATCATCTCGCCATGAACCTCACCCGTCGCCACTTCCTCACTCAGGCCGCTACGGCATCACTCGTTGGTTGCACCTCGCTGCCTTTCGGGAAACGCGGCAGCATCGACGCCCACGTTCACGTCTGGACGCCTGATACCCAGGCTTATCCGCTGGCTACCGGGTTCACGAAGGAAGGGATGAAGCCCCCCAGCTTCACCCCGGAGCAATTGTTCTCCCACTGCAGGCCCGAGGGCGTGGATCGCATCGTGCTCATTCAGATGAGCTACTACGCCACGGACAATCGCTACATGCTCGACATGATCGCCCGGCATCACGGCACCTTCCGTGGCGTGGCCATTGTCGATGAGAACAAGCCGGATGTGGCAACCACGATGAAGTCGCTCGCCACGAAAGGCGTGCGCGGCTTCCGCATCACGCCGGGCAAGCTCGCGCTCGACGCCTGGCTGGGCAGCGAAGGCATGGGCACGATGTGGAAGACCGGTGCGGAACAGCGCCTCGCCATGTGCGGCCTCATCAATCCCGAGGCCCTGCCCCTGATCGACAAGATGTGCGAGCGCTACCCGAACACGCCCGTGGTCATCGATCACTTCGCCCGTCTCGGCATGGCGGGTGCCATCAGTGAAAAACAACTCCACGACCTCTGCCGTCTTGCCCGCCATGAGAACGTGTATGTGAAGACCTCCGCCTTCTACGCCCTCGGTGAAAAGAAGACGCCCTACCTCGATCTCGCCCCCATGATCCGGCGTCTGCGCGATGCCTTCGGAGCCAGCCGCCTCATGTGGGCCAGCGACTGCCCCTTCCAGGTGGACCCCGGTCACAACTACCACGACAGCATCGCGCTCATCCGCGACCGTCTCGACTTCCTCTCCAGCGAGGACAAAGACTGGATGCTGCGCGGCACGGCAGAGAAGGTGTTCTTCTCCTAATCCAGCATCGCCTGCTCGACCAAGACGTGGAACTCCCGATAGCTCCACGCGCTCTTGGTTAGCCCCCAGGCCATGTCGGGCTTCACCGTGAGATCGACATCGCACACCACGATGTCTTCCACATGGCGCTGGCTGCGGGCGAGGATTTCACCGCGTGGGTCCATCACGTAGCTGTCGCCGTAGCCGATGCCTTCATTGCGGGTGATGCCGGACTTCGCCGGATCGAGCACCACATTGTTGCCGCGCACGAAGTAGATGCTGTTCTCGTTCGCCCGCGCGCAGTGATCGGCCCGCACCTTCGTGAAGTGAGAGATCAGACCCTTGTTGCTGATGTAATTGAAGTGCGGGGCAAAGATGATTCGCGCGCCTTTCAAGGCCAGGATGCGAGCCGGTTCGATGTAGCCGCCATCGGCACAGATGAGGATGCCAAACTTCACTCCATTGCGCTCGAAGATCGGGAACTCGCGACCCTGCTTGTGAAAGCGCATGTAGGCCGCGCACTTCGAATACGTGCCCAGCAGATGCCCGCGATGCGCGACCACCACCGTGTTGTAGAGGTCCTCGCCGCGCTTCTCATTGAAGCCAACGATCAGCGTCGGCTCGTGTCGTGCCGAGAGATCGAGCACCCGATGCATCTCCGGCGAATCCACCGCGAAGGCACCCGCCCGAGCGCCCTCCTCCGTGTCGGGATAGCCCGTGAGGAAGCACTCGGGAAAGCTCACAATCTCCACCTTCATCTCCTCAGCCTTCTGAAGTCCCTCGGCCACGCGTTGGAGGTTGTGATCAAACTCACCACACCACGACTCGAACTGACAATGGGCAATACGCATGGCCGCAGTGTGCGCCATGCCATGGCCTCGTGGCAAGCCTGGGAACGCATCCACCGAACGAGCATCCGCGACGGCAAGATTGACAGCGAAACTCTCGCCGTGTGAGCATGCGTGGCATGACCTCACAGCAGAAGTTTCTCGTCGAGTTTATCGCCCTCACGATTGCCGCCTTGCTCGCCATGTTTTATCCCGGCTATGGGCTCCAGTTTGGAGTAATTTTCATCGCCATCGTTCGCTTCGGGCTCAAGGGCAGCAGCGCGGACAGCTGGTCCGTGCTGGGCTTGATCATCGTCACCGGTGCGGCGCTGTTCCTGCTGATCGATGAACCATCGAGAGGGGTCGCGATCATTCTGTTCGGTAACAGCCTGACGAAGGCGAATGGCAAACCCTGGATTTCCTGGAACACCATTGTGTTCATCCTTTGGCTAGTGATGGTCTGGCGTCTGCGCAAGCGCCACCTGCTCACCTCGCCACCAATCGTCTGAGGGTTGCGCGGCCTCGATTTCTCTGGCTAGAGTCCCGCCACATGCCCGACGAGACTCCCGATCCGCGACCGCACGTCATCAGCCTGTGCGGCACCTACTTGAAGCCCGAGATGCAGAGCATCTACCGGCAGATCGTGGGGCTCACGCGCGTGCGCACCACCGTGTATGCGCAGTGGCTGGAGAACGAGGCGATGTTCCCCTTCCCCGCGATCACGAAGCTCACCAAGCTGCACCACCGGCCCAAGGGAAACTTCCTCAAGCGCTTCTGGTATAAGTATGTGGTGAAGCAGTGGCCGCCGCCCGTGGAGATCAACAAGTTCATCGGCCCCTGCCATCCGTGGGACCTCATCGACAAGCTCGCCGCCGACCAGCCGGACCTCGTGCACGCCTACTACGGGCACAAGACCGTGGGCTACCTGCCGATGCTGAAGGAATGGGGCGGGCCCTTCGTCGTCTCCTTCCACGGCGTCGATGTGGCCAAGGACATGGACCAGCCCGAGCACGTCGCCGCCATGCAGGAAGTCTTCGCGCGCGCCGAGTTCGTCATGGCACGCAGCCAGTCGTTGCTCGAGCGCGTGGCGCAGATCGGCTGCCCTCGCGAGAAGCTTCGCCTGAACCGCACACCCATCCCCATGAACCATCTGCAAGCCGTGGTCCGCACCCCGCCCGCGAATGGCGAGTGGCGGCTCGTGCAGGCCTGCCGCTTGATTGCCAAGAAAGGCCTCTTCACCGCGCTGGAAGCCATGCAGGAAGTCGTGAAGCACCATCCGCGTGCGAAGTATCTCTTGTGCGGCACCGGTCCGCAGGAGGCGAAGCTGCGCGAGGAGATCGAGAAGCGCGGGCTGCGTGGCAACGTCGAGTTCTTAGGCTGGCTGAGCCAGGATCAGCTCCTCGCCGAATATCAGCGCGCGCATCTGTTTCTGCATCCCAGCGAGATGACGAAGGAGAGCGATCAGGAAGGCATTCCCAATTCCATGCTCGAAGCCATGGCTACCGGCCTGCCCGTCGTCGCCACCCAGCACGGCGGCATCCCCGAGGCCGTCACCAGCGGCCGCGACGGCCTGCTCGTCCCCGAGAAAAGCCCCGCCCAACTCGCCGCCGCCATCCTGCAACTCCTCGCCGATCCCGCCCAGCTCGCCGCCCTCTCCACCGAAGCCGCCCGCTCCGTGCGCGCCAACTTCGAAGCCGAGACCCAGATCGCGAAGATGGAAGACGTTTACTTTGAAGCCCTCGCGCAGGCCCGCGCTCGAGCCGCTGTGGCCACCACGAGGTGAAGCGCTCAGCCTCCGCGTTCTTTGGACGACAAACCACCGCAACAAGTTGTAGCCCACCTCAGTGAGGTGGGAGGCGCAGGATTCCCAACAACACCCCAGCACCCTCAACGAAAGCGCTTCAGGTCCAGGGTCACAGACTCTAGCTTCAATGGGCGCGCGCGATCACAACGAGTTGTAACCCACCTCAGTGAGGTGGGAGGCCTAGGATTCCCAACAACACCCCAGCGCCCTCAACGAAAGCGCTTCAGGTCCCAGGTCAATGACCTGGGCT
>WBZQ01002962.1_pt1 | contig 10673 bp, 11 predicted proteins | sample 5204251 | NCBI WGS metagenome assembly WBZQ01 (sample SAMN12412402, study PRJNA552823) | activated sludge metagenome | isolation source: activated sludge from nitrification reactor of wastewater treatment plant... | place: USA: Virginia | collected 2017-09 | reverse complement strand
CCGGTCGAACGCACCACGCGGGTGTTGGCGACGGTGTCCAGCCAGTGCTGGAACTGGGCGTTGAAGTCCTGCGGCGAGGCGAAGTCCCGGCCCGGCAGAAACGACGTCTCGAAGAACCGATTGTTGGAGGGTGTCAGATGGTCTGTGTGAGGGGTCGGTCCTGAGAAAGGACCACGATGACCGACATGATGTCCGCTGTGACGGATGAGACCACTGGAACTGATGTGACGGAGAAGCCTGCCCGGCGTTCAAGCCGGCTTGAGGAGCGTCGTGCGATCCGTGCCGCGTCGCCGGCGCGGGCGGCGGTCGGCGAACTGGCCGCCTCGGGCGCCCTCGACGGGCTGTTCGCCAAGATCGACACCGGTGAGGTCGACCTGACCGGCGACGGCGGGTTCGTCACCGAGCTGATCAAAGCCACCCTTGAACGCGGCCTGGCGGTCGAGCTGACCGAGCATCTGGGCTACGAGAAAGGCGATCCGGCCGCGGGGGCCTTCCCGAACAGTCGTAACGGCTCGACGCCAAAAACGGTCGCCACGACCGCCGGCGATGTCGATCTTCGGGTGCCGCGTGACCGGGACTCGACGTTCACCCCACAGCTGGTCCCCAAGGGGATCCGCCGGCTCGGAGGCCTCGACGACATGATCATCAGCCTCTACGCCGGCGGGATGACGGTGCGTGACATCGCCTATCACCTGGAAGCCACCATGGGCACCGAGCTCTCCCACGAGACGATCAGCAACATCACCGACGCGGTCTGCGACGAGGTCCTCGCCTGGCAGCAGCGGCCGCTGGATGCGCTGTATCCGGTGATCTACCTCGATGCGATCGTGGTGAAGGTCCGTGACGGCGCGCACGTACGCAACAAGGCCGCCCACATCGCCGTCGGCGTGGACATGGACGGCATCAAGCACGTCCTGGGAATCTGGCTGCAACAGACCGAAGGCGCGAAGTTCTGGGCCGGGGTCTGCGCCGATCTGGCCAACCGCGGGGTGCGCGACGTGCTCATCGTGTGCTGTGACGGTCTCACCGGGCTGCCCGATGCGATCGAGGCGACCTGGACCCAGGCCACGGTCCAGACCTGCACAGTGCACCTGATCCGCGCCGCGATGCGCTTCGTGGGCTACGGCGACCGCAAAGCCGTGGCCACCGCGCTCAAACCGGTCTACACCGCGGCCAACGCCGAGGCCGCCCGAGACGCGTTGGAGGAATTCGCTACTGGGCCGTGGGGCACCAAGTACCCGCACACCGTTGCGACGTGGCAAGCCGCGTGGGAGCGGTTCATCCCGTTCCTGGCGTTCCCGCCCGAGCTGCGTCGGGTCATCTACACCACCAACAGCATCGAATCGCTGAACTACCAACTGCGCAAGGTCATCAAGAACCGCGGTCATTTCCCCAACGACGACGCCGTGGTGAAACTGCTCTGGCTGGCGATCTGCGACATCGAAGACAAACGCGCACGAGACCGCGCCAAGGACCGCGGCAAGCCCGCCGCCGAGCGCAAGGCCGCAGGACGGCTCGTCGAAGGCCAAGTCGTCACCAACTGGAAGCAGGCACTGGCCCAACTCGCCATCGCCTACCCCGACCGCATCAACCCCCACCTCTGACCCCCACCAACCAACCCGGAGACCGCATCTCATACACAGAAGTCTTGACACGCCCGATTGTTGCGTTCGACCATCCCCTTGTACTCGGGGTCTCGCGGTGGGGCCAACTCCAGACGGGTGCCCAGGGTGCCGACGAACCCGGCGGCGGCCTCGGTCGGGCGGCCCTTGCCGCCGATGGCCGATTCACGGTCCCACACCAGCTTCGTGGTCACCGCCCCAAGTTGGCTCAGCAACTGCCACATCCCGGCCAGAATGTCCCCGGCTTGCCGAGACGGGATCATCACCCCCGACCGCATCCGGGAGTACGCCAACGTCATCACTAACACCGGAAGGACCGCTAACTGATTGTACCCCAACGGAATCCGATAATCAGGGAACCACAGATCCCACTGCGAACACGCCCCCGGCTCATAGATCACCCGATCCGCAGGATCGATGCCGCGGTACTGCGGCCGCAACTCCCGCACCCGGTCCTTGAGCACCGTCATCGAACGGGTCCAGCCGACACGCTGCGCGATCACCGTGGCCGGCATCGTCGGATACTCCCGCAGCACCGCCCGAATCTGCGGCTCAAACACGTCGACCGCCGACCCCCGCCCGCCCCGCTGATACCGCGGAGGCTCACTAGAGGCCAACGCCGCCCGCACGGTGTTGCGGGCCACCCCCAGCCGGCGCGCGATCTCCTTGATCGGCACACCCTCACTGCGATGCAAACGGCGGATCTCCGCCCACTGCTCCACTGAAATCACCCTCCTATCAAGACGGGGGTCAAAATTCACCCGTCGATAGGGGGTCAGTTTTCAGGCGTCGTCAACAGCGTGCAGCCCGGCCAGCCCGGCCAGCCCGGTGCGGGCCTGGGCCATGGTCAGGCCGGCCAGGTGATCGGCATTTTCCCAGCCGCGTAGATCCTCCATCACCAGAACGAGTTCTGAGGCGCTGGACCCACTATCGGCGACGTATACCCGCGGGGCGCCCATCGGGGCCCGGCCCGCGATACGCCGGTAGAACTCCAGTTCACGCCGGTATCCGCCGAGCAGTTCCATCGCCCCGCGGGCCTCCTGGCTGCCGGGCAGTTTCACCACCACCGTCTCGGGCAGCCCGGTGCCCCCCGGTCAGCCAGACCCGGTACAGCAGCGATGCGAAACCGCTGTCCTGCGCGATGGGTTCGGCGCGGGCGCCGGTGACGGAGCCGCCCAGGACGGCCGACAGCCAGCCCGGAGTCACCTCTTCGATGGACGACGGGATGCCCGTCTTAGCCTCGGTCACCGCTTACCTCCGATTCGTCATTGCAGTCCGGTCAGAAATTCCTCGGTGACGACCTGCACTCGCGGGGACATCAGGTGACCGACGTGGCTGCCGTCGTGCCAGTACAGCCGACCGCCCCAGCGCTCGTGCAGCGCCAATGCCGGGTCGCGGAAGGCCATCCGGTCACTCCAGGCGCCGACGACCAGCCGGCGCTCCGGAGACACCCGCGGGGTCATCGAGCACGGGTCGATCACCGCGGTCAGCGCCTCGACCTCCGCCGAGTTCAGCAGCGCACCGACGTCGTCGGCCACCCCGCCCCAGCGGTGCAGGTGCGCGGCGATCATCTGGTTCAGCCCGCGGATGGGGGTGTAGACCGCCACCCCGTCGATCCCGTCCTCCAACCCAGCCGCCAGCGCCGCGACCCCGCTGCCCAGCGACAGCCCGGACAGCGCGACGGTGCGGGCCTGCGGTGCCACCCAGCGCAGCACGGCCCGGGTCTCCGAGACCGCGCGCATCATCCCGGCGACGTTGGCGATCGGGTCGGTGTCCGGATAGGTCGGCGCCCACCTGCGGCGCACCCCGTGCCCGGGCTGGATCGGCATGGCGATGTTGTAGCCGAGGTCGCGGTGCAGCCGGCGTACCCGGGCCACCGCGAAGTCGCTCAGATTGCCCTGTCCGGCACCGTGCACCCAGACCAGCCAGGGCCGCGCTCCCCCGGGGTGGCGCAGCACGTTGACCACCGCGGTGGCCGGCGCCCCGAACGCCGCCAGGGCTTCCGGCAGCCGGGGATCGTGGACGTAACGGATCTGCTCGAAGGTCAGCCGGCCGGCATTGCGAAGACGGGTTCCGGTGCTGCGCAGGGGCTCCGGGTCTCGGTAGCAGCCCGCGGTGCCGAGCGCGCCGAGTTCGGCGGCGATGTGCGGGTAGGCGCCCAGATCGCTGTGCACGGTCGGCGGCGGTGCGGTCAGGGTCATCCCGGTGAGCACGAGTTCGTCGAGCGCCACCTCGCCGAGGCGGCGCAGCCCGGACCCGGAGGTCGGTGACCAGTTCTCTCCGGCGAGCGCCCGCGCCGAGCGGGGCAGCACGCTGCCGAGTTCGCGGGCGATCAGTGCGCCGCGGCGCCGCAGGTCCATCGGCTCATTCCGGGGCGGTGAACTGCTGGAGCGTGCGGGTCAGGTGCAGGCTGGTGATGACCCAGGAGCCGTCCCGCTTCTCATAGGTCTCGTGGTAGTGCCCGGCGCCGTGCAGCGAGCCACCGCCGGGAAAGAACAGCCAGTCCTCCATCGCCCAGATCGCCCTCGCCCCGTCCGGTGCGGTGATCTCGATTTCCGGGGTGTGGCAGTGGTGCACGGTGGCGGCGTGCTCGACTCCGCCCCACACCACCGGGAAGAACGCGTCGAAGCCGTTCAGTGCCGGGCCCGTCTGCGGGTCGGCGCCGCCGGTGGACACCCCCAGGTCCAGGTGAACCACCACATCGGGGGCGAACAGGGCCCGCCAGGAGTCGATGTCCTTGGTGTCCAGGAAGCGGCAGTAGCGCGCCTTGAGCACCTTGATCGCCTCGATCTCTTCGAGCACCGGCAAACCTCCGTGTAGCCTTTCCAGAAACTACTACTGTAATGTCTTCCGTATCTCCCGGGCAGACAATCGAGCAGATGGACGGCACACTGATGAAAGTACCCTTCACCTGGAAAGTCACCGGCTGGTTCATGATCGGCTGGTCGGCCGAGTACGAACCCGGCGACGTCAAGGCACTGAAGTATTTCGGCGAGGAGTTGGCCGCCTATCGCGACGCCCGCGGCGACCTGCACGTTCTGGAGGCGCACTGCAAGCATCTGGGCGCGCACATCGGGCACGGCGGCACGGTGGTCGACGACTGCATCGAGTGCCCGTTCCACGGCTGGCGCTGGGGACCGTGCGGGGACAACACCTACATCCCGTACCAGCCCGATCGCCCCAACCGCGCCCTGAAGCTCCGCTCATACCCGGTGCGCGAGCAGTACGGTGCGATCTTCCTCTGGTACCACCCGCTCGGCGAGCCGCCGCAGTGGGAGCTGCCCGACATCTTCGGAAAATTCCCGCAGTTCGACTCCGACCCGGACGCCTACTACCGGCCCTACCCGGAGTTCTCCCGGCGGGCCGACGGCATCCACGTTCATCCGCAGATCGTCGCCGAAAATGCCCCGGACAGTTCACATTTCCGGTACGTACACAAGGCGACGGTGACCCCGGTCTGCCTGGAGTGGGAGGGCGTCGGCGAGGAATGGCGGTTCCTGACCGGTTGGCCCGACGCGCGCAGTGACGACCCGGACAAGATGGCGCTGCGGATCCACAGCCACTACTCCGGACTGGGATTCGCCATGAGCGTGTTCGAGGGCTCCTCGAACCACCGGCTGATCTTCGCCTGCACCCCGGTCGACGACGAGGTCTCCGACATGTTCTATTCCATCTGGTGGCCCAAGGAACCCGGCGAGACCTCCGACGTTCCCCCGCCGCACGTCCGGGAAGAGGTGGAGCGCAAGTTCCTCAAGACGGTGTGGGAGGACGTCGACATCTGGGAGCACCAGATCTACATCGAGCATCCCCCGCTGGCCAGGGTCGACGCGAGACACTATATGGCGCTGCGCCAATGGGCCACCCAGTTCTACGACGTCACACCCGAGGGCGCACCCCTCGGATGAGCCTGCAGCTGGATCCGGCCACCACCGCGATCGTCACCCAGGAACTCCAGGGTGCGGTGGTCGGCCCGAACGCCGGGCTGGCCGCACTGGCCACCGAGGCGCGCCGCGAGGCGCTGCCCAATATCGCCCGGCTGCTGCCGGTCGCCCGCGAGGCCGGGGTTCCGGTCGTGCACTGCCTGGTGCAGCGCCGCGCCGACGGTCTCGGGTCCAACAGCAACGCCCGGCTGTTCACCGTCGGGCAGCGCACGGTCGACATCACCCCGGGCTCCGAGGGCGCCACCCTGCTACCCGAGTTCGGGCCCGACCCGCGGGATCTGGTGCTGCACCGGTGGCACGGTCTGGGCCCGATGGGTGGCACCGACCTGGACGCGGTGCTGCGGAACATGGGGGTGCGAACCATTGTTGCCGTTGGGGTTTCGCTCAATGTGGCGATCCCCAACCTGGTGATGGACGCGGTCAACGCGGGCTACCGGGTGGCGCTGCCGCGCGACGGGGTAGCCGGGATTCCGGCGGACTACGGCCGGGCGGTCATCGACAACACCCTGGCGCTGTTGTGCACCGTCACCACCACCGACGAGTTGCTCGCCGGGTTCGGCGAGCGGTGTAGTTCCGCGAGCACGCGGCCCGGCGACGACTGAACCACGACGCTCACGGGCTAACGCAGCACCCGCACCGGCACGTTGCTCCAGCCGGCAACGTTCTGCATGTTCACCCGTCGGCAACCATCCCAGTCAACCTCGTAACGGGGCATGAACTCCAGCATCTTCTGGAGCGCGACAACGCTTTCCATCCGGGCCAGCGCCGCACCCAGGCAGCTGTGGATGCCGTAGCCGAAGCCGAGGTTCTGCGCCTGTGCCCGGTCGCGGTCGATGTCGAAGACGTCCGGGTCGGTCCAGTCCCGCGGGTCCCGGTTGGCCGAGCCACCGACCAGAAAGACAGGCTTTCCGGCCGGGATCGTCACGCCGTGCAGGGTGACCTCACGCATCGAGCGGCGCACGTTGTACTGCGCCGGGGCCTCGTAGCGCAGCAGTTCCTCGACGGCCAGCGGCACCTTTCCGGGATCGTCGAGCAGCTTTTGCCACTGGTCGGGATTCTGGGCGAACACCACCGCGGCGTTGCCGAGCAGCTTGGTCACCGTCTCCGCGCCGGCCCCGCCCAGCAGCACGGCGAACTCGGTGATCTCGAGGTTGTTCAGCGGCGTCATTTCGCCGTCCTCGCGTTCGATCTCCGATTCGATGAGCTTGCTCAGCAGATCGTCGCCGAGGTTCTTCCGGCGCTCCTTGATCAATTGGTAGTAGTACACCGACATGTCGATGGCGGATTTCATGCCTTCTTCGCTCATCTCGACCTGGCCGGGATCGCGGTGCAGGAAGTCATCGATCCACAGCCGGATCTGCTGGCGGTCGGGTTCCGGCACGCCCTGCAGGATGGTCATCACCTCGACCGGGAACAGCGCGGAGAAATCCTGCACGAAGTCGAAGCCGTCACGGTCGACCCGCGACAGCACCTGTTCGATGGTGGTGGTGACCAGTTCGCGCCGGGCCTCGATGGCACGCGGGGTGAACACCTTGTTCAGCAGGCTGCGCATCCGCCGGTGCTCGGGCGGGTCCATCGCGATGATGCCGCCGTGTTTGGCAACCTCGCCGCGACGCACCTGGGCCAGATCCACGCCGTAGGCCGAGGAGTAGGTTTCGTGGTCCTTGAAGGCCGCGGCGACGTCCTGGTGGCGGGTCAGCGCGTAGAAGTCGTATTCGGGGCTGTAGTACACCGGCGCCTCGTCGCGCAGTCGACGGTAGATCTCGTAGGGCCCTTTGAAGAAGTCCTCCGAGAACGGGTCGAACACCACCGTGGTTGCGGTCATCGCTGCTCTCCTACCCCTCGGTTGTCGCCGGATCGTTTGAGTCGGCGCCGTGTTTTGCGCCGGGCCAGCGCCAGTGCGGTGTCGGCGTAGAGCCGCATCGGCAGCCGGAACGGCGGCGCCGCCGATCCGGTTATGGAGAACGGCAGGTCGCTGCCGACCACCGTGCGGTAATGGGAGAACGCATCGAATCCGGCCTTGCCATGGTAGGCGCCGGTGCCGCTGCGGCCGACCCCACCGAACGGGGCGCCCGCCGGAATCATCTGTGCGGCAAAGTCATTGCGGGCGACGCCACCGGACCGGGTGTTGCGCACGAACCGGCGGAACGCGCCGTCGCCGGGGCCGTACCAGTAGGACACCAGCGGCGCGGGCCGGGCGTTGACGTAGTCGATCGCCTGCTGCAGGTCGGTGTATCCCAGTACCGCGAGCACCGGCCCGAAGACTTCTTCCTCGGCGATCCGCATGCCGTCGGCCACGTCGACGACGATGGTGGGAGCGATCTTGCGGGTGGCCCGGTCGGGCAGCGTTTCGCCCGGCGGGGTCACCGATTCCACCCGTGCGCCCCGTTCCCGGGCGTCCTCGATCAGCCCGGCGACCCGGTCGAAGTTCGCCTCGTTGACCGACGAGCAGTAGTCCGGGTTGTCGACGATGCTAGGGAACATGGCGCGCAGCCGGGCCAGCGCCGCCGCGACGAACTGGTCGACCTGCTGGTCGGGCACCAGCACGTAATCCGGGCAGACGCACACCTGGCCCCCGTTGACCATGCGGGCCGTCGCGATCCGGGCAGCCGCGCGTTCGATGTCGGCGTGGCCTTGGCCGGGTGCCACCACCACCGGGTTCTTCCCGCCCAGTTCCAGGGTGACCGGCACCAGGTTGGCCGCCGCGGCGGCCTGCACCCGCTTGCCGACCTCCGGGGATCCGGTGAAGAACAGGTGGTCGAAGGGGAGCCCGGCGAATTCCGCGGCGACCTCGGGTCCCCCGGTGACGACGGCCAGTTCGGTTTCGTCGAAGTACCGCGGGGCCAGCTCGGCCATGAGTTCACCGGTGCGCGCGGTGATCTCGGACATCTTGATCATCACCCGGTTGCCGGCGGCGAACGCGGCGGCGGCCGGCAGTACCACCAGGTGCACCGGGAAGTTCCAGGGACCGATGATGCCGGCCACCCCGAGCGGGCTGGGCTGGACCTCGGCGCGCAGCCCGAGGAGCCGGTCCCCGCGCATCGGCCGACCGGGTTTCATCCACTTGGCGGTGTGGGAGCGGGTGTATTCCAGCAGCGGCAGGATGCCGATGATCTCGGTGAACAACGAGGCCGAGCGGGACCGGGTGCCGAAGTCCGCGCCCATCGCCTCGGCGAACGTCTCGGTGTTCTCCAACAGCAGCGCCGACAGCCGGTCGATCCGGTTGTGCCGCACGGCCGGCGGCGGCGGCCCGTCGGCGACGAATGCGGCCCGCTGGGCAGCCAGGATCGCCCCCAGCCCGACGCGGTCATTCCCCGGCTCGGCCACCGGCCCCCCTTTTTCGCAGGTCCCTTCGGGACGATCAACTGTAATGATTACAGTAGCGTAGTCCAGCAACTCGACGCCAGCGTTCGGCACACCCCCGAATCGCCGGTCACACGGCTACGCGGGCTCGACCCGCACGGGCACGCCGCTGAGCCGCGACATCCCGGCCAACGGTTCGATATCGGCGATGTCGGTGGAATTCAGCCGGTTCACGTTCACCCCGCCGACCCGGTTGGCCAGCACCGCCAGCATCGGCGTGCGCCGCCACAGCCGCCCGGTCAGCCCCGCGATGATGTCCCACTCGCTGCGGCACTGCCCGTAAGGCGCCACCACCGCCTCGCTGGCCTGCCGGAACGGGGTGGTTTGAAAGTTCTGGAACACCAGCGCGAAGTCGTCACGCTCGTACATGGTGGTCACCGGCAACACGTAGTCGCAGTGCGCGGTGGTCTCGTTGACGTAGAGGTCCAGCCCCACCATCAGCTCCGGCCCCTCCAGCGCCGCGGCGGTCTCGGTGCGCCGCGGGTCGACGATGACCACCCGGCCGCCGCGTTTGACGATATCGGACATCCGGTCCTTGATCCGCGGGGTGGTCAGGAAACTGCCGTGCGAGACAACGGGATTGGATCCCATCATGATCAGCAGTTCGGTGCGCGGCAGGTCCGGGATGGGCACCGACAGCGGTGCGCCGTAGAGCAGCTGGCTGGCCAGCAGCCGATTGCTGGTGTCCTGGGAGCAAGAGGTGAACAGGTGGGTGCGGCGACCCAGCCCCTTGACGAACGGGAACACCGCCAGCAGGTGCGAGTAGCTGAAGGCGGCGGGGTTGCCGAAGTACCAGCCGATCGCGCCGGAGCCGTCCCGGCGGTGGATCGCGGCCAGCCGCGCGGCGATGTCGTCGAGCGCGGTGTCCCAGTCCACCGGCTCGAACCCGTCGGGTCCACGGCGCAACGGTGTGGTGACCCGGCCCTCGTCGTTGACGACGTCGGAGAACGCGATGCCCTTGGGGCAGGCGAAACCGGCCGAGAGCGGATGCGCCTTGTCCGGGCGCAGCGCGACGAGCCGACCGTCCTCGACGGTGGCGATCATCCCGCACAGCGGTTCGCAGATGCGGCAGAACGTGGCCTTGTGCTCAACGATGAGCACCACGCGAGATAGGATACTGTAACTATTACGGTTGGACAGTCAATTCAAGGGAGTACCTGCGTGCACGACGTGGCGATCATCGGTGTGGGCCTGCACCCGTTCGGCCGGTTCGGCGAGAAGACGGCCATGCAGATGGGTGTGGACGCGATGCTCGCGGCGGTCGCCGACGCCGGCCTACAGTGGAGTGACATCCAGGCCGCGGCGGGCGGCAGCTGGACGGTCGCCAACCCGGACGCCATCGTCGGGATGATCGGCCTGACCGGGATCCCGTTCACCAACGTTTTCAACGCCTGCGCGACGGCCGCCAGCGCCGCCAAGGCCTGCGCCGACGGGATCCGCCTCGGCGACTACGACATCGGCATCGCCGTCGGCCTGGACAAACATCCCAAGGGTGCGTTCACCGAGGACCCCGCGCTGGTGGGCATGCCGCGCTGGTACGCCGAGAACGGCCAGTACCTGACCACCCAGTTCTTCGGCATGAAGGCCAACCGGTATCTGCACACCCACGGGATTTCCCAGCGGACCCTGGCCAAGGTGGCCAACAAGAACTTCCGCAACGGCGTGCTGAACCCGAATGCTTTCCGCCGCAAGGAGATCTCCGAACAGGACATCCTGGATTCGGCGATGCTGAACTACCCGCTGACCC
>WBZQ01002959.1_pt1 | contig 10675 bp, 7 predicted proteins | sample 5204251 | NCBI WGS metagenome assembly WBZQ01 (sample SAMN12412402, study PRJNA552823) | activated sludge metagenome | isolation source: activated sludge from nitrification reactor of wastewater treatment plant... | place: USA: Virginia | collected 2017-09 | reverse complement strand
CACATTTTCACTGTTTTGGATAAGGTAAACCCTGTCTTCTGAATTAATTGTTTTTGCCGGTGAAAGTTCTGTAGTAGTAATTAATTTATTAAATGATACAGAACCTTGTGGATTCGTAATTATAATCTCTGCACAGGTTGATGTAATAGCCATTTTTACGAATTTATTATTACAAAAATATAATGAAAAAATGTAACTTCGTATAAGAATTATAACAATTATGTTTGTAAAAATCGAATTGCATGAAATTCCGCCATTCTTTGTGAGTTCGGAATTGGAAAATGAGGTTATAAAAAATATGGTAACTGAGTTTGAAAAAGACCGTAGCCAGTACGGTTATAAAAACCTTACCCTTAAAGAAAAATACAATACCAAAAAGGAATTCTGTAAAAGATTCAATCTAAAAATTGAACATGACAGCATTATTTCCTTAGAAATATACAAACAAGGCAGAACAAGGCGCTGGTTACACGAAAGGATTAAAGATGAAGGGTTTACATTGTCTTATATCTCAATGTGCCAAAAAATAACCGGTTATGGCTTTATGCCACTGAAACTAAAAAAATCAATCTATAATTTATTAAAAATACACTAGCCTTCATATTGCTCATTTTGCATATTCAATTGGTGTTCTAGCATAATATTTTTAGCTTCTGCCTGTTGCTTTAAATTAATCTTCATAGCTTCTAATGCCATTTCAAATTCTTGCTGCATTTTTTTCATCTGCGCTTCCATGGCTAATAATTGAGCCTGTCCTTGCTGAGCCTGTTGATTTGATACCTGTTGTGCCTGGTTATTAAGTTTCATCTGCTCCAGTGCGTACTCTTTGGCTTCTTTCTTTCTACGCTCCACCAACACCTGTATTTTGTACCTGGCAATTTTTGGATTGTCTTTTAATATTTCCTGAATTATCAAATTATCAGAAAAATCTAATCCATCTTTTCCGCCGGTTTGTACAAATCTCTGATTTTGCTGAGCAAGGTCTTGTTTGATTTCGTAAATTTCTTCTTCCGAAAAGCCTTTTTCAACTTGCACCGTAAATTCTCTGTTTATGGCAAAATCTATATCAGAAAGCATATCTGCTTCATAATCATCAAACATATTTGCATAAGGATTCGGAATTTTATCTTTACTCTGATACAGCCTAACCACCATATTTGCTTTAGTTTCAGCGCTGGCGCGAATAAGTTCGTCTTTCTGCTCAAATAATTCCATTATGGCCTTGTCGGCACCAAACAATTCCGCTTTTGTAGAATAATTACTTTTTCTCTCGTCCTGCTCTATACCAATATCCACCTTTGGCGTACCGGCAAATTGGAAGCAAATATCTACCATCTGATTGATAACCTGCAGGTACATATTCAGCATTTGGACCGGATATGTAACTGTACGGTAAGTATTAGGATTGCTTTGTTTGCCATCAAGTGTTTGCGTGCCAACAAATCCGGTACCAATATTTAAGGCATTCATTAAGTCTGTAACCTGAATATCCGGCATTACTACCTTTAATAATTCCGCTGTTTCTGCCAGTGATTTAATATCGATATCGGTACGCGTCGGTTTCATACGCGCAATTTCATTTTGGTATTTTACCCATAAAATTGTCGCAATATCTTCAAACTTTTTAATATTATAAATTGGAGAAGCAGAAGTCAAATCTTTGTTTATTCCACGAATAAGAATTACCGGAGAATAAGCGTTTCCTATTTTTCCGTTTTCTTTTTTTCTACTCATATTCTCAATTGGACCGTATTTATATACTTGATCGATAGCCTGAACATAATATGCGCGGTACCATTTCTGAATTTTATTTTTAACATGCGAGCTTCCATTATGATTTCTCAGGATTACTTTATTATCCTGAAACATCACTTTCATTGAATGTTCATCTACAGTACTCCAATAGCATAATTTGACATTTAAAACTCCGGTTTTGTCTGCAGCACCAGTCAGCAATGAATATGTATCGTCTAAAATATTTGGATGATACGTAATATCACCACCTTCTGCAACCGTTGATGTATGTAGTTCGTTTTTTATCATTTCATAAAAAGAATCTACATTAAACTTTTGGTCTATAATAAACGCATTGGCATCACTATAATTACGTTTTGTACCACCAATTACCTTCAAATCTCTAATCGATATTGGTTCTTCACAAATTTTATTGTCTTGACCAAAATATACGTGAGTGCAGCATACTCCTGCGGTAATTAAACTTTTGTTTATCAGTGGATTAATTTCAAATTTAAAGTTATTTCCATTATTTATTATGTCAATGTGTTTTTCCAACAATACCTCAATGCTGTTTTTGTAACCAATATTTTGATAAAATTGTAATTCTTCAATGGTTTTTGGCGTATAATCTTTGAGTTTTGATTTTGATTTTAATTTTTGTCCAATAATATCTGCGCCTAATGCTTCATTGATAGGGCCTTGTAGTTCCAGCAATGTTTCCAGTTCAATAATGTATCGCTTTTGTTCGTTCTTGCTTTTTTCATCCACTAATTCAATGTTAGTATAACTGTCTACCTTATTTAGCCTGGAATCCATGCTTGCAAAAATCTTCTTGCATAATCCAAGTGGCGAAAAATCCAAATCGTCAACCGTGAAATATTTTTCAGTACCATTTCTGGAAAATTTATTCGTAAAAAACGATTGATATTTGTCAAACGGCTGCAATGCTTGTGCATAAAGTTCGTTGAGTCCGGCATTGTCTTTTGCATCTTGTCCGATTGAACAAGGTTTTGCAATCAACACCTTACACACTTCTTTTGCATATGGTTCATCAGTTTTTGCACTAACTGAGTATTTTTTTGATTCTTTAGGCAATATGCTCATGTCTTAAAATTTAACGTTTGCTAATAATTCTTTCATTCTATTATCCGAAATTCTACCTTTATATTTAGACAACAATGTGCTGGTGATACACTCACCAATCATATATGCAGTTGCAATATCGTGTTTTGGCATCGTATCTGGTGTAACAGTTATAAGCTGATCTAAACATTCAATATGTCTTTCCGCAAGTCCATACAATTTAATATACATTCTCGTACTATCAAAATAATTCTGCTTAGATTCTTTGGTTGTTTTGATTCCATAGTTGTCGCGTGTGGTTTCATTAATGAGATTTCCTTTAGCATCCATCAAAAATCCCATCATTCCTTGCTTGTCCAAGAAGTCAAAAATAGTCCTAGTACTTCTTTCATAAAGAAGCGGACAGCCGTAATAGATTAATGCCATGGCAATATCTTCCCACATATCCTTTACATCATCGGTTCGGAAGAACATTACAGCTACCGTTCTATTGGTTTCAAAATTAAGTCCATTATTCAGCGGATTACCTTGTTCGTCCAATTTGTCTCCGTCAATAGTCACGTCAAATAAACGCTTTATTCTTAGTGCCGGCTTAGAACTTTTTGAATTTATATGGAGTTGTCCTTTATTATAGTCAACTGGATCCAATGTTGCAATATATTTACCAACGTTCAATGGCATTATTTTGCCTAGCATTTTTTGAACATTGTTTTTTACTTCTGGGTGGCCGCTTATACTAAATCTTGCATTTACGTTAAAATCGCGATATTCCGGTTTTGCTTCTACATTTACTGATTCCAATCGGTTAATCCAGCTCATTTGTGAGAATACCGGACGCTTAGGATCATCAATAGGCAATTCTTGAGCATTTAATCTAGCTTGGTGTAATAATGCAAAATCAAATTGACAAACCTCAGATGATGGCGTTAGTGCGTCTTCAATAAATCATGGATTTTTACGTTTAAATTCTCGCGCCTTTTCGTAACCGGCGTTTTTCAGTGTATTCTCATATTCTTGGTCTAAGTGCGCCTGAGCTTCATCAAATAAAGAAAAGCCAAACTTATTCATATATCCATTAAACCCAAATGCACTCGGCTCAAAATATCTTCGTGCACCATAGGTACTACACCATTTTTCTGTTGCAGTTTCCGGCGCACATACATCGTACATTTCTCCAACAACCTTTATTTGTTCGTCTTTAATTTCATCAATAGAAGAAACAAAAGCCATTAGTCCGGCATATTTAATTATTTCACCAGTTAACGGATCCTGAATGTTGTGTTTTATACCACCATCTTTAACACATAATAGGTTTTTTTCCATTGTTACAAATGGATTTGTATTCGGCCACTTATAGCATTCATCAATAACACCAAGGCGTATAAGTTGACCGTCAAAGGCTGTTTCTACTGTAGGTGATGTATATAAGAAATTATTTACATCTGGAAATGCTAATTCATCGGTGGTTTTTTCACCTTTCATTTTTTCATTATATCTTGCAGTTAAATACGGCTCTGGTAGTAATAAATCTGGTAGTTTTAATAAATTAGCTTTTACCGGAGTGAAATTTATCTGTTTTGATTTTGTTATGTTGTAGTTCATAAGACCACAATTAGAATTCTTTATTGTAGTCATAACTTTTTCTGCGGCAGCATTATTTGGCGCCGTTCCACCACCACGTCTACCTTTAAAATAAAGCAATCCTAATACATCTGGCGCATAAAAGCTGTCAGCTAGCAATAAATCGTAAAACCACTGGGAATCCCAGAATTTTGAAAAGTTTATGGTATTTGCTCGATAATAGTTTAGAAAATGATAGTAGAAATCATTAATCCAAATTGTTTTCCCATCAATTATTTGCCACTCACCATTTATTAATTTTTCCCATTCTCTAGCATGAATATCTTTTTTTACATGGTCCGGAAGTAATATCCAGTTATCGCCAATTAAATCTGTTGTAAAATATCTTTTTCCGTTAATTTCGTAGCTACTTCGCTGGAATACCTGTCTTTCACGCGGCAACCCATAATTCACCATTTGCTTTAATGGTGGAGGTGTTGGAAATTTAATTGTGTACTCGCCAACTCTTGCCGAAGTGGTGAAGTCGGTAAAACTTTCTATGTACAATGCCTTATTTGCCATGTTAAATATGTGTCCAAGATTTTCTTTTTCTGATTGCAATTATATTTGTTCGATTAACATTATATAAAGTTCCTAATTCTTTGGAGCTTAAGTTGGATGCTCTTATTTTTAAAACGTCTTCTTCTTTCAGTTTATGTTGTGAAGATTTTTCCCCCTTACCTTCTATTGGCAGTTTTAATTCATTATCATAAGCATGCTTCAAATTTTCAGAATAAGTACACCATTCTAAATTTGATAAAGAATTGTTTAATTTATTGCCGTCAATATGATTTATACAGGGTTTATTGTCAGGATTTGCTATAAATGCAGTCATTATTAATCTATGTAACGTCACACTTTTTGCCTTGTTGTTTAAACTTAAGGAAACTGAATTATAACCACCTGTATTTAAGGCTGGTTTCAATATTATAGACTTGCCAAAATGATTGCTTTTTACCTTATTGGTATTAGATATCTGATACTTACCTTCAAAGCCTTCTATGTCTTTCCAGATTTCTTCCATAAAATCGCCATTTAACGCACGTCATATTTGTACCCTTTTAAGATATTTTGAGGTTTACCGTTATATATTTGCCCTGAAATGTCGAAATAGATTCTTGCTTCTTTACCTTCTAATTTCAGTACATTTTCAAACTTTTTGCCACTGAAACTTATTGCAGCATTTTTTGGGTAGTCGCCTTGTTCGTAGTTTATCAATACATCATATCGAAACCACTCTGTAACACCATCTTGTTTAACACCTGTGTTTTCTGTAACGCTAATTACTTTTCCTGATAATTCCATTTTCGTAATTTTAATTTTTAACCCAACATTGAGTTTTCACATTTATATTTATTTTCTAATTCTTTTTTTATTGCAAATTGTTCAATATGTTCCATATCTCCAAATAAAGTTGTTCTACGTGTGTCAATTTGTTCTGATAAATCAAAAATATCTTTTGTAATTCCCAGTGATTTTACAAAATCTGCCATGGTTGCATCTGCTGCCATGGTCCTGAGTCTATTATTCAAATTTTCTAATTGTATGCTGGCACTTAAAAAAACACTGAATTCATTGTCACGATTCCATAGCATGTAGCGCATAGCCATTTCGTTTTCAATATTTATAAACGCTGTGCTTTCAAATACGCTTTTTACAATTTTAAATTTAGATAATGCTTCTTCTCTTGCTTTTGCTATTATTCTATGAGTTGAATGTAATTCACATCTTCTGTCATAGAAATAAATTACATATCTTAGAATGGTGTCCAGTTGAATACCGGCTTCATTTTTAAAATGCAATCCAGCCACAATAAATGCCAATTCCGGAAATTTCTCTGCGAAATTATCTTTCTTGTCTTGGAATACATTATATAGTTTAGATTGTATCATTTGTCAAAGTTAGGATTTTTATTCAATTATCTTTCAGTGCCTCGTGAATTACTACCTCTGCTGCTTTCACCTCTAGTTGAACCGCGAGAATCACTACCGCGTGAAGAACCACTGTCACTACCACTGCCACTATCGGCTGGATGCATTTTCCCTTTGTAATAATCTGCAGGATTTAAGTCTTCAAATTTCTTTTTTATATCAAACCTTCTTTTGATGTTATTTCCGAATTTATCCAAACCATGTTCATTTTGTGTCGCCTGTAACAAGTCAGAAACAGTGCTGTATATTGGATGCTGGTCTGCTGTTGCATTTGCAGTAGCGGCAGTAGCCACCGCAAAGCTATAAGCTAAATTTTCTTTCTTGTTTTTATTGTAGTATCCCAACGTCTGCATGAATGTTGCGCCCAACATCATAGCCTGAACATTTGGTGCGTGTTCTGCACCATGTATCATCAAATCAGTTATGCCATGTTTCTTTTGCCCTAAATTCATTTCATTTATCTTAGGCATTTTGCCTTTTCTTTTTTTATCAGGATAAAATGGATTCCAAAATCCACCTACAATAGAATTAGCTAACAATGCACCGGCAAACCAATACATAGATGTTACTGTACCTTTTTTTAAATCACGTATTATTGCATCTGCATGTTCGTTTGTTATCGCACTGCCTTTTTCAATGTCATTATTTATTTGAATAGCTTTAAAGATATTCCTTAATAATACTACCGGATTTCCTTTTATTGCGCGTGCAATAATATTAGTTGGAACCTTAACGATAGGAACAAAGAATTTAGCCAATGAAGCCTTTGCATAATCAGCGTTTGCCTTGCTTTTTTCGTTAGAATATGTTGACTGTGCATTTTTTATGGCTTCATTTCTTAACTGAGATATTTTTCCATTCAATGAATCTATGAATCCCTGGTTTTCTATTCCGCCACTTTCCGTTTGTGCGTTACCCATAAATATTTCACTCTTAGCTTTTAAAAAAGCTACATTCTTTCCTACTTCTATAATCAACGGGTCATTTACTGCCTCTGCACCCATATTTGTTTCTACCCAATCCATATAAGTATTAAATGCTGCTTTGTATGTTGCGCGTTTAATTGGCTCTTTTATCATTGCATGCGGATCGGTTGTAAGTAAATCAATTAAAGGAATATGGTCAGCACCAATAGTTTGTCTTACTATTTCTCCTGCCGTTTTGCCTTTAAATTTTAATGAGAAGTTTATGTGTCCGTATTTATTGTTTTGCTGGTCTAAACTTGTTTCTCCTTTAGATGCTAATTGCAAAATTCCTTTTCCCCATTTATCAACTCTTAGAAGTTCGGCGTAGTAGTCTTTCAAATTTACTGCACTGCTTTTTGTATTTCCTTCAATTGGTGCATTTTTAGCTATGTTCTTAAGTGTGCTGTTGTATATCAATCCACCAACAATATCTTCGATTGGCTTATGGATAATACTGCTTGCTGCTGTTGCTGCTAATTTTAACTGATACGCATACGTTCCAAAGAACAACATCCTTGTACTCCATTTGTCGAAAATATCAAGTGTTTTCATAAAGGTGTTCTTGTTATTTTCAAGTGCCTTATCCTTTAATTTATTAAGCTCGATTTTAATATCAGTCAGACGTTTGTTGTTTTTCGCCCAATTAATATCTGATTCAAATTTTGTTCTGGTTGTTTTTTGTTTGATATAGTCACCTTTTTTTATTTGCCTTTCCACCGCTTCGTATTTCTTTACTAAATCCGCTGCGGATACATCTGCATATTTATTTAATGCTTGTTTTTTAAGTTCGGCAAGTTGTTGTTGTAATCTTTCTACTTCCTTACTCTTTTCACCTTTAACCTTTGTTTGTGCTATAATACCTTTTTCTGTATCTTCTATTTTAGTTTTAAGATTGGCTTGTTTTTTAAGTTCGGCAAGTTGTTGTTGTAGCTCAGTTAAGGTATTGCCTTCTGATTTATATTGACCCTGTTTTGTGATTGCATCGCTAACCTGGCGTTCTGTTGTGTCAGGAAAGATTGCTTTTAATTCATCAAATATTTCCTTTTGTATTTCTTCAACCGGCGTTCCTTTTTCAATATGTGCTTGTATCAAATCTTTAATCAATCCATCGTCAACTGTTTTTTTGGTTATGGTTGTATCGCCTGTTTCGTCTGCAATATCTTTTAATTCCTGCAGTGTATCTCCATGCCTATTTAATGATTCAGCTTCGTCTAATATTGCTTTCTTTTCATCACGAATAACTTTCAGTCTTTCAATCTCAGGAGTAGTTTGAACTTTGGTATTTCGGATAGATTTTTCACCTGTTTGTATTTGTTTTTCTAAACTTTCAATCTGATTACGCAAACGTGTTTCAATGGCATCCTGTGCTGTTTTTAATTTTTTAGACAGGTCAGCATCGGATAATGGAAGTTTCTTTAATCCTTCACGTATTTTCTTTAATTGGTCAAGTTCATCTACTTCAAGTGTATCACGCTGAAATCCTGTTTTATCTGGTCAAATACCATTGGATATATCTTCAAGAATAGAATCGTACTTAGCCATTCTTTTTATCTTACGTACTTCTTTGTCTATCGGTTCTTGGCTTCCTTCTTTTATTGTACCGTATCCGCTTATAGCATCACGAATTTGTCGTGGTGTGGCATCAGGAAAATCACGATTTATTTCTTCCACCACATCATCAACGGTAGTATTTTCATTTTCAGATTTTCTTCTTTCAATAATTTCCTTTATTCGTGAACTTGTAACTTTTAACCCATCTTCTTTTTTCTTATTTTCTTTTCCGGTAAAATAATCTTCGTATTGTTGTTTTACTGCATCTTTACTGTTTGGTGATAAATTTTTATACCAATCCTGGTCTTTAATATGTTCGATTATTGCATTGACACCATCAATAACCTCTCCTGTTTTTCTGATTGCTTCTGCACCAATTTTTACAATATCATCCCATGCAACTATAGAATTTTGAGTTAGCTTTATTTCATTGCCATCCGCATCGCGTAATATTAACGGCTTGGACTTAAACTTTCTTTCAAATGCATCTGCAATTCTATTGAATTTTTGAGTGTATTTTTTTGGTTGGCTTCCTGCAGAACCATCTTTTTTCCCTTTTTCGTATGCTTCAATAATGTGCTTATCGGCTTCTTCTTTTGGAATAACATTGTTGTACTTATTCTCAATTTCCTCATTCTTAATTTTAAGTTCCTTGTTTTCTTGTTCTAAGGAATCTAATCTTTTTTTGACATCTTCCGGAATATTATCTCCAAAAGAATCTCGCACTTTTTTTATTAAAGCCTGAACCTCTCCCGCAGCATTCATTTCTGTTTGCAGTCCATGTCCAATTCCTGCAAATATATTGCTCATTACCCTTGATGCCGTTGTATTTCTATCTAAATCAGCATTATTGTTTTTTATATTTTCCTCGTTGATTAAATATTCCGCTACTGCATCTGCATCGTCAGGATTTGACTTAATAGCTTCATCCAGCCTAATTTTGTTAGACAATAATGCTTTTTCTTTATTTTCTAATTGCAACCTTCTGTATTGAATAATATGGACATCCTCTTTACTTGCTTTTGCTTTTGCAGGATTTTCTACATTACTTATTAACTCGTTTTCAATTTCCATTGGGTTGACATCACCGCTATCAACTAACTCTTTCGCGACTTTCATTGCTGAATTATTGTCTGCTATCTTAGGTAGTGTTACTGCATTTAATCCTAATTCTTCTCTCCTTTTATCGGTAATCCTTCTTTTTATTCCAATATTTTCTTCCTCTGAATTTTCTTTTATCCCCCACGCATCCTTCAAATCCTGTTCGTTGTAGTCAATTTCATTATCATCTAGTTCTTTCTTTGCTTCCTCGTATGTGTAATCGTTGTCTTTATACCACTGAAATGCTTCGTCAAATAATACTTTCTGTTTTATATTTTCGGAAATATCGTTAAGGTCGTTTTCATCTAAATCAGGGAAACGTTTTTTAATGGCTTCTTTGATTTTATCAATTACATTATCAAGTGTTGCTTTTCCCTCTTGAATTAAACCCTTTGCTAAATCGGTAACGTCTTTTATTAATGATGTTTTCTCTTTCTGAGTAAGGTTTTTCTTTGAACCAATTTTATCTGCCATTCTATCGAGTGCATCACCGATTAAATCTTTTCCTTGTAATGGTATTGGCACAAATTTACTTTGTGCTTCTGCTTTGGGTTGTTCTTTAGATAATAGGGATTCTACTGCTTTTACGAGTTCGGGATTACTGCCGTCTGCTTTGGCTTTGTGGTAGGCTTCGGCTATATCTTTTGTGTTTGAAAATGAAGAAGGTAATTTTGTTATTCCACTAAT
>WBZQ01002958.1_pt1 | contig 10675 bp, 1 predicted proteins | sample 5204251 | NCBI WGS metagenome assembly WBZQ01 (sample SAMN12412402, study PRJNA552823) | activated sludge metagenome | isolation source: activated sludge from nitrification reactor of wastewater treatment plant... | place: USA: Virginia | collected 2017-09 | reverse complement strand
CCGTGTTCACCGTGATGTTCTTCACCGTACCCAGTGCGCCGTACGTTTCGCCAACCGTGATGACAAACGGAGGCGTCGACAGGCAGAAGGGATCGTCCAGGTTGGTGAATACCGGGGTCGGGTAGTAGCACTTGTTCGAGATGGTGAGCGACTGGCCGGCAGCGTTTTTCACCGTGATGGTGTAGCCCTGGCCTTCCACGTGGATGCCTTTGAGCGTATAGAACACCATTTCGTCCGCCTCGTCCGTCGTTCCGTCTTTATCGTTGTCGATGCCATCGGCGCTGCCCATGACCAGGGCGGTACCGGCCGGCAGGGCCAGCGGTGCAGCCGGCGGTGCCGGGCTGTTCACCGAGTACAGGCCCTGGTTGGCCGTCAGCGTCCAGGTCTGACCCGCCAGTGCCCAGATCTGGATCACTTCGCGGAACTGGCCGTTATCCAGCGTCGTAGCGTTGTTCAGGCATTCGCACTGTACCGAGCGGGCCAGGTCGTATTCCGGCGTGCACTTGCCGATGCCTTCCACCACCGTTACTACGGCCGTGCAGGTGCTCGAATTGCCGCAGGGGTCGGTTACCGTCAGCGTTACCGTGTTCGGGCCCAGTTGGTTGCAGCCGAACGTCGAGGGCGTAGCCGTGTAGGTCAGGAACTGCGGTGCGGCACAGTTGTCCGTGGAGCCGTTGTTGATGTCGGCACCCGTGATCGTAGCCACTCCGAATTTATCCAGCGTCACCGTGATGTTTTTGCACTTGGCCACCGGAGGAGTGGTGTCTACAACCGTGATCACCTGCGTGTGTACCAGCATATTACCGGCCTGGTCGGTTACCTTCCAGGTGCGGGTGATGGTGTAGTTGTAGAAGCAGCAGGCGGCCTGGTTGGTGCACTGCGTGCTCACTTCCGTGAAGGTGATGACCAGTTGCGACGACGGCGTGCAGTTATCGTGTACGTCGTTGGTCGTCAGCGGGGAACAAACCAGGTTCGGTACGTTGCCGTGGTATACGCAGTTGGTCGGGATGGCGTTGCATTCCACCGTGATGTCGGCCGGCATGGTGATGTCCGCGTCGAACTCCGGTTTTTGTGTATCCACCACCAATACCTGGAAGGTACAGGTAGCCATGTTGCCGTGGACGTCCGTGGCTTTGTACGATACGGTGAACGGCGTGGGCGATACGGCGATGACGCTGCCGTTGGCCGGGCCACCGGTTTGTACTACCGACAGGATGTCGCAGTTATCCTGGGCGACCGGGATGGCCCAGTTCACTTTAGCCGAGCACTGGTCGACGTCGTTGCCGACCATGACCATCGTCACCGGGCAGTTCACGAATTCCGGAACCTGTACGTCGGTGACTACTACCGTGAACGAACAAGTGGCTTTGTTGCCGGCTTTGTCGGTCACCGTCCAGATCACTACCGTCGAGCCTACCGGGAACTTGGCTCCGGCGAGCGTCCACGGGTTCGGGGCGGTTACGTAGTTGTGCGTGATACCGGCACCCGGGCAGTTGTCGCTGAAGCCGGCATCCAGAACATTGGTCAGGATCGTCTTCGAGCACTGGTCGGGATCATTGGTAAACTGGGCAGCATTTGCCGTCGGGCAGGTAATGGTCGGCACTTGCGTGTCGTTTACAATTACTTTGCTGATGCAGGTTACCGTATTGCCGCTGGCGTCCGTCACGGTCCAGATAACCGTGGTGGTGCCTACGGGGAATTCGGCGCCGGCCAGGCTGGCCGAGTTGTTGTAGTCGTTCGAGATCGTGGCACCCGGGCAGTTGTCCGAGAAGGAGGCCGGATCGAACTCTTTGCCTACCACCTGGTAGGAGCACTCGTTCAGGTTGTTCGAGCGAATCAGGTTGGTGATGTTCGAGCAGTCGATGATCGGGGCTTCCTCGTCGTACACTTCCACGTCGAAGGAGCAAACGGCCGAATTGCCGCTCATATCCACCACCGTGTAGGTCACCGTAGAAACGCCTTTGTTGAACACCGTACCCGAGGCGTCGTTCGTGCCCGTTTTGCTCGTGGCGCCGGTGATCGTATAGGAAATCATCACCGGGCAGTTGTCGTGTACGTATTGCAGTGCGATACCATTCACCACTGCCGTGCATACTCCTGCGTCGGTATGGGTTTCCACGCCGTTCGGGCAGGTGATGACCGGCGATTCCAGATCCAGCACTTTCACCGCCGTATGGCAGGTGTCTTTGTTACCGGCCTGGTCTTCCACTTCAAGTACTACCGTAATCGCGCCTTTTTTGATGAAGATGTCGTCGCAGGAGAAGTAAACGAACTGGCCGAAAGCGCCACCCCGGCTGATATCCGTGCGCTTCAGCGGGCCGCAGTTGTCCCAGCTGTCGTTGTTGACGCTGGCTACCGTCAGTTGCGATTGGCCGTTGCCATCGAGGACGACGTCGATCAGCGGGCCCTGGCAGCGGGCCAGCGGCGGCTCGGCGTCCACCACCGTGTATTTCACCGAACAGGTAGCCATGTTGCCAGCGGCATCGGTTACTTTCCAGACTACCGTGGTCATACCCACCGGCAGCGGCGTGCCACCCAGGGTGTTGTTACCGGTCAGGCTGTTGGTCAGCACCAGCGGGCCGCAGTTGTCGGCATAGGTCGGGTTCAATTCCATACCGGCCACAAAGTAGTGGCAGTAGCCGGTGGTGTTGTTGAGCGTCGTGGGAATCTGTGCGCAGCTGATCGTCGGCACTTCGTTGTCCACCAGCGTCAGTTTCACTTTGCAGGTCTGCGTGTTGCCATGGATGTCCGTCACCGTAATGGTCACGAAGATCATGTCGCCGTGGGCCGAGCCGAAGGACGAGCCGGCAGCCGGGCTTTGCGTAATGGTTGCAACGGCGCAGTTGTCCGTGGCCACTACTTCCGGAACCAGGTTCGGCACAGCGCCGGAGCAGTCGCCCGTACCGTTCGAAGAGGTCGGAATGTTGCGATCGGCCGGGCAGGTCACGATCACCGGTTTTTCCACGTCGCGTACCGTTACGTTGAACGAGCAGGTTTTGGCGTTGCCCTGGTCGTCCGTCACTTTGAACGATACCAGCGTGGTGCCCACCTGGAAGAACTGTCCGCTGTTCGGGCCGGCCAGTTGGGTCAGCACGTAGTTGGGGCAGTTGTCGCCGAAGTACGGGTAGGAGTAGGTTACGTAAGCACCGCACAGGCCGGCGTCGTTGTCCACCGTCGTGTTCGACGGGCAGGTGATCGTCGGAACGACCGGATCCAGCACCGTGATCTTGAACGAGCAGGTAGCCATGTTGCCGCTGGCGTCGGTTACTTTGTAGGCTTCGGTGTAAATGCCACCGTATTCGTAGTAGTTCGGACCCGAACCCAGGCCGCTGGTATTCACCGTAAACGGATTGGGGCAGTTATCGGTGCCGATCGGAGCCGTGTAGCGCAGGGTAACGCCGCAGGGGCCGCTGCTCAGGATAGAAGGCATGGCTTCCGGCACCCCGCCGTTGCCGCCCAGAACGATGAACGATTCGACGTTCACCGTCATGTCCGACGGGCAGGTGATGACCGGTTTTTCCACGTCTTTCACCGTTACTTTGAACAGGCATTCGGCGAAGTCGTTGCCGGCTTCGTCCACATAGCGCCAGATCACCGTCGTCGTGCCTACCGGGAAGGTCGAGCCGGAGGGCAGACCGTCGATCAGCACTGCGTCGTCGATCAGGTTGTTACCGTCGCAGTTATCTTTAAAGTAAACCGTGTAGTCCACTTCCGCGCCGCATACACCCGGATCGTTGTTCACCGTGATGTCGGCCGGGCATTCCTGTACCATCGGGTCGACGTTGTCTACCACCACTACGGTGACGGTGCAGAGCGCCGTGTTGCCGTTGCCGTCCCAAGCCAGCCAGTTCACTTTCGTGATACCCAGCGGGAATACGGCATCGTACAGGGTATTGTTCAAATAATGGCCGTTGTAGTTGTGCTCGCGCTCTACCGTACCCTGGCAGTTATCGGTCACCGTAGCGTCCAGGTAGTTGCCGGTCACGCGGTGCGAGCAGTCCTCGTTGGTGCCCAGCACCTGGAGGCCCAGCGGACATTCGATGTCCGGCTTCTCGCGATCCTGGATGGTGATCGTGAAGGAGCAGGTCGTTTCGTTGCCGTTGCCGTCGATGGCGGTGTATTCGATTTCGTGCGGGGAGTCGTTGATCGAGAAGTACGAACCCGGAGCCAGGCCGCCGCTTTGTACCACGGTTTCGCCGCAGTCGTCTTCAGCAACCGGATCGAGCCAGAACACGGCAGCGCCGCATTTGCCCGGATCGTTGTTCAGCGTCACGTCGCTCGGGCAGTTCTCGAACACCGGCTTCACGTTGTCCACCACGTGGTAGGTCACCGAGCAGGTGGTGGTATTGCCGGCTTTGTCGGTGATCGTCCAGATCACCGTCGTGTTGCCGACCGGCAGCACCGAGCCTACCAGGGTGTGGTCGTTCGGCGCCATCAGGAAGTTGTGTTTGCGCGTAGCGCCGTCGCAGTTGTCCGCAAAGGTCGGGTGCACCTGGTCGTCGGCGTTTACTTTATGTCCGCAGTGCGGCGGCGTAACGAAGTAGTTCGTCACGATGCTGTTGCACTGGATCGTCGGTTTCTCGTTGTCCTGCAGGGTCACTTTAGATTCGCAGGAAGACGTATTGCCGGCAGCGTCGGTCACCACGAAGGTCACCGTCTGCATGGCGCCGTGCAGGAAGCCGAAGGCCGTGCCCGGAGCCGGGGACTGCGTCACGCCGGTTACCGCGCAGTTGTCGGACGAAACCAGGTCGCCGCGCATGTCGGGTACAGCGCCCGAGCAGTCGCCCGTGCCGTTGCTCGACGTGTTGGCATACACCGGGGTCGGGCAGTTGTTGATGAACGGACGCTCGCGGTCCTCAACGGTTACCGTGAAGGTGCAGGTCGTTTTGTTGTTGGCATCGTCCGTCACCGTGAACGACACGTTGGTCGTGCCTTTCGGGAATTCCTGGCCGCTTACCGGGCCGTAGTTCTGCGTCAGGCTGTAGCCCGGGCAGTTGTCGCCGAAGTACGGGAAGGAATAGGATACGGCTGCGTCGCACTCACCCGGGTCGGTAGCCACCGTGGTATTGGCCGGGCAGGTGATGGTCGGCTTCACCGGGTCTTTCACCTCGATGGTGAAGGAGCAGGAGGCCACGTTGCCGCTCTTGTCATATACGTTATACGTTTCGGTGTAGATACCGCCGTACTCGTAGTAGTTCGGGCCCGAACCCAGGCCGCTTTGCAGCACTGTCAGAGCGTCGGGGCAGTTGTCCCAACCCACCGGAGCGGTGTATTGGAGGGTAACGCCGCAGGGGCCGGAGGATACCAGTATCGGGTTAGCCAGCGGAGAACCGCCGCTGCCGCCGCTGATCGTGCCGCCGATGTTCACGCGAATGTTGGTCGGGCAGTAGATCACCGGATTCTGTTCGTCGTTCACCGTCACCGTAAAGAGGCATTCGGCGAAGTCGTTGCTGGCGTGGTCGACATAGCGCCACACTACCGTCGTGGTGCCGACCGGGAATACCGAGCCCGGATACAGGCCTTCGATCAGGTCGCCTACGCGGTTATTGCCGTCGCAGTTGTCTTTGAAATATACGTCGTAATCCACTTCAGCGCCGCAGATGTTCGGATCGTTGGCGCGCACGATGTCGGCCGGGCATTCCTGCACGGTCGGGTCGTCGTCGTCAACCACCACCACCGTGTAGGTGCAGGTGCGGGCGTTGTTGGCTGCGTCTTTGGCCGTCCAGGTAACTACCGTCGAGCCTTTGGGGAACACTGCCGTATTCAGGGTGTAATCGTTGTTGAAGTCGTTTTTGAGCAGGGTGACCGCGCAGTTATCGCTGGCCGTGGCGTCCAGAGCCGAACCTTCCAGCGTGTGCGTGCAGTTGCCGCGGTTGGTACCCAGGTACTGCAGGCCGCTCGGGCACTGCAGGTCCGGACGTTGTACGTCGCGGATGGTTACTTCCCAGGTGCAGACCGTAATGTTGCCACTCGGATCTTTGGCCCGGTACGAAACTTCTTCCGTGCCAACCGGGAAAAATCCTCCCGGTGCGGGACCGCCGATCTGGTCTACCACCACGCCACAATCGTCGTGGGCGATCGGGTCAAGCCAGAAGACTTTCGCTCCGCACTTGTCCACGTCGTTGTTCAGCGTCACGTTATCCGGGCAGTTTACGAACACCGGCTTGACGTCGTCTTTCACTTCGTAGGCTACCTGGCAGGTACGCGTGTTACCGGCGGCGTCGGTGATGGTCCAGACCACCCACGTTTCGCCTACCGGCAGGATAGCGCCTTCCAGCGTGTGCTCGTTCGGAGCCGAAATGTAGTTGTGCTTCCGGGTCGAGCCCTGGCAGTTATCGTTGAAGGTCGGGTTGGTACCGTCGGCGCCGCTTACGATGTGGCCGCAAACCGGCGGGGTCACCGTGAACGAGGTATTGATGACGGCGCAGTTGATCGACGGCTTCTCGTCGTCTTTCAGCGTCACTTTGCTTTCGCAGGAAGAGGTATTGCCGGCAGCATCCGTCACCGTGAAGGTAACTGTCTGCATGGCGCCGTGGGTGAACCCGAAGGCGCTGCCGGCCACCGGCGACTGCGTTTTGCTGGCTACCGTGCAGTTGTCCGAAGCGACCAGGTCCCCCAGCATGTTGGGTACGGCGCCCGAGCAGTCGCCGTCGCCGTTGCTCGACGTTACGGCGATCACCGGCGTCGGGCAGTTGTGGATGAACGGACGCTCGCGGTCTTCCACCGTTACGGTGAAGGTGCAGGTCGTTTTGTTGTTGGCGGCGTCCGTTACCGTGAAGGATACGGCCGTTGTGCCCAACTGGAATTCATCGCCGCTGTTCGGGCCATAGTGCTTGGTCAGCGTGTAGCCCGGGCAGTTGTCGCCGAAGTACGGGAAGGCGTACGATACTGCAGCGTCACACTCGGCCACGTCGGTGGTTACCGTCGTGTTCGAGGGGCAGGTGATCGTCGGAGCGATCGGGTCGCGCACCGTCACCGTGAACGAACAGTAGTCCTTGTTACCGGCATTGTCCGTTACAATATAACTTTCGGTGTAGGTACCACCGTATTGGTAGTAGTTCGGGCCCGATCCGAAGCCGCTGGCCAGGGTCGTTACCGCACCGGGGCAGTTGTCGGTGCCGATCGGCGACCGGTAGCCCAGCGATACGCCGCAGGGGCCACGCGAACTGATATACGGATTGGCGCTCGGGCTGCCGCCGTTGCCGCCGTACAGGCTGCCGTCGGTTTCCACCGTGATGTTACCCGGGCAGTCGATCTCGGGGCGCTCATCGTCGCGTACCGTGACGGAGAAATTGCACACCGCCGGGCCGTTGCCGGCCGGATCGAAGTACCACCATTCCACCACCGTGGTGCCGACCGGGAAGAAGTCGCCCGGGCCACCGCCCTGGATCAGGGTGCCGGCCTGGTAGGCGCCGCCACAGTTGTCATTGAAGCGCGGCAGGGCGTACCACACGTGGGCGCCGCACTGGCCGGGGTCGTTGTCCACCGTCTTGTCCGAGGGGCAGGAGGCCACGGTCGGCTCGTCGTTGTCCACCACGATCACCGCAAAGGTGCAGGTAGCCGAGTTGCCGGCGGCGTCTTCGGCCGTCCACTTCACCACGATCGGCCAGGGACCCAGCGGAAACACGGCGCCGTTCAGCGTGCCGGTGCTCGTGTAGTCGTTGCGGAGCGACTCCAGGGTGCAGTTCTCCGTGGCCGTAGCGTTCAGGTAAGTGCCGGTCAGCGTGTGCGAGCAGTTGCCGTTGTTGGTTTCCAGGTACTGGATGCCCGAGGGGCATTCGATATCCGGGAATTGCATGTCGCGGACTTTGACCTTGAACTGGCAGACGGCAGTCTGGCCGTAGTCGTCGTTGGCTATATATTTAATGGTGTGCTCTCCTACCGGGAAGAAAGAACCCGTGGTTTTACCGTCGAAGGGCAGCACCTGGTAAATATTGACAAAGAACGGGAAGCAGTTGTCCGTGGCGCTCGGCGGCTGCCAGTTGACATTGGCGCCGCATTTGTCCACGTCGTTGTTGACCGTCATGTCGGCCGGGCAGGTGATGAATATCGGCGGGGTTACGTCTTTCACCGTGAGTTGGAAGGTTTCTTCATCCGAGCAGTAGCCGGCTTTGGAGGCCGTTACGGTGATGGTCCAGGAACCTTCGGAAGTAGAGGTGGTGAAAGCCGGGATTTCCGGATCGGCGCCGGAGGCGGAGCCGTTGGCCAGTCCGGCAGCGGCACAGCCGCTCCAGTTGTAGGTAAAATTAACCCCGAGCGGCAGGGCGCTCAGTTCGATGGGCGAGGTGAGCGTACCCGGGCATACGGTGATGTCGGGCAGAGCCGTGATCTCGATGCCGGTGCCGCCGCCTACCGTTACGGTAACCGTAGCGGAAGCCGAGCAGCCGCCCATATCGGTGGCTATGTAACGCAGAATGATGGTTCCGTTGCTGGAACCACCGACCGTTGCAATTTGAGACGTGGCATTCGAGAGGGAAACGTTGCCGGCCGGTACCGTACCGCCGATGCGTGTCCAGGAATGCGTATATGAGCCGGCGCCACCGGTCGGGCGGCCGTTAACCGACGTAGTCGTGCCAATGCAGATAGTGGACTCCGAGGCGATCGGGTCCACTTCCGGGGCGGGACTGATGTTCAGGTGTACCGGGCCGGCAAGCCAGCAGCCGGCGGAATTTTGAATGCGGGCGTAAATGGTCTTCGACGACGCATTCACGTTGTAGTTGGTAGCCTGAGGATTGGTGAACTTGTTCACATCGGCTACCGCATCGCTGAGCGTATTGTAATAGTTTACAGACCAGGCGCCGCCGTTGTTGATGATGGGGCTGATCTCGGAGACCAGGTTCCAGTTAGCGGTGTAACTACCCGGAGTGGTGGTGCATTTCCACTGCTGGCCCACGTGCGTGTTGGGCGACTGTACCGTGTTGACCGTGACGTCTTTGTAGGACGACCCGGAGCAGGTACCGGTCACTGTACAGCGCAGCGTAACGGTTCCGTAACCAAGGTCTTTGGTATCGAACGTTACCGTAGCAGTGTTTGCGTTGGAAAGATCGGCATTGGTAGCCCCTGTTCCACCGTCGTTCTGGACCGTCCAGGAGTAGGAGTAGGGACCTCCTCCGGAGCCGCTGGCGGTAAAACTGATCTGATAGGCTCCACCCCGAAGGTTGGGTTCCTGATCAGGGCAGGCATCCTTTGTCGTCGGAGCGCTGATCGTCACACCACAGGGAGGCGGGTTATCCCCGTTGGAGGGCGCAGACTCTGCGAGAACCGTAGACACGGTACAACAGAGACAGAGCCACAGAGAGGACCTGAAAATTGTCGTAAAAGCGTAAACTTTACTCATGAGAAAATAGAAATTTGGTTGATTAAGCCGCCGGCGGCGGAGGTACATTTATCGGAATGCATGCGTACTTTAAAACCAAAAGGCCCATTTTGATTGCCGCAACGGGCATCAAAACCGACTGAAACACAGTAGCAGATGTGCCGGGCTGTGCGTGGCGCCAGCCCGAATCGGAAAGGGAAAAATGCACACTAAAGGAGAGAAGAGGAACGGGCACGGGAAGCGGCCCGATCTAAGGCCGGCGCGGAACGCAGCCGGACATAACTTCACTCACGAGATTATTATTAAAGGTATGCGATTAAAACAAGTTGAGGTTTGACCAGGCAAATGTAGAGAACCAGATCGGTTAACACCAAGCCCACGCCGTTAAAGTTGATAAATTTTTTAAGCGTAATTTGGGAACGGTTGATTTCCACGGTTTTTCGGAATTTTGCGGGACTTTTTGAACCCTGGCCGGCAAAACAAATTACAGTAAACATTTATTTTACCGGGACTTACCGCACAAACATTATGCCGAAAAATAACCTGTTTGCGGCATCCTGCTCCGTCCAAAAAACCGGATTTCTTTCTGACAAATAAAACCGAAACAAACATTCCCGCATGAGCACAAAAACTGCCCGCCGCAAAACCGCCGAAACCCTCCAGCAGACCGCAAACGGGATGTTGTTTACCAAGGACGGCTTTTCGGATGATACCCTGCTGTACCTGTACGAGCAACTCGTGAAACCGCGCCTTATTGAAGAGAAAATGCTGAACCTGCTGCGGCAGGGCCGTATCTCCAAGTGGTTTTCCGGTATCGGGCAGGAAGCCATTTCGGTCGGCGCCGCCTGCGCCCTGCTGCCCGACGAGACCATCTTCACCATGCACCGCAACCTCGGCGTTTTTACCGCCCGGGAGATGCCGCTCGACCGGCTGTTTTGCCAGTGGCAGGGTAAACGCCTCGGCTACACCAAGGCCCGCGACCGCTCGTTCCACTTCGGCGCGATGGAGCACCACATCGTGGGCATGATTTCGCACCTCGGGCCGCAACTGTCGCTGGCAGCCGGCGTGGCGCTGGCGCACAAAATCCGCAAGGAAGGCCGGGTTTCGCTGGCATTTACCGGCGAAGGCGCCACCAGCGAGGGCGAATTTCACGAGGCGCTCAACGTGGCCGCCGTGTGGAAACTGCCGGTTATTTTCCTCATCGAAAACAACGGCTACGGCCTCAGCACCACCACCAACGAGCAGTATGCCTGCAAAAACCTGGTGGATCGGGCCGTGGGCTACGGCATGCGCGGCGTGCAGATTGACGGCAATAACATCCTCGAAGTGTATTCCACCATCCGGAAACTCGCCGAGGAA